>Ga0307372_10001323_pt1 | contig 43596 bp, 40 predicted proteins | sample OX1MG_FD_202533 | JGI IMG/M metagenome (GOLD analysis project Ga0307372, IMG submission 202533) | Soil microbial communities from Risofladan, Vaasa, Finland - OX-1 | ecosystem: Environmental > Terrestrial > Soil > Coastal area > Acid sulfate soil | place: Finland: Risofladan, Vaasa | collected...
GGAAGTCGCGGATCGAGGGGGGCACCGGGAGCGGGGCACGCAGCTCGACCTCGTCGACCGGGCGGCGTTCGGCGGGCTCGCGCCGGGCCCGTTCGGCCGCCCGGGCGAGGCCTCCTCCGTCCCCGCCGAGCAACTCGAGGAGGCCCGTCGCGTCGGGGAGGCCGAGAACGGTGCCGTCCTCGACGAGACCGACGACGTCGGCATCGCCGCGGCGGTAGGTGCAAAAGCGCATTACCGCCCCGCCCCCGCCGTGGCGTGCGCCGCTCCTGTCCCGACGGGACGGCGCTGCTCGTCGAGGACGAAGACGGTCTGGGTGGAGCGCACCGCGTCGATGCGGTGGAGGCGGTGCAGCACGACGTCGCGGAGCGCCCCCACGTCGGTCACGCGGACGATGACGACGAAGTCGAAGCCGCCGCTCGTCACCGCCAGGTACTCGAAACCGGGAAGGCGGACAAGCTCCTCGCGCACGGCCTGCCAGGACCCCTGCTCGACGTTCACGAGGACCATCGCGGTGATCGACTCGCCGAGGGCGAGGGGGTCGACGTCCGCGTGGAAGCCGCGGATCGCGCCGCTCGCCTGCAGGCGCTCGAGGCGGGCGTAGGCGGTGGCGCGCGAGACCTCGGCGAGCCGGGCGAGCTCGTTCACCGAGAGCCGACCGTCCTCCGCCAGCGCGGCGAGGATGCGGCGATCGACCTCGTCGGCGAGGGCGGAGGGAGCGCCGGCCTTCCGGGATGTGGGCATCGTTCCCGGACGATACTCGCGTCTTCGCCGGTTTTGAGAGCAGAACGTCCGGATACTTGCGCCACCATCTTGAACCTCGGCCCGAGGCAGGCGGACACTTCGCGAGATGGACACCACGGCGATCAAGAGCGTCCAAAGCGAGGGAGCGGTCGCCTCCGCGGCCCACCCCGCCGCCGGCGATGAGGCCTACTGGCGCCGAAGGGAGGCGATCAACGCCGCGGTCGCCGCCCGCGGCGAGGGAGCACCGATCCCCCTCGTCGACTACCTCGAGGAGGAAGACGCTGTCTGGCGACAGGTGAGCGAGGTGTTGGGCCCCCGCCATCGCCGCCACGCCTGCACCGCCTTCCTCGACGGCGTCACCCGCCTCGACCTCCCCCGCGACCGCATCCCGCAGCTGCGCGAGGTCGACCGCTGCCTGCGGGCGCTCACCGGCTTCTCGATCCGCCCCGTCGGCGGTCTCGTCGGCCCGACCGAGTTCTACGGCTCGCTGGCCGAGCGTGCCTTCTGCTCGACCCAGTACGTCCGCCACCACGCGACGCCCTTCTACACGCCCGAGCCGGACATCGTGCACGAGCTCATCGGCCACGCCACGATGCTCGCCGAGCCCGACCTCGCCGCCCTCTACCAGCTTGCGGGCACGGCCTCGCGGCGAGCCGAGAGCGAGTCGGCCCTCGACTTCTTCTCGCGGGTCTTCTGGTTCGCGCTCGAGTTCGGGGTGGTGCTCGAGGAGGGACGGCCCAAGGCCTACGGGGCGGGGCTGCTCTCCTCCTGCGGCGAGATCGAGGCCTTCACCGCCGCGGAGATGCGCCCCTTCGACCTCGCCGCGATGGGCACCACCGACTACGACATCACCCACTACCAGCCGCTTTTGTTCCTCGCGCCCTCGTTCTCGGAGATGACCGGGCGCCTAGGCGAGTTCTTCTCGGCCTTCGACGACGAGCTCGCCGAACGCCTCCGCCGGGAGGCTCAGGAAAGCCAGCTCCGCAGGTAGGAGGGGTCGGCGCAGCCACGCGCCGAGGGGCTCACCGCGAGCGGCGAGAAGGTATCGATCATCACCGCCGTCTCGTCGGTGCGCGACGCCCCGAGCGAGGCCTCGACGGCGCCGGGCTGCGGGCCGTGCACGAAGCCCGCCGGGTGCAGCGTCATCGAGCAGCGGCCGATTCCGCTGCCGGCGCGACTGAGGAAGTCCCCGTCCGCGTAGAAGATGACCTCGTCGCTGTCGGTGTTGGCGTGGTGATAGGGGGCGGGCACGGCGCGCGGGTCGAAGTCGAGGGGCCGCGGCACGAAGCTGCAGACGACGAAGGCGGGCCCCACGAAGGTCTGGTGCACCGGTGGCGGCTGATGGAAGCGCCCCACGACGGGCTCGAAGTCGGCGATCGAGAGCGCGAGCGGGTAGACCGAGCCGTCCCAGCCGACGACGTCGAAGGGATGGTGCGCGTAGCGGTGCCGCGCCCAGCCGGCGCGGTGGCGGATGATCACCTCCACCTCCTCCCCCTCCTCGAGGAGGGGCTCCGCCGGCGCCCGCAGGTCGCGCTCGGAGAACGGAGCACCCTCGAGGAAGTGGCCGCCCGGGCCGACGTAGCGCTCCGGGAAGCCGAGGTGGCCGCGCGCCTCGAGGATCAACAGGTCGACGCCGTCGGCGTCGTCGACCACGAGGCGGTGCGTGGTCGAGGCGGGCACGAGCAGGTAGTCGCCCGCAGCGAAGGGGAGGCGTCCGAAGACCGACTCGAGGACCCCGCGCCCGCGCTGCACGTAGAGGAGCTCGTCGCCGGCCGCGTTGCGATAGAGAGGCCCGGAGCCACAGGCGCGCGCGAAGCACACCGTGACCTCGGCGTTGCCGAGCAGCACGTGACGGCCGAGGACGGGGTCGTCCGCCGCGGCGAGCTCGCCGAGGCGGAGGTGCATCGGCTCCAGCGCGGCGTTCGGTGACGTCTCCTCGCGTGCGACGACGAGCGCCTCGGCGAAGAGCAGGGCGCTCGGCGAGTGACGGTGGTAGAGCAGCGACGAGGGGCCGGAGAAGCCCGCCTGGCCGACGAGCTCCTCGGCGAGGCGCCCCTCGACCCCCTCGAACAGCGAGTGCTCCTTCTTCGGCAACTCGCCGACGCTGCGGTAGCCGGCCATCGCGCTCAGGCCGTCGGGTCGAGATTGCCGCGGCGGCCCTGCTCGCGCTCGATCGCCTCGAAGAGCGCCTTGAAGTTCCCCTCTCCGAAGCCCGTCGCACCCCGCCGCTCGATGACCTCGAGGAACAACGTCGGACGGTCGCCGAGGGTCTCGGTGAAGACCTGCAGCAGGTAGCCACCCGACTCGACGTCGACGAGCACGCCGAGGCGCTCGAGCTCGCCCCAGGGGAGGTCGATCGCACCGACGCGCCGACGGGCCTCGGGGTAGTACTCGGCCGGCGGGACGAGGAAGCGCACGCCCCGGCGCTGCAGCTCGTCGACCGTGCCGACGATGTCCTCGGTGGCGAGCGCCACGTGCTGGACCCCGGGTCCGACATAGGCGTCGAGGTACTCCTCGATCTGGCTCTTGCGCCGGCCGGGGGCGGGCTCGTTGACCGGCAGCACGACATCGCGGCCGTTCCAGAGCACCGTCGAACGCAGCGCCGAGAACTCGGTCCCGATCGCGTCGGCGTCGAAATGCCGCATCTCCTTGAGGCCGAGGACCGACCTGTGCCACGCCACCCACTCGTCGAGCCGGCCCTCCTCGACGTTGGCGACGACGTGGTCGATCCTGGCGAGGCCGACCGGACCGCCGCTCGCGACGCTCGGCAGCCCCTCGCTGACGAGTGCCGGCCACAGCTCGGCACCGTCGAGGGCGGCGTCGACGAGCTGGAGGCGGGTCTCCCCGTAGGCGACGATCGACGCTGTCCTCGACGGGGTCTCCCCGTCGGCGCCGCCGTCCCCTTCCAGGTGGGCGCCGCGGCGCCGCGCCGCGGCGACGCTCTGCGCGAGGTCGCGGACGCCGAGCGCGACGGAGCGGACACCGTCGCCGTGGCGCGCGACGTGCGCGGCGATCGGCGAGCCCTCCGCGAGCGGGGCGGTGACGGCGAGCTCGATCGAGCCCTCGCGGAGCAGGTAGGTGACGCGATCCCGGACACCGGTCTCCGGACCGAGGTAGCCGACGCAGGTGAAGCCGAAGCCGGACTGCAGGAGATGGGTGAAGGCACGGGCGTTCCCCACCCAGAGCTCGAGGTGGTGGAAGCCGGTCATCAGGTCGGCGGGCGCCGTGGCCGGCGCGGCCTCGATGGCGCTCGTCATGCAGAAATGGAACGCCTCTCCGCTCAAGAAGTCAAGTGGATGAGAATTTCTTGAGCATATTTGCAGTGAAATCGCTCTATACTGAACGATATGACCACCATGGAGCTCGACGACCTCGACCGGCGCCTCCTCCTCGCCCTCGGGGCGCGGCCGCGCGCCGGGATGCTCGAGCTCTCACGATCCCTCGGTGTCGCCCGCAACACCGCGCAGGCCCGCCTCGACCGCCTCACCGCTGCCGGGGTGGTGACCGGTTTCGGCCCCGACCTCGACCTCGCCGCCCTCGGCTACCAGGTCACCGCCTTCACCACGCTCGAGATCTCCCAGGGGCGCTCCGGCGACGTGCTGGAGCACCTGCGCTCGATCCCCGAGGTCGCCGAGGTGCACCGCACGACCGGTGCGGGTGACCTCCTCTGCCGGATCGTCGCCACCAGCAACGACCACCTCGCGCTGCTCCTCGACCGCATCCTCGAGGTACACGGGATCGCGCGCACGACGACCGCGATCGCCCTCGACACGCCCCTTCCGAGCCGCTCGCTGCAGCTCCTCGCGGCGCAGACGGCGGACGCCGCGGCGACCGGCTGAGCGGGCGGGTTTGGAGAGGCCGTGAGAGAGGGAATGCTGAGCGAGGTGAAGCGATGACCCGCTCGACCGAAGAGCGCCGCAGCCCGAGCACGGCGATCTTCCCCGTCGCCGAGGTGCTCGAGGACCTGCGGCGCGCCCTCGTCTCGCGCTTCCTCGACGAGCGCGAGCTCACCCTGCAGAAGCAGGGGCGGGTCTTCTTCCAGGTCTCCGCCGCCGGCCACGAGGCGCTGCAGCTCGCGCTCGCGCGGGCGCTGCGCCCCGGGGTCGACTGGGTCTTCCCCTACTACCGCGACCGCACCCTCGCCCTCGCCCTCGGCGTCACGCCCGAGGAGATGCTCCTGCAGGCGGTCGGCTCCTCGGCCGACCCCGCCTCGGGGGGCCGGCAGATGCCCTGTCACTTCAGCTCGCCCGCGCTGCACATCGCGACGACCTCGAGCCCGACGACGAGCCAGTGCCTTCCCGCCGTCGGCTGCGCCGAGGCCTCCCGCTACCTGAACGCGCACGGGCCGCTCGCCGCCTGCAGCGCCACGCCGGACGAGATCACCGTCACCACCCTCGGCGACGGCGCCTGCTCGGAGGGCGAGTTTTGGGAGGCCCTCAACACCGCCTGCACGTTGCGCCTCCCGCTGCTGTTCGTCGTCGAGGACAACGGCTTCGCGATCTCGGTGCCGGCGAGCGAGCAGTCACCGGGGCCAATCACCGCGCTCACCTCGGGCTGGCCGGGGCTGCACCGCATCGACGTCGACGGGACCGACTACTTCGCGGCCCGCGAGGCGATCGCCTACGCGGTCTCCGACACGCGCGCGGGGAACGGGCCGTGGCTCATCCGGGGGCGCACCACCCGCCCTTACTCGCACTCCGCCGCCGACACGCAGTCCAAGTACCGCGGTCCCGAGGAGCTCGCCGAGGAGGCCGAACGCGACCCCATCGCCCGCCTCGAGGCGGCGCTCCTCGAGATGGGCGCGATCACCGAGGAGGGGCTGACGGCGCTGCGCGCGGAGGCTTTCGCGACCGTCGCCGCGGCCGCCACCGCGGTGCTCGCCGCACCCCGTCCGGACCCCGCCGGCATCACGGAGCAGCTCACCGCCCTCCCCCCACCGTCCGCCGCCGCGCCGGGGCCCCGCCCCTCGCGCCGCGAGGGGGCGCACAAGGGCGAGGTGATGATGGGGGAGGCGATCCGACGGGCCCTCGGCGAGCTGATGGAGGGCGACGAGCGGATCCGTCTCTTCGGCGAGGACGTCGCCGACGCGCGCGTCGAGCTCCTGGAGAGCGTCGAGGGAAAGGGGGGCGTCTTCGGGACGACCCTCGGCCTGCAGCGCCGCTTCGGCGTCGACCGCTGCTTCAACACCCCCCTCGCCGAGGCGAACATCGTCGGGCGCGCCGTCGGCCAGGCGCTGCGCGGCCTGCACCCGGCGCCCGAGATCCAGTTCTTCGACTACGTCTGGCCGGCGATGCAGCAGATCCGCTCCGAGGCGGCGACGATCCGCTGGCGCTCGAACGGCGCCTTCCACTGCCCCCTCGTGCTGCGTATCCCGATCGGCGGCTACCTGACGGGTGGCGCGATCTGGCACTCGCAGTGCGGCGAGTCGATCTTCACGCACATCCCGGGGCTGCTCGTCGCCTTTCCGTCGCGCGCCGAGGACGCCGTCGGGCTGCTGCGGACGGCCTTCTCGCTCGAGGACCCGGTGCTCTTCCTCGAGCACAAGCACCTCCTCCGGCAGCGCTACACCCGCGACCCCTACCCCGAGGCGGGCTTCGCCGTCCCCTTCGGAAAGGCGCGGCTCTGCCGGCCGGGGCGCGACCTCACGATCGTCACCTACGGGGCGACGGTCGAGAAGTCCCTGCAGGCCGCGGCGCTCCTCGCCGGGGAGGGCGCGGAGGTCGAGGTCCTCGACCTCCGCACGCTCTCCCCCTGGGACCAAGAGGCGGTCGCCGAGTCGGCGGCGCGCACCAGCCGGGTCCTCGTCGTCCACGAGGACACGCTGACGAGCGGCTTCGGCGCGGAGATCGCGGCGTGGGTCGGCCAGCACTGCTTCACCGACCTCGACGCCCCCGTGACGCGCCTCGCGGCACGCGACACCTGGGTGAGCTACGAGCCCGAGCTCGAGCGGGCGACCCTCCCCCAGACCGAAGGGATCGCCGCCGCGGCACGCGAGCTGCTCGGCTTCTGAGCCTGCGGCGCAGGCGCTCAGCCCTCGCTACGGCCGAGCGGCGTCGAGAGGCCGAGCTCGCGGGCAATCAGCAGGCGCAGGATCTCGCTCGTCCCCTCGCCGATCTCGAGCGCCTTCGCGTCCCGGTAGAAGCGGCCGACCGGCGACTCGTTCATGAAGCCGTAGCCCCCGAAGATCTGCGTCGCGTCGCGCGCGTTCTGCATCGCCGCCTCCGAGCCGACGAGCTTCGCGATCGCGGCCTCCCGCTTGAAGGGCTCCCCGCGCAGCGCCTTGGAGGCGGCCTGCCAGTAGGCGAGGCGGGCGGTGTGGGCGCGGGCGTCCATGTCGGCGAGCTTGAACTGGATGCCCTCGAACTGGCCGATCGGCTGCCCGAAGGCGACGCGCTCGCCGGCGTAGCGGACCGCCTCGTCGAGGCACCCCTGCGCGAGGCCGGTGCAGATCGCGGCGATCGCCACCCGCCCCTCGTCGAGGATCTGCAGGAACTGCGCGTAGCCCCGCCCCTCGACGCCGATCAGGTTCTCGACGGGGACCCGGCAGTCGGTGAAGGCGAGCTCGTGGGTGTCGGTCGCCCCCCAGCCGACCTTGGAGTAGGACTTCCCGACGTCAAAGCCGGGCGTGCCCGCGGGGATGAGGATCGTCGAGATCCCGGCGCGCTCCCCGCCGCCGCCGGTCAGCGCGGCGACGACGACACAGCCGGTGATCGAGGTCCCCGAGTTGGTGATGAAGGACTTCGCGCCGTTGATCACCCAGTCGTCGCCGACGCGCTCGGCGCGCGTCCGTAGCGCGCCGGCGTCCGAGCCGCCGTCGGGCTCGGTGAGGCCGAAGCCGGCGAGCATCTCGCCTGAGCACAGGCGCGGCAGCCACTCCGCGCGCTGGGCGTCGCTGCCGTAGCGGTGGATCGCCATCGCGCCGAGGTCGACCGCGGCCTCGACGGTGATCGCCACCGAGGTATCGACGCGGGCGAGCTCCTCGAGCGCGAGCGAGAGGCCGAACAGGTCGCCCCCCATGCCGCCGAACTCCTCGGGGAAGGGGATCCCGAAGACCCCGAGCTCACCGAGGCGGCGGACGATCTCGTAGGGGAACTCCTCGCGCTCGTAGAACGCGCCGATCTGCGGGGCGATGACCTCGTGCGCGAAGCGCTCGACGAGGCGCCGCAGCTCCTCGAGCTCCGGGTCGAGGCGGTGGTCGAAACCGGCCGTCATTGTCGAGCTCATCCCCGTACCTCCTGCTCAAGTGCCCGGAGGGTCCGGGAGCGCTCCTCCCTGCCCAGGGCACGACATACCCAATCGGCGGTGCGCACGAGCCCCTCGAGGTCGACGCCGGTCGCGATCCCGAGGCCCTCGAGCTGCCACAGCAGGTCCTCGGTGGCGAGGTTGCCCGTCGCGCTGCCGGCGAAGGGGCAGCCGCCGAGGCCGGCGACGGAGGAGTCGACCACCTCGATGCCCTCCTCGAGCGCCGAGAAGGTGTTGGCCAGCGCCTGGCCGAAGGTGTCGTGGAAGTGCACCGCGAGGGCAGCCGGGGCGTGGCCCGCCGCCCCGAGGGCGCCGAGCAGGTGCTTCACCTGCCCCGGCGTCGCCACGCCGATCGTGTCCCCGAGGCTCACCTCCGCGCAGCCCACCGCGAACAGCTCGTCGACCACGTTCACGACCTCCTCCTCGGCCACCTCGCCCTCCCAGGGGTCGCCGAAGCACATCGAGACGTAGCCACGGAGCGCGAGCCCCGCGGCGAGGGCCTCCCCGGCGAGCGCGCGGATCTCCGCCATCGACTCGGCGCGCGACCGGCCGAGGTTGGCGTTGGCGAAGGACTCGGTGGCGCTCGCGAAGACGGCGACCTCGGCGACCCCGAGCGCGAGCGCCCGCTCGAGGCCGCGGCGGTTGGGGACGAGCACCGAGTAGCGGACGTCGTCGCGCCGCTCCAGGCGGCGGAGGAGCTGCTCGGCGTCGGCCAGCTGCGGCACCCGATCGGGGCGGACGAGGCTCGTCACCTCGAGGTCGCTGAGGCCGCAGTCGGCGAGGCGATCGAGGAGCTCGAGCTTGAGGGCGAGCGGGACCGGGCGCGGCTCGTTCTGCAGCCCGTCACGGGCCCCGACCTCGTGGATGCGGACCCGCGCCGGCAGGCCGGCGGCCGTGACGCGCGGCGGGTGCCGCATCAGGGCGCCTCTCCCGGCTCGATCAGCGCGACGAGCTGATCGAGCGCGACGTGCTCGCCGACCGCGGCGAGCACCTCGGTGACCTTCCCGCCGACGCTCGCGCGCAGCGTCAGCTCGGTCTTCATCGACTCGACGCTGGCGACTGCGTCGCCGCACTCGACCGCGTCGCCAGGGCCGACGGCGAGCGAGCTCAGTGTGCCGGGCACCGGCGAGCGCACCTCGCCGTCGGCGGGCGGGCCGAGCTCCTCTGCGCCCGCGACGGGACCGAACACCTGGACGCGCCCCCGCTCCGAGACGGCGATCAGCGCGCCCCGCTCCTCGACCACGAAGTTCCGCACCTCCCCGTCGATCTCGAGGCGAACGAGACCGTCGGCAGAGGGGAGCGACGCCAGTGTGAAGCTCTTCCCGGCGACCTCGGCGCGACCGGCGCCGCGGTCGATGCGCACCTCGTGTGCCGCGGTGCCGTCGGAGAGCTCGAGGCGCAGCGGCGCTGGCGCGCCGGCGAGGCGCCAGCCGTCGCGGCGGAGCGGACCGTCGTCCTCCTCGCCGGCGGCAGCCGCCCAGGCGGCAGCGAGCAGGGCGCCCTCCTCAAAGGGGGCGCCACCGGTCGGTCCCTCGCGCTCCAGCCAGGTGGTGTCGACGCGCCCGGCCGCGAAGGCCGCGCCGCTGACGATTTCGTAGAGCTGGGAGAGGTTGCTGCCGAGGCCGATGATCGCCGTCTCGTCGAGCGCCGCGAGGAGGCCGAGGCGGGCGGCCTCGCGCGTCGGTCCGTGCGCGACGAGCTTCGCGAGCATCGGGTCGTAGTCCGAGGTGACGACGTCGCCCGAGGCGAGCGCCTCGTCGACGAGGACGCCCGACGGCCAGCGGACGAGGCGGGCGCGCCCCGCCTGGGGGAGGTAGCCGGCCGCCGGGTCCTCGGCGTAGACGCGGGCCTCGATGGCGTGCCCGCTCGCCACCACCTCCTCCTGGGTGAAGGGGAGGTGGCGGCCGAGGGCGACGAGCAGCTGCAGGGCGACGAGGTCAACACCGCAGAGCGCCTCGGTGACGCGGTGCTCGACCTGCAGCCGGGTGTTCATCTCGAGGAAGAAGAACTCATCACCGCGCACGAGGAACTCGACGGTCCCCGCACCCCGGTAGCCGATCGCCCCCGCGAGGCGGAGCGCCGCCGCCCGCAGCCCCGTGAGCACGCCCTCGCCGACGAAGGTGGCCGGCGCCTCCTCCACGACCTTCTGGTGGCGGCGCTGCACCGAGCAGTCGCGCTCGAAGAGGTGGACGAGGCCTCCGTGCTCGTCGGCGAGGATCTGCACCTCGACGTGACGCGCCCCTTCAACGAATCGCTCGACGAAGAGCGCTTCGTCGCCGAAGGCCGCCCGCGCCTCTCGTCCGGCGGCGGCGAGCGCGCCGGTGAGCTCGGCCTCGGCGCGCACGACGCGCATCGCCTTCCCGCCGCCGCCGGCGACGGCCTTCACGAGCAGTGGGAGGCCGACCTCGCCCGCGGCGCGCGCCGCCAGCTCGTCGGCCGACCCTTCGAGCCCCGGGACGACCGGCACGCCGAGCGCGACGGCGCGCCGGCGGGCCTCGTCCTTTCGCCCCATCTCCTCGATCACCGACGAGGTGGGGCCGACGAAGACCACGCCGCGCCGCTCACAGGCGCGCGCCAGCTCCGCGTGCTCGGCGAGAAAGCCGTAGCCGGGGTGGACTGCCCCCGCCCCGGAGGCCTCGACCGCGGCCATCACCGCCTCCACCGAGAGGTAGGAGTCGGCCGCCGGGGCGGGGCCGAGGCAGAAGGCCCGGTCGGCCTCGCGCACGTGCGCGGAGCGACGATCGGCGGCCGAGAAGACCGCGACCGTGCCGAGGCCGAGCGAGCGGGCGGCATGCAGGACGCGGCGCGCGATCTCGCCGCGGTTGGCGACGAGGAGCGAGTCGAAGGCCACCGCTACATCCGGAACACGCCGTAGGGGCTCGGCTCGGGCGCGACCCGCGAGGCGAGCTCGAGGCCGATGCCGAGGACGCGACGGGTGTCGAGCGGGTCGATCACGCCGTCGTCCCACAGGCGGGCGCTCGCGTAGTACGGCGAGCCCTGCCGTTCGTACTCGGCGCGGGTCGCCTCCGCCCGCTCCTCGTCGGCGGCACCCTCGCCGGCGCCACCGACGAGGGAGAGCACCGTCGCCGCCTGCTCGCCCCCCATCACCGAGATGCGGGCGTTCGGCCACATGAAGACGAAGCGCGGGTCGTAGGCGCGTCCGGCCATCGCGTAGTTGCCGGCGCCGAAGGAGCCACCGACGATCACGGTGAACTTCGGCATCGCCGAGCAGGCGACCGCGGTGACGAGCTTCGCGCCGTCCTTCGCGATCCCCCGCGACTCGTAGTCGCGGCCGACCATGAACCCGGCGATGTTCTGCAGGAAGACGAGCGGTCGCCGGCGCTGGTTGCAGAGCTCGATGAAGTGCGTCGCCTTCAAGGCGGACTCGCTGAAGAGCACCCCGTTGTTGGCGAGGATCCCGACGGGGTAGCCGAAGATGCGGGCGAAGCCGCAGACGATGCTCTCCCCCCACAGCTCCTTGAACTCAGAAAAGCGCGAGCCGTCGACGATCCTTCTGATGACGAGCCGCGGGTCGTAGGGCTGGCGGACGTCGGCGGGGACGAGGTCGTAGAGCTCGGCCGGATCCTCGGCCGGCTCCTCGGCCGAGTGCGCCTCCAACCAGGGGTGCTCGGGCGGCGCGAGGGTGGCGACGATCTCACGGAGCTTGCCGAGCGCGGCGGCGTCGTCCGCGGCGAGGTGGTCGACGACCCCCGAACGGCGGGCGTGGGTGTCGCCGCCGCCGAGCTCCTCCGCGCTCACGACCTCCCCCGTAGCGGCGCGCACGAGCGGCGGGCCGCCGAGGAAGATCGTCCCCTGCTCGCGCACGATCACGCTCTCGTCGCTCATCGCCGGGACGTAGGCGCCCCCCGCCGTCGAGGAGCCGAGCACCGCCGAGAGCTGGGCGACGCCACGCGCCGAGAGGCGCGCCTGGTTGTAGAAGATCCGGCCGAAGTGCTCGCGGTCGGGGAAGACCTGGTCCTGGAGGGGTAGGTAGGCGCCCCCGGAGTCCACGAGGTAGAGGCACGGCAGGCGATTCTCGCCGGCGATCTGCTGGGCACGCAGGTGCTTCTTCACCGTGATCGGGTAGTACGAGCCGCCCTTCACCGTCGCGTCGTTGGCCACCACCATGCAGTCGCGCCCCGACACGCGGCCGATGCCGGTGACGATCCCTCCCGCCGGCACCGGCTCGTCGTAGAGCTCGTGACCGGCGAAGAGCGAGAGCTCGAGGAAGGGGCTGCCGGGGTCGAGCAGGCGGTCGATCCGCTCGCGCACGAGCAGCTTCCCGCGCTCGAGGTGGCGCCGGCGCGCCTCCTCGCCGCCGCCCTCGCGGACGACCGCCGCGAGACGCCCGAGCTCCTCGCTGAGCGCGCGCAGCGAGGCAGTCGCCGGAGCAGCGGCTTCGCGGCTCATCGCACCCTCCCTCGGACCCCGATCGGCACTCGGTGGATGCTACGGGCGGGGGCTCCGGCCGTGGCGGGAGCGCCAGCGGCGACCGCGTGCGCCGCCGGCCCCGGCGCCGGGCAGTCGCGCGGCGGAGCGGCCTAGCGTGGCTCGGGTGACACTTCACTACGAGGACGCCGCGCTCGAGGTCCACCGCCTCGTCGTCGGCCCGGTCGACAACAACGTCTTCGTGCTGCGCTGCAAACAGAGCGGCGAGGCGATGCTGATCGACGCCGCGAACGAGCACGAGAAGCTCCTCGAACTCTGCCAGGGCCTCGGCGTCCGCAGGGTCGTCGAGACGCACGGCCACTGGGACCACATCCAGGCCGTGCCGGCGATCCGCGATGCCGGCTACGAGGTCGCCGTCACCGCGGCCGACGCCGGGATGCTCCCCTCCTACGACCTGCTGCTCGAGGATGACGCGGTGCTCGAGGTCGGGCGGCTGCGGGTGCGCACGATCCACACCCCCGGGCACACGCCGGGCTCGATGTGCTTCCTCGTCGAGGGCGCACCGCTGCTGTTCTCCGGCGACACGCTCTTCCCGGGCGGACCGGGGAACACCTCCAACGCCTACGGGAACTTTCCCGAGATCATCGAGTCGATCGAGCGCCGCCTCTTCGCTGCGCTCGCCGCCGACACCCTCGTCCTCCCCGGCCACGGCCTCGACACCACCCTCGCAGCCGAGGAGCCGCATCTCGACGAGTGGATCGCGCGCGGCTGGTGAGCCACCCGGAGGCGGGATCGGCCGCCACCCCTAACATTGCCGGGGTGACCAAGGCCGGAGCTGGGCGATGAGCCGGGTCGAGGAGCACGTAGCGGCCCTCGACGTGGCGAGGATCCGCGCCGACTTCCCGATCCTCGAGCGCCACCCCGGCGAGCGCCCACTCGTCTACCTCGACTCCGCGGCCTCCGCGCAGCGCCCACGCGCCGTGCTGCGGGCGATGGACGACTACTACGAGACGACGCACGCCAACGTGCACCGCGGCGTGTACGCGATCGCCGAGGAGGCGACGCGGCGCTACGAGGCCGCCCGAGTCGCCGCCGGCCGGCTGATCGGCGCCCCCGACCCCAGCCACGAGATCGTCTTCACCAAGAACGTCACCGAGGCGATCAACCTCGTCGCCCACACCTGGGCCCGCAAGGAGCTCCGCGAGGGCGACGTGATCGTCCTCTCCGAGGCGGAGCACCACGCCAACCTCGTCCCCTGGCTGATGCTGAAGGAGGAGCGCGGGATCGAGCTCCGCTACCTCGGCCTGCGCGACGACTTCACGCTCGACACCGACGACCTCGAGACCCTCCTCGACGGGGCCCGCCTGCTCGCGGTGACCGCTGCCTCGAACGTGCTCGGGACGATCGTCGACCTGCCGCCGCTCGTCGAGGCCGCGCACCGCCACGGTGCCCTCGTGCTCGTCGACGGCGCGCAGATCGTCCCCCACCGCCGCGTCGACGTCGCCGCCCTCGACCTCGACTTCTTCGGCTACACCAGCCACAAGGCGCTCGGGCCGACGGGGATCGGCGTCCTCTGGGCGCGGCGCGCCCTGCTCGAGGAGATGCCCCCCTTCCTCGGGGGCGGGGAGATGATCTCCGACGTCCGCCTGGACGGCTTCACCCCGAACGAGGTGCCCTGGAAGTTCGAGGCCGGAACCCCGCCGATCGCCGAGGCGATCGGCCTCGCCGCCGCGATCAGCTACCTCGAGGAGGTTGGGATCGAGCGGATCACCTCCCACGAGGGGGCCCTCACCGCCTACGCCTTCGCCGAGCTCACCGAGCACCACCCCGAGCTCGTCATCTACGGCCCTCCCCCCGACCCGGCGCGCCGCGGCGGGGTGATCTCGTTCTCCTTCGGGGAGATCCACCCCCACGACGTCGCGCAGGTGCTCGACCAGCACGGCGTCTGCGTGCGCGCCGGCCACCACTGCGCGAAGCCGCTGATGCGGCGCCTCAACGTGACGGCGACGACGCGCGCCTCGCTCTACCTCTACAACGACGAGGGCGACGTCGACGCCCTCGTCTCCGCGCTCGGCGCGGTGCGGGAGATGTTCGGGTAGCGATGGCCGAGCTCGACGAGCTGTACCGGGAGATCATCCTCGACCACTACCGCTCGCCGCGGAACCGCGGCGCGCTCGAGAGCCCGCCCGCGCACCGCGCCGAGGGCTTCAACCCGCTGTGCGGCGACGAGATCGTCGTCTACGTCGAGGTCGCCGATGGCGTGGTCGCCAACGTCGCGACCGACGGCCAGGGCTGCTCGATCAGCCAGTCCTCCGCCTCGCTGATGTCGGCCGCGGTGAAGGGGAGGCCGCTCTCCGAGGTCCGGCGGCTGATGGCCGCCGTGCGCGCGATGTTCGCCGTCGACGGCGCCGACGAGAGCGGGGACGACCAGGCGGCGCTTCATGCCGAGGACCTCGGGGAGCTCGCCGCGATGCAGGGTGTGGTGAAGTTCCCCGCCCGGGTGAAGTGCGCGACCTTGTCCTGGACGACCCTCGCCCGCAGTCTCGACGAGGCCGATGAGGGCGGAGAGGCGCCCGCGCGCTGACACCGCGGCCGGCCCGGTCCCCCGGAGCAGGTCGAATATGCTCGCCCGACGGCCGGCCGAAGCCTGAGGGGGCGAGCGGGTGCTCATCGACGTCCACAACCACGTGATGCCGAGCGAGTCGCTCGACACCTTGTCCTCGGACCCCGTCTACGGCGTGCAGATCGTGGACGGCGAGTGGCGGGGCGTCCACCACGTGCCCTTCGAGGTGACCCCCTCGTTCTACGACCCCGCGGCCCGCCTCGCCGAGCTCGACGAGCGCCAGATCGGCGGTGCGGTCATCTCCTCGCCGCCGATGCTCTTCTATTACGACGTCCCCACCGACGCCGGGGTGACGCTCTGCGACAGCGCCAACGCCGGCATGGCCCGCTACTGCGAGCACGCCCCGGAGCGCTTCCGCTGGCTCGCCAACGTCCCCCTCCAGGACCCCACATCGGCCGCGACGGCGCTCGCCGAAGCGGCAGCCGCGGGCTGCGCGGGGGCGGGGATCGGCACTTCGGTCGCCGGCCGACGCCTCGACGAGGAACCCTTCGAGGAGTTCTGGGCGGCCGCCGCCCGCCTCGGGCTGCCCGTCCTCGTCCATCCCGCCTTCAACGAGCCGCACCACGGCCTCGAGCCGTACTACCTGCAGAACGTGATCGGGAACCCGCTCGAGACGACGGTCGTCGCCGAGCGGCTGATCTGCTCGGGCCTCCTCGCCCGCCACCCGCGCCTGCGCGTCGTGCTGCTGCACGGCGGCGGCTTCCTCCCCTACCAGCTGGGACGGCTGCGCCACGCCCGCAGCGTCCGCCCCGAGCTCGCCGACGCGCCGGAGGACCCCTTCTCGTTCTTGCCGCAGCTCTTCTTCGACACGATCACCCACGACGACGAGGCGCTCGCCTACCTCGTCTCGCGCGTCGGCATCAACCAGGTCGTCCTCGGCACCGACCTCCCCTACGACATGGCGATGGTCGAGCCCGTCGAGACGCTGCGGCGCGTCCTCGGCGAGAAGAGTACCGAGACGATCGGCGCCGACAACGCGGCGCGGCTGTTCGGCTTCGGCGGCTGAGGCGCTCCTGCCCGGTGGCACCCACCGGGCCCGTTCGATCTGACTGAGAGGACCAGAGATGGCGTCGTTCGGCAGTGTAGGGATGGACTGGCAGGAGCGGATCAACTGGTCGCGGATGCGCGCCCACCGCCTTGAGCGCGCCCGCGCGGCGATGCGCCGCCACGGCCTCGGGGCGATGCTCCTCATGTACGACGAGAACGTCCGCTACGTGACCTCGACGCTCACCCCCGGCTGGAACCGCCTGAAGCCGGGGCTGCGCTACGCGATCCTCGTCGAGGGGCGCGAGCCGATCCTCTACGAGCAGGGCGACATCGGCATCCACGTGAAGCGGCACTCGCCGTGGCTGCCGCCCGAGAACGTCCGCCACTCCTTCTCCTGGATCAAGGGGGCGGCCGGCCCGGCCTCGGAGATGCAGGTCGGCAAGTTCACCGCCGCGATCCTCGCCGACCTCGAGGAGGCGGGGGTTTTGGACCAGCCGCTCGGCACCGACTTCATCGACATCAACATGATCCGCGCCTTCGAGCGCGCGGGGATCAACTGGACCGACGGGATGACGCCGATGGTCGAGGCGCGCTCGGTGAAGAACGTCGACGAACAGGAGGCGATGCGCATCGTCGGTGCCATCGGCGACGCCCTGCACTACGAGTTCTCCCAGTTCCTGAAGCCGGGGCTGACCGAGAACCAGGTGACGGCGTTCGGGATGAAGTACCTCTTCGACATCCCCGGGATGGAGGACGTCGAGGACATCATCGTCTCCTCTGGGCCGAACGCATGGCCCAACTGGCGGAACTTCTCCGACCGCATCATCCGGCCCGGAGAGCTCGTCATCATCGACCTCGCCGCGCTCACCTGGAACGGCTTCAAGTCCTGCTACTACCGCACCTACTGCGTCGGCGGGAAGCCCAACGACGAGCAGCGCCGCTACTACGACCTCGCGCTCAAGTGGCTCTACGACTCGATCGATGCGGTGCGCGCCGGCGCGACGACGCGCGACATCGCGTCGCGCTGGCCCTCCGCGCAGGAGACCTGGGGCTACGAGGACGAGGACGAGGCGGCGGCCAACCTCTGGGGGCACGGCCTCGGCCTCGCGCAGTACGACATGCCGGTGATCAGCCGGATCTGGTCGCTCGACTTCCCCCAGACGATCGAGCCCGGGATGGTCTTCGCGCTCGAGACCCAGCACGGCAAGGTCCACGAGTTCGGCGTGCGCATCGAGGAGATGCTCATCGTCCACCCCGACCGCACCGAGATGATCACGACCTTCCCCGTCGGGGAGATCACCCTCGCCGGTTGACGAGTCGGGGGAGCCGCCCGCCCTGCTGATCGACCTCGACGACGAGGCGGCCCTCGACCCCTCGCTCGTCGGCGCCAAGGCCGCCGCGCTCGCCGCGGCACGGCGGCGGGGATGTGCGGTGCTCCCCGGCTTCGTGGTGCCGGTCGCGCACTTCGCGGCGGCGATCGACGACGCGGCCGCGCTCGTCGAGGGCGAGGGGGTGCACGCCGCGCAGCTGGCGCTCTCGCTCGCGCCGCTCCCGGGCGAGCTCGGCGGCGCCCTCGGTGCCGCCGCCGAAGCGCTCGGGGAGCGCCTCGTCTGTCGTTCCTCCTCCCCCGCAGAGGCCGAGGCGAGCTGGTCGGGGGCCTTCACCTCGTTCCTGGACGTCACCGCCGGGGAGCTCGCGACGGCCGTGCGGGGCTGTGTCGCCTCGGTCTTCCGACCCGAGGTCGAGGCTCGCCTGACCGGCGGGCAATTCCGCGCCGTCGCTCCCTCCGTCCTCGTCCAGCGCTACCTCTCCCCCCGCTGCGCCGGCACGGCGGTGGTGCTCGACGACGGCAGCGTCGAGGTCACCGCCGTCGAGGGGAGCCCCGCCGCGCTGCTCTCGGGCTGGGCCGAGGGGCTGACGGCGACCCTCTCAGGAGACGGCGCCGCGAGCGGCGCGGCGGTCGCGCTCGTCGGCGAGGCGACCCTCGCTGCGCTCGTCGGCGACCTCGGGCGCCTCGAGGGCGCGCCCGGCACCACCCTCGAGTGGGCCGCGTCCGGCGACGAGCTCCTCCTCCTGCAGGTGGGCCGCGCCGCACCGCGTGCCGGCCGCAGCGCCCGCCAACGGCCACCGGGACGGCCGCCGCTCTCCCCCGACGTCGCGGAACTCGCCGGACGGGCGGCGCGCACGCTCGCCACCTTCGCCGGGCCGCTCGGTGAAGCGCTGCTCCTCCCCTGGGCGCTCGCGCCGCTACGCCCGGGCAGGCACGTCGAGCCGCCGACGGAGCTCGCCGGGGCGCTGCAGCTCGCCGGCGAGCTGAACGGGCAGGCGCTTGCCGCGGCGGCGGCGACCGGGGAGGCTCTCCTTGACCGCCTCGCCACCCGCGCCGCCGACAGCGACCTGCGCGCCCTCTCGACGCTCCGCCCCGTCGACGCCGGCGGGGCGGCCGCGCTCGTCTGGTTCTGCGGCGCGCTGGCGCAGACGCTCGCGAGCGACGGCGCCCCGCCGGGCGACCTCTTCGGACAGTCCCTCGCGGCGCTCGGAGGCGGCAGCTCCGGGGGAAACCGCGGCAACAGCGGCCCCTCCCGCCTCGCACGTTGGCAGCGCTTGCTGCAGGTGGCGATCCCCTCCGCCGGCAGCAGCTACGTCGCCGAACCAGCGGCCGAGGGGCGCCTCGCCGGCCCGGCGCGGCGTGCCGACGCGACCGTCCGGGCAGCCGCCCTCGAGGCGGGCGCCGTGCTCGTCGTCGACCACCCGCTCCCCCGCTACGCCCCCCTGCTGTGGCGGGCGGGCGCCCTCGTGGCGTGCACCGGTGACGCGAGCGCGCACCTCTTCGAGGTGGCAAGGGCGCGCCGGATCCCCGCTGTCATCGTGCGCTCCCTCCCCATGGGTGAGATCGACGGACGCCTCGCCCTCGTCGACGGCGGCGAGGGCACCCTCGCGCTCCTCCCCCGGCGGGCCGCTTGGACCCGGGCCAGGGGCCAGCAGGGATAGGAGGTCCCCGCCAGGCATCCAGCCGTTGGGAGCATCCTCCGGCAGCCGCTACCCGGAGTGCCGAAATCCTCAGCCCCGCGGGCTGCTTCTCGCTGTGTTCGTGAGTAATATCGTGCCCGCGTGCTCGGTAATACAGTTAATCAACTGCGAGAGGTATTCGATTTTCAGTGCCTCTCCGAGCTAAGGTAAGTAAGGGACGAGAGTTATGAGAAGGACAATGTCCAAGCGAGTGGTGCCGGCACTTTTGGTATGTGGTCTTGCCGGAAGTGTAATGGGAGTCGCTGCTGAGACTGCATCCGCAACGACGAGTGCCACGGCTAAAGGTGTCGTCAAGGCAGTTCGTCCGATATTTCGCCAGCTTTACGTGACGGTAAACAAGAACACGGACATCTTCCGTGTCACAACGAAGGCGACCGTGACCCTCCACGGAAAGGTAAGCAGTCTCACCAGTCTCAAAGCAGGCGAGCAGGTTACCGTGACTTACACCGTCTCGGGGAACCGATGGAATGCATCCTTGGTCGCAGTCAAGTAATTGAGATACTGGTCTTGTTGGTGGGCCATGCGGTCTCTGGCCCACCAACAAGGGACTGACCACCGCAACCTTTACTAGGGTTTTCGAGCCCTTACTAGGGCCTTGGGCACAGGTTCCTGCCCTTGCCCTGCGGTGGGGCAGCCACGTCGAGGCGGACACGGCTGGTCCATCGTTGCGGGTTCCGACGGGGAGCGGGAGCGGTGCGAGCCCGAGGCGCGTGACGGAATGTCTCGTTCATCGCGAGCACTGTTCTCAAGCTCGGTGGACCCCGACCTCCCGGACTTTGGAATGGACTCGATCCGCGCCTTCCCTCACACCGGGTGGATGCCGCCCTATCGGGATTCAGTGTCCGGACTCCAGATGATGTCCCAGAGGTGGCCGTCAGGATCGCGGAAGTACCTGGAGTAGATGCCCCAAGGTCGTTCACGGGGGCGCCGGTAAGTGAAGCTCCGTCTTCCAGGGCCGATGCGAGCAGCCCGTCCACGTCTTCGCGTCTCGGAACGATGTGCCCGATGCTGAACCCACCGGACGAGGCAGGAGGGGGGTCGACTCCGGCGCCCTTCGCGGGCTCAGACCCCCAGCTTCGACGCTCTCGGTGGGCTCCTTCTCCGGCCAGCTCTCCGTCCCTCGTCGGCCTCGGCCAGGACGTCGGTGGTCGTCAGCATGCTGCGGAGCGCACCCGACGCCTGCAGCGGCGCCACCTTCCGGCTGGGCTACAAGGGCCTCGGAAACAAGGTCCGGAATTGAGAAGGATCCCGCTCTCCCTGCGCCTCCTCGTCGTGCTCGGCCTCGCCCTGCCGCGCGATCTCGTCTTCACCCCGTTCGCCGAGGCAACGTGGACGGGCGGCGGTTCAGGGCAGCCAGCGCACTCGCCTCCACGATGCCGAGCGGCGGCCAACCGAGCGTCAGCGCATCGGGCAGCAGCGTCACCCTCAGCTGGGCCACCGCGCGCTTCCCTGACAACCGCAGCGTCGCCGGCTACGTCATCAAGCGGTACGACGCGAACGGCTCCGCGGTGACGGTCGGTGCGAGTTGCAGCGGGACGGTGGGCACCACGACCTGCACCGAGTCCAACGTGCCTCCCGGCACCAGGACCTGCACCGACACGCCGGGGCAGGACAATTGGGCCGGCGGAGAAAGCCCGGGCGCGGCGTCGACCGTCAGCTGACGGTGGGTCCGAGGCCGGGGCTCCCGTCACCGACGACGGCCTCTGCCTCGATCTCCACGTGCCACCGAGGGTCGAGGAGAGCCGAGACGACCACCATCGTGGCGGCGGGCCGGACGTCGCCGAACACGGCGCCGTGCGCGCGACCGACGGCCTCGGCATGTGCCGCATCGGTGATGAACATGCGCGTTCGGACCACGTCGCGCACCTCGGCACCCGCGTCGCCCAGTGCCGCGGCGATGATCTCGAAGCACCGCCTCGCTTGCACCTCCACGTCCGGGTCGCACGAGCCGTCGGGCCAGATCGGAGCGGTTCCGGAGACGAGCACTCGGTCGCCGACCCGTAGCGCGCGACTGAACCCGATCGACTCCTCGAAGGGAGAACCTGAAGCAATCCGATCCCTCATCGCGCCATTCTCGTCGCCACTCGGCTCCGCGCGTTGCGGCCCGCGCCGCCCGGCTGAACCGGCTGGCTGCGCCGCGACCGACCACGTCCTGCATGCGACCCCTGCGCCGGCGAGGAGATGGCGGTGGCACCTCCCGCATATTGTCTGGCCCGTGCCGGCGTGGGAGGTGTTCGAGCAGACGGAGCCGGAATTCGCTGAACGGGTGCGGCGGCTGTTCGACGCCGGCCGCCACAAGACCATCGCGACGCTGCGCGCCGACGGTTCGCCACGAATCTCGGGCATTGAATGTCAGTTCACAGACGGCGAACTCCGCTTCGGTTCGATGGAGGGAGCGCGCAAGGGGGAGGATCTCAAACGGGATCCTCGCTTCGCGCTGCACGGCCCGACCTTCCATCCCGAGGAGGGCAAGGAGGGCGACTGGCCCGGTGAGGCGAAGATCGCGGGGCGAGCGGTCCAGGCGCCCGCGCGCACCACCGACGTTGCGGGGGCGCAACCCGACGGGGAGATGTTCACCGCCGACATCGGCGAGGTCGTCATCACCGGACTCAACAGCGGGGCCAGCAAGCTCGTGGTCGAGTCGTGGACGCCTGTGCAAGGACTCCGCCGGCTCGAGCGGGACTAACGAGGGTTCGCGCCCGTCGATCCCGGTCTCGGTGTCGCGCACGGGCTCCTCGACACGTCTTTCTCCGTACAGGTCCTAGAGTGATCGCAAGCGGCCTTCTGCAGTGAGGGTTCCCGGCGACTCGCGTCGCCTGTTGGGACCTGGAAGGCGGAAGCTCGATGGCGGATTCTCTGAACGGCACCAGCCTGCCGATCCCAGCCTTTGGCACCGACTCCGAACTCGACGAGGAGGTCGACGCAGATCTGCTGGCGATGGTGCAGGCCGTGGCCGGCCGTCTCGACCGGGTGAAGCGCGCGTTGGCCGATCTCGGCTCGGCAGTCCTGCTCGCGGAACTGCGCCAGCAGACAGAGCTGATCTGTGGGGCGCTCGACGAGCTCGCCGAGTTCAGCGAGCAGACGGTGAGAGCACTTCGCGTCTGACGACGACGGGCGGTGCGGACGACGCGCACGATCGTGACTGGCTCGGTCGCGGCGCGCCGCCCGCCTGCCATGCGGCCCAGATGAGCGGCACCTGCAGCGGGAGGCGCCCGAACGCGAGGAGCTCGGCCCGGGTGAGGTGCCCGCCGCCCTCGTGCGCGGCGTTCAATGCCATCTGGATGTTGCCGGGAAAGACGGCACCGAGGAGCAGCACGCTCGCGGAACGCGACCAACGAGCCCTCGTGGCCAGCCCACCGGCACAGATCAGCTCTGCCGCACCGCTCGCGTACGCCACGAGACGCGGATGAGCCAGCCACTTCGGAATGAGCGGCTCGAAGACCTTCGGGCGGATCAGGTGGACCAGACTCGAGGCGGCGAACAACAGCGCCAAGGCGTCCGGAGCGCGTCGGCGAAGGGACCCCACGACGCCAACCTATTGGTCGTGGACGACCCGGCGGCCGATCGCAGTGCCTCCGAGCAACCGGGCGCTCAGCCGGCAGGCGCCGGCGCACCCGAACCGGCGCTGCGCGCGCCGGCGACGCCGATGAGCTCAGGATCTGCCGAGGTCGCAACCGTGACAAGCTCCGCTCCAGAAGATGAACGACATGGCAGACGACAGCGTCAGCGCGAGCAGGGGGATCGACGCCCCGGCGGGGGCCGTCTTCGCGGTCCTCACCGATCCCGTACGGCACGCCACGATCGATGGCACCGGGTGGGTCTCCGAAAGTCTCGGCGACGAGCCGTTGATCGCCTCCGGGCAGATCTTCCGGATGACGATGTACCACCCCAACCATCCGAAGGGGAACTACGAGATGGCAAATCGGGTCGAGGTGTTCGATCCGCCGCGTGCCATCTCCTGGAGGCCCGGCTACGACGCGGACGACGGCGGGCTCGCCTTCGGTGGTTGGACCTGGCTCTACGACCTCGCGCAGACGACCGTCACGCTCACCTACGACTGGTCCGAGGTCCCCGACCCGATCCGGGAGCGCATCGGCTTCCCCCCGTTCCCTCCCGAGCACCTCGCCAACTCCCTCGCCCACCTCGCCGAGCTGGTGGCCGGCTGACCCCGGCCGTCGGCCACCCCGCGAGCGGTCGTCGGGCGGCCCCGGCGATCAGTCGCTGAGGACGAGGCCGGCGAGGTCGGGCGCGAGCACGACGGCCCGCCCGGCGAGGCCGCACCTCTGGAGCGCCGCCTCGCCCGCCTCGCGGGCGGCCGCCGCCGCGTGCGCCTCGACGCAGATCCCGAGCAGGCTCGGCCCCGCCCCGGACCAGGTCGCGACGGTCGCTCCCCCCGCCCGGAGCGCGGCGAGCAACTCGGGTGCCTCGGGGTACAGGGCGCTGCGCGCCTCCTGGTGGAGACGGTCCTCCCCCGCCTCGGGGACGAGGGCATCGCGGTCGGCGAGGCCGGCGAGGAGGAGGCCGAGGCGACCGAGGTTGAAGGTCGCGTCGCCGAAGGGGACCGTCTCGGGGAGGAGCGCGCGCGCCGCCTTGGTCTCGAGCTGGCGGTCGGGGACGACGACGACGAACGACAGCCCGGCGTCGAGGGGGAGGGGGCGCACGAGGGGCACCCCCTCGACGAGGGTGGCGGCGACGAGGCCGCCGAAGCGCGAGGCGGCGGCGTTCTCCGCGTGGCCGTCGTAAGCGGCGGCGACGGCGAGCGGGTCGTCGGCGCCCGCGGCGGCCGCCGCGGCGAGGGCGAGCGCCGCCGAGGAGCCGAGGCCGCGGCCGACGGGGATCTGCGAGCGCACGAGGATCTCGAGGTGCCCGCTCCCCGCGACGGCGCAGGCGACGCGCGCCGCGAGGTGCCCCTCGTCGGTCGGCAGCTCCGCGCCCTCCCCCTCGCTGTGCAGGAGGAAGCGGCGGGCGGGGCGCACCTCCACCTCGACGTGCAGGGAGAGCGCGAGCCCGAGGACGTCAAAGCCGGGGCCGAGGTTCGAGGTCGAGGCGGGGACCCTCGCCCGCACGCCCTACCCCGCTGCCGCGAGCGAGCTCGAGATCGCGGTGGAGGGGAGCGTCGTCGGGGTCGTCCCGCCGAGGACGGTCGCCGTCGTGCCGCCCGCGGTGCTCGGCGCCGTGGCGGCGGTGAGCGGCACCGAGGCGAGCACGCCACCCGGGCTCGACACGACGAGGTCGGCGAAGACCGCCCCTGAGGAGATGGCGGGGACGGGCGTGCGCGAGACGACCTGCTCGTGGAGCTTCATCCCCGGCCAGCCGACGATGAGCGGCGAGCCGCCCGCGGCGTAGAGCGAGGTGCTCGAGCCGCCGAGGGCGACGGTGCCGACCGAGCTCGTCGGGAGCGGCAGGCGGTAGCCGACGAGCGAGCGGCCGGCGGCGGCGAGGAGCGTCTCGTCGACGCGCGCCGCCTGCCCGAGCCCGCCCGCCTGGCCGAGGGAGACGGCGACCACGAGGACGTGGCGGCCGGCCGCGGTGCGGTAGGCGGCGGTCGCGAGGCAGCCCTGGGCCTGTGAGGTGAAGCCGGACTTCACGCCGATGATCCCGTCGACGCCGAGGCCGGGGTTGTAGTTCCAGATCGTGCCGGCGACGGGGAAGGGGAGCGAGGGCTTGGCGACGATGCCGCGCACGACGGGGCTCTGCATCAGCGCCGCGGCGAGGAGCGCCTGGTCCGTGGCGTCCGAGCGCGATGCCGGGTTCACCCCGCTCGCGTCGGCGTAGTGGGTGTGGTGCATGCCGAGGGCCTTGGCGGTGGTGTTCATCTTCACCACGAAGGAGGCGACCGAGCCCGCATCCCAGGAGGCGAGGAAGTCGGCGACATTGTCGGCGGAGGGGATGAGCAGCGCCTCGAGTAGCTGGTGCTCGGTGAGCTGCTCGCCGAGGGTCACGGCGACGTTCGACTCGTTGGTCTGGTCGGCGTGCACCCAGGCCTGGACGTCGGCGCGGCCCATCGTGAAGGTCGGGCCCTCGGCGCCGGCGGTGAGCGGGTGGTCGCGCAGCACCAGGTACGCGGTCATCATCTTGGTAAGGCTGGCGATCGGGACGACGGGGCTCTTCGCCGAGCGCGCCATCACGCCCTCGCCGAGGACGGCGACGGCGCCCTCGCCCTTGGCGGACCAGGGGAAGGCGGCGAGCGTGCCGGGCACCGCGTGCACCGTGCGCAGCGCCGCGGTGAGCACCGCCGTCGGGTGCGTCGCGGGGGCGTCGGTCTGGGGCGCGGCGCCGCCTGCGCCGACGAGCCCCCACAGCCCGAAGGCGAGGGCGAGGGCGAGCCCGCCCGCGATCGCGCGGTTGCGGCGGATGCGGCGGCGGCGGCGCCGGCGGTCGAGCAGGCGCGCCTCGCGGCGGCGGCGGTCGAGGACCGCCTGGCGGCTCTCGACGGCGGCCACGACGCCGTCGTCGTAGAGCTGCGGGCGCGGTCCCCCGTCGAGATCGATCACGTGAACCGGTGGCGGGCGCTCAGCGCGACTGGTCGAGCTCGTCGGGGGTGAGCAACACGGCGCGCGCCTTCGAGCCCTCTGAGGGGCCAACGACTCCCCGCCGCTCGAGCAGGTCCATCAACCGGCCCGCGCGCGAGAAGCCCACCCGGAGCTTGCGCTGCAGCATCGAGGTCGAGCCTAGTTGCGAGCGCACCACCAGCTCCATGGCCTGATTGAGGAGCTCGTCGTCATCGTCCTCGCCGGCGCCCGGCCCGCCGCTCTCGCCGTCCTCGCCACCAGCGACGCCCTCCACGTAGATCGGCCCGCTCTGGCGGCGCCAGTGGCCGACGACGCCGCGCACCTCCTCCTCGGAGACCCACGGCCCCTGGATGCGCCGGGGGACCGACGAGGAGGCGGTGAGCAGCAACAGGTCGCCGCGGCCGACGAGCCGCTCGGCGCCGGGCTGGTCGAGGATGACGCGCGAGTCGGCGAGCGAGGAGACCGAGAAGGCGAGGCGGGAGGGGACGTTCGCCTTGATCACCCCGGTGATCACGTCGACGGAGGGGCGCTGGGTGGCGATCACGAGGTGGATGCCGACGGCACGGGCCATCTGCGCGATGCGGCAGATCGACTCCTCGACGTCGCGGGCCGCGACCATCATCAGGTCGTTCAGCTCGTCGACGACGACGAGGATGAAGGGGAGGCGCGTCGCCGCGAGCTTGTCGCCGCCGGCGCGTACCTCCGCGACCGCCTGCGCGGCGAGCGAGGGCGCGGGGAGGAGCTCGCCTGTCTCGGGGTCGACCTCGCGGTCGAGCGCTGCGAGCACCTCCTCGAACTCCTCGCCGAGGTCCTCGAGCGCAGCCTCGTCCGGCGGCTCGAGGGCGCCGTCGAAGGGGCCGGTCGCGAAGTCGCCGCGGTCGATCGCCGCGTTGTAGCCGGTGATGTCGCGCATCCCCGCCTCGGCGAGCAGGTCGTAACGGCGCTCCATCTCCGTCACCGCCCAGCTGAGGGCGTTGGCGGCGCGCTTCGGGTTCACGACGACGGGGGTGAGGAGGTGCGGCAACCCGTTGTACTGGCCGAGCTCGACCCGCTTCGGGTCGACGAGGATCATCCGCACCTGCTCGGGGGTCGAGCGCATCAGCACCGAGGTGATGATCGAGTTGATGCAGGAGGACTTGCCCGCGCCGGTCGCGCCGGCGATCAGCAGGTGGGGCATCTCCGCGAGGTTGACCATCACGGCGCGCCCCGCGATGTCCCGTCCGAGCGCCACCTCGAGGGGGTGCGCAGCGCGCCGCGCCTCCTCGGAGGAGAGCACGTCGCCGAGCGTCACCAGCTGGCGGTTGACGTTCGGGACCTCGACGCCGATCGCGCTGCGGCCGGGGATCGGGGCGAGGATGCGCACGTCGGGGGAGGCCATCGCGTAGGCGATGTCCTTCGCGAGGCTCGTGACGCGCGCCACCTTCACCCCCGAGCCGAGCTCCAGCTCGAAGCGGGTCACAGTCGGGCCGACGGTCGAGCCGACGAGGTGGGTCTCGACGCCGTGGCCGGCGAGCGCCCGCTCGAGGACCTTGCCGCGCTCCTCGACCTCCTTGCGGTCGGTGCGCTGCGCCGCGCTGCGCTGCAGGAGGCGCGCCGCGGGGAGGCGCCACGGCCCCGGTGTCGGCACCACGCCGAGGCTGAGCTGCTCGGGCTGACCACCGCCCTCGGTCTCGGCGGCCGGCTCGGGGGCGGGCACGGCGAGCGACGGCGCGGGCGAGCGCTCCGGCTCCTCGTCGGCCTCGGGGGGGGCGTCGTCGTCGGTGAGGATCGGCCCGAGCTCGGCGCCGTAGTCGACGAGGACGGGGCGGGGGGCCGCCTCGACGGGGCCCGCGGCGGCGCGCTCACGACGCTCGAGGAGGGTGACCGAGGAGCGGGAGAGGCTCGTCGCGAGCTGCCACATCCCGACAAAGGCGCGCCGCAGCGGCACCGCGGCACAGGCGACGCCGCTCATGAAGATGAGAAGGAGGAGGAGCACGGTCGCCCCGGCGCCGCCGAGGAAGCGGTGCAGCGGGCCGCCGAGGGCCGCGCCGAGGTAGCCGCCGGCGCCGCCGAGGATCTTGCGGCCGGCGTGCAGTCCCGGGAGGCCGCTTGCGAGGTCGGCGAGCGCGGCGACGAGCACCGCCAACAGCGCGACGGGGAGGAGGGCGCCGCCCGGGCCGCGGCGTGTGCGGCCGGCGACGAGCGAGAGGCCGGCGACGACGAGCGCCGGAGCGAGGAGGTCCTCGCCCCAGCCGATGCCGTAGGCGGCGTTGCGGGAGAGGTAGTGGCCGGCGAGGCCGAGCAGGTCGAGGTAGATGCCGAGGGCGGTGAGCACGCCGACGGTCATGAAGGTCCAGCCCCAGACCTCGTCGGGCTGGCGGCGGACGAAGGTGGCGAAGCGCTCGGCGAGCGGCGGGTGGGTGGTGTGCCTCGCCGCGGCGCTGCGCGCCGTGCCCTTCCCCGTGGCGCGCGAGGCGCCGGTCGGGCGCTTTTTCGCTCCGGTGCTCTTGGCGCGGGCCGCGGGGGGCCGCGTGGTCTTCGCAACAGCCACAGTGGGCACAACGCTAACACCGGCAACAGCGCCTGAGCTGGAGCTTCGGTCAGGCCTCCATGACCACGGGGACGATCATCGGACGGCGGCGGGTGCGGTCGCTGACGAAGCGGCCGACGGCGCGGCGGGCGACGCGCCGCAGGGTGTCCTGGTCCCAGGAGCCCCCCTCGACGGCCTGGCCGACCGCCTTCGCGACCTCGGCGCGCGCCTCGTCGAGGATCGCCTCCCCCTCGTCCGCGTGCACCCAGCCGCGGGTGATGATCTCCGGGCCGGTGATGATCTCGCCGGTCTTCAGGTCCACCCCGAGGATCACGACGATCAGCCCCTCCTCGGCGAGCAGCCGCCGGTCGCGTAGCACCCCGTGGCCGACGTCGCCGACGATGCCATCGACGAAGAGGTAGCCGGCGGGCACCTCGCCGTCAAAGTCGATGCCCTCGGCGTCGACGCGGATCGCGTCCCCGTCCTCGCAGAGGAGCACCCGGTCGGGGCTGACCCCCATCTCGATCGCCAGCCGGGCGTGCGCGAGGAGGTGGCGGTACTCGCCGTGAACGGGGACGAAGCAGTCGGGCCGGGCGATCGAGAGCAGCATCTGCAGCTCGCCGCGCTTCGCGTGCCCCGACGTGTGCACGTAGGCGATGCCCGAGTGCACCACGGTCGCGCCGCGCCGGGCGAGGCCGTCCATCACCCTGGAGACCGCCCACTCGTTGCCGGGGATGGCGTGCGAGGAGAGCACGACGACGTCGCCGTCCTGCGCGGAGAGGCGGCGGTTCTCGCCCGAGGCGAGGAGGGCGAGCGCGGACATCGGCTCGCCCTGCGAGCCGGTCGAGATCACGCAGACCTCGCTCGGCGGGAGGTCGTCGACCGATTCCACGTCGACGAAGACGCTGCCGTCGACGTGCAGCAGGCCGAGCGAGCGGGCGAGGGCCACGTTGCGGATCATCGAGCGGCCGAGGAGCGAGACCTTGCGGCCGTTGGCGGTCGCCGCGTCGCAGAGCTGCTGGATGCGGTGGATGTGGCTCGCGAAGCAGGCGACGATGATGCGCCGGTTCGGGTGCTCGGAGAAGATCACCCTGAGCGACTCCCCGACGGTGCGCTCGGACTGGGTGAAGCCCTGCTCCTCGACGTTGGTCGAGTCCGCGAGGAGGAGGCGGATCCCCTCCTCCGAGGCGATCGCGCCGATGCGCGCCAGGTCGGTGCGGCGGTCGTCGACGGGGGTGAGGTCGAGCTTGAAGTCCCCCGAGTGCAGGATCACCCCCGCCGGCGTGTGGAAGGCGGTGGCAAAGCCGTTCGGCACGGAGTGGGTCACGGGGATGAACTCGACGTCGAAGGCACCGACGCGCCGCCGCTCCCCGTCGTGCACCTCGACGAAGTCCGCCTTGGCGAGCAGCCCCGCCTCCTCGACGCGGCCGCGGGCGAGGCCGAGGGTGAGCGCCGAGCCGTAGATCGGGGCGGAGAGCTCGGCGAGCAGGTAGCCGAGGCCGCCGACGTGGTCCTCGTGGCCGTGGGTGAGGAAGATCGCGTCGATGCGCTCCGCGTTCTCCCGGAGATAGGTGAAGTCGGGGAGGACGAGGTCGACGCCGGGCATCTCGGCGTCGGGGAACATCACCCCGCAGTCAAGGACGGCGAGGCGGCCGTCGACCTCGATCACGGCACAGTTGCGGCCGATCTCCCCGAGGCCGCCGAGGAAGACGACGCGCACGGCGTCAGCCACGCACACCCCGTGACGAGCGGAAGGTGTCGAGGTCGGCGAGGACGTCGCGCGCCCGCTCCTCGAGCCAGTGCGGCGCCTCGCCGAGGGGGAGGCGGCACTCGCCGGCGGGGAGGCCGAGGACGCGCAGCATCGCCTTGGTGGGCATCGGGTTCGGTGTCTCGTCGCCCGTCTCGTAGGTGAAGCTCGGCACGAGCGCCCGCAGCAGCGTGAGCGCCTCCTCGACCTCGCCACGCAGGAAGCTCTCCACCATCTCCCGGCACTCCGCGCCGCACCAGTGGGCGGCCACGCTGATCAGCCCCGTGGCGCCGACCGAGAGGAGGGGGAGGGTGAGGAGGTCGTCACCGGAGTAGCACTCGAAGTCATCGGGCGCCTCGGCGAGCAGGCGGGCGGTGCCGGCGGGGTCTCCCGAGGCGTCCTTCAGGCCGACGATGTTCTCCACCTCGGCCAGCGCGAGCAGGGTCTCGGCGGCGATCCGCCGCCCGGTGCGGATGGCGATGTCGTAGAGCACGACAGGAAGCTCGGTCGCCGCCGCGACCGCACGGAAGTGCGCCGCGAGGCCCGACTGGCCGGGGCGGGAGTAGTAGGGGGTGACGGCGAGGATCCCGCTCACGCCGGCGCGGCTGGCGGCGCGGGTCAGCTCGACCGAGTTCTCCGTGTCGGCCGAGGTCGAGCCGGCGAGCACCGGCACCGAGACGGCGGCGGCGACCTCCCGCCAGACGAGCTCGCGCTCCTCGTCGGACAGCGCCGTCGACTCGCCGGTCGAGCCGGTGAGGACGAGGCCGTCCGAGCCGTTCTCGGCGAGGTGGGCGGCGAGCTTCACCGCCCCCTCGACGTCGAGGGCGCCGTCGCGGTCAAAGGGCGTCGCCATCGCGGTGAGCACCCGGCCGAAGCGCGCCGGGCGCAGGGCGGTCGTCACGCCCCGACGCTACCAGCGGGCCGCCGCAGGCCTCTGTGGGAGTGGTGCGGGAAGGTCATCGCGGCGCTCGATCGAGGAGCGCGTCGAGGCCGACGGTGAAGCCGGGCGTCGTCGCGACCTTGCGCAGCGCGAGCAGCACGCCGGGCATGAACGAGGTCCGGTCGTAGGAGTCCTGGCGGAGGGTGAGCGACTGCCCCGTCGTCCCGAAGAGGACCTCCTGGTGGGCGACGAGGCCGGCGAGGCGCACCGAGTGGAGGTGGACCCCCGCCTCCGCGACGCCGCCGCGCGCCCCCTCGAGCACCGTCACCTCGGTCGGGTCGGCACCGAAGGGCCCCGCCCCGGCGCGCGCCTCGGCGATCCGGCGCGCCGTCTCGAGCGCCGTGCCAGAGGGGGCGTCGCGCTTTTGGTCGTGGTGCAGCTCGATGATCTCCGCGGAGGAGAAGTAGGGCGCGGCGAGCGCGGCGAGGCGCATCATCAGCACCGCCGAGATCGCGAAGTTCGGGGCGAGGACGCAGTTCGGCGCCCCCTCGGGGCCAAACGCGGCGGCGAGCTCGGTGAGCGCGGCGGCGCCGAGGCCGGTCGTCCCGCAGACCCCGTGCACGCCGTTGGACGCGCACCACCGGAGGTCGGCGAGGGCGGCGGGGGCGACGGTGAAGTCGACGAGGGCGTCGACCGACCCTGGCGCGAAACCCTCGGGGCCGGCTGTCACGGTGACCGCCTCGTCGAGACCGGCGAGCTCGCGCAGCGTCGCGCCCGCGGCGGCCGGGTCACAGGCCGCGACGAGGTCGAGGTCGGGCTCCGCCGAGACCGCGGCGAGGACCGTGCGCCCCATCTTCCCGGCTGCGCCGGCGACCGCGACGCGCATCAGCCGGCTCCGGACGGGGCCGCGAAGGCGGCGAAGTCGCCCTCGTCGAAGGGGCCCACGACGGCGAGCGAACGGGGGCCGGCGAGCACCTCGGCGGCGACCTCGGCGACCTCCTCGACCGTCACCGCGTCGATGCGCGCCGCCAGCTCGTCGGTCGACAGCACCTCTCCGTGCAGCAGCAACGAGGCGCCGATGCGGCTCATCCGCGAGCCCGAGTCCTCGAGGCTCAAGAGGGTGTCGGCCTTCACGTGGCCCTTGGCGAGGGCGAGCTCGGCCGCGGTCACCCCCCGCGCGGCGAGGTCGTCGAGCTCGGCGGCGACGATGCCGAGCACCTCCTGGACGTGCTCGGGGGCGGTGCCCACCGAGACGGCGAGCGCCCCGGCGTCGGCGTAGGCGACACGGTCCGAGATGATCGAGTAGCAAAGGCCCCGCTCCTCGCGGACCTTCTGGAACAGCCGCGAGGAGAGGCCGCCGCCGAGGCTGTGGTTGAGCAGCGAGAGCGCGAAGCGCCGCGGCGAGCGGCGGGCGGGGGCGCGCATCCCGAGGACGAGCTGGGCCTGCTCGCTGTCGCGCTTGGTCGCGTCGAGGAGGCGGACCTGCGCGGCGGGGGCTTCGCGCCCGGGTGGGCCGCCGAGCGGGAAGCCGCCGAAGCGCGCCTCCAGCGTCTCGGCGAGCGCCGCGTGGTCGACGTCGCCGGCCGCGGCGACGACGACGTTGCCAGGTCGGTAGTGCAGCTCGAAGAAGTCGCGGATCTCCGCGACGCCGACGGAGGTGATCACGTCGGGGAGGCCGAGCACCTCGCGCCCGAGCGGGTGGCCGGGGAAGATCGCCTCGGCGAAGCGCTCCTGCACGACGTCGGCGGGCTCGTCGAGGTGCATCAGCACCTCCTCGAGGATCACCTGCCGCTCGGCGTCGACCTCGTCGGGGCGCAGCGCCGGGTCGCTCATGATGTCGGTGAGGACGTCGAGGCCGAGGTGCAGGTCGTCCGCGAGGAGGCGCACGTAGAAGGCCGTGTACTCCTTGGTCGTGTAGGCGTTCATGTCGCCGCCGACGGCGTCGATCGCCTCCGCGATCTCGCGCGCGCTGCGCCGCGGCGTCCCCTTGAAGAGCAGGTGCTCGAGGAAGTGCGAGATCCCCGCCTGGCGGTCGCTCTCGTCACGCGAGCCGGTGCCGACCCAGAAGCCGACGCACGCCGAGCGGACCGGCATCGCCTCGGTGACGAGCCGGATTCCGCACGGCAGCGTGGAGATGTCGATCATCGGCGGGGTGCCCCCGCCGCGCTCAGCGGCGTGGCCCCGAGCGGCGACGCGGACCCCGGTCCTCGCGCGGCGCCCCGCCGGTATTCGCGGGGCCGAGGTTGCCGAACTCCTGCTCGAGCTCGGCGTTGAAGGTGTCCTCGAAGGAGACCCGCTTCACGCCACCGGGGGCGCTCGCCGGGGCCGCGGCCGGGGCCTCGGGCGCGGCGGCTGCGCCGTTCCCGCTGCCGTGCGGGGCGCTGCTCGCGGGCTCGGACTCGCGGCGGCCGACGGGCTGGCCGTCCTCGCCGATCAGCGAGAGGGAGATCTTCCCTTGCGGGTCGATGTCGTCCACGATCACCGTCACCGGCTGGCCGAGCTCGAGCACGTCCTCGACGCGCTCGATGCGGCGGCCGCCGCCGAGGCGGGAGATGTGAAGCAGACCGTCGCGGCCGGGGAGAATGTTCACGAAGGCACCGAACTTCGTGATGTTCACGACCTTGCCCTCGTAGGTGGCGCCGACGTCGGCGACCGGCGGGTCGAGGATGAGGGCGATGCGGCGGCGGGCCTCCTCGACCGCGTCGCTCTCCTTGCCGCCGATGGTCACCCGCCCGTAGATGCCGTCGTCGTCGACGGCGATGTCCGCGCCGGTCTCCTGCTGCAGGCCGTTGATGACCTTGCCCTTCGGGCCGATGACCTCACCGATCTTGTCGAGCGGGATCTCGAAGCTGATGATCTTCGGGGCGTGGCCCTTCACGTCGGCGTTCGGCTGGGCGATCGCCCCGAGCATCACGTCGAGGATCGCGGTGCGGGCCTGGTAGGCCTGCTGCAGCGCCTGGGCGAGGACGTCGGCAGGGAGGCCGTCGATCTTGGTGTCGAGCTGCAGGGCGGTGACGAAGTCCCGCGAGCCGGCGACCTTGAAGTCCATGTCGCCGAAGGCGTCCTCGGCGCCGGAGATGTCCGTCAGTGTCGTGTACTTGCCCTCGGCGAAGATGAGGCCCATCGCGATGCCGGCGATCGGCGCCTTGATCGGCACGCCGGCGTCCATCAGCGAGAGCGTCGATCCGCAGACCGAGCCCATCGAGGTCGAGCCGTCCGAGGAGAGGACGTCCGAGACGAGGCGGAGCGTGTAGGGGAACTCCTCCTCGCTCGGCACCACCGGCAGCAGCGCCCGCTCGGCGAGCAGACCGTGGCCGATCTCGCGGCGGCGGGGGCCACGCATCGCGTAGGCCTCGCCGGAGGCGAAGGGCGGCATGTTGTAGTGGTGCATGTAGCGCTTGTGCTCGTCGGTGCCGATCGTGTCGAGCAGCTGGTTCATGCGCGGCATGCCGAGCGTCGTGACGTTGAGCACCTGGGTGAGGCCGCGCTGGAACAGCGCCGAGCCGTGCGCCGTCGGCAGCACCGCCACCTCTGCGGAGACCTTGCGGAGGTCGCCAGGGCTGCGGCCGTCGATGCGCACGCCCTCCTCGACGACGCGGCGGCGGACGAGCGACTTGGTGAGCGAGCGGATCGCCGAGCGCACCTCGCGCTCGCGCCCGGAGAACTCCTCAGCAAGCGCAGCGAGGATCTGGTCGCCGGCGGCGTCGAAGGCGGCGGCGCGCTCGGGCTTGTCGGTGAGCAGGTTGGCCTTCGCGAGGGACTCCTCACCGACCGCTGCGACGCGGGCCTTCACGTCGTCGCCGTAGTCGACGAAGAGCTCGAAGGGGATGATCTCCTTCTTGCCGCCGGCCTGCTTCACGAGCTCGCGCTGCAGCTCGATCGACTCGCGGATCCAGGTCTTCGCGGCCTCGAGGCCCTCGGCGACGACCGCCTCGGTGACCTTCGGCGCGCCCGCCTCGTAGTAGTCCCAGGCCTTCTCGGTGCCGCCGGCCTCGACCATCATGATCGCGATCTCGGCGTTCGGCTCCTCTGACAGCGCACGGCCGGCGACGACGAGCTCGAAGGTGGAGGCGTCACCCTCGGCGTAGGTGCAGTGCGGGATCCACTGGCCGTCGGTCGAGTACGCGACCCGCACCGCGCCGATCGGTCCCTCGAAGGGGATGCCCGAGAGCATCAGCGCGGCCGAGCAGCCGTTGATCGCCGGGACGTCGTGGGGGTTGCTCATGTCGGCGGCGAGCACGGTGCCGACGACGTGGATCTCGTTGCGGAAGCCCTCGGCGAAGCTCGGGCGGAGCGGTCGGTCGATCAGGCGGGCGGTGAGCGTCGCCTGGTCGGTGGCCCGGCCCTCACGGCGGAAGAACGAGCCGGGGATCTTGCCCGCGGCGTACATCCGCTCCTCGATGTCGACGGTGAGGGGGAAGAAGTCGATCCCCTCGCGCACCTTGCGGGCCGCGGTCGCGGTGCAGAGCACGATCGTGTCGCCGATGCGCACGGTGACGGCGCCGTCGGCCTGCGGGGCGAGACGGTTGGTCTCGAAGGTGAGCGTGCGGTCGGACCCGCTGATCGGGGTTGAAACGGAAATGGCCTCGGCCATGTCAATCCTCGTGTTCTGGCGGGCGCTCCGGCCAGTTCCCAGTGGGCGGGCACCAGGACGAGCCCGGTACACGGCCACTGGCAGCTGACACCTGCGCTCGCCGGTTCGATGTGGGCGCCGCCACTTTGGCGGGCTGACCCTCTTGCTGCCGGGCCTTTCCACATCGGCCCGGACACCACCGGAACTCCCGGTGGCATGCCCCTATCGGCGGATGCCGAGCCTCGCGATGAGGTTGCGGTAGCGGTTCACGTCGTTGTCCCGCACGTAGTCGAGAAGACGGCGACGGTGCCCGATGAGCTTCATCAGCCCGCGACGGGTGTGATGGTCGCCCTTGTGCACCCGGAGGTGCTCGGTGAGGTGGTTGATCCGCTCAGTGAGGATCGCGACCTGCACTTCGGGGGAGCCGGTGTCCGTCTCGTGGAGGCGGTACTCGGCGATCGTGGCCGTCTTATCGGGCATGCTTGACGCAGACCTTCGTGAACTCGTGCGCCGGCCGGGAGGCGAACCTCCCAACCACGGGGCGGGGCCGGTTGGGCTGCTGCCCCTCCGGGTCGGCGGACGCCGACCCCGAAAGAGTAGCAGCTCAGGTGGGACCACCGCCCTGCTGCGGCTCTGCCGGTGGTGGCTGCGGCGGTGAGGCGGGGCCACCGGGAGGAGCGGGTGGCCTCCCCGAAGGCCGCTCCCGCCCTCATCCATTGGCGGCGTGCCTCCGTACAGTCCGGAGTGGCCGTCGGCCGCGTTGGCGAGCGAGTGGGGCGTCGAATGGTAAGGATGCGCCGGTGAGCCCTGCGGTCGCGACGAGAAGAGCGCGCAACGACCCCGCCCAGTACGACGACCTCGCGGCGACGTGGTGGGATCCCCGCGGGCCGCTCTCGATGCTGCACTGGATCGCGGCCGCGCGCGCGGCGCGCATCCCCGACGCCCGGCGCAAGGGTGCCGTGCTCGCCGACCTCGGCTGCGGCGCGGGGCTGCTCGCGCCGCACCTCGCCGGCAAGGGCTACCGCGTCGTCGGCGTCGACCTCACCGAGTCCGCGCTCCGTCACGCCGCCGCGCACGGCCTCGCCGCGGTGCGCGGCGACGTCACCGCGCTGCCCGTCGCCGACGGGGTCGCCGACGTCGTGAGCGCCGGTGAGATCCTCGAGCACGTGAGCGACCTCGACGCCACCCTCGACGAGGCCTGCCGGCTGCTCCGCCCGGGCGGCCTCCTCATCCTCGACACGATCGCCGCCACCTGGCGGGCGCGCCTCGTCGCCGTCGAGATCGCCGAACGCATCCCCGGCGGCGCGCCGAAAGGCATCCACGACCCCCGCCTCTTCGTCGACCGCGACGCCCTGGTCGCGCGCTGCGCCCGCCACGGCGTGGCGCTCGAGCTCACCGGCCTCCGCCCCGCCGCCCTGCAGATGCTGCAGTGGCTCGCCGGCAGGCGCGCCGCCGGCGAGATGGTCCGCAGCCGCTCCACCGCGATCCTCTTCCAGGGGGTCGGGATGAAGGCGCGATGAGCGCGCTCGCCTCCCCCGCCGACCCCGCTGCGGCGCTCGCTGCGGCGGATGCCGTCGCCGGGGCGCTCGCCGCCCACGCGCGCCGCGGCGACGAGGAGGGGCGCTTCCTCGAGGAGGACCTCGCCGCGCTGCGCAACAGCGGCCTCCTCGCGCTGATGGTCCCCTCCCGCCTCGGCGGCAGCGGCGCCTCCTTCTCGGACTACGCGCGCGTCGCCGGCGCGCTCGCACGCGGGAACGGCGCGCCGGCGCTCGTGTTCAACATGCACGCCTCGGTGACGGGCGCCCTCGCGCTCGCCCCCGACGACCTCACCCGCAACCTCGGCGCCGGCGACGGGTGGTTCGCGGCGCGCGACGCCGCCCTCGTGGCGGCGCGCGAGGGCGCCTTCTACGCGGTGGCGATGAGCGAACGCGGCAGCGGCGCCCGCCTCTCCTCGCTCACCACCAGCTACGAGCCGGTCGGGGGCGACTTCCACCTCACCGGGGCGAAGACCTTCGTCTCCGGCGCCGACCTCGCCGACGCCTTCCTCGTCGCGGCGCGCGCCGCCGAGGACGCGGCGCGGGTCTCGTTCTTCCTCGTCCCCGCGGGGGCGGGCACCAAGGTCGAGCAGAGCTGGGACGCGCTCGGCATGCGCGCCACGGGGAGCAACGACCTCCACCTCGACGTCACCGTCGGCCGCGAGGCGCTCGTCGGCGGTGTCGAGGGGCTCGGGCTGCTCATCGCCCGTCTCATGCCGCAGTGGCTCGTGGCCAGCTATGCCGCGGTCTACGTCGGGGTCGCCCGCGCCTGTCTCGACGCCTGCGTGGCGCACGTCAACGAGCGGGGGCTCTCCCGGCTGCCGGCGATCCGGGCGCGCCTCGGGCGCGCCGACGCCGCGGTCGCCGCCGCCGGCCTCGTCGTCGAGGAGGCGGCCCGCCACGTCGACGAGGCACCCGGTGCGCGCGAGACGAACCGCGCCGTCTACCGGGCGAAGCTGCTCGCCGGCGACACCGCCAACGAGGTCGCCTCGTCGATGCTCGAGGCGGCGGGGGCCTCGGCGACGCGCCGCGGCCACCCCCTCGAGCGCCTCTACCGCGACGCCCGCTGCGGCGCGCTGCAGCCGGCGACCTCCGACGTCTGCGCCGACTGGCTCGGCCTCGTCGCCCTCGGGCTCGACCCAGACGACGCGGAGACGCCGCGGTGGTGAGCGACGCCCCCCTCCTCACCTCGTCGGGCTTCGCCTTCCCGCCGGCGGTGCGCCAGGACGACCTCTGGGAGGGCTTCTTCTCAGAGCGCTTCGGCGCGAGCCGCCGCGCCCGTCACGCCTTCTCCGCATCGGGGATCGAGTACCGCCACGCCGTCGCCAACCCCCTCCTCGAGGACCTCTCCTCCTGGTCGACGGGCGCCCGCATGACCCGCTACGCGGCCGAGGCGATGCCGCTCGGCAAGGAGGCGCTCGCCCGCGCCTTCGAGGGCTCGGGGACCGACGCCACCGAGATCGGCCTCCTCGTCGTCGCCTCCTGCACCGGCTACACGACGCCGGGGGTGGACGCGCTGCTGGCGCGCGACCTCGGGATGGCACCCGAGCTGAAGCGCCTCTTCGTCGGACACGTCGGCTGCCACGCCGCCCTCCCGGCCCTCGACGCGGCGCGCGCCTACGTCCGGACCGAGGAGCGCGCCGCCGCCGTGCTCTGCCTCGAGCTCCCGAGCCTGCACCTGCAGGACGTCACCGCCGCGCCCGAGCAGGCGGTCGTGCACGCCCTGTTCTCCGACGCCGCCGCGGCGCTCGTCCTCGAGCCGGCGCGCGCCGGCCGCCGCGGCCTCGCCGTCCTCGACGTTGTGGCGATGAGCGACACCGCGACCGCCAGCTATATGGGCTGGGAGATCGGTGACCAGGGCTTCACGATGGCGCTCTCCCCGCAGGTCCCCGACGTCCTCGCCAGCCATATCGCCCCCCTCGTCGAGCGCCTCCTCGCCCGCAACGCGCTCGCCCTCGGCGACGTCAGCGGTTGGGCGATCCACCCGGGCGGCCCGCGCATCGTCGACATCGCCGGTGAGCGGCTCGGCCTCGGCCGAGAGGCGCTCGCACCCTCGCGGACGGTGCTCCGCGAGCACGGCAACTGCTCGTCGCCGACCGTGCTCGTCGTCCTCGACGAGCTCGTCAGATCCACCGCGCCCGCCGCCGGGAGCAACCTCGTGCTGCTCGCCTTCGGGCCGGGCCTCACCCTCTACGGGGCGCTCCTGCAGGTGCACTGAGCGGGGCGCCAAGGCGGAGCGGCGCGGCCGCTCGCTACACCGAGATCGGGTCGACCTCGACGCGCAGCCCGGCCTCGAGGGGGACGACGGCGCGCAGCGCGTCGGCGAGGTGCGCGGGGTCCGGGCCGCGCACGAGCAGCGTCGCCGGCTCGCGCTCGGAGACCTCGAGGCCCGCCGCGACGAGCTCGGCCGCGAGGGCCGGCGCCCGCTCGCCGGAGAGCAGAGCCAGGGCGCCGAAAGGGGGGAGGGCGAGCTGGCGGCGGCGGGCGAGCTCGGCCTCGGCGAGGGCCCCCGGCGTGCCGTTCACCGCGGCGGCGAGCACCTCGTCCTCGGGGAGACGGGTCTGCACGACGACTCTCCGCCCCGGCGCCCCCGTCGCGCTCCTCGGGCCGACGAGCCGCCCGGCGAGGACGAGGAGCGCCATCGCCTGCTCGGCGGCGCGGTAGCGCGCCGCAAGCAGCTCCTGGTCGAAGTCGAGGAAGACGACGAGGGCGGCGCGGCGCACGCGGTGCAGCACCGCCTCGGTGCCGACCAGCACCGGGGCCTCGGGGAGGGGGGACCTCGGCCCGGAGACCTCGCCGACGGGAAGGCGCACGAGCGCCGCGAGCTCCTCGGCGGCGCGCGCCGCGCCGACGCGCAGCAGCCGCATGCGGCGGGCGCCGCACTCGGCGCAGACGACGGGGCGGCTCGCGCCGCAGCGCGGGCAGGAGAGCTCGGCGGCGGTGCCGGGGTCGGGCAGGCGGCGCTGCGCGAGCGCGGCGCCGCAGTGCTCGCACCTGGCGAGCTCGCCGCAGGTGGCACAGGAGAGCAGCCGCGCCCGGCCGGTGCGGTTCAGCACCGCGACGACGGGGCGCCCGGGGTCGGTCTCGAGCGCGCGGCGGACGGTTCCCGAGAGCGCTCCTGAGAACAGTCCGGCGCGCGGGTCGTCGCCGCGGCGGTCGACGACCTCGACGCGCGGCCACTCGGCCCGCTCCTCGTGCGGCGGGAGGGTGAGCGGCGGCGAGCCGGAGAGGAGGGTGGCCGTCGGCGCCGGCGTGACGAGCAGGCAGGGGACCTCTGCGCGCCGCGCCCGCTCCACGGCGAGCACCGTCGCGTCCCAGGTCGGGGCGCGCTCCTCGCGGTAGGCCTCGGCGTGGGCGTCGAGGACGACGATCGCCGCGAGGCGCGGCGCGGGGGCGAAGACCGCGGCGCGGCTGCCGAGCACGACGCGCCCGCCGCCGGCCGCGAGGGCGAAGTCCTCGGGGTGCGCGGCGACCCGGTGGCCGGCGCGCTCGAGGTGCCCGCGCAGCACCGCGACGTCGGCGAGCGACGGGCAGAGCACGAGGACCTCCGGGCCGACGCGCGCGATCACCTCCTCGACCACGGCGAGGCGCGAGCCCGAGGGCGGGAGGCGGAGCACCGCGCTCGGGCGCTCGAGGGCGCTCTCGACGAGCTCGCGCAGCGCGTCGCCGATCGGCCCGCGCCGGAGCGCCGCGGCGGGGGGCGGCGGGGGCGCCGCGGCGGCGACCTGGCGGAGTGGGCTGCCGGCGAGGAGGAAGGGGCGGAGGCGGCCCGCGTAGCGCCAGGCGCCGTAACGGGCGAGGCCGACGAGCTCGGGCGCCGGGCCGATCGAGAGCACGCGCTCGAGCGGGCGCAGCCCCTCGGTCGGGCGGCGGCCGAGGGCCTCGACCACCCAGCCCCGCACGCGGCGGCCGCCGAGCGGGACGCGCACCAGGGTGCCGGCGGCGGGGGTCGGCCCCGGGACGGTGTAGTCGAAGGTGCGGTCGATGCCGCTCACGTCGGGCAGCACCGAGACGGCGGGGCCCTCGTCGGGGCCGCCGGTTGCGGACGCGTCGGGCGAGGGGGCGGTGGGGCCGCTCATCCCCGCCCGGCGAGGCGGGTGCGGCGCTCGAGCGCGGCGGCAAGCACCGCCTCGGCGACCGCGAGCTTGGGCGCGAGGGGGACGGCGCGGGCGCCCTCCGCGGAGAGGATCGTGACCTCGTTGTCGTCGGCCGCGAAGCCGGCGTCGCGACGCGAGACGTCGTTCACCACCAGCAGGTCGACGCCCTTCGCGGCGAGCTTGCGGGCGCCGTTGCCGAGCGGGTCGTCGGTCTCCGCGGCGAAGCCGACGACGACCTGGCCGACGGGCCGCCGCTCGACGAGCTCGGAGAGGACGTCGGGAGTCGGCTCGAGGACGAGCTCGGGGAGGCCGTCGGCGCGCTTCAGCTTCGTCTCCGCCGGCGCCTTCGGGCGGAAGTCGGCGACGGCGGCCGCCATCACGACGATGTCCGCGTCGGCCGCGGCGGCGAGCATCGCGGCGCGCAGCTCCTCCGCGCTCTCGACGGCGACGACCTCCACCCCGGGCGGGGCGGCCCGCTCGACGGTGGTGACGAGCACGACGGCCGCGCCCCCGCGGCGCGCCGCCTCGGCGAGGGCGTAGCCCTGCTTGCCCGAGGAGCGGTTGGAGAGGTAGCGCACGGGGTCGATCGCCTCGCGGGTCCCGCCGGCGCTGACGACGACCTTCAGGCCGTGGAACGGGCCGCCGCCGAGCGCCGCCGCGGCGGAGGCGAGGATGACCTCGGGCGGCGCGAGGCGTCCCTCGCCGACGTCACCGCCGGCGAGGCGGCCCTGCTCCGGCTCGACCACCGACACCCCCCGCCGGCGCAGCGTCGCAAGGTTCTCCTGGACGGCAGGGTGGCGCCACATCTCGGTGTGCATCGCCGGCGCGACGACGACCGGGGCCGTCGTCGCGAGCAGCGTCGCGCCGAGCAGGTCCGAGGAGATCCCCGCCGCGTAGGCGCCGATCAGGCGGGCCGTCGCCGGCGCGACGAGGACGAGGTCGGCCGACTGGCCGAGGCGGGTGTGCGGGATCGGCTCCGCACCGCCGAGGAGCGCGGTGCTCGCCGGCTCGGAGGCGAGGGCGTCGAAGGTCGCCGTACCGATGAAGCGCGTCGCGGCCTTAGTGAGCACCGGGGCGACGTGCGCGCCAGCATCGACGAGGCGGCGGCAGAGCTCGACTGCCTTGTAGGCGGCGATGCCGCCGGTGACGCCGAGGACGACGAAGCGCCCCCGGAAACAGGCGAGGTCGTCGTCGGTCGCGCCCACGGTCGACCCCGCGCCGTCTGCTACTCGGTCTCGCCCGCGTCCTCTGCGAGGGCGGCGAGCGCGGCGGCGTCCTCTTCGGAGAGCTCCTCGGCCTCGGGGACCGGGTCGCCGGCGCGCACCTTGCTCGCCGCGATCTCCTCGAAGGCGATCGAGAGCGGCTTGCGGGCGACCGAGGTGACCTGCGGCGGGACGATCGCGCCGAGGCCCTCGCCGAGCTGGTTGAAGTAGGAGTTGATCTGCCGGGCGCGCTTGGAGGACAGGGTGACGAGGGTGAACTTCGAGTCGACCTTGTCGAGGAGGTCCTCGATCGGCGGGTCGATCATCGTGCTGCGGGGCTCGGCCATCAGGCTCCTTCGTCGGTCTGCATCCTCACGCGTCGGCTGGCGGCCGCGCCGGGCGTTTCACCTGCCCGGGTGGGGTCAGGGCGCGAAGCACCTGCGTGAAGCAGCAATTATAGCCTCGATCTCGGCGACGGCCCGCCCGAGGTCGTCGTTCACCACGACCGCGTCGGCGATCGGCGAGGCGGCGGCGATCTCCTCGTCACCGAGCACGAGACGCTTTTGCACGTGCGCCTCGTCGTCGCCGCGCTCGCGCAGCCGCGCCTCCTGCTCGGCCCGCGAGGGGGCGACGAGCAGGATGCAGACGACCTGTTCGCAGCGCTCGAGGACCTGCTTGGCCCCCTGCACCTCGATCTCGAGGACGACGTCGCGCCCGGGAGGGGGATCGGGGAGGGGGGTCCCGTAGTACTCGTCAAGGACCGTCGCCCACTCGAGGAAGCCGCCGGCCGCGACGCGTGCCCGGAAGGCCGCCTTGTCGACATAGGTGTAGGCGTCCGGACTCTCCCCCGGGCGGGGTGCCCGGGTCGTCCAGGAGCGCGACAACCACAAGCGCGGGTCACGCTCGATGAGTTGCCTGATGACCGTGCCCTTGCCGACCCCACCGGGGCCGCAGACGACAAGGTTCAGGGCCGCTCGATGGCCTCGAGCAGGGAGTCGCGCTGCTTCGCGCCGAGTCCCTGCAGGCGGCGGGTCTCCGAGATGCCGACCTGCTCCATGAGGCGACGGGCCTTCACTTTGCCCGTACCGGGGAGCGACTCGAGCACCGCCAGGACCTTCATCTTCCCGACGATCTCGTCCTTGTCGGCTTTGCCGAGGAGATCCTTCAGCGTGGTGCGCCCCGTCTTCAGGTGATCCTTCAGCTCGGCGCGCGCTTTTCTCGCCTGAGCAGCCTTCGCCAGCGCGGCGGTCCGCTGCTCCGGTGTGAGGGTAGGAGGTTGAGGCATGGACCGGTACCATAGCGCCTCGGTGCCTCCCGCACCACGATTGAGCAGGGAGGGGCGTTGAGCGCCACGGAGGCGGACCGTTGACAGCGGCCGACACACGACGCCCCATCCTCGAGGTGGAAGGGCTCCGCACCGAGTTCCACCTCCGCCACCAGACCGTCGGCGCGGTCGACGGCGCGAGCTTCAGCGTCGCCCCCGGCGAGTGCGTCGGCCTGGTCGGCGAGTCGGGCTGCGGCAAGTCGAC
>Ga0307372_10001324_pt1 | contig 43594 bp, 34 predicted proteins | sample OX1MG_FD_202533 | JGI IMG/M metagenome (GOLD analysis project Ga0307372, IMG submission 202533) | Soil microbial communities from Risofladan, Vaasa, Finland - OX-1 | ecosystem: Environmental > Terrestrial > Soil > Coastal area > Acid sulfate soil | place: Finland: Risofladan, Vaasa | collected...
ATATGATGGAAACTAGAATACCTCTTCTTAACTAATTAAGTCAACAAGCAAGCTGATTATAGTGGATTAAGAATCTTAAACACATCCGAAAACTACTTTGACCAAGCCAGAATTTAGACTGCGAGGACAGTTAAAATTTACTCCATAGGTTACTTCGCGCAATAGACAAAAGACGGCATACAATAGTAAGCGATCTTAAATAAGCTTCTTTTTAATTTAAGAAGGCCATCAAGATCAGCTTTGTTGTCGGGAATAATCTCAATACATTCCCACAACTCAAATGAGTCAAATCAAATATACCTGCGGGCTATTGTTCAAACACATCATGATAAGTAAGCGTGAGACGTTTCATAACAGGTCGCTTCCCTTCTTCAATCTCTTGTATGAAGTACCAGCACGATATCGTGAACTTTATGGCCTGTATGACCGGAATCTGTTTTTTTCGTAAAACCTGTGTCAACTCAAATGAAAATGTTATCAGAGCGACGAGAGGTGGGCGCACACCCCGACCAATTGATCCAGAGTCCCTACACGCCTGTTCGTTGGTAAGGGTGGGCCTGTGGAAACACACTCCGGTAAATGCCGAGGATGAGCGTATGAGCACTCCCCTCATCTCCCGTCACCTGCTCTAATTCCGTCTCAAGCGCACGAAATTTCATCATCTCTTGCATAAAGGCGTCAGGACTCTCGTTGGTCCAATGCCGGAACATGACCCGTATCGTCTTGAACACCTTGAATAGGTCATCTGTCACATCATAGATATCCCGCGTAGCAGCCATCTCTCTACCTTCTCTCTACAATCTGGAGCACGGCTTACCGCACACTTTCGTACACGGAGGAGACCGGCATACAGGCGGGTCCCAACTGCGCCTCAACCACAGCAACAATGTTCTGCGTTTGAAAGGGCTTGGTCAGATAGGCCCGTGCGCCACTCAAGCGTCCTTTGAGACGATCCAGCATGCCATCGCGCCCGGTAAGAATAATAAAGATGGTGCGGGCAAAAGCCGGTTTGGCTCTGAGGTGACGAATGAGCTTATAGCCATCTACGTTCGGCAAATTCAGATCTATCACTACCAGCGCCGGAATGCGTGCCTCCGGTGTCATCAGCCAGCGCAACATCTCCACGCCATCCGAGAAGCAGCGCACATCCTCGTAGCCTGCACGATGCAGGCACACTGCGAGAATTTTGCGCACAGTCTCGGAATCGTCAATGATCAGAATCAATCGAGTCATAGCACTTCTCTCTTTCCAACTATGTGTTCTGGAATACAGGTGTCTATCATTCACTCATGCTCTTTGCTGTTTAGGGAACACATCTCTTCGTCTGCTTTGTCCTGTGATCACCAAACGCCTGTTTGTGGTACAATATGCCTGAGTCAATCGCATCTATGTACACCATATACTAATTCTTGTAGTTATGGAATACTCCATAGAGTATGGACATTTGCAGCAGGTCGGGCAAATAGCCGTATACCTATTGGTATATGGTGCTTTAGGAGGATATGAGGATAGTATGAGTAAGTACCATAATGGCATAACAGTCAGGGAAAGCCGTGAAAAACGAAGGATGACACAAGCTCAATTAGCAGAAGTTTGGCCTAAGGATGATGGAGGAATAGGTGTCAGTGTAGGTTTTGTTCAACTTGTAGAAGCAGGTAAGAAGACCATCGACAGTGACCGTACAAAAAGAGGTCTTTGTGATATTCTTCATATCGAACATTGGAGATTTGGTTTGTCAGAATACGATCCCCATAACCCCGACCAATCACCAAAGAATAAACGGTTGGTTGATGAAACCTTAGATCTTGTTGAATATTCTATTCACCGATTCGAGGATACCTATAGAACAGCGCCATTACCTGTGGCTGCCGCTGATGCAAAACAATTGCATAACCTGTTTGAGTACATAAAACAGCATCAACCACCTACCATTCAAAATGAGAAGCGGTTTCTACGACTCTACGCCCAAACGCTGAACCTGGATGGCATTGTGTTCATCGGATATGAAGAGTATGATAAGGCGCTGCAAACATTTCGAGAAATGAACAAAGTCGCTGAGCAGTTAGGTGAACCGACATGGATAGCCCACTCATTGCTGACAATTGGAGTAGAGTTACACCGAGCTGGATATCTGTTAAGGCAAGCGGGGGCTACATCTGATTGGACTACCTATATACAAGAAGCCATTCAGTATCTTGAGAGAGCGCGTGATGTAACCTTTCATACCAGTAAAAATGTCGCTGCGTATGTTCACGCATACCTTGCACGCATGTATGGCACAACTGGCGACGATTACCATTTTGAGCGAGCGATAAACACTGCTCTTGCCTTAGCTCCTGACTCTTATGGAGATGGTACGGACTTTGTCTATCATCGTCTGAGTGGTATTCTGGCAGAAAAGAGTTATGGCTTCCTTGATCTTGGTCGGCCTGAAAAAACACTTGCCATGCGTGAAGAGATTGAAGAGCAAATAAAAACAGATAACAACAACCGTTTGGCCGCGTGGGTACCTTTGGATTGGGCAAAAGCATACAAAATGCAGGGGAAAATTGAGGAAAGTGTGGAAGAAGGGCGCGATTTCTACAGACAGGCGCAAGCTATGCAATCCCCGCATATCATAAAACGTGCAAAACGTTTCGCTAATGGACTTCTGAAAGATCACAAAGATGTACAGGTGGTGAAAGATTTTTATGAAGAAGTGAACTCAGGAGGAGGGGTATCTTGATAGCGTTCAAAAAATATAAAAAAGTTGCTCGAACATTAGCACGCATACTCACTCCTCAAGATTATGAAGAGCGTCAAGGATTGATTTACGCGCCGGAAGGCATATTACAGTTTACTCCTGGTGATTATCTGGCAAAGGATGCCAAAGGAGAATGGACAATTAGACAGGCAACGATGCAAGAGAGATATGTAAAAGTTGCCCTTGAAGATGAAGACGGTTTTGCACAATATTTGCGTATTGATGTCTCTTTTGCCGCACCAATGCCGGAACCCTTTATCTTAGATGGAATGCGAGGGAAAGCCGGAGATTATCTTGTACTGAATGAGGGAAGCGGGTGGCCTGTGGATCGTGAAATATTTGAGCGAACTTACGAACTTGTTGAGCAAGACAACGAGTGATATAATTTTATCTCCCCTGATACCTTGTTCCCACCCACTCTTTTATGCTATACTCTCTCTTACAAGAAACAATGATAGGTTTCTTGTGAGCCACGAAGCTCCCACGATTCAATGTTGCCTCGCTTGACAATGCTGCAAATAATACATACCTTTGCGATCACAAAATACAAATCATCAATGACTTCGGCGACCATCGCAGAATCGTCGAACACGAAACGGCCCCGTGCTGGTGCCTCCTATTGTTGAACTTTGCATATTTGGAGGGATTTCCTGTGCGACATTCTATCACCGACCCCGTTTATCCATTGTATGACGCTCGCTGGGAACATGATGCCTGCGGCACAGGCTTTCTTGCTCAGATTTCCGGCGAAGCCAGCCACCTGTTGATTGAGACAGCATTGGAGGCGCTGACAAACCTGACCCATCGTGGCGCACAGGACGCCGATGCTGAGACAAGCGACGGCGCTGGCCTCCTCACGCAAATTCCCAGAACACTTTTTTATGAAGAGTTACTGGCACAAAGCATTACGCTGTCCACTATTGATGACCTTGCCGTAGGGATGGTTTTTTTGCCGTCCACCGCATGCTCTGAAAGTGAATATGCCCTGAGCCGCCAGATAATTGAAGCGGTATGCAGTGAAGTAGGGTTGCATTTTCTGGGTTGGCGGCTTCCTCCCCTTACTAAAAGTGTATTAGGCAGTCGCGCCAGCGCAACCGCGCCGGATATCGCGCAAGTACTTGTGGCACGTCCGCCGCATCTCACAGATGAACAGTATGAACGCAGTCTCTACCACGCTCGACGTTTGATGGAAAAACGTTTGTCTGAGGCGGGTATTGATGATTGCTACATCGCATCGCTCTCGCACAACACGATTGTGTATAAAGGATTGCTGGCACCCGATCAACTCGCCCGTTTCTACCTCGACCTGGCAGACCCACGCTACACTAGCGCCTTTGCCATTTTTCACCAACGCTATAGCACGAATACGTTTCCTTCGTGGGGATTGGCGCAACCACTGCGTCTGCTGGCCCACAACGGCGAAATCAATACCATCCAGGGCAATCGCCACTGGATGGAGGCACGCGAGGGTGCGTTGTTCTCTCCCAGGTTGGATTGTCACTTGCACGATATCCTGCCCGTTGTCCAGGCCGGGGGGAGCGACTCCGCGCAGCTTGACAACGTAGCCGAATTTCTCACACACTCCGGTCGGGAGGTATTGCACAGCATGCAGATGCTCGTACCACCAGCATGGGAACAAAATGCCGAACTGAACCCCGAGCAACGCGCATGGTGTGAATACCATGCCGGGCAAATGGAGCCGTGGGACGGCCCTGCCGCCTTGATTTTTAGCGATGGACACATCGTAGGCGCGACACTCGACCGTAATGGTTTGCGTCCCGCCCGTTACACTCTCACCTCGCATGGCCTGTTCATTCTTGCATCCGAAACCGGCGTCGTCCCCTGTGAAGCACACGAGATAGTCGAAAAGGGACGCTTGGGGCCAGGAGAAATGATCGCGGTAGACCTTACTCATGGCGTATTGCTGCGCGATAACGAAATCAAAACGGCGCTTGCCCGCCGCGAACCGTACTCGCAGTGGGTCGCACAACATCTTGTGCGCTTAGCCACTATCCCCGACACATCTTCGATGCATAGTGGCACCACCATTACTACACCCACTACACTGGATACGCATATCCTGTTTGATCGCCAGCGCCTCTTTGGCTACACCCATGAAGACGTTGAGCTTATCCTGCGACCTATGCTAACCGAAAAGAAAGAACCGGTTTGGAGTATGGGTGACGATACCCCGGTTGCAGCCATCTCGCAGCAAGTTCGTTCCTTCTCAGACTACTTCCACCAGCGTTTTGCGCAGGTGACAAATCCACCGATTGATCCTTTACGCGAAAAGATGGTGTTATCACTTGATTGCTACCTCGGTCGTCGTCAAAGTCTCCTCACAGAAACCGCATTACACGCACGATTACTCCACCTCGAATCGCCCTTGCTCACAGAAACACAACTGGAGACGGTGCGCAAACTAAAAGCGGGCGAGTTTCGTTCACGTACACTTAACGCCACATTCGAGAGCGCGTCTGGCAAGATAGAACTTGAAAAGGCACTGCTCCGACTGGAGAACGAGGCTATCTCTGCGGTCGCCGACGGCGTAACGTTGCTCATTCTCAGCGATAAGCAGGCCACACCAGCACAGTCACCAATTCCTATGCTCATTGCGATTGGCTTTATCCATCAATCACTGATCCGGCATGGACTGCGCACCTACACCTCGCTCATCTGCGAAACCGGCGCGGCTAGCGACATTCATCAAATCGCGCTCCTACTTGGGTATGGCGCGGAGGCCGTTGTGCCGTATCTTGCCCTCACTTCTATCCGGGCACTGGCAGGCGAGCGAAAACTCGAACATCTCACGCAGGAAGAGGCGGTAGAGATGTATCTGCATATCATCGAAAATGGATTGCATAAAATCATGGCACGCATGGGCATCTCAACTATCCGCAACATCATTGGCGCAAGCCAATTCGAGGTCGTCGGCCTTGAACCGCGTTTGATCGAACGTTGTTTCACTGGTTCAGCCGCCCGCCCCGGTAATGTGACACTTACTAAAATTGCGCAGCAGGTGATCGAACGTTGTTCAGCTATCCAGAAGTCGGCTGAGGAAGAACAACAGGTAGCCACTCCAAACGCCAGACGACGCAAATTGAACGATATCGGCACCTATCGTTTCCGTCGCGACGCCGAATATCATGCCTTCAATCCCCTGTTGATACGAGCATTGCAGAAGGCGGCCCAGAGTGGTACCTACGAAGATTATCAAGTATACACAAAGATGGTATACCAGCGACCACCGACGGCGCTGCGCGACCTGCTATCCTTCGTTCCAACGACACCCATTCCACTGGAGCAGGTCGAGTCAATGGAATCTATTCGCGCCCGCTTCGTCGTCTCGGCAATGTCTATCGGGGCGTTAAGTCCTGAAACCCATCGCACCATTGCCGCCGCCATGAACAGTATCGGGTGCCGCAACAACACCGGCGAGGGCGGCGAAGACCCGGCCTGGTACGCTGAGACGCTCGAAGGCTATCCGGTCAGCAGCAAAATCAAGCAAGTGGCCTCAGCCCGTTTCGGCGTCACGACCGAGTACCTTGTACGTGCCGAAGAATTAGAGATCAAGATGGCACAAGGCTCAAAGCCGGGCGAGGGCGGCCAGTTACCCCCGATGAAAGTGACGCCGTTCATCGCCAAATTGCGCCATACCGCCCCCGGCGTTGCACTCATCTCACCACCGCCGCATCATGACATCTACAGTATTGAAGACCTGGCCCAGCTCATCTTTGATTTGCGCCAGGTCAACCCGCGTGCGCGTATTGGCGTCAAGCTGGTTTCGAGTATTGGCGTTGGCACCATCGCCGCGGGCGTCGCCAAAGCGCATGCCAATTACGTTCTCATCAGCGGTCACGATGGCGGCACGGGAGCCTCGCCCATGCAATCAATCAAGCACGCCGGTATTCCCTGGGAGTTCGGGCTGGCTGAAACACAACAGGTGCTATTGAAAAACGGCCTGCGCGGGCGCGTCAAAGTGCGCGTAGACGGCGGCTTCAAAACGGGTCGCGACGTGATTATCGGCGCGATGCTGGGCGCGGAAGAATTTGGCTTCGGCACCGCCGCACTCGTCACTCTTGGTTGTGATATGGCTCGCCAGTGCCACCTGAACACCTGCCCAACAGGTATCGCGACGCAGCGCGAAGATTTACGCGCAAAATTTACCGGTAAAGCGCAACACCTCATCAACTACTTTACGCTGCTGGCGGAAGAGGTACGCGAGTGGTTGGCCCTGCTAGGCATGACACGCCTGGATGATTTGATTGGACGTGCAGACCTGCTGCAATGCGCGGATGATTCTTCCTTTGACCTCCAATCCTTGCTTGTGAACACCATGGGCAAGTCAACAGAGACGCAACAGCCCCTGTTACACACCTCACTCTTACCGATGCAGCTCATGGAAGCGGCGGAGCAGGCGCTTTCGGGTGAACGAAGTGTGCTGATACAGCATCCCATTCATAATTATGACAGGGCCATTGGTGCCAACCTCGCGGGCGAGATTGCACGCCGCTATGGTAACGCCGGCCTGCCGGGGGTAAGCATTACCTGCGCCTTCAATGGTTCGGCAGGTCAGAGTTTTGGCGCGTTCAGCGTTCCAGGTATGCGCCTGTTGCTCAGTGGTGATGCCAATGACTACGTTGGCAAGAGCATGACGGGCGGGCAAATCGTGATTGCCCCGCCAGCCGATGCCGGTTTCGCGGCCTATAAGAATACCATTCTCGGCAATACCGTCCTCTACGGTGCCACCGGCGGCCAACTCTTCGCGGCTGGCCGCGCTGGTGAACGTTTCGCCGTGCGCAACAGCGGCGCGTTAGCGGTTGTCGAAGGAACAGGCGCTCATGCGTGCGAATACATGACGGGCGGCATGGTAGTAGTGCTAGGCGAGACGGGCCAGAACTTTGGAGCGGGTATGTCCGCCGGGGTCGCCTACGTGCTGGACGCAACCGGCACATTCCCCATGCGCTGCAACACCGAACTGGTCGAACTGCACCGCCTCGACGACCCCGACGAAATAGAGGCCCTGCGTACCATTATTCAAATGCACCACAAAAAGACTCGCAGCTGGCGTGCCTCGCAACTGCTCGCCGAATGGAACCGCATGCAGCGCGTCTTCTGGCGCATCTCCCCCCCCAACTCAACTCATTCCGCCCGTGATTACGTGGATACGTATGAAAAGGAGGTGGCGATGGCAAGTGCATCTTTCTAGCGTTGCCTGCTATACTACATACATACCACGCGGTTTCACAAAAGTAGAAACAGTTGGAGATGTATGTTGCAGAGGTTCTCGAATAAGCAGACATTGCCGCCGCCGAAAAAGACATCGTGGGTCACTGGCGATGGATGGCGCGTAATCATTGCGCGAGGCGTGCGCAATTTTGGCTATGGATTTACCAGCGTGTTACTTGGAGTGACGCTGGCCGCGGCAGGGTTCTCGACAGTGCAGGTGGGATTGTTGCTATCGGTGGCGTTGGTGGGCGATATCATCTCGATTATCCTGGTGGCTTTATTCGCAGATCGGCTGGGGCGGCGGCGTGTCCTGGCATTCTTCACGCTGCTGATGGGTGCAGCCGGCGTTGCGTTTGCCCTGTCACAAAACGTGGTTATCCTCCTGCTGGCGGCATTCTTCGGCATTATTAGCCCATCAAATTCGGAGAATACGCCGTTCAGCACTATCGAGCAAGCAATTTTGCCGCAAACAACATCGCCGGAAAGGCGCACCGACGTTTTTGCCCGCTACAATATCGTCGCCCAGGTGGCGGGTGCGACTGGCGGTTTGGCCGTAGGGCTACCTGACCTCTTGCACAGCACGTTGGGTCTGAATACCACCTTCGGCATTCATGCTATGTTTGCGCTCTATGCTCTGCTTGCACTGGCAACATGTGGCTTATTTTTGAGTATGAGCAAGGACATCGAACCTGAACCAATGCCAGCACACATTCAGGGAGACGTACAAAGTCAGAATAGTCCAGTGCAACAAAAGCGTTCGGCACGCCCAAAACCACTGCAAAAGTCTCGCGGAATCGTGTTGCGGCTAGCGAGCCTCTTCGCGCTGGATGCATTCGCGGGTGGATTGGCGGTACAAACAATCCTGGCACTCTGGTTTCACCTGCGTTTTGGTACTTCACTCAGCCTGCTGGGCCTTCTTTTCTTTGGCACGAATCTGTTGGCCGCGCTCTCGTTCCCCGTCGCAGCATGGTTGGCAAAACGCATTGGACTGCTCAATACAATGGTCTTTACCCATTTGCCATCAAATATATTGTTGATAATGGTACCATTGATGCCAGTGTTTCCACTCGCAGCCCTCTTCCTGCTCGGTCGCCAGGCGCTTTCGCAAATGGATGTGCCAACGAGACAGGCATATACCATGACGTTGGTCGCACCAGAGGAGCGCACGGCCGCTGCCAGTGTTACTACGCTTGCCCGCAGTATCGCGCTCACGGTCAGCCCACTACTGGCGGGTATATTGCTCTCAGGCCCGGCACTTGTATTAGGCTTGCCTTTTCTCTGTGCAGGTAGTCTGAAAGTGGTCTATGACCTGTCGCTTTACAGGGTTTTCAGCAAGGTCAAACTATCATAGCGCAGCAGGGTCATGTGGTCGCTCCCAACGTTGGACGAGGGGGCTTTGCGACTCCTGCATGTGGTGCGCCATTGAAGCATGATAGTCTTCATCATGACTGTGTGGATCGGTATGAATAATCGCTTCTGAAAGTCCTTTCACCTGATGAAACAGGCAATGCCGTACTTCCTCAGCAATGGTATGCGCCTGCACCAGCGTCAATGTACCATCTACTTCAATATTCATCGCGACGTGCAAGGTATGCCCTACCCAGCGTGCCCGCACATCGTTAACTGCCTCAACTCCTGACACTTCGCTGGCTAGAGTATAAATAGAAGGTACGAGATGCGGGTCAACGGCGTCGAGCAGACGCTGAATCACGCTGCGCGACGTGGAATAGACGACGGTCAGAATAACGACGGTAATCACAAGACCAGCGATAGGATCGGCAATATGCAGACCAAATGCAACACCAATCAGGCCGATAAATGCCGCGAGAGAAGTGAAGCCGTCTATACGTGAGTGCTGCCCATCGGCGACGAGTGGCACGCTGTTGATGCGTTTCCCGACGGTTATCTTGTATTGTGCCAGGAGTTCATTACCGGCAACGCCGACCAGCGCCGCCGCCATGCTCAGATAAATCTGCGTCGCTACCGTGCCGCTTGTCAGCTTTATAATGGACTCTACGGCACCTGCTACCGCACTGGCAATAATGATCAGTACAATGAAGATGCCGGCCAGGTCTTCGCCGCGATGGTAGCCATAGGTATAACGTTGATTGGCGGCACGACCAGCAATCACGAAAGCAATCCAGAGCGCGACCGTCGTCAACACATCGCCCAGATTGTGCAGAGCATCGGCAAAAAGTCCGGCGCTACCGCCGATACCAGCGATGACAAACTGAATGATGGCAACCAGAAACATGCCCGCCGTTGATATCTGCACAGCTCGCAAACCGGCCTTATTGCCGTAGAGGTCAGCATCCACCTTGCCATGCTCGTGACCATGCCCATGCTTACCTCCATGTCCTCTCTCTTCGTGATCGTGGTCATGGTCATCATGGTCATCATGCACATGATCGTGGTCATGGTCGTCATCCTGCCTATGGTCGTGCATGGCATTCCTCCCTGTTTTCTTTAGTATAGCACTTTAGCTTACATAATTACACGTTTGTCCTCACCGGCAACTTGACTTGCTGCCCGTCGCCACGATACCATTTCATCGCCGTGTGCCTCGTCTCTAAAACGGTAATCATGTTTGCGTATGAGTTCGCCCAACTGTGCATCCAGGCGTTGCAGGATCGCCAACTGTGCCTGGCGCAATTGAGCGAGCCATTCGCCGGTAACTTCGGAGCTACCGGGCAATTTGAGTTCACATGCCTGCTGGAAATGTTCCAGGCACAGGCCATCAGAAGCCAGGAACTGGATGTAAAAGATGGCATCAAGCATAGCACGACGCAAAAAAGGCACCAGGGTTACCACCGTTTTCTGCTGTTGTACGCATGCCGGGCAAGGAACTTGCTCGCGCTCCGGTTTAAACCAGCGAAGGCGATGGGAAGTAGTGTTTGCCTGTAGTTGTTCGGCAGTATCCGAGAGGATATCACGATAAGCGACCGCCAGTTGCAAAGTTGCGCCCATGCGTGCCAACTGCCACGTATGCGTGTGACAAAACCCTTGCGAACGACGTAACTCTTCGCGTACACCTACATCGGTAAACAATTCATACTTCCAGGCATCAAGATAATGCTGGACGTTTTCTTGCTCCAGACGGCATAGAAGGCATCCTTCTTGCTGGCAGACCTCTAGTAACTGCTGTATCTCTCGCTGATCTGGCATAATGCAACCTTTCTCTGTCTAGTTCGTCTATGTAAGTACAATACCTATTTTTTCGCAAGATTTCTACCCTGTACACGATACTGTACAAAGAAATGCTTTCATAGTTGGAATGAATGGAACAATTTACTGATTATTACGCTGTGCTGGGTGTAGAAACCGACGCGCCAGTCAGTGTCATCAAAACAAAGTTCAAGCATCTTGCTTTGCAATATCACCCGGATGTCTACAAAGGGGAAGATGCACCTGAGCGGATGCGCGTCTTGTTGCTCGCTTATCAAACATTGAGCAACCCAGAGTCACGCAAGGCTTACGACACGCAACATGCCCATCATTTTATGGGCGTTCCTTCTGAAAACAATCGTGTGTACGTCGCTCACACGGTAATTTCACCCGACGGGAAACCGCGCAAAGCTCCAGAGATTTCGCCCACGGCACGTCGTGATCGGCAGCGCCACTATGCCTTTCCAAAGCTGAACACAGGGATGCCCGTACACATCGTGCTGGGCGAAATGAGCTATGACCTATCGGTGGACGAGGCACGCACATTGCAACAAGAGGGCATGCTGCGCGGCGTTGAAACGGTACGCCAGGGACAGCAAAATATCTGCCATCGCTGCCATCATCGCTGGATGCCGGAAGAGGGCAAAGCAGGCGCCTCTACCAGAGTACGCCCTTGCCCCGCATGCAATGCGTTGGACTGGACTGAATACCTGTTGCTACGCTGTAGCCACTGTTCTGCCGTCTTCGAGAGCGAGCAGATTCGTTACGAGGTGGGCTCAATCCACTACGGGGACGCAAATCTCTGTCCACCTTACGAACTGTTCCCACTCTGCCCATACTGCGCCGCTGCCGGTTGGTGTCCCGCCGAGGACGCCCGCGTTTACGTACTACGCAGAAAAGCAGAACGCAAAGCCGCGATATTACGTGGTGTCTGGCTCATGCTTGCTGTCGTCGCAATTATTGTTGTAGGAGCTGTCATGGTCAACATCGTCAGGTAAAAAGCGACAGCAACAAAACAAGCGCTATTGCAATGGAGCAATAGCACTTGTTTTGTTGCTGTCGCTTTTTACCTGAGATTAGTTGCTCGCGTTGCTTACCTGTGTTATGGTTCCGGTTGAACCCGTGAACGTAACATCTACTTTGACAGCCTGGTTGCTGCTGATGGACTGCGCGTTGTTGTTGAAATCGCCCAGGTCAGCGCCGGTGCCAATTGCGAAACTGTAGCTCTTGTTGCCAACCGTGAAGTGAAGGACGTTATCGGAACCAACCGCGCTGGTCGTCATACCCTGGAAGGTAACGACATTCTGGTCTTGCACATCAGTACTATCCGTCATACTCAACTTAGTCGCCGTGTAACTACCGTCAGTATTCGCGTTGGCCTCGACCTTGATAAGCTGGCCGTTGCCTGGCAGTGCGCCATTAAAGTCGCTCATGTCGGTCTGACCATTGACGATGCTCATTGTCACATTAGTGCCATCAGGCATGGCTACAGTAATGCTGCTGCTGCTCACACGCTGAACTTTGCCAATGAATTGGATGCTGCCCTGCACACTGCTAGTGGTGGAAGTCTGGTTTGCGTCCGGCGTATCGGTCTCGATGCCCGATGTACCACCTACGGTAACGACAGGAGTGGAGTTACTGTTGATGGTATACGAACCGTCGCTGTTCTGTATGGCAGAAATCGTATAGGTCTTGCCAACCTGGGGCTGGAGTGCCGCCAACTCCTGATTAGTCAGTCCGGTAATCGTAATCGACTGACCATTCACGGTCAATGTCACACTGTGGCTGGCGGAACTGGTAGTCTGCACCTGACCGGTGATAGTATAGGTTGTGCCAGGGCCACCATTGCCGGACACACCCGAACACGCTGAGAATAATACCATTAATACAAGGCCGATGATACCAAGAACGATAGTTTGTACGCGATGATTTTTGATGATATACATGTTGTTTCTCCTTGCTTAAAGCTTTTTTGAATGCTTTTTGTTTCCTTCTATATATACGACTATACGCTCTTTTTTTAGCGTCCGCTATGCTCGATAGCACAGTTTTTCTGTGAAATAGATCATGAATCGGGAGAAGCGATATGTTATAATGCCACCAATGACAAGAGTACAGCATCTAGAGGAGCAAACGATTCATGGCACAGACAGTTCTCGGCGGTATTTACCCTCCACTACCAACGTTTTTTGATGGGCAAGAGGAACTTGATCTCGCCACTTTACAACGCCATATACAACGCATCGAGGATAGCGGCATTGCTGGCTACGTTTTGATGGGTTCAAATGGCGAAGCTGTCCACCTGAGCAGCGATGAGCGGCAACGGGTGATAGAGACAGCGCGGCAAACGGCTGGCGAGAGTGCGCAGATACTGGCAGGCTGCGGAGAACAATCAACGCTTGCCACAATCGCCAATTGCCAACAAGCCGCACAGAGCGGTGCTGATTTCGCACTGGTGTTGCCGCCTTTCTATTACAGGGGACGCATGAATAGCGCCGCGCTGCTCGCTCACTATCGGAAAGTTGCGGACCAGAGTCCCATTCCAGTCGTCATCTACAACATGCCCGCCAATACCGCAGGTCTGGATATTGACGCAAACACCATCATCGCGCTCGCCGAACACCCCAACATTATTGGCGTAAAAGATAGCGCGGGCGACATGGCGAAACTAGCGCAAATTGTCAGCAATGTCTCAACACATTTCCGTGTCTTTGCCGGCAGCGCCGGGTATCTTTTACCCGCTCTCTCAGTTGGCGCAGTGGGAGCAGTAGCCGCCCTTGCCAATATCTTTCCCCAGGAAGTTTGTCGTCTCCTGGAACTTTTTCACGCGGGACAGACGGCAGAGGCACGCATCTTGCAAGCACGCATTGCGCCCGCCAATACTGCCGTCACAACAACATACAGCGTGCCGGGCTTAAAAGCGGCCCTGGAACTCACACATGGCTACGGTGGACGCCCGCGTTCGCCACTTTTGCCGTTAACCGAACAAGAGCGTGCTACGCTTGTACAGATACTCAAAGGAATCTAACGCGCCTGAGCTTATCACAGTTTGATTTCAGGAAAGCAGCACAAGGCCGGTTTCACGAAAATGTGAAACCGGCCTTGTGCTGCTTTCCTGGTTACTGATAATTAGGGCAGTTGCCACACTTTGGCATTCGTATACACTACCTCGGTTGGACCATTCAAGTAATCGGCGGCGAGACCTATCTGACCGGATGAGTACGTGCTATCGGTAACAGTGTTCAGCAATTGCTTATTCACATACAAACTCAGTGTAGTGCCTTTTGCAACAACACTGATCAAATTCGTCTGATTCAAACCAGTATTGAAACCGGTAGCGTTCCCATGTGCCAGGGTACGGGCATTAGTTCCTGAATTGTCAACATAGAGAAAAAAGTTATACGTTCCATCTTGATTCAGACGGAAGTAATAGAAGGAAGGATTCTGACCACTGGTATTTGCGCGGAAAATCAAGCCCCCTGAATCGCCTTTCGCAATCATCATCTCTACCTCGTAGGTAAAATTCGAGAAGTTGGTGCTATTAGCAATACAGTAATTGAAGAAACCCGATTGCGGCTCTGAGACATGGTAGGACTGTCCCTGGAACGCACAACCGCCCTGTGTAGAGCTTGGTGCCGCCTCATCCCACTTAAAACCTTTGCTGTTATCAGTCAAGGGATCATTCAGCACTAAATTACTGCTGAAAGGATAAGTTGTTGTGAGGGCAACGGCGGTCGCTGTCTTATTAGCGTTTACAGCCGCAGTTGCCGTCAGATGCTGTGCCTGTGTTTGAGCAATAGCGGTAGCATTAGCATGTTGTGTATTATTATTGTTGACGGCAACAGCGCCAATAATACCGGCAGCAACAAGTACAACAACGACAGCAATTATAGCCAGAACGAGAATTTTCCCACGCCCAGATTTTTTAGGGGGCGGAGTAGAAATCACCGGCGGCGGAGAAAACGCAGGCTGTTGCTGCTGCGCATAGTTATTTCCTGGCTGACTATAAGGATCAGACACAGGAGAGCCGTAGGGATTAGCCGCCGGTATACCAGCAGCCCCATAGGGTGGCGCTCCATAGCCCGTTGGCGGCGGTGGAGCGTTATACGGTGTTGATGGCGTTGGTGGATTACCACCAGTATATGGATACGATGGCGTTGGCGGATTACCACCAGGATACGGAGATGGTGGAGTTGGCGGATTGCCGCCATATGATCCTGGGTATGATGCTATCGTGGGATCATACTGCGATGGGTTATTACGTGGCCCGCTGACATTGTAAGGAGTAGGCGTCCCGCAGACTGGACACGACGCTGCGCCCGGAGGAAGCTTTGCTCCACACGAAGTACAATTCATGATACGTCCTCCTTGCTAAGATGAACTGCTATCTTCCCTCCAATCAATATAAAGAAGAGAAGCAGATCTTACATTTTTGCAGTGCTAGCATATCATGGTTTTGTTCTCCTGCCAAGATGTTTTCAGACTAATCTCTGCTAAAGAACAAATATTACTTCACCACGGTGAAATTGATACGCTGAGCAAGCATTTCATCATTACAAGAAACGCTGCTGGCCCAATAAATTTGGACATAGGCTGGGCCGGAAGTCGAGTAATAGGTATAGGAATACGCGACGGTGCTACTTGGGGAGATAGCAAACTCAAAGTGGCTAAATGCTTGCGCATTTGCATACCACTGCAAACAGATAGCGCCACTACGTCCATTCGGATGAATAGTAAAGGTAACATAGACGCGCTGACCTACCTTGAATGTGGTTGCGGCTTGAATTACCTGCGCAGTATTGGCATTCACCGCACTCGCCATTTGTGGGTTGGAAACATATTGCTGTGCGGGAAATGCGCCTGAAGGAACGGCCGGTGATGGTGTTGCAATAGGTGTGGGTACTGCCGTGGGCGTATGTTGTCGTGTAGTCGCCGTTACAGAGTTTCCAGCCGTCATACTCTGGGTTTGCACTATCGAGGGAGATAATCCCGCCGCCAGAAAGTAGACAAGAATCAGCAATAGTGCGCCAGTTAGCACGCACGCGCCAGCAACGATAAACCCCACATTCGAGGTTGCCATACGTGCTTTGCGCGTCTGGTGCATATGTGCGTTAGTCGTATGTAAAAGTTGTGGGGATTCCCACGGCATGTCCCGTTCCTGTGGTAGTGGTCGAGCATCCTCACGTATCTCTCTTGCGCTAAATTGCACACCAGCAATACCGGGTAGCGGTGTTGGTGTTGGCGTTGGCGTTGGCGTTGGCGTTGGCAGCCACATCTGACCTGGCTGAGGAAAAGGTGTTTGCTGGGATGTAGAAAATGAACTACTCGGAGGTGGAGTACCCGGCTGAGAAGTACCGATGACTGGCTCTGCATGCCCTTGCCAACCGGGTGGGACGATGCCATCACCCCAGGATGGGGGTTGGGATAAAGATGCGTGTTTTGCTTTCGCAGCAGTATTTATGCCAGTTTCTACAGGCATGTGACAGCGCGGACAAACCCCGGCGGTGCTTGTCGGAGAAAGCGGTAAGTCACAATGCATGCATCTCATAGTATGGTTCCCTTGTATATTCATCTATATCTATCCGGCAATTTTTCTGTCTGTCCTCCACCCATCCTTTGCTCACATCGTTTATGTATAACTGTTACTAGATTCAACGTACCATCCATGCTAAAGTAATATTGCGTCGCTAAATTGGCTAGTGTTCGAGCAAGGCCGGGGAAGATGGCGACCACAAGGGTACAATACCACTTAAATAAGAAGAATGCCCGTATAAAGAGTGCGGAAAAGCCGATCTGTATGACAGTAAAAGCTGAACCATACAAGCTCACTTCCTGGATGTACGGTTGTGCTTTACCACAGAGATTCTTCTTATTTAAGTGGTATTGACCACAAGGGTACGCCAGGGACCTTTGCTACAGTCCTGAGATAAAGAGCTTACTACCTTGACAGAGTGGCTTACCACAACTACAATACAGATAACAATTGGTGAAGGAAGCGGGCAACGGCAACCAATGCACAACTTCCTTTATTAGGACGGGCTGATGGTTCGTGGAGTGAAGGCAGGATAGAAAGAATCGTGATACAACGAAGCGACGTAGAACAGGTACTTGCAGAACATACAACGCAGTTGCGAGTCTGTTTACAACAAGCCACTGGGGATAGCGATGGGCCAGAGGAGGGAAGCGACGCCTGGTTACTTCTCAATGCACTCATCGGAAACGATACCCCTATGCTCTTCGCCCGTTTTGAGCAGTCAGGTCGCTGGCTTGCGCAACAAGGCGGCAAGCTTGATGTGCGTCTGCAAGGTTTGCAACGCTATATTGACGCTCTTGTACCTGGATTAAAAGACCTTTTCTGTTCTCAACCAGAGTTTCTCCTCGAAGCAACTTCCTGGTTATATCAACTGCAATCTTCTTGCGTGCTGGCGCTGACACGCGGCTATCAGAGCGTGGTAGACCAGGGCGCCATTGAGCGATTCAATATGACCCGGCAGGTTGAACAACGCTTTATGGCACTCCAGCGTATCAATGGTATCAGCAATTCCACCATGGATCTGAATCAGACATTGGAAACCATCGCGCAAATCGTGTCTGAGGAATTGTATGTGCAGCTCTGCTCCGTCTTTTTCTATGATGAAATGCAACGCATGCTCACTCTGCGTGCGACCAATGGACCACGCCCACTGGGCGGTATGCATTTCACATTGCGCCTGGGTGAGGGCTATAGTGGGTGGGTCGCAGACAAAGGACGCCCATTACTGATCAACGATGCCTCGATTGATCCGCATTTTTCCACCGAAGTGCGCACCTACAGCGCCGAATATCACGGTCTGATGTCGGTACCAATCATCTACTTTGGCAATGTTGAACGCCTGATAGGTGTCATCAGCGTACAGTCCCTCGATAGCCGCGAGTTCACCAGCCAGGAACGCAATTTTCTTGAAGTAATCGCTGGCATCATCGCTATCAATGTTGAGAATGGTCACCTCTACGAGCAGACCGATGAGCAATTGCGACGCAAAATTCACGAACTGGCGACACTGCACCGCGTCTCTGCCATTATTGCCTCGACACTCAATCTGGATGAGGTATTGCAAATTATTACAACACAAGCAGTCCATCTCTCCGGTGCCGAGCGCTCATGCATTTTTGAAATGGATACCGAGACGCAGCAGCTACATGTGCTGGCTCACTATGGATTGAATAGCACATTGGTGCAAGAAATGAACCTGGGAGTAGGACAATGCTGCGCGGGCCGCAGCGTACAAACAGGCCGCCCAAGTATGGCGGTTGACTGCTTTCACAGTGACAAACATTGTTTCATCGCCAGAGACCCTGGCATCTCCGAGGAAATTCACTCGGTCTTATGCGTGCCGTTGCGGGTCAAAGAGAAAATATTAGGCTGCATTTGTATCTATAGCAATCACCGCCACAATCTCTCACCCGAACAAATGCAACTGGTGATTACCTTCGCCAATGAGGCCGCTATCGCTATCGAAAATGCGCGGCTCTACGAGGAGACACGGCGCGGCCTGGAACTCAAATCGGCCCTGCTACGCGAATTACACCACCGCGTCAAAAATAACCTGGCAACGGTGGCTGGCATCCTCTCATTGCAACGGCGGCGCACCAGATCGCCGGAAGTGCGTTATACCCTTGCTGAGAGCGTCAACCGCGTGCAAGGTTTAGCGGCTACACATGACCTCCTATCGCATGAAGATGTCAGCGAAGCACGAGTGGACGATATAGCGCGTAAAATCGTTGGTGTGGCTAACGCCAATATGAGCCCGCCGGAGACGCACATCATCTTTGAAGTCGAAAAATGCGCCATCGTCATACCGTCACGAGCCGTGACCATTCTCGCACTCGTGCTGAATGAGATGGTATCCAATGCGATTAAACATGGCATGAATGGCCTGGCAGAAGGAACAGTCACCGTTCGCGGCTACGAGGAAAATGGCATTGTCACTGTCCAGGTGATAGATACAGGGAAAGGATTTACGCCAACAATCTCAGATACAGAGGAGGAAGATGTCAGCGAAGGGCTGGGCCTTTCGCTCATTAAAAACTTGATTGGCGATTTAGGCGGACAATTTGTATTGAGGCGTGCGCCAGACTCCGGATCCGAAGCGGGTCACACTATCGCTGAAGTGCATTTTCCCCTGGCAAGACGGCAGAGCCAGCTTACCGTGAGAGACGGAAGCAAGCATAATAACCTTTCTGCAAACTTAGGGATTGGCAGGTAGGAGCAAGAGAAACACTTCCCCCATTTGCGCTATCGCCAAAAAAGATGATTGCCGATAGATATAGATATCCCGCCTTATCAATATGGCGTCAAGTAACCAGGTCATCGCGGGTTTATGTGGTCTGGTCTGGTCTGGTAGAGGTGATGTATATGCTCAACGCTGAAAGCAAAACACGCATTCTGGTTGTCGAGGATGAAGCCTATATTTTACAAGTTCTCTGTCTTTACTTGCAATACTCAGGCTTTGAAGTAAGCGGTGCAAGTAATGGGCAAGAAGCCATTCAGATGGTGCCGGAATTTCGCCCACAACTCATTGTCCTGGACTTGATGATGCAACCTATCTCCGGTTGGGAAGTCCTCGACTGGCTGCACGCCAATCGTATCACGCCTCCACTACCAGTACTCGTTATAACCGCTCTCAACCATCTAAACGAACAGGTGCGCGGTTTTGAGGAGGGTGCCATTGAGTATATGACCAAGCCAATGCAGCCAAGCTTGATTGTCGAGCGCATCCGTACCATCCTTTCGCTTACTCCCGAGCAGCGCATAATGTTGCGACATCAACATATGGACGAAAAACGCCGCGTCCTGGAACGTCTCAATGCTCCCAAATCCGACGAGTTTACCTATTAAACGTCACAGAATTTGCCTACCATTTTTCATGATGTACCTGTCTGTTGAGGTTGAAGGGAGCGGACGCGATAAATCGGTCCCTACACCCCTGTGGTACTTGCAATCATATGCATGCCCGCTTGCCTTAATGCCGCAAGTTCCGCTTCAGCAAGCGCATCGAAATCTACGACTGGATGCTGCACGGAACTTGCACAATCCTGCAGCGCGTACACTCGTTGCAGGAGTTCAGAACGGCTCTGACAGTAACGAGCAATCTGCCGCTCGGTTTCCAGTACGCAATGGGACTTTGCTTCGCCCGCAATATACACCCTGTCATGCGCCATCACCGTATCAAGCAATGCAATATTCAGGTCACTTGCCGGTGAATCAGGAATCTCCGCACCGAAAATGCCGTAATATTCCGTGCGCGGCGTCAAGCCTTTGACAATGTACACTGGTTCTATATTGCGGGCAGCGCTATGCCATGCTATCGCCTCACTGATGGGCGCACTCAGCATATGGCCCAGCGTTCCTTGCATCGTGTGATAGGGCCAGATCATCAATTCTTTGCGAGCTTCTTGCCGCAAGCGATGGACATATAGACGCGACCACTCCTGTTCCGCCTGCGCTACCGGTTCCCAGATATGATTGAGAACATCTTCCTCAGTAATCACCGTAAATGGCTGCGGATGTTCTCCCGTCTGCGCATTATGCCACCAGGAGCTATAAAAAATATGATACGGCAGATGCGTATCCAACGAGGCATAGACCCTGGTTATTCTATACGCACTGGCGTAGAACCATGTGAGGAATCGCGCCACATCATCCTGCGCACCCGGCACAGACAGCGTACCGGTAGGATCAACGAAATCATGCTGGTAATCAACCAGTATCAGCGCAATTCTTTCATGATCCTCAGTCGTAGGAGCCAATCCTGCCTGTCGTCCAGCCTCTGTAAACTCCGCAATGCGAGCAGCGTAAGCGCCACGAAATGCGTCCTGTGTATCAAATAGTGCAGGAACAGATGTCATAGGAATCTCCCTTTGTCCAGTTTTTTCTGCTAATGATCCCCTACTATTGTATAGTCTCCCGGCATTGATTGACAAGGGAAACAATTTGTTCTATTATCAACAGCATCAAGAGGTATATTGAAGAGAACATTGTACTAATTTTTTCCCAAACAGCAGAAAGAGCGAATTTCACCATGCAAATTGACGCAAAACCCATTGATCTTAAGCTAACTGTACCATTTCGTATTTCGCGAGGCGTACAATATACATCACCCAACGCTATTGTTCAGATCACACACGACGAGTTTACAGGCTATGGCGAGGCGTCGCCCGCCGAATATTATGGCGAGAGTGTAGAGACGGTGCTGGCTTGCATCGCATTGTTCGCGGGCAACCTCGGCACTGATCCGTTCCTCATCGAAGATATTATGCACAATCTCGACCACATTATTGGCCTCAATCCTTCGGCGAAAGCAGCCGTTGATATGGCCCTGTACGACATCATGGGTAAGATGCTTGGGGTACCTGTCTACAAACTGCTGGGGCTGAATCCGGCGCACTCGGCGCATACTTCGTTTACCATTGGGCTGGATACGCCGGTGAATATGGCTAAGAAGGCGCTGGTTGCACGTGACTACCCGATTCTCAAAATCAAAGTCGGTACAAAACATGACCTCGATATTATCAAAGCTATTCGCGATGTCACCGATGCCACTCTTCGCGTTGATGCCAACACCGGCTGGACGCCGAAAGAGGCGATTAAAAATATTTCGGCCTTCGCTCCCTATAATATTGAATTCGTCGAGCAACCCGTCCCCGCCCATGACCTCGCGGGCCTGAAATTGATACGCGACAACGTTCCCTTGCCCATTATCGCCGATGAAAGTTGCGTCACCGTCGAAGATATCCCTCGCGTGGCCGAATGCGTTGACGGCATCAACATAAAGCTGATGAAATGTGGCGGCATTGCTCATGCGCTCAAAATGATACACGTCGCACGAGCGCACAATCTGCGCATCATGATTGGCTGCATGATCGAAAGTTCGCTGGCAATCACCGCCGCCGCGCACCTCACACCTCTCGTGGATTATGCCGACCTCGACGGCAATCTGCTCATTGACAACGACCCCTACACCGGCGTGACCGTCGAAAAAGGGAAGTTGGTGCTGCCCGATGGGCCAGGGTTAGGGGTGAAGGCTAAGGGATAAGCGAACCGGGCGACGGCTTGTCCTCGCCCGGTTCGCTGGGAGGCTCTGCAAAAAAGTGACGCTCACCTCGCTTTTTATTGTGGGTACCCTGAACAATGACACTATGCTATAATAAAGGCCATATCTGGGAACCTCGACCCGATACAATACGACATTCGACAACATCTGGTTGAAAAGAGAGTAGGAAATAATGCCAACACGTGACGATGCTTATAGACTGATGACCAGCCATGTGAAAAACGAGAATTTACAAAAACATATGCTGTCGGTGGAAGCCGCCATGCGCTTCTATGCCCGCAAATATGGCGAGGACGAGGAATTATGGGCCATGGCTGGCTTGCTGCACGATTGCGATTATGAAGAATATCCCGACTTGCACGAACATACGCAGGTGTCCGCGCAATGGTTGCGCGACGGCGGCTATGATGAGCGCATTATTCATGCTATCCTGGCACACAATGACTTGAACCTCGACGAACAACCACGTAATACATTGTTGGCACGAGGCTTGTACGCCTGCGATGAGATTACGGGTATGGTGACGGCAACCGCGCTGGTACGCCCCAACAAAAGCATTTATGGGCTGGAAGTCTCTTCGGTGCGCAAGAAAATGAAATCGAAAGGCTTTGCCGCCGGGGTCAACCGCGACGACCTTGTGAAGGGCGCGGAGCTACTCGACGTAGACCTCAATGAGCATATCGCCTTCGTGATAGCAGCCATGTCCAGCGTCGCCGAGACGCTTGGATTAGCCGGTACGCAGGAAGCGGCCTCGTTAGGATAAAGTCTGTTGGTAAACGAGCATGATGCAACAGCGCAATTCAGTGCAACACAAAAGCCAGCAGCTTTTTACCGCCAGTGAGATCGCGGAATTCGAGTACTGTCCACTGGTCTGGTGGCACCAACAGTTTGAGCCAATGGCCTCGGCAGATACCGAGGAACTCTTTGCGCGTTTAGTAGAGCTGGAATACGAACACGATACACAGGCACCCTCGGTGCCAGAATATCAGATGATCGAGCAACTGCTGGTACGTAAAGGCGCGTTTGAAGAGGGACAGCAGCAACACCGCGAACATGCCGAAGAAGTGGAAAAGGTGCAGGAAGAGCGCATCACTATAGGACAAACAGGCGGGAAAATGCGCATTGTCGCACTTGCAGCCGTGGTGTTGCTGGTGCTGGCGGTAATTTTGCTGGTAGCAGCTGTGGTGTTGCACTAAAGAGGGAGGGACAAAGCAGTGATTGATAATGTCTTGCTTGCTATTGGTCTCAGTCTACTCTTTGTTGCCCTTGCACTTGCCATTTTGCTCCTCAATGAGCGACGCTACCAGCGCGAGCGACTGATTACGGAACGCCACCGCGCATTAGGACTGCCAAAAGGCGAACTTGTCTACGAGGATGCGGACGGTGCCGGCGAGACGCTCTCCTCGGCGGCTTATCCACTGGTGGGCAAGCCGGATTATGTTGTGCAAACCCCTGATGGGCGACCCATACCGGTTGAACTGAAGCTCAATGTGCATGACTCAAGCATACCGTATGAAAACCATAAAGTTCAGGTGGGTGCCTACTGTTTGATTCTGGAAGATTATTTTGAGCAGCCGCCGACGCATGGCATCTTACGCTATGCCGACAACGAGTTCATAATTGAATATACACCCGCGTTGCGTAAAAAAGTGATCCGTCTGCTTGCAGAAATGGAACGGTGCAGCGAGAGACAGCCACCGCCATTAGCCAATCAACGGGTCAATAAATGCCGGGCTTGCACCTTTCAAGCTGTCTGTCCGGTGGGAAGAAAACATCTTGCAGGGAAAAAGGGGACATAAGCTATGCCAAGCGAAGTAATTGAAATGAGTGGACATATTATTGACTCCTGGTCACTGCCACGTGCCTGGGATACCATTATGGATCGCGGCGGCAACTTTGCCGTTGAGGAGATGCGCGTCGGCATCAGTAAGACCGAGACCAGCTATGCGCGCCTCAAAGTAGAAGCACCAACAGCCGAAATTCTTGATTTGATTCTTTCAGAGCTACAACAATTGGGCGCGGTCATCGTCAATGCCGACGATGTGCAGACCACAATTGTTGAGCAAGACGGCATCTTGCCCGCCAAATTCTATTCCACCACCAACCTGCCGACACAGGTACGCTGGCATGGTCAATGGGTACACGTCGAAGGTATCGAAATGGACGTTGCCATTGTTATTGACGACGCCAGTAATCGCGCTTTATGCAAACCCATGCACGAAGTCATCATCGGCGACAGGGTTGCCATTGAACATAGTGGTATCCGCGTACAACCTTTTGAACGCGCCCGCGAACGCGAGGCGTTCGCCTTTATGCAGAGCAATGTTTCCTCTGAAAAAGTGAAAGTGCTGGCAATTCACGAAATAGCCGAGCAGATGAAAGAGACACGCGCTCACGGCGGGAAAATTCTCTTCGTGCTGGGACCCGCTGTCATCCATACCGGTGCGGGCCGCTATATCGTGGAACTGATGCGCCGTGGCTACGTGCAGGTGATTTTCGGCGGCAATGCCATTGTGACGCACGATATTGAATCGGCCCTGTTCGGCACCTCGCTCGGCGTTGATCTGCACACAGGCGAGCAAGTCGAGGGTGGACATCGCAATCATTTACGCGCCATCAATGCGATGCGCGGCATCGGGTCCCTGGAAAAAGCGGTCGAGACGAGCCTGTTGCGCGAAGGCATCACCTATGAGGCCCTCAAACGCAACATTCCAATGGTGCTGGCTGGCTCTATTCGCGACGATGGCCCTATGCCCGGCGTCATCAATAATATGCAAGATGCGCAACATGCCATGCGCGAGGCTGTGCAAGGCGTTGAAATGTGCATCATTATTGCCTCGATGCTGCATGCCATTGCAACTGGCAACCTGTTGCCCGCTTCGGTGCGTACCTTTGTCGTAGATATCAACCCGGCAGTCGTAACTAAACTCGCCGATCGCGGAAGTTTCCAGGCCGCGGGGTTGGTTACAGACGCCGAATTGTTCTTACGCGAACTGGCTGAAGTATTATCTTGAGAGACATTGACACGCGAAGGGCTGTGCAAGGCGCATACACCTTACCTTGCACAGCCCTTCGCGTGTCAATGTCTCTTATCTTATCAATTAACTTGTCTGGGAGTGGTAGCAGTGACCGCCGTGCGTCTGGAGCAGCAGCTACAACCGATATGACCGCCCGCCTCTCAACAGTACACGTCTGGAGCAATGCTCGACAGCACATGCCTGGAGATGCGCTCAACGGAACACACCTGGAGCAACGCTCAACAGAGCAAGTTGGCACCCCAACGACCACGTGCTACCACTATATACAGTGTACACAGTTATCCTTCACTCACTATTTGTTCGGGCTTCAACGCGCTTTTTGCCATCTTCTTTATAATCCGCTCTATGCACATGCTTTTCACCTATATTGAGCAAACATCCCCCACCTATATTCAGCAATTGAATACTCTGACAGAGAAGACTTTTTTGCAGCCTTACATAAGACAAGAGAAAGTCAAGGCACATCATTCGATACCCACTTTGTGGTATGATTAGGAAAAGCATTCGTTCTATCACACTGCAATAGAAATCCGGGAAATGCAACCCGTGCTATACAACCGAGGGAGGGTATGACTATATGAAGTCCGTTAAAACACATGTTGGGCGCTGCGATACATGCGGCGAACCCGCCGCTTATGCACAATTGTTGCCCGGGGGCCGCAGTTTCCGCTACTGCGAGCAGCACGCGCCCATGCTGATCAAAAAGCAAGCCGAGGCTACCGCTGAGGCAGAAAAAGGAAAAAAATAAGCGCGGCACGAAAAAAGCACTGAAGTGAGTAGCCTCAGTGCTTTTTTCGTGCCGCGCTTAGAGGGCGGGCAGTTGAATATGGAAGGTGGAACCTTCTCCAGGGATACCGCTACTCTCAATCCAGATTTTCCCTCCCAACGCCTCGATGAGACGACGCGAAATGTATAAACCAAGTCCAGAGCCACGGATGGGGCTATTAATATCGCGTTCGAGGCGCATAAAGCGTTCGAAGAGATGCGCCTGATCCTCTGGCGGGATACCATTGCCTTTATCAGCAATACTCATTTGTACATAGGAACTCGTATCCATGACCTGCCGGGCTGAGAACATGAGCGGAGTACCGGCGGGTGAGTATTTCAGCGCATTGGTGCTAATATTGAGCAAGACCTGACGCAAACGCGCCGGGTCGGTTTTAACCATCAATCCTGGAGGAGCATCAAGATAGACCTTTCGCTGCTCTTGCGTTATTTGCGGCTCGATCAAATCAAGGATATTGTGCAGGGCATCCTGAACGTCAACCGGTTCCATAAGTGCGGGTCGAATGCCTGCTTCAATCTCTAAACGGCTGGCATCCATGACGTTACTGAGCAACAACACCAGTTCGTCACAACTACGTCGCGCTTTTTGCAGGAATTCTTGCCTCTGTTCAGGGGGCAATTGCTCGTCATACTGGGCGATTAGTTCTATATAGCCTTGAACGGAGGTCAATGGGGTGCGCAATTCATGCGAAGCCGTAATCATAAACTGGTCTTTGAGTTGGTCCAGCTCTTGTAATTGTTGATGCGCTATACGTAACTCCTGATACAAACGTGCATTGGTAAAAGCAATGGACGCCTGTTCTGTGAAATCCTGTGCTTGTTGCAGGTCTTTTGAGGACAAAGATTTCTTTTCAGTTGTTCCCGGTGGAACTGAACGCCCGAAAATAAGCAAGCCAACGGGGTCTCCTCTGAAGATAAGAGGCGCAAGAATGGCCGATTCTACATGTTCAAGTATCAGCCTACCGCGCAACGAAAGGGAGAGTGGACCGCTCGGAGATACTCCTGAGACCAGCATCCGATGGGTGCCCGTGGTTGTTTTATGAGGCGATGGCGCGAGGGAGAGTGCCTTTTGTTCAAGGGCGTAGTGATGATTGCTATGAATAAGCAAGGGTTGCAGAGAAGTAAGAGCTTCGGCTTCTGGTTCATCCGGCCCAATAGGAGGCCAATCCGTGAATGATAGTGAGTCATAATTTCTGCTCTCACTACTATATGCTGCAAGGGGTACAAGTTGACCACTTTCATCTGCCTGGTAAAGCAGTACATAATCTGCATTTAAGGCATTAGCCCCCTCATTACAAATCATCTGGTGAATTTCCTGCGGATCAATGACAGCGGCATTGAGTCGTACTGAGATATTTGCCATTGCCTGGGCAAAATCTTCATGTTCACGGGCCATTTGATAGAGGTTGGCATGCTCGATAACGGAGGCAACCTGTTTCGTAAAAGTTCGTGCGATACTGGCATCGTGCAAGCTTAGAGGCTGTCCCTTGCACCGTGAAAATCCCAGGCTACCAAGACTTTTCCCCCGGTAGGTCAATGGCACGAAAAGCGTTGTCGTCACATGTTGCGCTTGTAGCCACGCCTGTATCTGTGGCAACAGATTCACAGGATAATCATCTATCGAGACTTTTACCTCTTTATCCAACAATATTGTGCAACGTGACAGGCGTTCGCCGTACAAATGCCACGTCATTGTAGCAGGTGATGTCGAGGCAAGAGCGCGAACCATCAAACGAGTAGTAGGATGGGCATAGTCTTCGAGCAAGAGAAGCAATGCAACATCAAAGCCTAATTCTCTCGTTATCATTGCCCCGATAAGTTCAAGCAGCGGCTCAAGTTCAAGGGTATCAGTCATCTGAGCAGTTAGCTGTCGCAACAATTCCGACTCCACCTGACTCTGTTGCCGATCTCGCAATAACACCTCGTTTTCGTGTGAGGTAAGAAGATAGCGAATAGTTACCAGTAGTACAACGAGAGTGGTAAGGATCACCAGGCCACGCGAAATTTCACTATTCTGCACATAGTCACTATATACCATGATAATCAGCAAAAAGGCGAGCGGAATGTAGATAAGTGCGCTACGAAATAGCAGGAAACCACGATCAGATTTACTCTCTTGTTCGAGTTTGCGCTGATCTATAAGAACTAAAGTCTGGCCAGGGTGCATTTGTTCGTTATAAGCGCGACGAGTCAAAGTCATATATTGATACAGACCGGCAAGCCCTATAAGTAAAGAGCAGATAAACCAGAAAGGGTCAATGTAAGCGGTACCTGAATTATAAACGCCAAAAACATTTTGATAGGCATAGATTGTATCTGCCCACACATCTGAAAGAATGCCGGCACCCAGGATAAAAAGGGAAGGATGGAGCAAAGGGTCACTGCGCCGCAAGATTAAGAGAACAAGAGCAAGGATAAGAACGATATCCCAACATGGATAGGAGAGCGAAGTAATAAGTTCGGCCAGGGGCACCTGATCGCGTTGTATGAGGTAGGATGGGCCAATCACAAAAAACCAGCTCAGGCCCAGAAAGCAGAGAGATGTAATCAGTGCATCCAAACCCATACGAGTACGAAAACGCAAGAAGGTCGGCATCAGCAAGAGACCCGCACATACCAGAGGATATAAGAGCGTAAAACCAATATCAGCCGGGGAGGGTAATGGTACAGACCCTACTGTGCCTAGATAAGCATAATAGACACCTCCCAGTCCATCTGCGAGAAGGCCCAGACTGATGAGCAACCACGCGAGTTGGTGCAAAGGCGTCAGGCGCACCGGGCCGTTACGCCCGCGATAGGCCGTTAATCCCGCCCAGAAGGCTCCAATCAGTGATGATACAGGATACATCACATTGGCAAAAAGACCGGTTGTATTGCTCCCACCCAACTGGAAAAGCATCCAAAAAAAGCTGACAGTGACAATTACCACCGTGCTAGCCATAGCAAGATAATTCTGCCTGCCCAATTTTTGCAGATAAGCGCGCGTCAACTTATCTCCTATCACTTCTTTCAAATATCCCTCACTGGATTTGCAAGATTTATACCTCAATTACCTGACCATAGTATACTGGACAGCAAAACATTTGTCACGGTTTTCACGCTATCCCTCAGCACACAAAATATAGCTACTCAGATGTTTATGACTATGTTATAATTTGTGCATATCTACTGACTCTTAATTATGATCGAACATTAAAGGCTACTTAACACTATGAGCATGACGCAAACAACGACCGAGGTGACCCCTTCCGGCAATCCTCATTGCCGATATTGCGGTATCAAGCTCCCACCACAGGCAACGTTTTGCGCTTCCTGTGGAGAGCGTGTCATAAAAAACCAGGTTACTTCCCTTTTACAGGACAAGCAGGATATCGCCACACACTATCGTATCACATCGCTAGTACGGCGGCGACCACATGTCAGCCTTTTGCTGGCTACCGATATCCGGCAACAACGCCTTGTAGCGTTACGTGATATAGCTATTACCGGCCTGGATGATGAAGGCCGCAATAACGCCGCCACAGCCGTACAGCATGAGTATGACCTGTTGCGCCGCCAACACATTCCTTATGTCATTCCACTGATTGACATGCGGCATTTTCAGGACCATCTCTACGTTGTCGCTGGCTGGCCTCGCGCTGAAAAAGACCTGAATAACCAGCATGCACCCAATACCAATAATCACAATAGCCACCTGCATACACTCCAGGATATTCTTCAGAGCGGCAAAGGATTGCCGGAGGAGAGACTGGCACTGACATGGATTGAACATCTCTGCCAGTCATTACAAGAGTTACATGCATTCGGTATCGTCGTCTCCGACCTGGACCCACAGACAATTATTCTCAATGGCGATACCTATGCAAGCGAACTGGCTCTCATGGTTTCCTGGTTGCCGTCATCTTTACGGACACTTTTTCCACGCACATCTACTATCGCGAATACCACCAATTACACCGCTCCCGAAGTGTTGCTTGGCAGACCAGAACCACGCTCCGATATCTATAGTCTCGGAGCTTTGCTCTACCTCTTATTAACAGGCACGCCGCCAGAAGAGCCTATGGTGCGTACTCAGCGCCGCTTGCGCTTGCCTGGCGAATTACATTCCCGCCCTGGCAGCTCGCTCGACGATTTCATTATGAAAGCACTGGCTCTTGACGCAGCTGACCGTTTCTCAAGCGCCAGTGAGATGCGCGACGCTCTCATTCGATTACGGGGCGGCAAACGGACAATTGCACTAAAAGAAAACCCTCACAAAAGTAAAGCGAATAGCACTACTATCCGTTCTGACACACCTGACAATACTGGCAGTTCTAACGCTATGCTTCTTACTACAGAGGAAACGCTGACAGCAGAGACCCCCAACGGGAAACTGGAGCATGATAATAACAGCATTGACAGCATTGACGATGCACCTGTCAGCGAACAACGCATGGAAATGATAGTCAATACTGATACTGTATTGATTACGCCCCTACCTGCAAACAATCAAACGAACGGGCAACTATCACGAGACACAGTGCCAACAACGCCTTCGCAGCCTGACATAGCAGCAATGGGAATAGTAGCTGAGACACCATTTCCTGAAGGCATGGAGCATGATCTGGACGAGCAAGACGAGCCTGACATAGCAGAAATTGCATCACCACAATCGGATCAAAACGCAGGGCTTTCCGCTCAGGCAATTCCTGACAATTCAATTGGGCAACGCTTCAAGCGGCATATCACGGGTCTGCTACCTGCCATTCCACGTTCTGCTGCACCAAAAGCGACAAATAATCCTCCAATGCTAAACAGCAGTGTTCCTGCACTGATCGAAGCGCCGCAGACCACAGTAAAAAGTAGTAATGGTGCTCAGCCACAAGCTAAGAGCAGCACTGCCGGATCAACTTCTTTCTTCCAGCATTTACAGCGTCTCTTGCTCGGTGAGCAGAAACAGGAAACAACAGCGGCGGCAATTGTCGAAACACCACTGCGTGTGCAGCCCAATCAGCATTACCAGATTCGCATTCATGTCATGGGGCGAACAGAACCGATGATTGCACCAGATAGCAAAAACTGGGCCATAGCCGGAGGGCTGAGTTCGCTTGTTGAAGGCGATCTTGTCTCTATTGAGGTGCGCTCCGCTCTTTATCAGAACTACGCTTATGTCGTCCAACAGGCAACCGTCTTGATTCCGGAAAGTGGCTACGCGGCAGAAGTCACCATTCCTATGCATCCCCTTTCGCATGGGCCAAGCGGAAGGCGCGACCGCCTGCACATCTTTTTCATGGATGAGAGACGACGCTCGCTTTACGAAAAGCCCTTCGTCATCGAACTATTTATCTCACACCTGGTACAGCCTGGACGCGAAGGCCATAACGTGCTAACCATTCCTCTGTGATGACGTTTTGTACCAACCAACTTATAAAAACAGTGCCGCCTAAAACAATAATAGCAAAAAGCCAAAGGAGCATGTATGTCTGAATACCCCGTTGATATCAATAATGATACCAGCTTACTACTTCCCCCAACTGCAACCGCACATCCTGAAAAAGAGAGCCACGAGTCGAGTGACCGTATCGGCCAATTTGCAGGCAACCTGCTTGACAGGGGCGACTCCATCATCTATGCGATTGTGGGTGCCTGCTTCTTTTTAGCAGCTATTATTGCTCTTGGCTACTGCTTCTGGAATTTCTGGAACACCATGACGCAATTATCGGCCCAACAGTCCAGTGGGCAGGCAGGTTACATCGCCGACGCGATTGTAGCAATTATTTCTGATCTTCTGCTGGTACTCATTATCATGGAAGTGATGAGTACAGTCATCCACTATCTGAAATCACACTCAACTTCATTACGCCCATTTCTTTTTATTGGCATAGTGTCAGGGGTGCGCGGCATTCTGTCCATTGGTGCCCGCCTCTCTGTCAATACAAGTACAAAACCAGATGAGTTCAACCACGCAATGATTGAGCTGGGAGTGAACGCGGCGGTCATTCTCGCACTCGGCATTACGCTCAAATTGCTGGGAAAACTGGTTGAAGATTGATACATTCGATGAAACGAAGCTTTTTATCTAGATTACATACACACGGTATTTACTACCTGATCGGTGCGCTGCTATTGCTAGTGGGAGTGCCTCTCTACCAGTTCACGATATTGAATCCAGAGGGATATAATACTGCGCTGGCAACAGTTAGTAAAGGGTCATTTGTAACGTACCTCTTGTGGCTTCAGGCCCACCTGGGGCAGTTTTTGGGGTATCGTGTTCTGCTAATCATGTCCTTCGCATTGTTGCTAAGCCTGCCTTTCACAGTGTTCCGTATTATTGTGGCGCAAGAAATACTGGGGCGGGAAGATGTAGAGCAGGAAAAGCTAGTAAATGACGCAGCGACAACTGCTTCTGACGAAGAGGATGACAACGAGAACAGGGACGAAGAGGAAACGGACGGCATGCCACCATATGCATGGCGCGGACGCGGTTTCGCGGTGCTGGCCGCGTGGGCGGGACTTACTGGAGTGATATTTGTTACCGGTGGCACCATTCTCAGCACCCTCTATCTCTTTATCATTGGCAGCAGTTTCAGTAGCCATGCAACGGTAGAGGGGGCGTTTTCCGGCCTTTCCAGTACATTTGATATCCTCACCTATACTGTTGGCGGTGGATTACTCGCGACGGCACTCCTCTTCTTCGGAGCAATCATCGCGAGCAGAGGACGCCATCTCTGGCCGGGTATCTGGGTGCTGTTCAGCTATCTGGCTATCGCGGGCGCAGCATTACTGAGCGGCAGTGCCGTTGCTGTTGCCACTGTTGCCAGTGCGCCAGCCGAGGGACAGGCAACGCTAACGTCGCCTGCTATTCTCATCTTTGCGCTCTGGGTTCTCTGGCTTGGCATCATGCTGGTACGCTTAAAACCAGAACCATAACCAATTTGATGATTAACGAAATACCCCGCTAACGTAGGGGCCGATTGATCGCGCCCACCGCCGATTGATCGGCCCGTGGTCACATTACCAATAATGAACATGAACAAATTGATGTACCAACATTGGCACACCTGCATCATGTGGCCTATCAGGAAATCTGATCGAGCCGCGCCATTTCGGCTGCGGTCATACGCCAGCCCACAGCTCCGGCATTATCTTGCGCCTGCCGCAGATTTTTGGCACCTGGGATAGGGATGATACATTCATCTTTGCCGAGAAGCCAGTTCAGTGCAACCTGAGCTATCGTCTTACTATGTGCTTGTGCGATGCGTTCCATTTCTTGCAAGAGCGGTTCCATCTTATACAATCGGCGGGTTCTGTAAGCAGGCATAAAACGTCGTGGGCCACCAGGTACATACATCTTTTCCCCTGGACGATATTTTCCCGTGAGCAACCCTTGCTCTAATGGACTATAAGCGATCAATGCGACATGTAGCTCGCGGCACGCGGCCAGTACGCCGTTTTTCTCCGGCTTGCGATGCAATAAATTATAATGCACCTGGTTCGAAGCAAGGGGAATAGCGTGACGAGCGAGGCGAGCATGAGCGCGACGCATATGTTCGGCACCATAATTGCTGACACCCACAGCCCGCACTTTTCCAGCCCGCACCGCCAGAGCTAATGCATCCATAAGAGCATCTGTTTGGAGCAGTGTAAACGGGAAGTGTATCTGGTACAGGTCAATGGACTCAACCCCCAGACGCTTCAGACTTGCGTCAAGCGCAGTCATCAAAGTACGCGCCGAGAAGCGATTGGGCAAAGGAGCAAACTTGCTGGCGATAATAATGGGACGACCATCTTCACGTCTGCATTCGCCCAGAATACGCTCAGACTCTCCCCCGCCGTACATTTCCGCAGTATCGAAAAAATTGAGACCCATATCAAGGCAAGCAGCATAAGCTTGCATGATGTCATCTTGCGTATGTGTTGAGCCATACCCCCAGAAACCCGTATCTCCCCAACTCCAGACACCTACTCCCATAGATGGAACGGCTATTCCTGTTGCGCCAAGCTGTCGGGTATCTATCTGAATCATGATTTATCCTTTGTTTGATTTGTGTGCTTCACCAATGTGCTACTCTTAATCGTAGCACGCAACCTCAAACTAAGCCATCATTTTCAGTACCATATATCCCCCTTGGCCTTTGATAACGTCTCATAGCCAGAACGCCAGAAAGCAAGAGCCTCCTGATACTGCCCCAATTCCTCCAGCGTCTGTCCCCAGAGTTGATATATATCGGCAGCATCAGCATGCGCTTCTGATTCCACCAGTGCGTTTTTCGCTTTCTCTAGCCATGTGATGGTCTCTTCCAGCAGCCGACGACGCTCTTCGTCTTCCACCTCCTGAGCGGCAGCATGCATAACTTTGGCAGTCGTGAGATAGGTCTGGCTACAAAAATAGTTATTCTTCACCTGATCAACCATATCGCAGGCAAGCTGGCAATAGCGTTTTGCCTCGTCCAGGCGATCTTCAGCTAAACGCACCTCGGCAAGGGCCGCACAATTCATCATTGCCATCATTGGCCCAGCATGCGCATTTCCAATAGCAAGAGCCTGCGTAAAGTGGTCTGAAGCCTCACGGTAATTCTTGTTTTCAAGCGCAATATGGCCCAGTAGGTTCCGCGTTACCCCTTCCATCGCGAATTTACCCGCTTTTTCATACAGTTGCAACGCCCGCTCCCCCGCAAGTTGGGCATCGTTCAGGTTGCCCATAAGCCGGTAGGTGTCAGACAACCCGTAATAAATATTGCCCCACTCTTCATCATTATCAATGTACAAAAAATGGTGCAACGCCTCATGATATTGCTGAACCGCGGCTGGATAAAGACCACGCATCATGTACGAGGTAGCTAGAGAATAGTGCGCCTTTACACGCACCAGGGAAGACAGCTTTACCCGTTTGTCGTTCAATAATTTGATGCAACGGCTAAAATGACGGGTCGCTTCTTCATAACGAGTAAACTGAACCGCGGCATAACCAAGATGCAGAAAGCATAGCGCAAGCCGCTCTCGATCAATACGATTCTCTGACTCTCCTTCGTCATCCGCGAAAGGGAAAATGGGTGAGAGAACGTTGGAGGCTTCACCCCAACGCTTATGCAAAACATAACACCAACCAAGAAAATACGCAACTTCCTGTCGCTGCTTCTCGCTAGCGGGCACGATTGCTTCAAGGATTTTCAGCGCACTATCACTTTGTCCTTCCTCCAACAATAGGCGTGCGCGAAAAAGCATCATATCGTTTTCTGACATCTGTTCCATGAGCGAGATACCTCCATATAGAAATATACCCAAGTATAGCATATCTTATCACGAAGAGATAGCACATAGGTAGAATTGGGAAAAATAATACAATATCGTCCAGGATACTCCACCCTTTGTATTCGTGGACCTGTCCCCTGTGAGTACCCTGAACGATTACAGACATACAAACATATAAAAAGATAGGAATCTTGCTTCCCCGCCACCGCGCCCACAGAGTGGCAAGGAGATTCCCATCGAATACAGTATATCTTAAAGCCATAACGTACACAAGACTAATGCGATTAAATAGTACTAATTGCACAAACAGTGATGGTGTTCATACTTTGGACGGTTACGCCCGTCATAAACATCATCACCGTTTGTATAGTGTAAGTGCTATTATGCGTTTTCGACTGTTGGACCACCTTGCTCTTGTGAAGCAGTAGTGGTATCTTCATTCGTCCTGGCCTGAGTGCCGTAAATCATGTCCGCGAGGTCTTTACGAGTACGCTCGATGATAGTGCGCAATTTCGCAAGCTGCTCCGGATCCTGGAACGACATACGCCCGGCAATAGTCAGCAAACGCATAACTTCCATCGCCTCACTGCGCAATGCCTGCAACTCCGGCGAGAAACGGCCCCCACCTGGGCCATGATGACGCATCCAGGGTGGGCCAAATTCCGGGCCGTGTTGCTGTTTCTGTTGCCCTTGACGTTCCGACAGAAGTGTACGGCCTGCATCGGTAATGCTATAGACTTTCTTACCTTCAACTTCGCTGACTGTTACCATACCGCGATCCTCCAACAATTGCAGTGTTGGATAAATGGAACCGGGACTCGGTGTATAAAAGCCGCCGGATTTCTCCTCCAGCGCCTTGATCATCTCATAGCCATGCATAGGGCGCTCTTGCAGCAAAGCCAACAAGGCAAATTTCATATCACCACGCCCAAAGAAGCGGGGACCATCACCACCATGGCCGCCAGGACCAAAACCGGGACCACCAGGGCCAAATGGGCCACGCCCACGGCGCATACCAAAGAAACGAGGACCACGAAACTCTTCTTGCATCCAGGGGGGCGTCCAACCTTCGTGTCCAAAACCGGGGCCAAATCCATGCCGCATGTGATGCATCGGCGGCCCAAAATGACGCGGGCCATGCCCCTCATCGCGCAACCACGGCGGCGTCCAACCTTGCTCGCCACCTTCAAATCCATAAGCAAAACGTTTTCCAAACATTTTTCTCTATTCCTTTCTCGCTATCATAGCGATATATCGTTATCTATTTCTAATTATACCGATATATCGTATTTTGTCAAGACTTTTCATGACGAGTTTCGTGGATGAAGGAAATTTGGTAGAGCAACGGAAAATCTGAAAGTCCCTCTTGCTTGCACAGAAGGTTATTGGGTGATAGACTTCTTACCAGTATAGCCAATTGTATTGAAAAGGCTGCTTTGTAGCGTAGGTAACATGTGTAGCGCGTATAGATAGAAGAAGAGAATAATTTTTGTGAACGACGAACCTGAAATCAGCCGAAGGAGACGAACTGTGCAAGAAATTCATCAAACAGGAGACCGATTTGCAGGGCGCCGGGTGGTAACAATTGGCGGTGGCTCTGGAACATTTTCCATGCTTTCACACCTGAAAAAGTATCCATTCAACATCAGCGTCATTGTGACTATGTCCGATAGCGGCGGTAGTTCGCGCATGCTCATGGATGAATACCGTCGTCAATTGCCACTCGGCGACTTGCGCATGTCATTAGTCGCGTTAGCCCGCAACGGAGCTTTATGGCGCGAAGTTTTCATGCATCGTTTTGAGCGGAATGAGGAAATTGACAGCTCACCCTTGCAAAAAAGGGGAGTCGGTGGGCATAGTCTTGGTAATCTAATCCTCAAAGGGTTGCAGGATATCAACCGGGGCGATCTGCTGCTTGCCATAGAGGACGCCCAGGAACTGCTCAATACGGCGGGGAGTGTTTTGCCCGTGACATTGGAGCAAACATCTATTTGTGCGGACCTCGAAGACGGCACCTCTATTTGTGGTGAAACCGAAATTGATACACGCGGCAACGATTACCTGGGCCAGCTTTCCCCCATTCAGCATATGCGCCTGATACCAGCCGATGCGCCTGGCTGCCAGCAATCTATCCGTGCTATCCGGCGTGCCGACACTATCATTATCGGCCCCGGTGACCTGTATACCAGCCTGATTCCCAATTTACTGGTACGCGATATCGCCAGCGCAGTACGGGAGTCTGATGCCGAGAAAGTCTATATCTGCAATTTGATGACCAAGCACGGCGAGACAGATGGCTACAAAGCCTCCGATTTCGTCAATGCAATTCACCACTATCTCGGTGGCCCTGTGGATCGCGTCCTTGTCAATGATAGGCCGTTTCCGGAAGAGGTGCGCATGTCTTATGCAGAACAGAGAAGCGAGCCAGTTGTTGCGGACCTCGCCCAACTGGCTCGCTTAGTACCCAATGTTGTTATGACACATCTCAATTTAGAGCATGACCGCCTGGCTCGTCACGATCCAGAACGCCTTGTGCGTGCTATTTTCCCCACCGACACGATTTGATAACAGTAATGAGGCAAGCGGAGTAGTGCCAGGCCCCTGCCTCATTAATGTAGGCCACGTGCAATTTGTTCGAACTCTTCACGCGGGAACGCTCGCATAGTCTGGGTTCGAACACTGCCCTGGGCAATGGTGCCAAGAACCAGACGGGCGGCAGTTTGATCGTCGGGTGCTTCGGTCACAATGATGTAATCATACTGGCCCATCACAAGATAGAAACCAATTAACTTTCCCCCAACTTCTTTTACAGCGGTCTCAAAGGTTTGCAACCGCTCCGGAGCATTCTTGGCTTCCCTGACGCCTTGCTCGGTAAGATTCACCAGGCTAATATAGGTTGGCATTCATTTCCTCCAGCATAGGCAAACGACAAAAGATGGAGCTAAGTGAGGTCTTCTATGTTCATTGTACACGTATTCAGTGCCATGTCAAGCTCATCAGTTTATAGTACAAACCAGAGAAGCGCACACCTATTGTGCAAAACGCTGCTTAAACAGCCAACCTTCGCATAAACTTGCCAGCACAGCCAGCAATGAGGAGAGCATCACATGCTGTTCAGCACTACCAGCTGTCATGAACAAGCCTGCATTGAGGAAAAGATAGGAGAGCATTGCCAGTACCACTCCAATCAAAGGGCGACTACACCAGACAATCAGGACAAAATTCGGCAGCTCTACTCCTACCTGTCCATATCGTCTTTCCAGCGTGACCAGGCAGCTGATACTTCCGCCAATGACGCCGTAGAGCAATACGTACCAGGGAACATTCAGCGGCGTAAAGCCGCTAGTAAAGACATTGCCAGCGATACCAAGACCTTGAATGACCGCCAGTATCAGGGCAGCCAGCAATAGTAAACTACTAACGCAGACAAATACCATCACAGATGTATTGCGAGATTGCGGTAAGGGCTTGTTTTGTACTGGCTGCATGTCTTGTACTGGTTCTACACTTGAGATTTGGAGAGAGCTTTCCTGCCTATCTACCACTACTGGTAGTGGCTCCGTGTTCTGTTCGGTCGGTGGTGATTGTGGTATATTCGTAGCCGCGCCATCCATACTTGACGCTGCCAATGCTTGTATATAATTGTCTGGCAACTTTTGTTTCCTGGCTATTTCCAACAAACGGTGTAAATACGCTGTATCCACACTCGCTCCCAACGCAACCCGTTGGTGGGGAATATGCGCAGCGATGTAGGTCAGGCAGGATAACTCGCGTCCACGATATGCCTCGGTCACCACCACTTCCACACGCTCGAACATGTTATTGGGGGGCACGGCACCATGTACGCGGTCAAGCTGGGACAATTCGTTGTCGCGAGGCCCAATCAGACGGCGCGGAATGCGATAGGCAATTCCCCATACCTCAGCACGCCGGGCGGAAGACGGCGCAATTGTCGCAACAACCTTTTGCTGCTGTGATACACCTACGGAAAAGGTAAGCGTGTACCCTTTCAGGACTGCTGGACCATAAAGCAAGGCAGCATTGTTCAAACGGTCAGAGCTATTCAAGAGAGCATGATCCATCTCCATACCATACTCGAACAACCAGACAAATTCTTGTTCCGTTGCATCTGCCATTGCTACGCCTTGTGACAAAGGCAAAGGTGTTGACTCTACCGCAACATTCGTGCGAACACCTTCCCCCTGCTCATCCACCTCTTCTGGTACAGGCGGAGCCGTAGGGGCTTCATGCGGAAAAGCCGCCTGTATTTCGCTTGCGGCCTGCGTTGCGTCATGCGGCCATCCTACTGGTCTCCTGAGTCCGCTTTCCCCATTTTGTGCTACAAATGTTTCAAATGAAAATGGTCGCGATGTATTACTTCGTACCACAGAAATTTCAGGTACGCCCTGCTCTTCTAATGGCTTTTGCGGCTTTTGCTGTTCATGCTCAATTCCCACGCGCTTCTGCTCCTCTTCCATCTAAAATGCCACATATGTATGCGGCAATGCCCTACTATTTCAGCATAATAAGCAATCGAACTTTTACCAAATACATAGGATGGAAGTACCGTTCTCACCTATGCTATAATGAGCAAGGAAAATTGTGGTTCCTGTTCTGCGTGCTATACTAAGTTGTAGAGGCAATGGCAGATATGGTATCTTCCACAATACATGGTGACGGAGAGGGTATGGATGCAAGTATTTTTTATGACCCGCTGCTCTATATCCCTTGCATATCCGGTATCCTTGTTGCTCAATGAAGAGTATTACCAGTATCTGCCCTGAATCACGCGGATAAACAATGGTGTACGTATTGAGGGCGGCCCAAAGAGTGGGCCGTCCTTTTGAATGTCAAGAAATAAGTATATCGCGCTACCGATGTTGAGGGAAATGCTTGCTGACAGCAACCGTAGCCAGGCAGGTGTTACTCTCCTATGTACAGAATGACGAGGAATTTTAATCATGCTTGAAATTGAAGGGGCCGTTTCGCCAAAGAACACGCTTTTTGTCATGTTGTGTTTCGAGGGGCCCGATGTTTACTCCACGGCGGGAGGACTGGGAACTCGTGTAACCGAATTGAGCGAGGCACTGGCAAAACAAGGCTATACGACACACCTTATTTTTATTGGCGACCCCAGCAAACCTGGCACCGAGTTACGTGAAAATGGGCATTTGATACTCGAACGCTGGTCGCAATGGGTCAGCAGGTACTATCCCAACGGCGTCTATGATGGTGAGGAACAGAAACTCCACGACTTTAACGAGAGCGTGCCTTACCATGTCTATAATGACATCGTGCGCCCGGCGGTTGCTGAAGGGAAGACAGTGGTCGTCATGGGTGAAGACTGGCACACCGCCGAGGCAATGATGCGCACATCCGACATGCTGCACTGGTTCGGCATGCGCCAGAAAGTGTTGATGCTGTGGAACCTCAACAGCCTGATGTCACTGCATCGCATTAACTGGGGCCGCCTCAACTTCGTCACAACGATTTGTACGGTCAGCAAGTACATGAAGCACCGCATGTGGAGCTATGGCGTCAATCCCCTGGTCATTCCCAATGGCATCCCCACACGCCACCTGACACCTGTTGGTCCGAAGGATGTGCAGAAGTTGCGCAAGATTGGGCAACAAGGCGACCCGCGCCGCCTTTTCCTCTTCAAAATCGGGCGCTTTGATCCTGACAAACGCTGGATAATGGCTATTGATGCCGTTGCCCGCTTAAAATATAGCGGTCATCCCGTCACCCTCTTTGTGCGCGGCGGCATCGAGCCACATGGCGCGGATGTCTTGCGCCACGCCTATGAAATAGGTCTCACGATCAAAGATGTGACAGCGCAACGCCCGAACCTGCAACAATGTCTGAAAGCGCTGGCTAACGCTGGCCCGGCAGACATCTATAATCTGCGTTTCTTCCTGCCCGAAGAGTTTGTGCGCACCACTTACGCCGCCGCCGATGCCACGCTGGCAAACAGTGGACACGAGCCGTTTGGCCTCGTCGCGCTCGAAGTAATGGCAGCACAAGGCATCGCGGTGACCGGCAGTACCGGTGAAGATTACGCCATCTCATTTGAGAACGCCATCGTCACCGAGACCGACGATCCCGATGAAATTGTCGGCTATTTGCTCTACCTGCGTCGCCATCCAGAAGAGCAGGAGCGCATTCGCTGTGCCGGACGCAACACCGCGCAACAATTCCTCTGGGATCAAGTGATCGAGAACCTCGTCAGCAAACTGGAGTTTCTGGCACGCAAACAGGATATCGTTCTAAAGTAGTACCATCCTCCCAAAAGGGTCACGATTTCTTAACCGCCGGTTAAGAAATCGTGACCCTTTTGGGAGGATGGTACTACTTTTGGGCTTTGCCGCCACAAAAAATTGACGGATATCCGTCAATTCCAGTAGACTGTTAATTAATCAATTACTGTAGACTGTTAATTAATCAATTACTGTCAATTTTAGAGATGAGGTATGTATGTCGCAATTTCGTCCCCTTCCGTCATTTCGCAGCAACGATGTCCCAGATATGACAGAAGAACCGTCAAACCCCATCCTTTTTGCTTCATCCCTGATGACAACAACTACGACTACTGAAACGACAACAGACCAACTTCCTATTCCTATCTTGACCACGCAGCAGTTGGCGACCTTTACAGGCGCATTGCCGGCAAATCCCACAACCGGGCGTTTCTTGCGTATTCCCGGCACTGTCAAACGTGACCCTATTACGGACAAATTGCCGCGCTCAACGAGACGGATGAGTCCGCGCCTGCGTCACGGGTTAATATTTTTTGTGGTCTTTTTCGTGGTACTCACAACCTTACTCTCACTTTCACCACTCGACAATGGGCAAAACAGTATTCCCATCATCGGCGGTATCAGTGATTGGGTACACGCACAACAACTTACCTGGCAACTGCAAGCGCAGCAAGTAACGCAAGCAAATCCTTCCCAAAGCGGTACAGCCCCTACTCCGCCGCCGATAAACCTGCCTGTGAGCCAGTATATCGCCATTGCTCAACAGGATGCCCTCAATGCCGGTATTTCACCTACTTATTTCGTGCGGCAGATTGATGTTGAGAGTGGCTTCAATCCCAATGCCTACTCTCCAGCGGGTGCCGAGGGTATCGCCCAATTCGAGCCAGCGACCGCCGCTGGTCTGGGCATAAACCCCTGGAATCCCATCCAAGCACTGAATGGTGCCGCTCATCTCATGGCAAACTATAACAACAACTATGGCGGCAATTACGCCATGGCTCTCGCGGCCTACAATGGGGGTTCCGGCACCGTTCAATATGCCGTCAACGCCTGTGGTTCCTCTGCTTGGATGAACTGCCTCCCCGGCGAGACCCGCCACTATATTTACGAAATTATGGGTATCTAGGCACCGATACCCAGTCATTTTGGTGCACGCACAGGACATTGGGCATCTCCTTAAATTGCAACACATATCCCCAGCATCTCGTATAGTATGTAGAGTACTCAGTACAGTACAAAAAGAGTGGTGAAGTACCCCTGGCTAAAGCCGAGGGGCTTCTACAGCCATTGCTAGCTGTTGGCTTCTTCCCAGCCGTAGTATGTTGATGGCAGCGTTGTGATCGCGATCTAGTTCAGTGCCACACTCGCAACTATGCCACCGCTCTTCAAGCGTTTTCTTGCGGATCGTGCCACAACCGCTGCACACCTGACTGGTATATCTGGGGTTGACTTGTACGACTGTCCTACCAGCGTTCTCAGCTTTGTAGGTACAGTACCCGACAAATTGGCCCCAGCCAGCATCCTGAATTGACTTGTTTAAGCCGCTTTTGGCGCTTGCCCCATTGGGGAGATACGTTCCGTTCTCATCCTGTTTGGGCTTTGCGCGTCTCGACATGTTGGCGGGTTGCAATTCCTCAAAGACGATCACGCCGTATTGATTGACCAACATCCTTGACGCTTTATGCAGAAAATCGGCGCGTTGGTTGCGTACTTTGCGGTGTGCTTTCGCCACGGACTGTACGGCTTTCTGACGCCGGTGACTGCCCCGTTTCTTTTTCGAGAGGGCTTGTTGCAACTTCTCTCGCTTCTTTTCCCCCTTGCGGAAATAGCGCGGGTTCTCTATCGTTTCCCCTGTAGACAGGGTAGCAAAGTGCAGCAGTCCCAGGTCAATACCCACTGCCTCATGTGAAACAGGCAACGGGGCGGCTTCTCCCTCACAGGCAAAGACCACATACCAGCATGTCCCTTCGCGTTTGATGGTACAGGTTTTGATGGTTCCCTGTACTTCACGATGCAACCTGACTTTGATGCTTCCTATTTTGGAGAGACATA
>Ga0307372_10001325_pt1 | contig 43564 bp, 41 predicted proteins | sample OX1MG_FD_202533 | JGI IMG/M metagenome (GOLD analysis project Ga0307372, IMG submission 202533) | Soil microbial communities from Risofladan, Vaasa, Finland - OX-1 | ecosystem: Environmental > Terrestrial > Soil > Coastal area > Acid sulfate soil | place: Finland: Risofladan, Vaasa | collected...
TTGAGGTGCTCGACGTCCCAGATGCTCAGCACCGGATTGAGTACGTCCCCTAGGTACTGGCCAAGACCGTAGATGCCCTCCTTGGCGATGCGCACGGCGTGTCGGGTGAAGCTGGGAATACCGGTGCCGGGCATCGCGAAGGTGCTGACTTGTTTGGACACCGCGATCATCATCGCCGAGGGATCGATAGCGAACGCCGCCAACGTCAGGTCGCGATAAAAGAGGTAGTGCTTGGTCTCGTCACCCGCGATGAGCCCCAAGACGTTACGGCCGATCTTGTCGTCCTTGGGCAGTCGCGCGCCGGTGTTGCGGTGCGCAATCTGCGTGGCCCGCTCTTGGAACGACACGTAGGCAATGAGATCGGCGAAGGTCGCCGGGTGGGGCACCTCGCCCTTGGCCATCTGCACACGACGGCCCTCTTCGAGCAGCGTCGGATTAATGCAGCGACTGATGTGCACCCAGTCGCGCATCACCATAGAGTGGCGGTTCTCCTCCATCGTCCACTGGCACGACCAGTCGTGGATGGGATGACCCACCGGCGCGTGCGCGAGAATGGAGTTGGTGTAGTACGGCAGATTGTCCTCCGTTAAGAGGTTCACGTAGATCGAGCTGCGCACGCCCTCGCCGAGGGGATAGTCCTCGGGCGACCAGGGACGCTCGTTGAAACTTTCACCCTCGCCCCAGTCGATCTGCTCGTGGGGGAACCAGAGTCGCGGTGCTTCCAAGTGCCGGTTATAGAGTCGCTCCACGTCGGGCGCTAGCTCTGTAAGAAGGTCGACGCGGCTCTTCCCCACTCGAGTGCTCAATTTGTGAACCTCTTTCGTTGGCGCAGTGCGCTAACGAGGTCATCCTAACCTTCGTCCCCCAGCGAGCCGGGACTACTTGTGATTGAGCGCACAAAAAGGCTCAGGTAACCTGTTTTCCTTGTGAAACTCGTCAACACCCTCGTGCCCGTGGACTTTCGATCCTCGATACGCGGCCCGCTACGCCGTCTGTACCTTTGCACGTTCATCGGTTGCGTGGGCGTGGGCCTCACGCTGTCGCTGTTCGTGATCTACCTGCACAACGTACGAGGCTTCTCCACGACGTTCGCCACGTTGCTGCTCGCGCTCTCGGCCGTGGTGGCGCTGGCCAGCGCGCCGCTCTGGGGGACGTTGATCGATCGCGTCGGACCGGTGCCCGTCATCCTCTTTGTCTACAGCGCCGACGCCATCGCGCTGGTCTTTTGGGCGCTCGCGCACACGCGCGAGCAGGCGACGCTCACGGCCCTTTTAATCGCCGTTTTTGGCGGCGCGGGCTGGGGACCGGCCGGGACCTTGTTGAGCCGCCTCGTCCCGCCCGAGCACCGTCAACGGGCCTTTGGCGTGAACTTCCTGCTCGTCAATCTCGGCATCGGCTTTGGCACGCTTATCTCGGCGAGCGTCGTCGATCTAAAGCGGCCGGACACCTTCGTCGCGCTCTACATCTTCAACGCGGCGGTGACGTTGGTGGCCGCGTTGTTCTACTTCACGTTGCGCCACCACGGCGGTGCGATAAAAGAACTCCACGACGACCCCACGAAGAGCGCCCAAGGCTGGCGCGAGGTGATGCGTGATCACCGATTGGTCCGCTACGTTGTGGCGTCGATCTTTCTCATGATCGGCGGGTATGGGTCGCTCGACGCGGGACTCAGCCTCTTCGTGGTGAACAATCTGCACGTCTCGGTGCACGCTATCGGGATCATCTTCTTCTTCAACACCTCAACTATCGTGCTCGTCCAACTCTGGGTGTTGAACCGCATCGACGGCAAGAGTCGAACGCGGGTCATGGGGGTCGTGGGACTTTTCTGGTTCATCTTCTGGGTGATCCTCGAGACGACGTTGGCCCTGCCGGCGGTGGCGTCGATCGCCATGTTGTGCCTCGCCATGGTGGTCTTCGCGATTGGTGAGACGATGCTCCAGCCGGTCGGTTCGGCGATCGTCAACCACATCGCGCCCGAGCACCTGCGCGGACGCTACAACGCCGCCGCGGGGATCTCCTGGGGGGTGTCGGGCACACTCGCGCCCGCCATCACCGCGCTCTACTTCAGCGTGCACCTGAGCGACTGGTGGCCGATCGGCACGGGGATCACCGCGCTGGTGGGCGGGTCCATGATGATGAACCTGCGCCGGCACATCAGCGCCAGCGCCGACGGACGCGAAGAGGCCGCGGTCTAAGCCGCGGCCCCGAGGTTCACTTCGTGGAGTTTTCGCGCGTCGATCCCCGCAACGACGACCAGTTCATGGCCTGGTTCAACGTCCTCAACCGTTGCGAGATCCTGCGCGACCAAGGGCGCGGTGAAGGGTGGCAGCCCTCGGAGTGGCGCGCGCGGGCCCTCGACGACTTGGCGCCCACGTACCACCAGCTCTTTGAATACGGAGGCGACCCACTGCACCCCGTCGCGGTCGGCGCGCTCGAGGTCTCGCGCGAGGACAATCTGCACTGGATCCGCGGCGACCTCTTCGTCGATCCGCCCGAACGGCGAAGGGGCTTCGGCTCGACCCTTCTGCAGTACCTCGAAGCGACGGCCCGCCAACTCGATCGCTCGTCGCTGTTGTTCTGGGTCGTTGAAGATGCCACCGAGCGCGGTCGTGGTGCGAATCGGTTCTTCGCGCCCGCTCACGGCTACGACATCGTGGAAGAGAGCGTGCAACGCGACCTCACTTGGCCGCGACCGGCCGGTGAACTCGAGGGTCTCTGGGCTCAGTGGCGCCCCCTCGCCAGCGCCTACGAGATTCTCTCGTGGCGCGGACCGACGCCCGAGAGTCTTCTGAAGGGTCGCGCGCACCTCTCGGCCATTATGCCCCTGGAGGTGCCCCCGACGGACTTTGGCCTCGAGGAGGAACGCTGGGACGAACGCCGTGTGCGCCATCACGAACGCCGGGTCGACGAGATGGGGCGCGATTTCCTCGTCGCCGTCGCCCAATATCGAAAGAGCGCTGAGTTGGTGGGCTTTAGCGAGCTCACTGTGTCAAGAGCACGTCCCGAAACCGCCTATCAGTGGAACACCATGGTCACGCGGGCGCACCGCGGACATCGACTCGGCGGACTACTCAAGATCGCCACCATGCGCCTGCTCGCCGAGGGGAACTACGTCACGAGGACGATCACCACCTCGAACGCCTCGCGCAACGCGCCGATGATCGCGGTCAACGAAGCGCTCGGCGCCAAGGTGTCGGGCGGCGTCGTGAACTGGCGAAAAGTTCTGAAGTGACTCGCCTGGCAAGGACGCGTGCCTCGAGTAAAGAGATCGACCCCCTTCGCTGGGGGACTCCGTCGCGACGTGGATCCGGCCTCCCCCAGGGGCGACCTCGCCCAGTGAATCGGGGACGACGGGGGCCGTTTCGCCCCGACCCACGCGCCGGAATTCGAAGGACTACTTCAATTTTCGCCTCGAGTTGCGTCAACGATGCAGTCCGAACTGGATCCGAGATCACCTCGGGCCTGACCATGATCGATCCGACCGCGTGACTCGTTGAGGTTGGTCAGTCAGTCGTGTGAACGTCGAGCGCTGTTTGAAGCGCCCACTTGTAGTCCGCTTTGCCGTTGGGTGCCCGTTGGACACTGGCCCGAACGACGACGGCCCTTGGGATCTTGTAGTGCGCGAGCGACGATCGCAGGAAGTCACAGATCTCGTCATAGGTGGGCGCCTTAGGCGCGGGCGAAGCGATGACCGCGACCACTCTTTGACCAAATCGCTCGTCGGGTAATCCCACCACGAGGCAGTCCTCGACCAGGTGATGACGCTTGATCGCCTCTTCGACCTCTTCCGCGAAGACCTTCTCGCCGCCGGTGTTGATGGTCATGGATCCGCGTCCGAGAAGCGTGATGGTGCCGTCTTCTTCGACGGTGGCCCAGTCTCCGGTGAGTACGTAGCCCTTTCCATCAAGACGAATGAACGTGCGCGCCGACTTCTCATGGTCTTTGTAGTACCCGTAGGCCGCGCTGCGAGTCGCGAGAATGCCCTGTTCACCGCTTCCCCGTGATACCTCGAGCCCCTTCTCGCTAATGACCTTGGAGTCGGGAGCCAGCGTAAAGTGCGCGGTGGAAACACCCTGGTCGCGGCTTGCGCCACTCATCCCAAAGCTCAAGCCCTCCGTCGAACCGAGCGCGTCGACGAGGAGGGCCGTCATACGCGATCTCAGCCCGTCCTTGATTTCTGCGCTCCAGATGGCTCCCGACGAGATGACGTGGCGCACGCTGGCGGTGTCGACGGCTCGACCTTCTGATTCGCGTGCCTCCAGTGCGCGCAGCAGCGGGCGGGCGAAAGGATCGCCGACAATGACAATGCGCGTCGCCCCTTCCGCCTCGGTCAGGCGCCACACCTCGTCTGCGTCGAACGAACGTGATTCCAACAGCACGACCGCCCCACCCGTCAGCAGTGCGGACATCGCGGCGATCCACATCCCGGTTCCGTGCATGAGCGGACAACACGAAATACTGACCTGCGGGCCCGACACCGTGATTTCGTCGACCAGCGCCCGAAGACTGGCTCGATCGACGGGAATCGACGTGATGAGACCCAGTGCAAGAGTCGCGGCGAAGAGGCCATCGATGAACTCGCCTTGGGGGAACATGACGCCCTTAGGCATCCCCGTCGTGCCGCCGGTATAGAGCATGTAGAGATCCTCGGGGGATCGCTGCTTACGCACCTGTGGCTGATTCGCCTCCAGCAGGTCCGTGAATCGTCGTGCCCCTTCGAGGTGCGGCCCACCGTCGTCGACCTCCACAAAGAGTTGAACGTTGGAGAGTTGCGCACGCACCCGCCCCACGCAGGCCGAGAGCGAGCTGTGAAAGACCAGGACCCCCGCATCAGAGTTCTCCAGCAAATAGACGAGTTCGTCGTCGAGATAGCGGTAGTTGACGTTGACCGACACCGCACGGTGCTTGAACGCGCCATATTGGGCGATGAGATACTCCGGGCAGTTGTGCAGGTAAAGGGCGACTTTCCCGCCCTCGGGCACACCCGCTACGTCAATGGCGGAAGCGAAGCGGGCCGCGGCGTCATCGAATGCCCGGTAGCTGAGTCGTCGCTCACCCTGGATGACGGCGTCTCGCTCGGACACGGCGTCGGCGACTTCCTCCCAAGCGGATGCAAAGTCGAGCAAGAGAATTCCCCCCAATTCAGTCATTCATCGCGGCGGGGAAACACCACCGCCGCGATTGGGCAACAGGATAGGCGCTACGCCCGTAAATGGCGAGCCCCTCTTCGGGGAATTCGTAAAGCGCGCGGGCACTCCAAACGAGACCGACACTTTCGGTGCTACTGGCATGTGCACGTCGACGCAGTTCTACTGAAGATCGGACGCAAACCCATTGAAATGCACGTACGACGTGACCTTACGAACAGCCGCTCGTAGCGCCACAGGTCGAACAGACGTAGCACGATCCCGCTCGTTGCATGGCGTTCCCGCACTGATAACACATCGGCGCGTCGCGCTGTTCGGCGCGGCTACGCAATTGGGGCGCCGGAGCGCTCGCTTGGGGCCGCTCGCTCAGCTCCAACAACGCTGGCTGAACGGGCAAGTTCAAGGTCGGCGTCGCCTGTTCGACCACCTCGGGCAACGTGGGCTGGATACGTTCGCTCGTCGAGAGCACGCCCAGCTCCTCACGTTCCGTCTGGTCTAAGTATTCGAGGGCCAAACGACGGAAGATGTAATCCACCAGCGACGTCGCGATGCGAAGATCCGCGTCGTCGGTGATGCCCGAAGGCTCGAACTTCATGTTTACGTACTTTCGCACGTACGTCGCGAGCGGCACGCCGTGTTGCAGACCCAGACTGATGGAAATGGAGAAGGCGTCCATGATGCCCGCCAACGTTGAGCCTTGCTTGGAGACCTTGATGAATACCTCGCCCGGTCGGCCGTCCTCGTACTCTCCGACGGTGGCGAAGCCCTCGCAGTCCGCCACCCGAAAGGCGAAGGTCGTTGAGGAGCGCCGGCGCGGCATGCGCTCGCGCACCGCGCCCACTACAACGTGCGCTCCTTCGTCTCGAGCGTGTTCGAGCGCCGCCTCGAGCCGGGCAATCTGCGCGTAGAGCTCGACGATTTCGCCGGCGTCCATCTCGGCAGTCGTTAGCGGAGCACGTTGACCCTCGCCGTCTTTCTTCGCGGTCGAAAGCGGCTGGCCGACCTTGCAGTTGTCACGGTAGATGGCCACGGCCTTGACCCCGAGACGCCAGGCGTCCATGTGCAAGTTCTCCACGTCTTCAATCGTGACGTCTTCGGGCATGTTCACGGTCTTGGAGATCGCGCCCGAGATGAAGGGCTGCACGGCGCCCATCATGCGCACGTGGCCCAAGTAGTGAATGGTGTTGTCACCCATCGAGCACGCGAAGATCGGCAGGTGCTCGACCTTGAGGGCCGGCGCACCGACGATGGTCTTGTGCTCGTCGATGTAGGCGATGATCGCGGTGGTCTCGTCCTCGGAGTAGCCGAGAACGCCCAGGGCGCGCGGCACGGTTTGGTTGACGATCGTCATGTTGCCGCCGCCGACGAGCTTCTTGAACTTCACGAGACCGAGGTCGGGCTCGATGCCGGTGGTGTCGCAGTCCATCAACAGACCGATCGTGCCCGTGGGCGCGAGCACGGTGGCCTGGGCGTTGCGCACGCCGTGGCGTCCGGCCAACTCCACGGCCGCTTCCCAGGCGTGCTGGGCAGCCTGGAGAATCTCGGCCGGCGCCTTGGCCGAATCGATCTGGTACGACGCGTCGCGGTGCATACGCAAAACGTTGATCATCGGCTCGGCGTTCTCCGCGAAGCCCTCGTGGGGGCCCATCCGGCCGGCCGTTCGAGCACTGGTGGCGTAGGCGTGACCGGTCATGAGGGCGGTGATCGCCCCGGCCCAGGCGCGCCCGTCGTCGGAGTCATAGGCCAGTCCCGAGGCCATCAACAGCGCGCCCAAATTGGCGTAGCCAAGTCCCAACTGGCGGAACTTACGCGAGTTCTCGGCGATCTTCTCCGTCGGGTAGTCGGCCGCACCCACGATGATCTCCTGGGCGCTAAAAACCACTTCTACGGCGTGCTTGAAGGCCTCCACGTCAAAGTGCCCGTCGTCGCCCAGGAACTTCATCAGGTTGATACTGGCCAGGTTGCACGCCGAGTTGTCGATGTGCATGTACTCCGAGCACGGGTTCGACCCGTTGATCCGATCGGTGTTCGACGACGTGTGCCACTTGTTGATCGTGGTGTCGAACTGCAGACCTGGGTCTGCGCACTCCCACGCGGCGCGCGCCACCTGACGCCACAGGTCGCGGGCCTTGAGGGTGCGCACCGTTGCGTTGCCGTGGCGCGCGGTCAAATTCCAATCGCCGTCGGCCAGCACGGCCTCCATGAACTCGTCCGACACACGCACCGAGTTGTTGGCGTTCTGGTACTGAATCGAATTAATGTCCTTGCCGTCCAGGTCCATGTCAAAGCCCGCGTCACGAAGGACGCGCGCCTTGTCTTCCTCGTTGGCCTTGCACCAGATGAACTCTTCAATGTCGGGGTGATTGGCATCAAGAATCACCATCTTGGCCGCGCGGCGCGTCTTGCCGCCGGACTTGATCGTGCCGGCGGAAGCGTCGGCGCCGCGCATGAACGAAACCGGTCCACTCGCGGTGCCCCCGCCCTCGAGCGCCTCGGCGCTCGAGCGAATCTTCGAGAGGTTCACGCCCGCGCCCGAGCCGCCCTTGAAAATGATGCCCTCTTCGGTGTACCAGTTGAGGATCGAACGCATCGAGTCATCGACCGAGAGAATGAAACAGGCGCTCCCCTGTTGGGGGACGCCCTGGACGCCGATGTTGAACCAGACCGGAGAGTTAAAGGCCGCCCGTTGGGTCACCAGCAGGTACTTCAGCTCGGCGCGAAATGTCTCGGCCTCTTCGTTATCGACGAAGTAGTCGCGCTCCGCGCCCCACGTGGTGATGGTGTCAACGATGCGGTCGACCACCTGCTTTAACGAGGTCTCGCGTTCGGGCGTGCCGAGGGTGCCGCGGAAGTATTTTTGGGCGAGAATGTTCGTCGCGTTGAACGACCAACTCGCGGGCACTTCGACGTTGAGCTGCTCAAAGGCCACGGACCCGTCACGGAAGTTCGAGATGCGCGCGTCGCGACGGTCCCACACCACTTCGTCGTAGGGATGGCGATCGTCGGTGGTAAAAAAACGTCGTATTCCAATACCGAGTCGCTGTGGTGCGATGGCCATTTCTCTCTCTTTTCTCTTCCTGTTTCCGACACTCAGAACACGCGCCCAGCGACGGGGAGTCGAGAAATCAAGGTTAGTGACCTTGTCCCCCTAGCCACAACATGTAGTGGCTGAGCCGCTACTCGTCGCAAGATGCTGTGTCATTACAGCACTGTAATTACACGAAGTCAACTACTTCTTTGAAGACTTTTTCACAAATCTCCCATCCCCAGTCTAGGGCCCAAATATCTCGGTTCTTTCTCTCACTAGCGTGACCCGAGTGGATCTGATCCTCGCCCTCGACGCCGGTACCTCAGGGGTGCGCGCCGTCGCCTTTGACCCTCAATTGAGGGTCGTCGACGAGGCCTACCGCGAGCTCACCCAGTACTTCCCCTCCCCCGGGGAGGTGGAACACGACCCCTTTGAAATCGCCGACCTGGCCGTGGCGACGCTCCGCGAGGTCGCGGCGCGCCAACACGACGCGCGCCACCACGTGGTGGCCCTGGGCCTGACGAACCAGCGAGAAACAACGGTCGGCTTCGACCGCGAACGAGGAGATCTCTTTCAACGCGCGATCGTCTGGCAGGACCGGCGCACCGCGGATATCTGTCACGAACTCTCGGCGCAGGGCCACGGCGCGCTGGTTCGCCAGACGACCGGTCTGGTGCTCGACTCGTACTTTTCCGCCACCAAGATGAAATGGATGCTCGAGCGCGGACTCGCCGACGGCGCGCGCTCGCCCAGCTTCGCCACGATCGACACGTGGCTCCTCTGGATCCTCACCGGCGGCGTCGAAGGTGGCGTCTTTCTCACTGAAGCCTCGAACGCGTCGCGCACGATGGTGATGGACCTAGCGACCCTCGACTGGTCGCCCGGGATGATGAAACTCTTTGGTGTCGCGCCCGAGATGCTCGCGGCGATTCGACCCTCGGCTTGCACCTTTGGCCACGTCAGCGCCGACGTGCTGCCTGAACTCGCCGGCGTGGCGATCACCGGGATCCTCGGTGACCAACAGTCGGCGCTCTTCGGTCAGGCCTGCTTCGAGCCGGGCCTCGTGAAGTCGACGTACGGCACGGGCGCCTTTCTTCTCGCCAACGCGGGCGTCACCATCCCGCGCGTCGTCGACGGGCTCCTCACGACCGTGGCGTGGGACCTGGGGACGCTCGGCCCCCCCACGTACGCCTTGGAGGGATCGGCCTTCGTCGCGGGCGCCGCCGTGCAGTGGCTGCGCGAGTTGGGCTTCGTCGGCGCATCAAGTGAACTCGAGGCACTCGCCCTTTCGGTCAGTGACTCAGCCGGTGTCCAGTTCGTGCCGGCCTTCACCGGACTCGGCTCGCCGTTTTGGGATCCCGTCGCGCGCGGCGCCCTCACCGGTTTGAGCCGGGGCGTGGGAAGAGGCCAGATCGCCCGGGCGTTGGTCGAGGCGCTCGCCTATCAAGTACGCGCCATGACCGACGCGTTCGCTGACGGAGGCGTCGAGATTAGAGAGCTGCGCGCCGACGGGGGCGCCGCCGCCATGGACCTGCTGTTACAACTCCAAGCGACGAACTCACGCGTCGACGTCCTTCGTTGCGCCACCCTCGAAGCCACCGCGCGCGGCGCGGCGAGTATCGCAGGACTCACGAGCGGCCAGTGGCACTCCCTGGGCGAGCTCAGCGAGCGATGGGCGTTCGAGCGGCGCTTTCGCCCCGAGAATCCACTTCTCGTTGACGTCGGGTACCGAGCGTGGCGCGACGCGCTCCAACGGGCCTAGCGAGTAGTTTCGTCCTAAACAATCGGGGGGATAATGGAGCACTACCAAGCACGAACACTGCGCTCGGGGCTGGCTTTTGGCGAGGGACCGCGCTGGCGCGACGGGCGCCTTTGGTACTCGGACTTCTACCGCTTCGCGATCTTCTCCACCGACGCCGAGGGCCGTGAAGAACGGCTCGAGCACGTGGTCCCGGGCCAGCCCTCAGGTCTGGGTTGGCTGCCCGACGGGGACCTGCTCTGCGTCTCGATGACTGACCACCGGGTGCTACGTCTGCGCGGCGGCGACGCGTCGCTCCATTGCGATATCTCGCAGTACTGCGGCTTTTGGGCCAACGACATGGTGGTGTCCGCCTCGGGCGTCTCTTACGTGGGGAACTTCGGCTTCGACCTCGACGTGATGCTGCGCGACGTGGGCGCCGAGGGCATGATGGCCTCGCCGCCGCCGACCACCAACCTGGTCGTCATCAGCCCCGAGGGCGAGGTCCTCCAGGTGGTGCCCGACATGGCCTTTCCCAACGGTTCGGTGATATCTCCCAACGGCAAGACGTTGGTCGTGGGCGAGACGATGGCCTTTCGACTGAGCGCCTTTGACATTGGCCCGAGTGGCACCTTGGACAATCGCCGCGTCTGGGCGCAGCTGGACTTCGTGGCCACCGACGGGATGTGCCTCGACGCCGAGGGCCAGATCTGGCTCGCCAACGCGCTGACCAACAAGTGCCTGCGCGTGAAAGAAGGCGGCGAGATCACCGGGGAGATCGAGACCTCCCAGACGGCGTACGCGTGCATGCTCGGTGGGGCGGATCGTAAGACGCTCTACGTGTTGACGTCGCCCTCGAGCGACCGGTTCACGATCGCCACGTCCAGCGCGGGCAAGATCGAAGCCGCGGAGGTCGCGATCGCCGGGGCCGGACTGCCCTAGGCCTCAACCGAGCTTGGTCAACGCACGGCGCAGGTTGCGCACCGCTTGATTGGTGCGCAACTCGTTTTCAATCAGCGCGAAACGTACGTGGGCGTCGCCCCCGTCGCCAAAGCCCACGCCGGGACTGGTGGCGACGTCGGCCTCTTCGATCAGAAACGTCGAGAACTCCAACGAGGACTGTTCGCGATAGGGCTCGGGTATCGGGGCCCAGATGAACATCGAACCTCGCGGGGCCACGACGTCCCAACCCACGCGGTGCAGGCCCTCGATCAACGTGTCGCGACGCGACTGATAGATCGCGCGAAGCTGGTTGGGGTAGTCCACCGCTTCGTTCATCGCCACGATGGCGGCGATCTGCACCGGTTGGAAGGTGCCGTAGTCGAGGTAACTCTTCAGCTTGGTGAGGGCCGCCACGATCTCGGCGTTGCCGAGCAGAAAACCGACTCGCCAACCGGCCATCGAGAACGATTTGGTGAGCGTGTAGAGCTCGACGCAGCACTCCTTGGCCCGGGGCACCTGGAGAATCGACGGCGGACGGTAGCCGTCGTAGCCGAGGTCGGCGTAGGCGAAGTCGTGACAGACCACAACGTCGTGTTCTAAGGCGAAGGCCACGAGTCGCTCCATGAACGCGAGGTCCACGCACGCACTGGTCGGATTGTGCGGGAACGAGACCACGATGACGCGCGGCTTCACCGCCGCGGTACGCCACGCCTCGAGCAGCCCACCAAAGAAGTCGTCGCCGGGGTCGTTGGTACTCGCCCCGGGATCCACCATGGGCACGGTGATCACGTTCGCCCCGGCAAAGCCCGGGCCGGCCAGGTGGATGGGGTAGCTCGGCGAGGGCACGATCGCTGCGTCGCCCGGCCCGAGCAACACCCACATCAGGTGCGTGAAGCCCTCTTTGGCCCCGATCGTGGTCACGACTTCACTGTCGGGATCGAGCTCGACGTCAAAGAGCATCTTGTAGCGATTGGTGATCGCCAGGCGCAGATTGGGGATCCCCCGACTGGCGCTGTAGCGGTGATTCTTGGGATTGTGGGCCGCTTCGGCCAACTTTTCGACCGCAACGTCGGGGCTGGGCAGATCGGGATTACCGAAACCGAAGTCGATTACGTCATGACCGTTGGCGCGCGCGACGGCCTTGAGCCCGTTGATCTGACCAAAGACGTAGGGCGGCAGGCCCGTGACGCGGCGGAACTCCATCTAAAAACCGTAGTCGCTAATGTGCGCGACGCCAGGCCCGCATCGCGTCGAGTTGCAGCGGCGCCGCCGCCACCGCCCACGTCGCCCCGGCACCTTCTAACGCACCGAGCGTCACCTCAACGTCCTCACCGAGTGGACCGGCCCAGCTCACCTCTCCCGAGAGCGAGAGCTCGCGCACCGCCCCGGGGGGGGCGCCCCAAAGATTGATCACGACGCCGCGATCTCGAGCGAGTTGATTGGTTTGGGCCGAACCGGCCCCGCACCACACGCTCAGGAGCGGCGCGAGCGCGTCAATCGCCTCGCCCAACAGGTGACGGCGTTGGTCCGCGGCGAGGTGACCCAGGCCGTAGGCCACCTGTTCGGCTTCGGAGAGTTTGTCCCCGGTGCCGAGGGCGGCGATGACCCGCCCCGGCGCCAGCGCGCTCAACGTGGTGAACTGTTCCACCAGCTTTGACGTCGCGACCAGTCCCACGCGCGCGACCAGCGGTCCCACGTACAGCGAGGGACAGCGCAACGCAATGGCCGCCAAGACGGGAAACGGCGCCAGCGCGGGGCGACGCGGTGAGCCCATTGGCCATAGATGATCGAAGGCGAAGACGCCATCGAGTCCGGCACGTTCGGCCTCACTAGCCACAACGAACGCACCCTCGGCGTCGTCGCGAAAGGTCGGCAGGAGCACGCCGAGTTTCATACACCCTCAAAGGCCACGAGCGTCGCGCCCATCGCGCCCGAGCGTGGTCCAAACATCGACGTGGTCACGGTGATGGCCGGGCGGGCGTCGTACCCCTCGACGAGTTGCGCCAGGTACTCTCTGGCGGCCGGTAACACGAACTCCGACGCGCTCGAGAGCCCGCCCCCGATGACGAAGTGCCCGCTGTCGAGTATCGCCGCCAGATTCGCCAGTCCCAGCGCCAACCACCATCCGACTTCACGGAGCAGGGTGATCGCTTCGTCGAGTCCCTCGGCCGCCGCCGCGGTCACGTCTTCGGCGCAAACCCGCGTGGGTTCGCGCTCACAGCGCTCAACGAGCGTCGCCAGTCGCCCCTCGAGCGCGGCCTCGCGAGTGAGACGATGCAGTCCCCCGCCCGAGGCGTAGCGCTCCCAGCAGCCCCGTCCCCCGCACGGACACGGCGCGCCGTGCGCGTCCACGACCATGTGTCCGATCTCACCGGCGAAACCGCTGCGCCCGCGCACGAGCGTGCCGTCGGCGATGACCCCTCCGCCAATGCCCGTGCCCAGGGTCACCATCACGAAGTCACCGATGCCGCGCCCGGCGCCCCACTCGTGTTCGGCTAAGGCCGCGCAGTTCGCGTCGTTCTCACAAAAGACCCTCGCGTTGCCGAGCGCCGAACCCAACAGCGCACCCAAGTCCACGCCCGAGGCCGTTTGGAGATTCGGCGCAAAGGCGAGGTGGCCGTCGCGGCGCATCATTCCGGGCAGGCCCAGTCCCACCGGGACCAGCGCGGGATCGAGGCTCTGACGATCGCAGAGTTCGTTCACCTGATCCACGAGAACTTTCGTCGTCGCCTCGCCCGCGCCAAAGCCTTCGTCGTGGGGCGTCTGGGACACCACCTCACCCAGCACCCGCCCGTCGCGCGCCACCATCAGAGCGAGCGCCTTGGTACCCCCGACGTCAATGCCGATCGCCACGCCACTCATGGGTGGCGTTCAGCCTGGGCCCTGAGTTCACGCAACGCTTGACCTTGAATGCGAAAGGCCGCTCGAGACTTCACGAAGGAGGGAATCGGCACCAGCAACTCCACTTCAAGGTCGTACGTCACTCGGGTGCCGCCCGCCGCGGGCTCGAATCGGTACTGACCATTGAGCGCCGAGGTCAGATCGCCGCGCGTCTGGTGCCAGCTGAGCACTTCGGGCGCTCGGCTGTAGTCGTAGCGCAGCGCGTACGTGGTCGAGCGACCAAAGGCCGCGGCGCGAAATTCCACCTCGAGAGGACGCCCGAGCGTGTCGCGTTCGAGCACGTCGATCTTCTTTAGATCGCTCACCCAGTCCACGTAGTGCTCGAAGTCGGTCACGACTTGATAAACCTTCTCGGGCGGCGCACTGACCACTATCGACTCCGTCGCTCGTTGGGTCACCCCGCCTCCTTCGTCTCTACCCTAGAGCAGCGTGCGCGCGGGGCTGAAGTGATCAAAGGGCGCGAGTCGTGTCGAAAGTTCTCGCGCGAGCACGTCCCACGAATAGTTCGACTGCGCCAATTCGCGAGAGTGGCGCGCGAAGGCGACGCGTCGCTCGTCGTCGGCCACGAGGTCGCCAATGGCGTTGGCGAGGTCGCGATCACTTTTCGAGTTCGCCACCACCACGCCGGTCACGCCGTCGAGTACCGCCTCGTCACTACCGCCCGAGCGACCGGCCACCTGGGCGAGCGCGCAGGCGGCCGCCTCGACAAAGACGATGCCAAAACCCTCTTGTTCCAGGCCGAACCATCGGCTCCGACAGTCCATGACCATGAGATCGCTCGCGGCGATCCACCGGGGCATCAGTTCGTCGTCAACCCGTCCGAGGAACGTCACCGGCGCGCCCAACTTGGTCGCCAATCGCTCGAGGCGGACCCGGTCGCGACCGGCGCCCCCGATGACGACGCGCAGGTTGGCGACGCGCTCAGTTAGGCGAACACTCGCGCGAATCAAGGTGTCCATGCCCTTTCGCGGGACGAGTCGTGAGTACGACGCGATGAGGAACTCATCGTCGCCAAAGCCCATGGTGGAGCGAACCTCGTGGCGCTCGCCCGCCGAGAGTGGCGCGAACCTCGAGGTATCGACGCCCGGGGGTATCTGAATGACCGAACACAGGTACTCCGCGGCGATCCGACGAGCCTGCGCCTCGGGGTAGGAACCGGCACAGAGCGCCACGGTGGCGTTCTTCAAGACGTAGCGCAGCGACGACGCCACGACGGGAATCCGGCCGGGAATCGCGACCTCGGCGCCGTGGAGCACCACGCCGTAGGGACGCGAGAGTCGTGGCCCTAAGAGACCCAACGGCCACGCGGGATCGAACAGGACCAGATCGGGCCGATGACGATCGATCGCGGCTTCAATGTCGCGCCATGCCCGCCAGGTGGGAAGAAACAACGTCGAGTTCGCCACGCGCTCAACGACCAGGTCAGTAGAGGCGTCAAAGCTCGCCGCCTGGGGATGAGACGAAGCGGTCAATACGACAGCTCGCCCGTCCTCGAGCCGTCGCCACAGTTCGTAAAGGTAGACCTGAATTCCACCGGTCTTGGGTGGGAAGTCGTTGGTCACCAAGAGGTGGCGGGCCATGGAACCACGCTAGCCACCCGGTGCGCGTCGCAAATGAGTTACGTCACGGCGGGGTGGTACTTCAGCGTCGGCAACAGTCCCTCGGCCGTGAAGAGCTCAATGACCTCCGCCTCGCTCGCGCTCATCACCAACTCCTCAGGTGTCTCACCCAAGATGAACGTGACCAGACAGTCTGCGCAGTCCGACGTGCCGCGTCGCACGCACTCGTGACAACTGATCGAAAGTTCAATTTCCTTGCTCATGATGCTCCCTTTATCGATCGCAACACCCTGTCAAGGGCGTGTGACATCGCCCGGAGTGAGAAAACTCGCGATTTCGCTCGCGACCTGCGCGGGACTAAAGATCGACCCCTCGGCGACGATGAGCGACCTCGCGGAATCAATCAACACGTAGAAGGGGGCCGAGCGAATGCCGAGTTCGTGCAGTAGTTCCGGGGCCACCAGAATCGGCTGGACCGCGTCGGCCCACTCCGCGTCGCCCGTGGTCGCGCTCACCACGACGACCTCGACCTCGGCGAGCTCACGCAGTTCCCCGTGCACAAAGTCGCGACAGCCGTCACAGTCCGGCTTGACCGCGACGACCAAGGTGTTTCGCCGCAACGCCAGGAATCGGTCGTCACCTCGCAAGGAACGTCCGTGCAGCACCGTGGGCGCGGGCCGCACACGGAACGCGTCGAAGGAGCGTGCGCGAAACTCGCTCACTCGAACTCGACGAGGACTTCGACGCCACGACCGTGGCCGCACCAACGACACGTCACCGACTCAACGTGGTGGGCAATAACCTCGGGCTCTTCGATATTCAACGCTCCGCCCACGCTGTAGTGGTGGAACGAGCGCACCGAAGTCGTCTCCACGACGTCGAAACGCGTCACGTTGCCACACGCGTTACAGCGATACCGGTTGGCCACGACCTCACCGTACCGGATTTAGCGAACGCTCATTCGTAACGCCGACGTTGCCATTGGTCGGGTTGGATCTGTAAATCAAAGGGATCGCGTTCTTCGAAGGTGAAGACCGTGTCCAAGGCAAGTGATCGACTCGGCTCACCAGCGCGTTCGGCGTCAATCAATCGACACAGCGCCGCCGGATGACGAACGAACCCCAGGGCCACCGGTCCCAGGGCCGTCTCTAAAATGACGAAGCCCCGTCGAGTGAGGCGCTCGCCGAGGCGTTGATCCACTCGCGTCGCCATGACGTCACGAAGTTCAATCGAGGTTCGTTGGTGTCGCAACACGCCGCCTTCGATGATGACGCGAACGTTCGTCACGTGCACCTTGTGCGATCGCCAACGCCACGTCCGGGTCAAGGTCACCAGCGCCAGGGGCACGACGAGAAACAACGTCAACCACCCCCCGAAGCGATGCACCAAATGGTAACGAGACGCGCCCACGACGATCAGGGCCATCGTCGTCACGGTGATCAAGAAGGGGCGCAGCACCCCGCGCGACACCGGGGTCACCGAGATGACCTGGACCTCGCCCTCTCGAAGGGGATGACGTCGACTCATTCCATCAAGCGTAAGGAGTCTTTGACGCCAAATGGCGGAGGGAGCACCACGCCCAGTGCCCTATCCTGCGAAGATGCCCGCTACGTCGTCTCGATCGTGGCTCCCGGCGTACTTCGCGGTTGGCGTCATCTGGGGCTGTTCATTCCTCTTCATCAAGTTGTCGCTGGGCTTTCTCACGCCCTTTGGCGTGGCCTTCATGCGCTGTGCGCTGGGCGCCGCCACATTGCTCACCATTTCGGCGCTGCGTCGAGTGGCGTTGCCCAAAGAACTCGTCGTGTGGTGCCACCTGTGGGTCGTGGCGATGTGTCTTAACGTCGTGCCCGGAGTGCTGTTCGCACTCGCCGAGACGCGCACAACGTCCATCGTGGCGGGCATCATCAACGCCCTTACGCCCTTGACCTCACTCTTTTTCATCCTCGTTGTCTTCCGGGACGACCCCGTGCAGCGTCATCAGTTGCTCGGACTGGGCGTGGGACTCATCGGGGTACTCGTCGTGCTGGGCGTGTGGCACGGGTTTGGTTCAAATCCCTGGTGGGCGGTGCTGGCGTTGCTCGGCTCGGTGACGCTCTATGGCGCCTCGTTTCCTTACTCCAAGCGCTTCTTGATCCCGAGGGGCTTGGCGCCGGCGTCCCTCGCAAGTGCCCAACTCATCCTCGCCACGGCCACGTTGCTTCCGGCGTATCTCGTCAATGGACTGAACGGTCACGGTCTCACGCTCAAGGCGGTCGGGTCAATCTTGGCGCTCGGGGTCTTTGGCAGCGGCTTCGCCTTCATGTGGAACTTTCGCGTCATCGCCGCGGCCGGAAGTTCCATCGCGAGTACCGTCACCTACTTGACGCCGGTCGTAGCGGTGATCGTCGGAGTGATCTTTCTACACGAAGCGCTCGCGTGGTTCGAACCAGTGGGCGGGCTCATTGTCCTGCTCGGCGCGGCCATTGGCCAGGGCCGGTTCCAGCGACGAACCTAGGCGTTGATGAGCTGACGCGCCGCCATGGCGAAGTAGGCACCTAACTCCTCGAACTGTTCGTCGCTCAGTTGATCGCGCACGCTGGCCAGCGCGCTCGTCATCGCCGAGAGCCAGGCGTCGCGCACGTCGGCCGTAATGCGAAAAGGAGCGTGACGCAGGCGAAGGCGCGGGTGACCGCGCTCTAGTTGATAGGTCCCCGGTCCGCCCCAGTACTGCACCAGAAAGAGCGCCAAGTGACGCCGAGACGGCGTCAAATCCTCTGGGTACAAAAGACGCAGCGTCGCGTCACGTTCGACGTGATCGTAAAAGGCGTCAACGAGTTGGACAAAAAACGCCTCGCCGCCAACCCGATCGAAGAGCGATTCATCCACTCCTTTACGCTAATCGTGTCGCCTAGAATGGTCCTTCGAGTCTTCCTAAGACACGCGGGTGTAGCTCAATGGTAGAGCTCCAGCCTTCCAAGCTGGCCATGCGGGTTCGATCCCCGTCACCCGCTCCACGATTTTCGTTGTGATGACTGATGAATAAGCAACTCGCTCTTGTCCACGGTTGTCCGCAATCAACCACTATTGACCCTTGCTACGCGCCCACTAACGCCCAACTAACGCCCAACGAGTTCGTGCCAATCGCTCGACGAAGTTTGATCACGTTCGTCGAGTGGAATGACGGCCCAGTTATTTTGTCGGAAGTCGTCCAACCCAGATCAAGTCGAGGATTTCGCCGATAAATTCTCTCCGATAAAAAACCTCCACGCCGTCGGAGTTGGGGACTTCGGCAACTCGGACTTCGTATTGCGGCAGGTCGGATAACTCTGGAAACGGAGTACTGGGGGCTTGCCACGGCGACAATTCGAGTCTCTCAATCCAGAGAGTGACGATTTGCCAAGTCAGATATTGGGGGTTCTCTCGACGGCCCCATTCATGGAGGGCCGACCTTTCTCGGAGCGACACGCTAGGCGGATTGTCGAATCGAATTGTTACCCAAGGGCCCCTTGTTGAGTTCGGCGAGTTTCTTGCGAAGTATTTCGAGGTATTCCGTAGAATTTGACGCACGATTAGCCGCGGATTTTGTCGCTTCGTACCAACGTTCGACTAGCGCTTTCACCGCATCGGTGTCTCCGTCGAGCCATGCTTGTGTGGCCGTTCGATTACCCAAATCAGGCTGAGCGACCAAATTCCACCACGTTGTCTGCTCAAAACTCGATAAACCGATTTCGCCAAGGAGGTGACTGAGGGCTGCTGCTTGGCGACTGATCTCAATAGGACTCGTTGAGTTGGTCTTGGTGTCCTGTGGTTCTTTGGGCGTCATGTAGAACTCCTCACTCTCAACGTTATACCTCCCATATGTCACATTGGAACGAACCAACTCAAGCGTTTAATTACGTGTTGCATGCCGCCGCACGCCTGCGATGATTCTCTTATTCCTGCGCACGCAAGTCTCGATTCATTGAAATCACGGGGGCCGGGCTTACGAGAGCCTCAAGTGCGTCAGCGAGCACCCGGTCTCGTTCTTTTGTGGCGTGTTGGTACCGCAATGCTGCTGACGCCGAGGAATGGCCAGCCCGATGCATGAGTTCGGCTGTGGTGGCGCCCGTTGCCGCGGCCAAAGTCAATCCGGTATGACGTAGGTCATGGAAATGCAGATCAGGACGCCCTACCTCGACGCGCGCACGCTGCCAGGTCACCTGAAGCACATTCCTTGTTAGCGGGATCCCGGTCTTGCCAGTGAATACCAATGACGTTGCAGAGGGACCTGTGAAATTCCCGATGTGTCCTTGTATCACCGTTATGAGATGTCTCGGTATCGCGAGAGTTCGCTTGCTCGCGAGCGTCTTAGGGGACTTGATGAGAGACGTTCCGTCCATCGTGAACGTTCGACTCTGTTCAATCTGGACCGTCGCATGCAATAAATCAATATCCTGTCGACGTAAACCTAGGAGCTCTCCTCTTCGAAGTTGACACCACGCAGCAAGCAAGACTATGAGACTCAGATGCTCTGGCATTGCTTCGGCCAGGGCCTCAATTTCACCAAGAGTGGCGATGGGTCTCTCAGCAGGCCGCTCGACTCCTGCTCCATCCACCTTGCACGGAGAGACCAAGATGAGGCCGTCCGTGACTGCGGTTCTCATGATTGACGAGAGCAACCGGTATGACTTGGATGCCGTACTGGCGTGCCTAGTTGATAGTTCTGCATGCCAACCCCGAATTTTCGAAGGTGCCAATCCCGCGAGCGTTGTATGCCCGAGTGAAGGAAAAATGTGACGATTGAGGAGGTAACGATACAACTCCCTTGTACGAACAGCGAGATCGGGACGACGTTCGAGCCATTCGTTCCCGAACGCCTTTAGCGTTACCTGTCCCGCGTGAGGATCAAGCCAAGCACCACGACGAACATCCGTCTCCATCGTCGAAAGGTACGCCAACGCGTCCGCCTTGGTCGGAAACGTACCAGCGGAGTGGAGACATCCTTCGTGCCAGTATGTGGCTTGCCAGCGTCCCGAGGAGCGTCTGCGAACCGAACCAAAGTGCCTTCGTCCTGTCATGAAGTGACCTCAACTTTCAATGAACGCTCCCAACGGTCGAAAAGTGAGATCAATTGAGAGCAATTGCTTGCCATCTGTTGTTGGGACTCATCAAGCTTTGACGCTCAAGTCTCGTAGTCCAGGACGGGTTCTGCAGGTCCGGCCGCCGCAAACTTCACGGTTCCGGTGTCATTGGGCAGTCTCATGGTGCTCCTTTTCAGAGGAGCGATAATTTCGCCCTCTAATTAAGTAGCCACACTTTTTTCGTGTTTCGGGACACAACTTTTGGCGATGAGCCCAAATATTTCTTGAATTGCAGGTATTACAACGATTTAGATGATCACTTAGTCAGCCCGTACGGACGGCTTGGCGCTTCGCGCACGCCGTCCTCGGGCTGGAGGACTTGGAAAATTCAGTGACTCAAACAGAAGTGCGTGATGAACTCACATATACGTCAAACAAGGCTAAGCATCTTCGATCATCGAAAAGGTCGTACTCTCTTGACATCTCTTGACGTACGCCCCAGGGGCTAACTCCAATTTGTGGGGTTCAGGCTCGTCTGCGGATAGGAGGTCAAGTTGGTGAAGCATGAGTAAAACAGGGTCTGTCTATCGTTCAGATAGGCGATGACTTCGCGAGAACCGTCGTACCCCCAGGAGACAATGTTCCAAATGTTTCCTGGTGCCGAATACGGTCCCGCGCCGTTGAGATAGAACTGGCACCCCGACCCAAGGGTGATGTTCCAATGCGCGTAGCAGGGAACCGTTGAAGTGGAATCGACGTACTTGTAGTAGTTCCAGCCGCCCGAGCTGCCGTCATTCGACTGGACGCAGTAGGGCGAGGTACCTTTTGTCAGCGTGGTCGTGGTTGTCGAAGTGGTTGTTGATGTCGTCGGCGTCACTTTGATGCTCGCGGGGCCAAAGCACTGCGACAATAGGCCACGTTGAACGGACATTGTGCTCACACAGATTCCGAAGGACGCGGTGCCGGCCGGCGATCCATTTTCATACGTCATGGTGTCATCTCCCGACGCCGGTGTACCGCTGATGGCGCCGGTCAACCCATTGAGCGACATTCCCGGTGGCAAGAGCCCCAAACCAGGTCCACTCTCAAGTGAGAATGAGTACGTCGCGTTGGGGTCACCTCCCGAGGGATTCGTTGGCGTGTAGGAGCCCCCACAGAACTGTGCTGTTGCCGGCATCGGCGCGCAGAGATTCCAAGTGTATTTCAAGCCGACCGTCATCAACACGTGGTTTCCGATTGGAAAAGTGAACGACAACTCTGGCACAGTGGTGGTGGTGGTGGTGGTTGTGGTAGTGGTGGTAGTGGTGGTCGTTGTAGTCGTGGCGGGCGGAGTCATCCCAACCTGTTCGACCTGCCACTGAACGGGCGGGGCAACGGACGACCTGCCATGTACCGTCATGGTGATCGAGTACGACTTAGCCGTGGTCGAGGTGTTCGCCGAGAACCTGGCGATGCGAGCAACGGTGCCATTCTTGCACCGTACTCTCGCACCAAATCCCGCGATTGTGGGATTTGATGACCAGACGCAGGTCTTGCCGTTTCTCACCTTGGCGGTGAACGTCAGCGAGCCACCCGAGGCGCTAACTGTTGCCGTATTCGTCGTGGTGGACGGCAACGTCGTCGTTGTTGTCGTGGTGGGCGGCAACGTAGTCGTTGTGGTGGTGGTGGTGGTGGTGGTCGTCGGGACAATCGCTTGGTATTCAAAAGCTCCCGCATCACAGTATTGGCCCGGGATTCCGGGGCGAACATCGCCCCGTTCGTCAGTTGTCACCGTGCAGTTTGCCGTCGGCACCTCTTTGTAGGCGGAGCTATTTGTGCCAATGGCAATAGTCTGTGGGCCACTCGAAGCATTGGCTGCGAGAGTTGATGCGAGGTTTATTCTTGAGCTATTGACAGTGTCAGTTGACCCGAAGCCGCACGTGTTGTCGGACTCGACGTTGTAGCCGCCGTCAACGATAGTGCCGAAGCACGAGGAGTTACTGAAGATAGAGCTGGAGATGGTGGTGGTGGTGGTGCCAGGGCTGTTGCATTGGTACGGCCATACCGGGGAGCAGTATAAGGAGACGCTGTCGAAGCTGTACACACCGCCGCCGCCGCCACTGTTGCCGGACGCCGAGTTACCCGAGAGGGTGTCGTTCGTCATGGTGAGGGTGCCGTAATGGTTGTACACACCGCCCCCCTGGGCCGCCGAGTTACTGAAGAGGGTGTCGTTCGTCATGGTGAGGGTGCCGGTGTTGTTGACACCGCCGCCGTTACCGACCGCCGAGTTACTGAAGAGGGTGTCGTTCGTCATGGTGAGGGTGCCGGTGTTGTTGACACCGCCGCCGTTGGTCGCCGAGTTACCCGCAATTGTGTCGTCCGTCATGGTGACCGAGCCGGATGTTACGTCGACACCCGCACCTCCGGCACTCTGCCCGCCCGTGATCGTGAGGCCGCTCACCGTGACCGCGCCTCCATTAATCGTGATTACCTCACCACTTTGAGCTGCGTTCAAGGTCGTTGTAGCTGTCCCCGCACCGCGAATGATGAGGGCGTCCGTGCTGGGAACGTTGATCGTGTCGTGCTCGTTGTAGACGCCTGCGGCAACCATCACAGTTACATCAGAGTTGCTATATGCTTCAGCCGCAAAGATCCCTTGCTGCACGGTCTCGCACGCTCCGCTGCCCGACGTAGTACAACCACTCACTACCGTACCGAGCGAGGTGTCGACATAGAGGGTGACGGCAGTGCCAGCCTCGGCCAATCTCGATTGAAGCGTGAAACTCACTGCGAACAGGAGGACTCCGCCGAGCGCCAGACCGAGGTAGTCGCGCAGGGTTCTCCGCTGAGTTGAGTACCGGCGGCCTATAGCGGTTCCCATTCTCTGCCCTCCCAGAAAGTTGGTTTCGGGCCGCTAGCAGGACCCTGCGGTGCACACTACTATCGCCGACAATCGAGACCTAGCACCGAGTGCAGTCGTCTGCGCTTCGTGCGCGAGTAACTGGGAATCGTAGGTCACCACTGACTAGTAACGCCCACTCATTCTCCTCGTGAAAAGCGGTTTCTGGGCCAGAGTTCGAGTTAAATAATACCTCATCGAACTCTTAACTCGGTTAGGTCCGTGAGTTCATGTACCTCAGCTCCAAGTCGCCATTCGGAGATCATCGACGCCGACTCTCTGACACTCAACCGCCCAAAAGTTCACTTCGCCACGAGATTGAGCACGTCGATCCTCCGACTGGAACAGACTCCGACCGTCGCGGAGTCAACGAATCTCTGGTTTTTGCAACCCTCGTTCATGTCGACGCGGTTTGCGGGTGCTGAAATGCGAGGAACGCGCCCTCCTGGCCGATCTCGGCGATAGCGTGAAATTATTCAATCCGGTATCGGGTCCCAATGGCGCTGGGAGGCTGCGTGACCATAAGGCATCTCCGATGCGCTAAAAGCGGCGCCTCCGGAAAGATGGCTCGCCACCTGAGCCGCAAGCAGACTTCCTTGCGCCTGACTGCGCGTTGGCTGCTGCCACCTGCTCTTGCCTTGATAATTCAATCCGCCGTTCCTTCGCCCAGCTCGGCGGCAAAGCGGGAAACCAAGTACTCGATATCGTTAGGAATAGAAGACCTCGTAAGTCCGGGCACGAGGTTCAAAGGGGATACCCTTCACCTGATCCCAGAAGTCTTCGACCATGGACACACTGTGACTGGCGGCGAGATCAAGGTCACCTCTAATGATCCCCTGAAAAAGTTCATCTGTAACATCGCGGTGAGGCAGGCGTACTACTACTGCAACTTTAGTTTCCCCAATACCGGCGACTGGACGATTTTCGCGCGATACAAATCCGCCGCCAGCGGCCCAATTCATTACCTCGCATCAACGTCCATCAACATCGAAATCTTCAACCGGCCTCCTCCCGGCACAGTAGTTACGTGACTACGACTGTGCTCGTATCCATGATCCAGTTCTTTTCACCGCCTTTCCCATCTATTGACGGGAGAACAGTTAATTTCTACGATCTTGATCAAAATGAGATCTGTTCATTATCGATTCCTCCAACCACTACGAAGACCTTGCTCAGCAGCACCAGTGACTCTGCTCCGACGCGAACCCGCACTCAGCTCGATAGCGGATTAATGTTTCCAGAATTCATCCCACGGCCCAACCCGACCCTCATTACGGAATCTCCTTCGATCAACTCGGCTTCCGCGAAGTCCGACTGCGCATTGGCTGACCAATTTTGACCGTCATAATTGGTGCTTACAAAGCAACTTCAAAGGAGAACGTCGACTCTAAACATCGGGCACACTTGTAGTCCGGTACCTCAGCAAGGTTGAACGCGTTCTTGTCGAAGGCAAGTCGTTCACTGCCTGGTTGTCGTCACCGTGACCTTATTCGCCGTAGTACTCGTCACCGTCTTAATGGTCACATGAACGGCCACGTTGCTATTCAGGTAGCGAACCGCAGCCGAAGCCCGACTCTTCGCCAGTTTCGCGTCGCCTTGCGCGAAGCCGGTGATGGTCACCGACGCGCCCACGAGGAGCTTTCTCGACAATGCAACCAACGTTCTCTTCGCCCCAGGTGTCAGCACAGTGCTCTTGGCGGCAAAAACCAATGTCACTTTGCCCGGTCGAGCGGGCAACGCCATCGAGACGTCGGTCACCGTCGAGGAGATGGGAGAGTAGGTAGTGTCTGCGGCCTTGGTGGCGGTCGCCAGACAGGTGCCCGCGCTCGTTGCCGAGAGCGAAGTGCCCGCAATTGTACAACCACTGGCCGTGCCGTTGGTCACACTGAAGCTCACCGCGCCGGTGCCTGAACCGCCCGACGTCGTCAAAGTGAGCGCGGTGCCCACGGTGCCACTGGTCGAAGTAACGCTGAGCGCCGCTTGGGCGAGCACCATACTAACGATGAAGGCTTGCTCTGCTTTGGAGCCATCGCTGTATCCGCCTCCAGCGCTGCAACTTCCAGCACCGCTACAAGAGATCGAGTTGATACGCGCGCTGCCACCTACGTTGAGCGAGGCGGGGCCTGGTTCCTCGATTGCACTGCCCCAGGTGCCGTTCGTCTCATTAACAACGAATCCTTGCAATTTACCTAAGCCATCGGTATAGGAACCACCGGCACCGCAGTTTCCGGCAGAGCTGCACGAGATTGAAAAGTTGTAGTCCGATGTCCCGCCCTCAAAGAGCGACGACGAACCTGGTACTTCAATGGCGCTGCCCCACGTGCCATTCGTCTCACTTACGACAAAATCTTGATTGATATTGGAGGCATCCCAATAAGTGCCACCGGCGCCGCAATTTCCGACAGAGCTGCACGAGATTGATAGCAAAATAGCACCACCACCAACGTCAAACGAGGCTGAGCCCGGTACTTCGACGGCGTTGTTCCAAGTGCCGTTCGTTTCATTTGCGATGAACGCCTGGAAACTACCTGAGCTATCTACATAGTTACCTCCGGCGCTGCAATTACCGGGCGAGTTGCACGACATTCCGTACACCGAGGCGTTGTGTCCCAAATTGAGCGACGCTAGTCCGGGGATTTCGACTGCGCTACCCCATGTGCCGTTCGTCTCATCCACTACGAACGCGTCGAACGCATCTCCAAAGATGGAGTTGGGGAACCATCCGTCGCCATCGGCACTGCAGTTACCGGGCGAGTTGCACGAAATCGCGCTCAAGCCGGTCCCACCGGCACCAAATTGTGTCGGAAAAGGAGAAAAAGGAATCTCAATCGCGTTGCCCCATGTGCCGTTCGTTTCACTCACGACGAATCCCACACTGTTACCGGAGATACCCGTTGTCCCTCCGGGGAAGTAAAGCTCACCCGATACCTCGCCCACGGCGACGCAACTTCCTGTGGCGCTGCATGAGATTGAGGGGACGCCTATGTAGCCCGTTTCCCCCCCATAAAAGAGAGGAGCGATTACCTCAACCGCGTTGCCCCAGGTGCCGGTCGTCTCGCTGACGACAAAGGCCTGTGAGTTGCCCGAACTGTCAACGTACGAGCCGCCAGCGCCACAATTACCCGAGGAACTGCACGAAATAGAATGTATGGTCGCGTTGCCGCGGGCATTCAGTGATCCAGTTCCAGGTACTTCGATCGCCTCGCCCCAAGTACCGTTCGTTTCACCCACGACGAAGGCCTGTGATTTGCCAGAACCGTCAAGGTATGAACCTCCAGCACTGCAGTTTCCGGCAGAGCTGCACGAAATCGAGTGGATGGCTGCGCTACCGCCGGCATTGAGCCCAGCCGTGCCCGGAACCTCAATCGCGCTTCCCCACGTTGGACTCCCTTGGCCGAACGCCAACGACGAATAACTCGTCACAGCGGCAACGACGGTGAGCGTGACAACTCCAAAGGGTCGACCGAGTCGTCGCTTTGTTGCAGACCGCGAATTCGAGGAAGTGCCAACTTCGTTTTGGCTTCGCCCTTTACTCATCGCGGCCCCCGAATCGTGAGTATTTAATCGACTGTGCATGCCTATCAAACGTGAAGCAGGAAAGCAATCTGGCCAACTCGATCTCTCGACTTGATTCATCTTGCTGCCTGGGCGCTAAAGGACTCGGTGCTTGGGCGTTCGCCCGGAAGGTGGCGTCGTCTCAAAGTGGGGGCCAAGAAATGAATCCTCCGGTCAAGGACCCTGTGGGTCGGCTCTCGGACGAGAATCCACACTGCACATGTCGGATTGCCTGCGTTGACTTAGTGCCCGCGGAGTGCCCAAACGACTTGGACGCGCGAGAAAATCCAAGAGAAGTGTGGATTGATGAGTGCTTTTACCCCGACAATGTTGCTGTGTCATCCACCCTTCCAAGCTGGCTATGCGGGTTCGATCCCCGTCACCCGCTCCACGAATTTTTGTCGAAGTGCAATGGCTACAAGCACATTTCATTGACCTCGAGTGACCACCGCCGTCCGCCACTGTCCCCGATGAAGTGCCCATAGTTGCCCAGATAGCTTCACTAGGTGCCCTTGGCCGACCTGGCGCTTCACGCCCGTCGGCCGTGGGAGAATGGATTCCAGAGGAAGCGAATCCTAAAGACGATTTGTGGAACTCTTCTTGACGTTGTCAAAAGGCTCGCCTAGCAGTTGCACGACTTGGAATGGATAATCCGTCACCAATTCCGTCGGCAAATATTTTGAATCTGAGTGAATCCCGGCGAATATCAGCGATGCTGAAAACGTAAACGAACGCCGTACAACTGCGCTATGGGTTACGACTGAACCTGATCCTCGCCGCCCATCGCGTCGGAGTTGAACTCATCTTCGCCACCCAAGACCTTGGCGTCGCGCTTGTCCTCGCCGCCCATCGCGTCGGAGTTGAACTCATCTTCGCCGCCCATGACCTTGGCGTCGCGCTGGTCCTCGCCGCCCATCGCGTCGGAGTTGAACTCATCTTCGCCGCCCATGACGCTTGCACCATCACGACCTTTTCGCGCCAAAGGTTCTTTTTGCTTATCCATATATCTCCCTTATCATCTCGCCCTTCACGTGACTTATCGTACTACGATATTATCGTGATACGAGCAGAACTTGCTGACGATGTCTACTCTCACCTTCTGGCCATTCGAACCGGTTTGCGACAGTTCGAACGTTGGAGCGAACAACAAGCCCGGGCAGCCGGATTAACGAAGGCGCAACATCAACTGCTTCTGTCCGTTCGGGGTCACCATGATCCCAGGGGACCCACTGTCGGTGAGGTCGCCGATTATCTCCTACTTCGTCATCACTCGGCTGTCGGTTTAATTGACCGAGCTGTAACCGCAAGACTTATAACTCGCACCAGTGACGTCAAAGACCGCCGGGTAGTTCGTCTGCATCTCAGCGCGAAAGGTTCAAAACGAATCGAGGGGCTTTCAGCGTTGCATGTGGAGGAATTGAAACGTCTGAGCACTCATCTTTCGAGGGCGTGGGACGGCTTGGCGCCGGTACAACGGATCCACGGCCTACCTGGATCACCAAAAGCGTCTTCGTAGCGAGCGCACGAATTATTTTTTGAACGTGGCAGTGACGAGCAACACTACGGTGCCCTCGTTGGCGGGCGTCGCCAATAGTAATTCTGCCGTCATAGCGCGTCTAGCTTCCCCACCGCGAGAGGGTTCGCTCGGCCATCATGGACGCGGCGGGAATGGCGGGGCGAGAAACGCCAACATGGTGAGCCCGACTTGACCTTGGTTGGAGACGCGCAGCTCCTCGTCGCCTTGAAAATAGGCGAGAGAACCCGCTACGAACGCGACCGTACCGTCTTCTGATTGGAGAACTCCCTCGCCCTCCACGACGAAGAGCATGAGATCCGACGAACCGTGTCGGTGTGGGGGTAGTGCCTGACCCGGACTGAGCTTGATGACCCTGACATTGGACTTTGAACCGTCGATGAACGGCTGCGCAATTAACTTTTCGTTGTCATACCCAGGTATGTCGCTAAGTCTGACTATGTCCACGACTGTTGGTCTAGCACGGCGCCTGACCGACCGCCGTCTTTGACGTCGTCTCCGACAGTCCGTGTGAGACGATGATCAACGGCGGGAGACTGAAGATTCACGATTATGGTGGCCCCCAACCGAGGGAGCTCGCAGCCGAGCGTCAGTCGTACTTCTCAACCCGGACCCTGGCCGGCTCGACGCCGAGTTCACCTAACCAGCGCTGCACGTCTTCCACCATCGCTGGCGGGCCACAGATGTAAACACGTCTCGGGGATTGTCCCGCGACGGCGTTGGCTACCATTCGGCGATCGATTCGACGGTGGTGTGTTGCTCGAACGTCGCTGGAATCACGAGTGAAGGTGTGCACGACCTCCAACCACGGGTACTGTTCGGCCAAATCGGTCAATTCACGATGGTAGAACGAGTTATCGAAACTGCTCGACGCACACAAGAGGCGCATTGGAATCTCGAGATCCGCCGCTGCGGCATAGCGAATCATGCTCATGAGCGGGACCATACCGCTGCCCGCTCCAACCAAAAGGACCGGACCACCATCAGCTTTCGTCCAGGTAAAACGTCCAACCGGACCCCTCACTTGGACCTGGTCACCTACGTTGAGACTTCGAACCAGTTGCGGTGAAATTAAACCGCCGGGTACCTCGCGCACACCAATATCGATAGTCGACACCTCCGGTATGGGCGACGAGGCAACAGAGTAGGCCCGTTGAACCAGACCAGTCCGACCAGGTACCGAGAGCCGTACGTTGTAATACTGACCTGGGAGAAAATCAGCAGAATTGTCGAGCCGCAGTCGCAAGGTAACGGCATCTGAAGTCTCTGCGATGATGTCGATTAACCGGGCATCCTGCCAACGCGCTGGCTTGTCGCCCGAAACGTCACGAACCGTACGTGTAGGGGCAGCTCCAGAAACCGAGGACCCGCCGTTGGCGTAATTGGGGGGAACCACGGGATAAGCCTTTCACTAGCGTGAGTTACAAGAAAGGTTAATGCCGGTTCATCGAAATAGGTCGTTCGAAGCCCGTCTGATTCCGAAGTTTTGATTTCGGGAGTACTCGCCAGCGAACCTCTTAGAGGACCACGCACGAATCCAAAAGTTCTCTCGATTGCCTCGATCCGTCGCTTGAGCCATCAGGGTGCCCTAGATCGTGTCCGTCCAACTCGACTGGGAACTACTTCGTAGTCACCATCGATAAGTCAAACCTTTCGGCGGTTCTCGCTTCTCACTCTCCCAGGATTATTCACTAACGCTCTGACACCAAGTTGACCGGTGCCAATTCACCCGCTCAGGACGTGGGCCAGCACCGCAGCCTCGCTTATTGCGGGACCCTTGGTACCGGTGAGCAAGGTCAGACGGTGTTCGGACGCCATATCGCGCAGGTGCTGCAGCGCCCGACCGCGCTTGATCTGCTTAAGTTCGATGCGATAGCGGCGGGAGAATTCCCTAAATTTGGCGGGTTCGTGCGCGTACCATTTTCGCAACCGTGTCGACGGCGCCACGTCCTTGCACCACTCGTCTAAGGCCGCCTTCGCCTTGGTCACTCCGCGCGGCCAAATGCGATCGACCAAAACTCGAAGACCGTCGTCGTCGTTGGCCTCCTCGTAAACCCGGCGAACCTGTACGTCCGATTTTCTTGCCATTACAGATCTCCTTCAAGACGCGGGCCAAAAGCGACCATCGGCCGTTTGCGCGAATCACCATTGGGACAAGCCAACCATACGTATGCCACGGGGTCGTCACCGCACGCTTTGGCTTCGAACCCCACTTACCCGGGAAACCAAGTCCGTCCTGAAAAGAAGTGTCGGAGTTAAGCGCGTCCCGGCTTGTACGTCGAAACGGATAGGGAATCAGCCAACCAGTATCTCCAGGGAAACGCGGCAGCAACACCACCCGGCCCGCTGACACCAACGCGCGGCCCTATGACGTGGGGTAAGACGACGCCATCGATCGGAACGAAAAACCGCCACTGACTCGAAAAAAGGTCGTCACCATCGTTGGTGAGGTTCGCGCCGAAGCTTTGAGCAACGCACCCCGGACCCCGGGCCAATCCGTGCTCGAGAAGGGGAACCTTCCGTGGTTTCTGTTCTCGGCGAATCCGCGCGTGCTCTGCGCCTTCGATGACGTCCCCCGCTCGAATCAGACACGCGTACGGCTGGCCCAGCTGCCCCACGACGATGTTGATCGCGTGATGCAAACCATACGTGAAATAACAGTAGAGGTGACCAGGCGGACCGAACAGGGTCTTGTTCCGGTCGGTCATGCCCCGATAAGAGTGCGCCCCGGGATCACGTTCGCCAGCGTACGCTTCGACCTCGGTGATCCGGATCGAAATCGTGGTCCCGGCATCGGTGCGTTGGAGCACGCAGCCGAGAAGGGCTGGTGCGACTTCGAGTACATCACGAGCGAAGAAACTTCGACTCGTGTCGCATAGCCCATCAAAGTCGCTCATCGAGCAATCGTACCGGTGACGCTGGGAACCCAGAAACCCACTTGTAATGTCGTAAGGGCACATCGATAGGGGCGCTTCGTTCTAGCGAAGCCCGGTATTAGGAAGGTCTGTATTTTGTCAAAGCGCCGCGTAACGCGGATCCCATCATTTCGAATTACGGTCCGCGCGTACGAAGCCAACCGACGGGCGAGCATTTCTACATGAACACGACCGAAACTCTAAATGCAGTGGAGCGCCAGGTGTCAAGCGTTGGAGAGATCTGGACTATTGGTCACTCCACCCGCTCGACTGAAGAGTTTCTCGCTTTGCTGCACGAGCACGCCATTGACTCGCTCGTCGACGTGCGCTCTTTTCCCGGCTCACGCCGATGTCCGCAGTTCGGACGCGAGACGATGAGCACGTGGTTAGCGGATGACGCCATCACCTACCAACACGCAAGTGTTCTAGGTGGTCGACGAAATCGAGATTACGATGTCGACCCGACAATGAACGCGGCGTGGCGCAACGCTAGTTTTAGGAATTACGCCGATTACACCATCGGCGACGCCTACCAAGCAGGGATTGTCCAATTGGCCGGCGTGGCGCTAACGCTACCGGTCGCGTTCATGTGCTCCGAGGCGCTGCCGTGGAGGTGTCACCGCTCGCTCATCGCCAACACCCTCGTCGCGCGCGGCTGGGCTGTGCATCACATCATGAGTGTTGGCAAGGTGATCGAGCACCAACTCGGTGCTTGGGGGCCGGAACCGCTCGTCGCTGACGGTCGAGTCACCTACCCGGAACCACCAGACTGAACCACAACCTGGTAACCGGACCAACTTTGTCCCTCGTCATTCACCGGTCGTTGTCAACGAATATCTCACCTGCCCAGGGTTTCTCGTCCCTCAACCCGCACTGACTCGAGCGTTCAGTCGATTAAGAGCGAGAGAGACGAATCCCTCAAATTGCGAGGAGTCCACGGCACCGACATTGCCTTCGGCCACCGCCAGCACCGCCTGAGACGTCTCCACCACGACCAGATCCTCGAATAGAAGTGCACCTTCGACACTCGCGTTCGCGCCATAGGCGTGTGAGGCAATTCCGAAGTGCGCGAAGCGCATTCGATGAACACTGCCCACCAGACGATGCCCCGCAAAAACACCCTTCACGACGTGACATCGCCCCAAGGCACTGATCACGCGCCGGTACGTGTACGAAGGCGAATCAGAAGTGGCCACCACCTCGGTGAGCACGGGCGGATTGCCATTATCAACAAATGTTATTGACGCTCGTGACGAATATTGAAGTGCAGGCTGTCGCGCGAGGGGCGCCAAGCATCCGACGTCAAATATGCCGTGCAATCGATGCACCGTCCATCCAAAGGGCAGATCGCCACTTCGAAGAAGATCCGATCGCGCGATTGATCGCGCGCCGGCGGCGCCACCAGGAAGGACGAACGCCACCGTCGTCAAGGCGACCACCAGCGTCCACACCGACGCCGCGCGAAGTCGACGAATCAACATATGTCAAATTTAAGATCCTCTCGGCAGCGCAAGGCGTGAAAAAACGCTGAATCGAAGGATTCTCAAATGCTTCTAAGTAAATAGCACGTCCCCGAGGCGACCACTCTGGTCGAGGCCGATGGACTTAGTGAGCCAGGGCTGCTTCAAGAAACTCGGCGAACGATTCGTACTGCCATGAGCCGTCGTAACGCACGCCGTTCACAAAAAATATCGGCGTACCGTTGGCGCCACTCCGAATGGCGCTTTCCAGGTCCGCTTCGACACGGTGGCGCGGTCCTCCCCCGGCCAGATCCTTCGCTACTCGATCGACGTCAGCGCCCACGCCTTCGCTGTAACGCAACAACGCGGCGTCGCTAAGGTCTCGTTGATTCTCGAACAATACGTCGTGCATCGCCCAGAATTTGCTTTGTAGCCCTAAGGCCTCGGCCATTTCGGCGGCCGCTTCCGCGTGGGGGTGCACGTCGGCCAGGGGAAGATTTCGAAATACGAGTCGCAGGGAGTCGCTAAAGGTACGCAGCAGCTTTTCCACGATTGGATACGCCTGGCCACAGTACGGACACTGATAGTCCCCGTACTCCACGAGGGCCAACGGGGCGTCCTCGCGTCCCCTCGAATGGTCCTCGGGCCCCCCCGGGACGGAGAGTCGAGCGACCTCGCTCACGAAAGCGCCTCGACCGCCCGCAATGCACCGTCGGCTCCTGGACTCACGCCAATGGGCGAAACCTCGCTCCAGGCGACGTGGCGATCACGATCGATCACGAAAAGCGCTCGCTCGCAGATGCCGTCGTTGGGGCGATAGACGCCGTACGCCTGGGCGACCTCGCCCTTGGGGTGGAAGTCCGCGAGGAGGGGGAAGTCCAATCTGCGCTCGGCCCGGAAAGCTTGATGGCTCCAAAGACCATCCACCGAAATACCGAGTAACTGGGCCCCGCGAGCTTGAAAGAGTTTGTTGGCCGCAGTGAACACCGTGAGTTCATCACCGCACACGGGACTCCAGTCAGCCGGGTAGAAGATCAAAACCGCCGGACCGTCGATCTCTGACAGGGTGACCTTTTCGCCGGGTCCCGCGAACAGGGTGAAATCGGGCGCCGCGGCCCCGCTCTCTAGTGCCATGGCTACTCCTCTTGACGTCGAGTGATCGCAGCGACCGCTCGAATTGTTCGAGACTATACGGTCCGGGCCGATTCCCGTCACCCGATCCCTCGCGCTATGTCGCGGTTCACGGTTTGCACCTGGCCTACTGTGGAACGGTGAAAAAGAAGCTCGCCATGGTGCAGTTGGCGAAACATCGCGAACCGACGCTCCTGGTTTCGGGTCAGACGATTTCGAACTTTGGCGACGGCGTCGCCCTCGTCGCGCTGACGCTGCTCGTCTTAGACACGACGCACAGCGTCACCAAGCTGGCGTGGTTCGCCGCGGCTCGAATGACTCCTCTGGTTATCTTCCTGCTCATCGGCGGGGCGATCGTCGACCGATTCTCGCGCCGTGTGCTCCTCATCATTTCCGACGTGGCCCGCGCCGTGTTAACCGGTGTGCTCGTGGTCATGATCGCGACCGGCCTGCTGCACTTCTGGGAACTCCTCGTCTTCGCCTTTCTCTTTGGCGCCTTTGACGCCGTCTTCTTTCCGGCCATCTCCGCCCTCACGCCCGAGATCGTGCCCGAAGAACTCCTTCCAGCGATGAACGCCGTGCGACCGTTGGCCAATAACTTGATGGGCTCGATGGTCGGGCCGGCCGTCGGCGGCTTACTCGCCGCCTATAGCACGAGTTTGGCGATAGGCGTGGACTGCGCGACCTTCGTCGTCAGCGCCACCGCCCTGTTGTTGATGAAGGCGACGCCCAAGCCAATGAGGAACGCCGGCAACTCCATGCTGGACGACATCAAAGAGGGCGTGCAGTACGTTCGCCATACTCGTTGGCTCTGGACGACGCTGTTCGGCGTCACCCTGGTCAACGCCTTCGTCTTTGTCCCCATGTTTGTGCTCATCCCCTATTTTCTGCGCCACAATCTGCATCTCGCTAAGGACTACGTGGGCTTTGCGGTGGCGGCTTTTGGAGTGGCGGGCGCTATTGGCGCGTTGGTCACCGCGAACCTTCCTTCGCCCAAGCGCCGCGTGCGCGTGATGTGGATCTACTGGACCATCGGCACGCTGTCGGCCCTCGTCATGGGCATCGCGGGGAACTTCTGGGAAGTCATCATCTTTCCCATCGTCGCGTCGCCGATGATGATCTTTGGCAACGTGATCTGGGAATCGATGATGCAAAGTGAGGTTCCGCGCGAACTCTTGGGCCGAGCCAGCTCTATCGACGGGTTCGTCTCGATCGGCATCGGTCCCCTCGGACTCATCGTCGCCGGCGAAATCGCAAACTATATCGGCGTGCGAACCTACTTCGTGGCCGCCAGTTTGATCTGCGTGGTACCGGGTCTCTACATCCTCAAATCCAAGCGGATCAACGCCATTGACGACGGTCGCGTCAGCCCAACGCCAGTTGTGGTGCCGTAGCGAGCGAGAGTCCCGTGACGCGCGAGCCCTTACGCGCGCCACTTGGATAGATGAGCTCTGGTCGAAACGACCGGCCCTTTGACTCGCCCTCCCGGCCCCCGCGCACTTCCACCCACTCGTCCCCGGTGGCTTCGTTCACCACGTGCGCGACAAAAGTCCACTGTTGGCGGCGCTCCTTGGGCGTGTTTACGACCACGCGGTCACCGAAACCCACACCGTGCCAAGCGTTCGCGCGCACGATCTCGCCGAAACGAGTAGCGGAGGATTCGCGGGCCATCTCTCCATTGTTACCGAGCGTGGGCGCCTATGACGTCACACCGTGGACCTAGCGTGGCCCCATGGCGTTCGACCAACCACTGCCCCAGTCACTCTCGCCCTCACGGCTGTCCGATTTTCAAACCTGTCCCCGCCGCTATCAACACGCGTCGATCGAACGGCTCCCCCAGCCCGCGACGTACGCCACGGCCAAGGGCCGGTTCGTTCACTACGTCCTCGAGCAGCTCTATCGGTTGGAGGGCCACGAGCGCACGATCGAACGCGCTCGCGAGTACGTCGAGCCGGCGACCGCGGCGATACTGACCGACGAGGTCCGTACTGACATTGGCCTCGATGAGGCGATGTTGACGAAACTGCTCGCGGAAACCGAGGCCATCCTCGTGCGCTACTTCGCGATGGAAGATCCGACGTCGGTCACCAGCGAAGGCGTCGAGTTGCGCCTCGGCGTGGACGTGAACGGCACGCCCCTCTTTGGCATACTCGATCGCCTCGATCGAGCGGACGACGGCTCACTCACCATCGTCGACTACAAGACCGGGGCGTTGCCGAATCGGAACTACGACTCGCACACGTTCGCGAACGCCGAACTCTACGCGGCACTCTGTGAGGCCAAGCTCGGCGAGCGACCAACGACGCTTCACCTGATGTACGTCGCGCACGGCCAATCGATCGAACGTTCCGTGAGTGAGGTTGTGGTAAAGGCGCGCGCGAACGCCGCCACCGGGGCGTGGACGAAGATCAAGCGCTACTACGACGACGGCGACTTTCCGGCGACGCCCTCGGTCAACGCGTGCCGATTCTGCTCCTTCAAGGATCTCTGTCGCAGCCAGGGCGTGCCGGTTCCCGTGCGTTAGTTCCTAGGCTGGTTTCGTGTCCTCCTTTCAACTCTCCTACGACTATCGCTGCCCCTTTGCGAGCAATCTCCACCGACACGTCATCACCGCCCTTCGCGCCGGTGCGGACTTTGAGGTGACGTTCGTGCCCTGGACGATGAGCCAGGGTTACAAAGCCGACCGCGCCCCCGACGTGTGGGACGACCCGGATCGCGACGACGACCTCTTAGCCCTCGCGGTGAGCACGTCAGTTCGCGACCTGCAACCTCAGTACTTCTTGGACGTGCACGAGGCCCTCTTTCGAGCCCGTCACGAACGGGCGATTCGCTTGGTCACGATGGAAGAAATCGACGGCGTACTGGCGCCGATCGGTGTCGACCTCGAAGATATCCACACGGACGTCGCTTCGCGGCGGCCCCACAAGGTCATCGGCGAGAGTTTCCGAGAGTTCGATCACTACGAGGCCTTTGGCGTGCCGACGTTCGTGGTGGGCAACGACGCCACGTTCGTTCGCTACATGAACGCGCCCAACGAACAGCCGGGCGACTCCATTACCTTGATCACGTCGCTGCTCAACCTCATGACCCACGAAAGCGCGTTGAACGAGTTCAAACACACCCGCGTCCCGTTCTAGACCCTAGAAGAGGCGAAAGATCAACTCCAGCATCACCAAGACGCCCAGGACCAGCGCGGGCGCGACGTACTTAAAGGCGTCACCCCTTCGCACGTGCAGGGCCACCGCGACGACCATCATCACAAAAAGGCCGCCGGCCGCGACCTCATTCACGATCGCCAGAACGGACGATCCCTTCGAGGCGAGGCCAATCAACAGCCCCAGTGCGCCCACCACCTCGATCCCGCCGATTCGTTGGTAGGCCCGCTTGGTGAACCCTAAGTGATCGGCGACCCTGGACATCGCCGGGTTAAAGACCAACTTCTGCGCCCCCGAAGAGCCAAAGGCAAAAAACAGCGCGATGGAGAGTAGAGCCGCGATAACCGTCATAGTTTTTTACACCTCGTTCGAAGCCACTTTAGTGGCGCCATAAGAAATTTCTTGGATGCAGCGAGCTAGTGGTGACCCTGGTAGGACAACAGAGCGTCAATCGCGCCCTCGCGTTCTTCACTCGTGCCCGAGGGCGCGCCGGAGAATTCGGTCACGCCGGCCTCGGCCAGTTCGTTCAATTGTTCGAGTACCAGCTCTTTCGATCCGATGAGACTCACGTCGGCCGGCGCCGTAGCGCCTTCACGTTTCAACATCGCGGCGTAACTCGGCAGCGTGGCGTAGATCGCGTACTCGGTGTTAAGACGGTCGCGCGCTCCCTCGAGGTCCGAGGTGACCGCCATCGGCAGCGAGCAGACCACGCGCGGTTCCTTTCGACCGGCCTTGGCCGCCGCGGCGCGAATCGTCGGAGCGATGTGCGAGGCAATGGTCTGTCGCCCGGTCATCCACAAGAGAGTGCCGTCGGTAAGGGCGCCGGCCAGCTCGAGCATCTTAGGCCCGAGGGCCGCGACCAGCAGGCTTGGCGCCGCGGCGTCTTTGGGTCCGATCGGTCCCATGGTGACGGCCTTGACGCGTTCACCTTGCACGTTCACCTTTTCTCCGCGCAGCAGGGGCGCGAGCGCGTTGAGATACTCGTGCATGTAGCTCCCGGGTCGCTCAAAAGAGAGCCCCCACAATCCCTCCACGATTGCCTGGTGCGAAAGACCCACCCCGAGCGACAGATGTCCGCCGATGGCCTCTTGGACGGTGCGGGCCTGGGCGGCCAGCATCGACGGATGCCGAGGCTGAATCGGCACGACCGCCGTGCCCAGGTCGAGGTCACGCAACTCACGACCCACCAGCGCGAGCACCGTCAAGGTGTCGGGCCCAAAGATCTGCGACGACCACAGACGCGTGAAGCCGCGCTCGCGCAACCCTCTCGCACGTTCGATCGTCTTTTCCAGCGGTCCGTCGGTGTCCAATCCAATGGCGATTCGCATCTTCGACGCCTCTCTATGACCTCGAGCATTTCGGTCGTTTTGATCGCCTCCCAACCTACCGTCATTGCGCGTGTGCGAATATGGAACGGTGCCCGTGCGTACGGGACTTAGACCCAGGAGGTGCCGTGCCCGAGGTAGTGGGAATCGTCATGGGCTCGTCGTCGGACCTCGAAGTCATGAACGAGGCCGCAAAGATCTTGGCCCGCTTCAACGTCGAGTATGAGATTCGAGTGCTTTCGGCGCACCGCCGGCCCGACGCGACGCTCGAGTATGGCCAATCCGCGCGCGATCGTGGTCTGAAGGTTCTCATCGCCGGCGCGGGGGGCGCCGCGCACCTGCCCGGCGTTCTCGCCGCCGTGACCACCCTGCCGGTGATCGGCGTGCCCGTCGCGCTCGCGCGACTCGACGGATTGGACTCGTTGCTCTCCATTGTCCAGATGCCCCGGGGCATACCGGTCGCCACCGTGGCGATCAACGGCGCGGCCAACGCGGGACTCTTGGCGCTGCGTATTCTCGCAACGTCGAATGAGTCACTCGCCCGAGATCTCGAGTCATTCCGCCAAGAACTGGCCGCGGAGTCCCAAGCCCAGGACACAGATTTACCGAGAAATTAAGGACGCCGCGCGATTTTGCCTGATGGGCGTGGACGTGCGCCGAGGGCGTGGGCTCTAGTCTGGACGCGTACCAAAAGGAGGCCCCCGTGGGCATTATGAAGCGAGTGCAAACGCTCTTTCAGGCGAAAGCCAACGACGCCTTGAACAGGGCCGAGGATCCCCGCCAGACCCTCGATCTCTCGTACGAACAGCAACTCGAGAACCTCACCAAGGTCAAGCGCGCCGTGGCCGACGTGGCCACCGCGCGTAAGCGCGTTGAGATTCAAGCCGAGCAGCTCAAGAGCCAGGGCGACCGACTGGCCGACCAGGCCAAGACCGCCATGGCCCAGGGCAACGAGCCGCTCGCGCGCGAGGCGCTCACCCGTCGCGAAGCCATCGCCAACCAACTAAAGGACCTCGAGACCCAGCACGCCTCGATCCAAGAGCAGCAGAACAAACTCGAGGACACTTCCACCAAGCTCCAGACCCAGGTGGAGGCCTTTCGCACCAAGAAAGAGACCATCAAAGCGACCTACACCGCCGCGGAGGCATCGGCGCACGTCAACGAGGCCGTCAGCGGCATCTCGACCTCGATGGGCGACGCGGGGGCGGCGATGCAGCGCGCCCAAGACAAGGTCGCCGCGATGCAGGCGCGCAGCGGCGCGCTCGACGAACTACTCGCCTCGGGCGCCTTGACGGACTTGACGAGCACCAACGACGACATCCAAGCCCAGCTCGACAAGGCCACCTCGACGTCGGACATCGACGCCCAGCTCGCCGCCCTTAAGTCCAACGGCGCCGTGTCCGCGCTGCCCTCGGGCCCGGGCGACGGCGCCGCGAGCGCGTCCACCCACGAAGGCAACTAACCGTGGCCAAGACCAAGATTGAAGCCGATCACGGCCTGAACGTTCGAATGTTCGTCACGGGCCTCGCCCTGGTGGCGCTCTACGCCATCATCGTGTCGGTCATGCTGAGCCTGGGCGTGTCGACGGTGCTGGTGATCGTGATCGCGGGGGCCCTGATCTTCTCGCAGTACTTCTTCTCGGACAAGATCGCGATGTTCGCGATGCACGCCCACGAGGTGACGCCCCAACAAGAACCCAAGTTGCACGAGATCGTGGACCGCCTGTGTCTGCTCGCCGATATGGCCAAGCCCCGCGTCGGGGTGTCCGAGATGGATATGCCCAACGCCTTTGCCACCGGGCGTAATCCGAACCACGCCGTCATCTGCGCGACGCGCGGGCTGATGAGCCGTTTGAACGACGAAGAGCTCGAAGCCGTCCTCGCCCACGAACTCAGCCACGTGGCGCACCGCGACGTGGCCGTGATGACCATCGCGTCGGGCGTGGGCATGCTGGCCGGACTGGTCAGTCGCATCGCCATGTTCGGCGCGATGTTCGGCGGCGGCGGTCGCGGTCGCGGCGGACAGAACATCGTGATCTTAGAGATGATCACCATGCTCGTCTCGATCGTCATCTACGTGATCGCCTTCCTCTTGACGATGGCGCTCTCGCGCTACCGTGAACTCGCGGCCGACCGCTCGGGCGCGATCCTCATCGGCAAGCCGAGCGTGCTGGCCAGCGCTTTGGTGCACGTGACCGGCGACATGGGCAAAATCCCGCGCACGGACTTACGCAAGACCGAGGGCATGAACGCCTTCTTCTTCGCCCCGGCGTTGGCGGGGGGCACGGCGGCGAATCTCTTCTCCTCGCACCCGTCGCTCGAAAAGCGTCTCGACGCGTTGAACAAGCTCGAGAAGGAACTCAACGGCTAGTGGGTCTTCGCGACACACTCTTTGGACGAACCAAGCAGGTCGCGCCCAACCTCGACAACCTCTTCGCGCTCCCCACGGCGGCGCTCACCCTCGAGAGCGAGTTGGACCTGGTCAGCTCGGGCCAGGCCGGCCTCTGCTTTAAGTCCGGCAGCGGCGAAAGCACGTTGACCACCGACGAAGACATCAAGCAGTTGCTCGACTTCGACCAGACCAACAATAAGGTCACCCTCACCACCGACGACCTGGGCTTTAAGTGGCTCGTCGTCACCGACCCGGACTTCGAGGCGCTGGTCACGCGAATTCACGCCGCCGATACCTCCATGGTCGAGCACGGTCTCGGACCGCGCCTGTTGTGCGCGGTCTTTGGCTTCGTGGCCAAGACCCCACCGGGCGAAGGATCGGTGCGCATGGTCTATCTCATGAAACAGGGCACGTTCTACCCCTTCGCACCCACCGGTCCTTCGCAACGCGACAACGAACTCGAACTGCGAGTGAAGTCGTTTCTCGGCACCGACCTACCCATCGAAAAGGATCTCGCGCGTTGGATGGCGCTGTGGAACCTTCCCGTCAGTTAGACGGCGATCGTCGATCGACTCGCCCGGGTAAGTTGAGTCGTGGGGGCGAGAAACTCAACGCCAACCCCAGGAGGTCACCGTGGAGCAGTCGTGGTCGCTCGGGACAAGTGAGACTCCGGGGCCCGACGCGCTGAGCGACGAAGAGTTGACGGCCCTCGCGCTGGCCGCTGATCCCACGACGCCGCTCGACGCCAACGCCGTTCCCTGGTACGGCGTATCGGACTCGGTGAACTTACTGCCTGAGTGGTACATGCCTCGACCGATCGCCACCGGACGCGGGCGCGCCAATCGCGTCGTCGTCATCTCGGTGGTCTCTACCCTGCTCGTCATTTGCGCCATGGGCCTGTGCGTCACGTCAGGCTTCCTCACCCTGGCCTAGCTTCGTCGCCGACTAAGCGGACTAGCCCACGCAGTTCTTGAGAGAGAGTCGAGTGGCCGCGGCCTTGCGCGCCGGCAGGAACTTTCCCACCAGCGAACGCAGGACGCACGAGTGGTCGTCAAGGGCCACGTGACGGGTCCCGCTGACCACGCTAAGGACCCCCGGGCAGACGTCGGCGGTCGCGGTCCACTTCACTGAGCGGGTGCTACCGGGAGCGGTGAAGGACGTCGCCAGCGTAAAGAGTGTGGCGTCCTCCATGCACACACCACCGGCCGTGTTGGAGAGCGAAGAGAGGGCCTTTCGTAGTTGCACCGCCTCGGATTTGGTCAGGGTCACCGTCGTGGGATCACTGGAACCCGCGAAGGCGGTCATGTGACCATACGCCGTCAAGATCACGGGATGGCTCGTGGGCATGCTCGCGTTCTCTATGGGCACCCATACGACTTCGGCGTCGACGCGCAACTCCTTGTCACTCGGAGCAGTGGTACCCACGGTGTAGTCGAGTTGTTCGTACGACAGATGGCGGCTGGCGAAGGGAAGGTTGAGTTGATAGCCCGTCACCGAGGTCACGGCGCTACCCGACACTGTCTGTGGTCCTTCAATTGTCGCGCCGGGTGCGTGATGGTCTCGCAGGAAGGACGCGAGGTCGACGGGACGCTGTAACACGTAATTTCGATGAACGACCACCAAGTCAGTGAGTGCCACCAGCCCCGCAGCGTTGGTCAACGGCGCCACGAGGCGCTTCGTAACGACGGCCCCCGCCGGCAGGGCCGCCCGGTTCAGCAACTGGTTGGCGAACGCTCTGGCGGTCGCGCTCGAGGCCGTATTGGTAGTGAGTTCCGTTCGTCCCAACGTGGTGGAAGTGGGCGACGACGTCGCGGCGACGTCACCAGCAAACACGCTGGTCAACACGACCAGGCAACCGACGAGGACCCCAAGGGCAACGGGTGAAGTCCACGGCATTGGCTTTTTCATGTCACTACCTGTCCTAGTACTTTGGCGCGCTCAGAAGTGCACGGGTCGCCAACACAACATGGCGAATTAGCGACCTCACTATCTCTCTGTCGCCCACCGCGGGAAAGTTACAGATTGAAGTGAAGAATTCCTCGATTTCGATGCTGGATCGCGTGGAACGCTTAGGGGTGGGTCATCTCATCGGGCACGACCGCCGCGTCGAACTCCTCCGCGCTTAAAAAGCCCAGGGAGAGCGCCGCCTCTCGTAACGTGGTGTGCTCCTGGTGCGCCTTTTTGGCGACTTGCGCGCCCTTGTCGTAGCCAATGATGGGGGTGAGGGCCGTCACCAGCATCAAGGAGTCGTTGAGGTGACGTTGGATCTGCTCGTAATCGGGCTCGAGGCCCTCGACACAGAACTCGCGGAAGCGATCGCACGCGTCACTCAAGAGATCGATCGAGTTACAGACGTTATAAATGATTACTGGCTTGCAGACGTTCAGTTCCAAGTTGCCCCTAGAGCCAGCGATGGTGATCGCGGTGTCATTGCCAAAGACCTGGATACAGACCATGATCATGGCTTCGCACTGGGTGGGATTGACTTTGCCCGGCATTATCGAACTGCCCGGCTCGTTTTCGGGCAACTTGAGTTCACCCAGTCCCGCTCGCGGTCCCGAACCAAGCCAGCGAAGGTCGTCGGCAATCTTGGTAAGACTCGTCGCGAGCGTCTTGATGGCGCCGTGTGCAAAAACCAGCGCGTCGTGCGCGGCCAGAGCGGCAAAGTAATTGGGCGCCGTCACGAAAGGTTTACCGGTCAGTTCGGCGATCTCGGCCGCGACGCGCACGCCGAACTCCGGGTGCGTGTTGAGTCCCGTACCCACCGCGGTCCCGCCGGCCGCGAGTTCGTACAGACCGGGAAGAATCAACTGCAGACGATCGAGGTCGGCGTCGAGCTGGGCGACGTAGCCCGAGATCTCTTGAC
>Ga0307372_10001327_pt1 | contig 43563 bp, 33 predicted proteins | sample OX1MG_FD_202533 | JGI IMG/M metagenome (GOLD analysis project Ga0307372, IMG submission 202533) | Soil microbial communities from Risofladan, Vaasa, Finland - OX-1 | ecosystem: Environmental > Terrestrial > Soil > Coastal area > Acid sulfate soil | place: Finland: Risofladan, Vaasa | collected...
GGCCGCTCATCATCGGCGCGACCGGCTACTCGGTTCCCCCGCGCACGCGGGGATAGACCGCCCGACCAGGTGAATAGCGCCATCGCGCATATGGTTCCCCCGCGCACGCGGGGATAGACCGTAGTAATCGCGCTGTGCAAGGATTGCGTCAGCGGTTCCCCCGCGCACGCGGGGATAGACCTCCGGCGCGCAAGCGCAAGCTGGCGATCCTGATGGTTCCCCCGCGCACGCGGGGATAGACCCCCTGCCTGACGGCGCAAGCGGGCCTTGTAGCGGGTTCCCCCGCGCACGCGGGGATAGACCCCGCCCGGTACTTCGATCCGCCGCCGCGCCGCGGGTTCCCCCGCGCACGCGGGGATAGACCCGAGAAGGCCGCGACGTTCATCGGGTGGAAGCCGGTTCCCCCGCGCACGCGGGGATAGACCGTTACGCGACTTGCACAGGTGCGCCGCGATTTGGGTTCCCCCGCGCACGCGGGGATAGACCCTGCTCAATTCGGACCGCGCGCGCGGCCCGATGGGTTCCCCCGCGCACGCGGGGATAGACCCCTGCCCGACTCGGCCGAGATGGAATTCGACCTGGTTCCCCCGCGCACGCGGGGATAGACCTGTCTGCTTCGACCCGGCCGACGAGGCGCTGCGGGTTCCCCCGCGCACGCGGGGATAGACCTCAACGTGATGGACATCCCCAAGGTGTTTCATCGGTTCCCCCGCGCACGCGGGGATAGACCCTGACCGAGAATCTGCTCACGATGCTGATCGACGGTTCCCCCGCGCACGCGGGGATAGACCTGTCTGGCTTGGCGTCAGCGTCGAGAATCAGGCGGTTCCCCCGCGCACGCGGGGATAGACCTTGTCTAGCAATTAGACGGGTAATCTGGGTGTAGGTTCCCCCGCGCACGCGGGGATAGACCTGGGTAAGAGATCTACTTGTGTAAGTAAGGCGAGGTTCCCATCGCAGCTCGTATAGTCTTTCGAGCTCAATCCTCTCGTTGGGTCGGGGCCATCTCGAAGCGTTTCCCGATGCCCGCGAGGTCGCGACCATCGAAGTGCAGATGTCCACCCTGGACATCTTTTTCGCAGGCCTGGAGCTCGTCCCGCCGGTGCTGCTCAAGCTCGATGTTATGAAGCCAGGGTTATCGAGGGCGGCGCGGCCACGTTTGCCCGCACTCGCTGGGTGGTCACCGAAACCTCGCTGCGGCCGCTCTACGATCGCGGAACGCCTTCGAGCGGCGCACCCTGAGCGGCCGGCCGCACTCGTCGCACTCGTTCATTCCGGGGCGCCCTCCATGTTTGCCTCGCAGCCTTTACACAGGAAGCCGACGCGCTCACGATCCGGTTTCCATTCGCCACATTCGGCGCACTCCCATTGATCGCGAACATCCCAGTCGGCTCGATGACAGACGGGATTCGGGCACCGCGGCGACCGCTGGCTTCGCTTGCGCCATACGTGCCCACAGTGGACGCACTCGCACTCGCGCCGCGCCTGCGCCAAGGCAACGGTCAGAGCCTCCTCGGCCTTGAGGTTGTTGGGGCCGACCGGCCCAGCCTTGAGCTTGGCGACCTGCTCGTTCAGGGCGGCCTCGAGTATCGCTTCCCATGAACGGCCCATGCTTTCGGCGGCAGCCTTTAGACGTTCCATCAACCCATCGTCCAGCAAAAGCACGGCTTCGGTGCGCTCGACGTGAGCCAGGGCGTCGAGGTGGTCCGCCACGGCCTCGTTAACCAGGCCCTCTTGCGATAGATTTCCAATCAGGGCGTAGCCACAGAACTGCCGGTAGGCAGCGGCGTCGAGGTGAACCCGTATCTCCATAGACCGGCCAACGTAGTGACGCCAGCATGACGAGTCTAGGGGTCTGCGCAGCTACTCAATCCCCTCAGTACACACTATCCACAGCCCCTTAAGTGAGTATGTTATTTTGGGGCTGGGCGAGCTAAGGGCGGATTTTTACCCACTTTTCAAAAAACCCTCCGTTTGTGTGTGTGTAATATAGGGCCTGTCCTGCGCGCGCCCCTTAAACCGAGGGCCGCTTCCTGACTTTTGACGCCTTGGCGTCATAAACGATAGCCAGGCGTCGAAAACCGCCTGCCGAGTCTCAACACAGCATCCTAAAAAACAACCCCCCTATATAGGAAACATATATTACTCACACTGATTTTATTTTATAAAAATAAAGTGTGAGTAATAGGCTCTCTCGCTATGTATTATATATATAATGCTGTGATGTTGATTGTTGTTGTAGGGGGAATTACCCAAACGCCGTTTGAAAAAGGCCGACAGAAGGCTAGACGGCGGTCCCGTCGGGAATTTGGGCCAGGTCCAACGCGCGCACGCGAGTAGGCGCGGTCAGCCCCTCGCGTTCCGGTAAAAGCCTCGTAGTTTCCACAGCCTTTTCGTAGCTGTGGCGCATCGTGCCCGGCTAGGCACGCCCCTGCGTGGTAGCGTCCGTCGCGTGACCTACTCGGACGGCGTTTTCCTCGGTCTTTTCCTGGGCGTTCTCCTCGGCCTTGCCGCCGACCGGATACTGACCTGGGTCGATTTGAAGCTCGCAGCGCCGCAGAAGCGCCGGCCGCACCACGCGATCCGGAGGGTGAAGTGAGCGCGAATTTCGAAGACACCCTCGGGATTGACGGCGACATGCTCAGGGATGACGTTTACAGCCTCTGCGGACCGGGACCGGCTAGTTCGCGCCGCCGGCTGCCGGTCGACCGCAACTCCATCACGCACAAATTCGAGATCGGGTCCTACGACGGCTATCTGACCGTGGGCCTCTTCGAGGACGGAACGCCGGGCGAGCTTTTCGTGACCATGAACAAGCAGGGCTCGACGCTGTCGGGCCTGATGGACTCGGCCGCGATGCTGGTCAGAATGCCGCTTCAGCAAGGTGTCCCCGCCAAGACCATCGCGCGGTTTCACGAACCATCGCCAGATTCGATATGCCACCTGTGTAGTTGGCTACATTGCGTTGGCGTTGAAGTTGGACATGACGCCAGCTTCGGGCTTGGCAATCAAGGCGAACGATGTCCAGGCGTCGCTCGAGTTGGCGGCGGCAATGGCAGCACCCGAAGATGCGTGAAAAAAAGACAATAATGGAAAACGTAGACCTACCTAGCAGCCTGGTCCCGATCGGGCGCGACACGCGGCGAAAATTAGCGGGCGGCGGCAAATCGAGGCCCGTTGGGATGCCGGCTCGTTGCTTCAGCCGGCCGGTTACCCATCACCATGAGGGGGTCACCTATGGCCTGACCGTATGGAGTGCGCATAAGCAGGTGTGCATCGTATGGCGCCGCCGATGCTTTTACGGCCGAACCGATGTTGACGCCTGGACGAAATTCTTGCAGGCGATCGATCCCGAGGTGGAAGGCGTGCTTATGGCGCCTGAGTGTCCAAGTGACCAGATGAACTATCCCCCTGGTAGATCGTAGACGCCATGTGCATAAACCTACCGAAATCTTAAAGAAGGGTAGCGAACCTACTAGACACAACCGGCTTATGGAGATTACTTTGGCCGGCCTTATGGCAGAGGTTCGTCAAGCGGCTATGCCTTATGGATCGCGAACCTCGAACTCGAAAAGCTTGTCAACGAGGCTGTTTTCCACCTTGAATCGTGGAGCAGGGTGGCCGATGCGAGGTCAAGGCCATCGAGACGACCATGTTGGAGCCTGGCAGGGGAGTTGGGAAATGACCCCAGACCAAAGTTGAGGCCGACATCATCACCATCTCCGAACTAGCGGGGATTTTGAAGATGCGACCGCGCGAGCGGCGCAAGAGGCGCGGAAAGTGAACGGCCCAAGCGCGGACTACTACATCACGCCGGAAGAGGCTGGACGCCGCATCGGCCGCAAGGCCAAGACGATCCTGAACTGGATTCACATCGGTAAACTTGGCGGCGCACAGGGCCTTTGCTACGTTGCGGGTCGGCCGGTAATCGACTGGCAAATGTTCGAAGCCGCCTTCATCAAGCGAGCAGCCTGATGGCGTCAATCGTCGCGGACCGCTTAGGCTATCTCCTGGTTCAGTTCTACTACCAGCGGAGATTGTGCAGGGAATACCTGAAGCTGCGGGATACCCGCGACAACCGGCGGGTCGCTCAGCAGAAGGCGCACGCGATCGAGATCGAGATCAAGTCAGGCCGCTTCGATTATGCCGCTCGGTTTCCAGACAGCAAGAGGCTGAGGCACATCGGCATCAACGTCGCGACCGAGCCGCCGACGCTTGGGGCGTACGCCCGGCAGTGCTTGGGGCTCGCGGAACTATCCAAGGCGACCAAGTACGACTACGAAGCGTTGTTTCGTCGGTTCCTCGATCGCACGGATTTAGGCGCAAAACGGCTCGATGCGGTTGGACGCGCCGACATTGCAACGGCCGTCGTGGGCGCGGGCAAACGGCGCGTGACGATGTTTCTGCAGCGCCTCCGCTGGGTCTACGACAACGCCATCGACGATGGCTTCGCCGCGAAGAACCCTGCCGAGCGCGTCAAGAATCCGCGCGGGGACCGTCGCGAATTGCCCGAGCCTTTCAGCGAGGCTGAGCGCCGGGCGATCCTGGCGGAGGCTAAGGGCCAAGATCGAAACCTGATCTCGGTGCTGCTGGAAACCGGCATCAGGCCGGGCGAGGCGCTCGCGCTACGACGTCAGGATGTCGACCTCAAGCGCCGCCGGCTGGTGGTCAGTGGAAGCCTCGGCCGCTTTGGCGAAGGGCCAACCAAGACGGTTAGCGTACGCATCGTCGAGCTGAGCGAGTCCGCGGCCGCGGCTCTTCGCGAACAGATGCGCGTCATCAATCCGCGAGTCTTCAGGAACGGCCGCGGCGGTCCGCTGAGCTTCGTTAACTGGCGGCACCGTAGCTGGCGCACGATTCTGACGCGGGCCAAGGTTGCGTATCGTTCGCCTTACGCGCTGCGCCACACTTACGCGGTGGCGATGCTTGAGCGGCACCACGATCCGGTCTACATCGCGAAGCAGATGGGGCACACCAGCACGGCCATGCTGCATCGGCATTACGGCCGCTGGATACTCCGACCAGAGCAACAGCAAACACTCTGATCATTTTTCTGATCATTTGGCGGGAGAAGCATGGTTGATTCGGGGGAAAACGGGCGATCGCAGAAAGTAACCCAAACTTACGATACTGCCCGAAGCTGCCCTTTGCAACCCTACGGAATTTTTCGACTACCAGCTTCCCAAGCTGGACGTCACCGGTTCGATCCCGGTCGCCCGCTCCAAGCTCTTACTCTAATCTCCAATTCTTTAATGGAAACCGCTATTTGAGTAACGCGGTCCAAATCTGTTGCCAAGGAATCGAGATTCCGAGTTTCGTTGCAAGCAGGACGAGGAGAACGACAACGAGGGAGCGAACGATCCAGGCGTATCCTTGAAACACAGCTGACTGGACCGCGGCGGGCGACTCGTCGAATCCCGCTCGTTCAAGTACATACAGGGGCGAGCGTATTATCCATGCGAACCATAGTAGTGGGTTCAAGATTTCTAGTTTTGCCACGTGTTGCCGAGCTTCGTACACGCCGATTCCTTGCTCGACCACCCCGATAACAGCGTTGAAAGATGACCCCGTGCCTTCGGGAGGCAAGTAAAAATAATCGCTGATAAGATCGAACTCCGTTTTGTCCTCCCGACCCTCGGCATGATTCCATCGCGAATAAGTTCGGCGAGTGTCAATCCCCAAAACGTTCAGGTACGCGTGTACCATTGGAATAAGTCGATTGATCTCGCGCTCTATGATAGCCGGTTCGCGCATGACCCTTACTTGTTCCGGAGTGAGATTCGGCATGTAGCCGCTTCGTTCTTCGTCAGGGATCTCTCGGTAAAGCTCAGGAATGAGCGTTGCGAGAGGAGGCGCAAGGTCGAGTTGATGTCCCCACTTTTCTCGGTGACGGATCAGGTTTTGGAAGCGCCTTAATCGGGCGATTCTCTTCCGGCAGTCCCAGTATCCGGTCGTGAGGCGGATTTCCCTCGGTCTATGCCGCATTGGTGAGAAGTGGTTGGCTTCGCCTACCCCGTATAGATTGGGGCGACGCCGAAGCGCTCCATCATCGCGATATAGTCCTTGACCGCGGCGAGCAGGTCGTACTGCGGTTCGTAGCCGAGTTCCTCGCGCGCGCGCGTGATGTCGTGCAGCGAGTAGACGCTGTGGCCGAGCTCGAAATAATCGAGCCCCGGGCCGATTTCGAATTCGGCGCGCGGGTAGATCTCCTTCAGGATCGCGGCGAGCTGGGGCAGCGAATGGAGCCGGCCGCTGCCGATGTGGAAAATCCGCGAGCGCGTGGGCGATGCCTGCGCGGCCAACACGATGCTGCGCGCGACGTCCTTGACGTAGATATTGTCGTCGCGCTGATCGGCGCCCTGCTTGATCCGGGTCGGCTTGCCAAGCATCGCATTCTCGACGATGCGGCCGTAGATCGAGAGCACGCCGTGGCGCGCGAGCTTGCCGGGGGCGAAGATGCCGGCGAAGCGCAGCGCGATGAAATCGATCCCGTAGTTGCGCCAGTAGTTGAGGCCCATCCCTTCGCTGGCGACCTTGGTGACGTCGTAAACCTTAACCGGGCGGGCCGGGTAGTCCTCACCCAGCGGCCGAAAGGTCGGATGGCCGTACTCGCCGGTCACGTCGCCGTATGCGCCCTTCGAGCTGGTGAACACCACCTTGCCGATATCGCTGATCCGCGCCGCTTCGAGCACGACGACCGTCGCCATCGCATTGACCTCGAAACCGGTCCTGGGGTCGGCCTGGGCCGCATCGGGCATCAGCGCGGCGAGATGAAGAATCGCCTCGGGGCGCGTCTCCTTGATGACGCGGAGCAGGGCGGCGAGATCGCGGGTGTCACCGCGATAGAGCCGGAAACTGTCCTTCACATCTTTCAGGAAGGTCATGTCGGGCGACCAATCGAAAACGATCGGCTCGATGCCCTGCTCGAGCATCAGGCGCACCACCCACGCGCCGTTAACGCCGGTGCCGCCGGTCACCAATGCTTTGCGCAATGCCATAGATTTCCTAGTCGGGGGTAATCGTCACTTTGATGGTCTCGGGATTCTCAAGCTCGCGGCCCGCCGCCTTGACGGCCTCCTCGGCGCGGCTCAGCGGATAGCGATCGGTCACTATATCCTCGAACGGGTACTTGCGATGCGGATCGAACGCGATCGCCATATGCATCGCCTGTGCGCTGCTGGTGAAGACCCCGCGAAAGTTGATTTCCTTGTAGAGAAACTGATCGAGCCGCAGCGGCGTCTCGGTCTTGTCGCCGGTGACGCCGGCATTCACGACCATTCCTTGCGGGCGCACCATCTCGACCGACTTGGCGACCGCGGCGCTGGCGCCGGTGACGTCGACGACGATGTCGGCCATCCGCCCGTCGGTCGCGTCGCGAACGATCTTGCCGAGGTCCTGCTGATCGACGTTGACCACGAGGTCGGCTGAGAAGCGCTTGGCCAGCTCGAGCCGATTGCGATCGCTGCTGCGGCCGGTCGCGATGATCGTTTTCGCGCCGGCTTCGCGCGCCACCGCGATACAAGCGAGGCCGATCGGTCCGACGCCCTGAATCAGCACCACGTCGCCGAGCTTGAGGCCGCCCTTGAGGATGGTCCACTGAATCGCGTTGGCGGTGGCGACGTTGAGCAGAATCGCGCGCTCGGTCGGCAGGTCGTCGGGGATTTTGTAGACCAGCGTGCCGGGCGCGAGATGCATGTACTCGGCGTAGGAGCCCCACAGATGCGGTGGGACCTGGGCGGAGATGTTGGTCCCGTAGCCGACGTGGGCCTCGCAGAATTTGTAGTTGCCGTCGACACAGGCGCGGCAGAAGCCGCATCGCACCATCGACTCGACCACCACCCGGTCGCCGCGCTTCACACCCCATCGGCTTTGCGCCGTCGGTCCGATCTGATCGATGCGCCCGAGGATTTCATGCCCCAGTATCAGCGGGTACTCGGCGTACTTCACCGTGCCGTGATAGAGGCCGACGTCGGTGTGGCAGATGCCGGCCATCTCGACGCGGAGCAGGCCGGTATCGTCACTGACTTCGGGAATCGCAAAGCGCTTGATTTCGATACGGTCCGGCGCTTCCAGGACCGCGGCGCGTGCTTGAGCACTCATCGGAGACCTCCTGCGGGTGTCACTTCCCGATTCCTATGCCGCGCTGTCCAGGTCATAGCGGGTCGGATGGTTTTCGGGAACCACCTGGGTCAGGAACGCGGTGTAGCATCCCGGACAACAGAACTGGCGAAACAGCACCTTGGTATCGATGTAACGCCAGGATTCGGGGAAAATCTGCGGGCCCGCCTGTTTCGGCGCGCCTTCGACCAGGGCCAGATGTTCGAGGTAGTTTTCGCCGCGGGCGCAGATGGCATGGCCGCAGTGCCTGCATTGCAGGATTCGCTGCGCGTCCGCGTCGGTCTCGATCAGGTTGTCGTTCCAATTGACGTCCGGCGTCGCGTGATGAGCATGCTGATGCGGCTCCGGCGCGGCGACCGCCTTGCCGGCGGGCCTCGCCGCGGCCTTACGATCGCGCCGGATGCGGGCGCGCAGCTCATCGGTTTTCTTGAGGTCCACCGCGAATTTCGCGTTCAGGATCACGCCGTAAACGTCGCGGGCCGATTCCGCCGAGACTCGCAGTTCGAGGACGTCGTGCCGCACCATCTCGGGATCGCGCAGGATCGGATCGCCCATCCCGCCGGCGCCCTGCCAGTGCAGAAAGTGGACATCGGCAGGATTCAGATAGGATTCCTTTTCCGAGGGCTGGTACTCGACCTGTCCTTCGATTTCCGACAGCTGTCCGGGAATTATGCCGCGCCGCAGCATTGCGTGCGCGTTTGAATCGCGAATCGTGATGTCGACCTGGGTGCTGCCGGGATACCCGCCATTGAGGCCGACGTTCATGCTGACCGCCTTGCCGGAACCCGAGACCACCATGCTCATCTGGACGTCGGTGTTGTGCGGAATGATGCACATCGAGGCCGACATCCCGCCGCGGAATCTGCCGGGACCGCCCGAGTCGCACTCCTCGCGCCGCCACAGGTAGAGCATCGGATTCATGAACTCGACCATCTCAACGTCCGGCGCCCGCCCCATCACGATTCCCGGCAGCCCGCCGGTGTCGATACCGTCGCAGTCGGTGCGCGCGCCGATACCGCCCGCCATCGGATCCATCAGCATGGTGACGAACGGCCGCTGATACTGATCGATCCCCGACATCACCGCCAGCGACCAGGTGCCGGTGCAGACCGACATCGCGGACTTGCGATGCTCCGGATGGGCGATCAGCATTTTCGCGATGCACTCCTGCACGGCGTTCGCGGTGGTCCAGCCCGAGGCCACCGAGGCCTTCGAGATGCCGGCCGGGAAGGTGCAGTTGTTGAGCGTGCCGTCGTCGCTGATGATTTCGAGACAGCGCAGCAAGCCGCCCGCCGCCCACGGCACGTCGCCGCACAGCGCCGGCAGGGTGCTCCACAGGATGCCGGCATGGAGCGTGGCGTGCGTGCAGTTGATGAGTCCTTCGACCTGCGGGTCGGTGCCGCGAAAATCGAAGGTCAGGTGCTCGCCCTGCTTGGTCAGGTTGAGAACGATCTTGTAGAGGCCGCGGTCGCCCTCGCGAGCTTCCTCCTGATAGGCCACCGCGTGCCAGTTGCCGTCGGGAATCGCCCGCAGCTTGGCGCGCACCCGATGCTCGGTATCGTCGAGCATCCGCTTCATCACCGCCTTGACCATGTCGGGCCCGTACTTGCGGATGAGCGTGCGGAGTTGTTCGTGGGCGAAATTGTTGGCGCCGATCTGCGCACGCAGGTCGAGCGCGACCAGCCGCGGAATCCGCGAGCGCCGCAGATAGACGTCTTCGACGTCGCGCTGGAGGCGATTGTTGCGGACAATCTTTACCGGCGGCGTCGGCAGCGACTCCCAGAAGACGTTGCGCGCGCGCGGTGTCCAGCTTCCCGGGGCGACGCCGCCTAAGTCGAGCTGATGGGACGAGGCCGAGGTCCAGCCGAATAATTTCCCCTCCCAGAACAGCGGCGCGTAAACTGCGACGTCGTTCTGATGCATCCCGCCGCCGACCCACGGGTCGTTGCACAGGAACATGTCGCCCTCTTCGATGCCGGGGTTCTCGGCGCGATACTCGAGCGTCCACTTGACGGCGCGATCGAGCGCGATCGCGAGGCCGGCGTTGTAGGGTCCGATCTGGACCAGGTCGCCGACCTCGTCCATCAGGGCGAAATTGAAATCGTTGGCGTCGGTGACGACGATCGATCCCGACATGCGCTTGATCGCGTCGCCCATCTCCTCGGTCGCCATCCACAGCCGATGCCTGATCACTTCGAAGCTGAGCGGGTCGAGGCCATCGGCCTCGCGCGCCGAAACCTCGTGAAAATTTACGTAGGGCGCGGCCTTGGCGCGCACCACTTCGGGAGGATTGCCCTTGTAGGCAAAGATTTCAGATCCGGGAATTGTGACCGCCATTCAATGCTCCATCAAGCCAGAAATTTTTCCGTTGGCCCTGCGCGTCGCCATTATGGCATCATCGCCGCCGCAAGTTAGCGCGAATCCCGAAAATCCGCCACCGGCGGCGCCAACTGCCGTCAAGAGAGTGAGGTCAGGCAACATGGCCGATTTGAAACTAAGCAAAAGCACCACCGCGTTGATCGTGATGGACGTCCAGAATCTGCAGGTCGGAGCGCTCAAGCAGAACAATCCCGAGTGCGCCAACATGCCCGACACGCTGCGTACGGTAATCGACGCGGCGCGCAAGGCCGAGATGCTCGTGGTCCACGTGGTGGTGCGCTTCCGCGAGGGCTATCCGGAGGTCCATCCGCGCAACCTCCTGATCGGCCGCCTTTCCGGCACCGGACTGCTCAAGGAGTCGGGCGCGGACGCGCAGATTAATTCCGCGATCGTGCCGGCGCCGAACGAGCCGATCGTGGTCAAGCGGCGCGTCAGCGCCTTCTTCGATACCGACCTCACCACCATCCTGCGCGCCCGCGGTATAGAGACCGTGCTCCTGACCGGGATTTCAACCAGCCGCGTGGTGCTGTCGACCGCCGCCTACGCGTTCGATGCCGACTACTCGATCGTCATCATCGAGGACTGCTGCGCCGATCCCGAAGCGGAGCTGCACAAACTGCTGGCCGACAAGGTGCTCGCACAATTCGGCGTCGTGACCGACTCGCGCGCCGTCATAGCCGCGATGAAGAACGCCGCCGACTAGGCGCGAGCGTCGCCGCTCGGCTCGCTGCCAAGCTGCTTGAGCCGATACTGGACCTCGTCGGTGGGCACGATCTCGCTCAACAGGGCGACGTAGCATCCCGGGCAGCAGAACTGCCGGAAAATTACCGGCATGTCGACGAACTCCTGCGGCTCGCCGCGAATCTGCGGCCCCGCCTCCGAGGTCGGGCCCTGATGGTGCAGCGCGCCGTTGAGATAGTTCTGGCCGCGCTCGGCCAGCGGCGTCGCGCAATGGCCGCATCGCCAGCGTCCCTCGCCGTCGACCACCAGGTTATCGTCGATTCGCGACCAGGTGGGATCGGGCGTCTTTGGCGGTAGCGGCTCGCGGCCGAGCTTGCCGGCGCGTTTGATTAATAGCTTACGGCGCAAATCGCGCGTCGCTGCAGGTTCGACCTCGTGCTTGAGATTCAGCACCACGCCGTAAACGTCGCGTGCCGCGGCGAGCGAGATCTTGCGCTCGGCGACGTCATAGACCACGCGCTCGGGTTCGCGCAGCAGCGGATCGCCGTAGCCGCCGCCACCCTGCCAGTTGGCGTAGTAAACGTCGTCCCACTCCAGATCGATACCGCCCTCGGGCTGCATCAGCTCGATCGTTCCGCCCAGATCGGCGAGGTCTCGCGGCCAGCGTCCGCCGGCTGCCAGGGTACGGCGAAAGTTCGAATTGCGCACCGCCACGTCGTAGGCGGTGTTGCATGGGTAACCGCCGCTGATTCCCGCCGCCTGCGGAATCGCCTTGCCGGCCGACGAGATCACGATGCTCATGCGCCTGGCCGAGGAATCGTGGATGACGTAGCAGCTGGTGCCGCCCAGTCCGCCGCGGAAGCGCCCGGGGCCGCCGGAATCGGGCTCCTCGCGCCGCCACAGGTAGAGAATCGGAAACTGGAATTCATTCATCTCGGCGTCGGCCGCGCGCCCCATCGGGATGGTGGCTTCGCCGCCGGTGTCGACGCCGTCGGAGTCGCTGCGCGCACCGAGTCCGCCGACCATCGGATCGCACAGCATCGTGACGAAACCCTGATCGCGCTGATCGATACCCGAGAGCAGCATCAAATCCCACGATCCCGAGCAGACGCTGGTCGCGTTTTTGCGATGGACTGGATGAGTGTCGAGCATCGCGGACAGGCACTCGGTGACCGCGCTCTGCGTCGCCCAGCAGGAGGCGACCGAGGCCTTGCAGATGCCGGAGGGAAAATTGCAGTTGTTGATGGTGCCGTCGTCGCTGATCAGCTCGATGCAGCGTTCGAGGCCGCCCGGCGCCCATGGCATGTCGGCGCACAACCACGGCAGCAGGATACCGATCACGCCCGCGCGCATCCCGGAGTAGGTGCAGTTGATCATCCCTGCGACCTGCGGATCGGTGCCGCGGAAGTCGAAGGTCAGGTGATCGTCGCGCTTGGTCATCGCGACCACGATCTTGTAGAGCCCGCGCTCGCCCTGCTTGGCCTGGTCCTGATGGGCGACGGCCTGCCAGGTGCCATCGGGCAGGCTCTTGAGCTTGGCGCGCAGGCGCTCCTCGGCATCGTCCATGATGCGGTACATGACGGCCTTGACGGTGTCGGCGCCGTACTTGCGGATCAGCGTGGCGAGCCGTTCGTGCGCGATGTTGTTGGCGCCCATTTTGGCGCGCAGATCGAGCGCCAGCAGCTTGGGCATCCGCGAGCGCCGCAGGTAGGCATCCTCGATATCGGCGCGCAGCTCGAATTTCTCGACGATCTTGATGGGCGGCGTCGGCAGCGATTCCCAGAAGACGTCTTCCGAGCGCGGCGTCCAGCTCCCGGGCGAAACGCCGCCGACGTCCACCTGATGGGCGACGGCGCAGGTCCAGGCGAAAATCTTTCCCTCCCAGAACATCGGCGCGAACAGCGAGACGTCATTCTGATGGATTCCGCCGCCGACCCACGGGTCGTTGCACAGGAACATGTCGCCCTCGGCGATGCCGGGATTCACCGAGCGGTTCTCGAGCGTCCACTTCACCGCCATGTCCATCGAGGCGCACAGCTCCAGGTTGTAAAGCCCGACCTGGACCTCGTCGCCCAACTCGTCCATCACGGCGCAGTCGAAATCGTTGCAATCGGTCACTACCACCGAACCGGACATGCGCTTGAGCGCCTCGCCCATCTCCTCGGTAATCGCCCATAGCCGATGGCGAATCACTTCGTAGGTAAGCGGATCGATGCTCGCGACGCGCTCGTGGCCCACCGAGTGGAGCCCGAGAGTTTTCGCGACCCGCTTCAGGATGTCGGCGCGCGGGCTCGGCCGGTAAGCAAACTTCTCGGAACCTGCAATGTTCTGGATCATCGTGTCGAACCTCTGGTCACGGCCGCCGCGCCGCCGGATGGTTGCGGCGGCGAAAGCTCCTTTCGACGGTATTGGGTCTCGTCGCTCGGAACGACTTCCGTCAGCAACGCGACGTAACATCCCGGGCAGTAGAATTGGCGAAAGATTATGCGCTGATCGACGAAGTGCTCCGGTTCCCCGCGAATCTGCGGCCCGGCTTCACTCGGATGGCCGTGGCGTATCAGCGCGCCGTCGAGATAGTTCCGGCCGCGCTCGGCGAGCACGGTGCCGCAGTGGGCACAGCACCAGCGTCCATCCGCGTCGGTCATCAGGTTGTCGTCGATCCGCGACCATCCCGATTCGGCGGGGCGTGCGGCCTGCGGCGGCCGCTGGTTGCTTCCCGCCCGTCTCATCCGGAGTTGGCGGCGCTGTTCGAGAGTCGCTTCGGCGGCGACCTGGCCGTGATCGTCGAGCACGACGCCGTACAGATTTCGCGCCGCCGCGGGCGAGACCTTGCGCTCGGCGAGGTCCCGGGCGACGCGCTCCGGATCGCGCAGCATCGGATCGCCGTAGCCGCCGCCGCCCTGCCAGCTGGTGTAATAGACGTCGTTCCAGCCGAGCTGTGTGTCGCACTCGGGCGGCAGATAGTCGAACGTGCCGCTGAGATCCTCGAGCTCCCGTGGCCAGCGCCGGCCGCCCAGCAGCTCGCGGACATTGGAGTTGCGCACCGCTACGTCGTAGGAGGTGTTCGCCGGATAGCCGCCGCTCGAGCCGCACGCCAGCGGTACCGCCTTGCCTGAGTTCGAGACCACCAGGCCCATCGTGCGCAGCGAGGAGTCGTGGATCATGAAACAGCTCGAAGCGCCGAGCCCGCCGCGAAATCGCCCAGGTCCGCCCGAGTCGACTTCCTCGCGCCGCCATAGATAGAGGATCGGGAACTGAAACTCGTTCATCTCGACGTCGGCCGCGCGCCCCATCGGGATGCTGGGTCCGCCGCCGGTATCGACGCCGTCCTGATCGGAGCGCGCACCCATCCCGCCCGCCATCGGATCGCACAGCATCGTGACGAAACCGTTGTCATGCTGGTCGACGCCCGAGAGCAGGATCAGATCCCAGGTCCCGGTGCAGATGCTCATCGCGTTCTGGCGATAGGTCGGATGCATGTCGAGCATCGCCGCGATGCATTCGATGGTGGCGTTGTGCGTCGCCCAGGTCGAGCCCACCGAAGCTTTCGAGATGCCCGAGGGAAAGGTGCAGTTGTTGAGCGTGCCGTCCTCGCTGATGAACTCGAGACAGCGCTCGATTCCGCCCGGCGCCCACGGGATATCGCCGCACAGCCACATCATCACGATCGCGAGCACGCCCGCGCGCATCCCGGCGTAGGTGCAGTTGATCATCCCGACCACCTGCGGGTCGGTGCCGTGGAAATCGAAGATCAGACGGTCGTCGCGCTTGGTCATCGCCAGCACGACCTTGTACAGGCCGCGGTCGCCGCTTTTTGCCTGGTCCTGGTAGGAGACCGAATGCCAGATGCCGTCGGGCAGGTCGCGCAGCTTGGCGCGCAGCCGCTCCTCGGCATCGTCCATCACCCGGTACATGACGGCCTTGACGACGGCGGTGCCGTACTTGCGAATTAACAGGGTCAGCCGTTCATGGGCGACGTTGTTGGCGCCCATCATCGCGCGCAGATCGAGCGCCAGCAGCTTGGGCATCCGCGAGCGGCGCAGGAAGGCGTCCTCGATATCGGCGCGTAACTGGTAGCCCTCGACGAGCTTGATGGGCGGCGTCGGCAGCGATTCCCAGAACACGTCTTCCGAGCGCGGCGTCCAGCTCCCGGGCGAGACGCCGCCGACATCCACCTGATGGGCGACCGCGCAGGTCCAGGCGACCAGTTCGCCCTCCCAGAAAAACGGCGCGAACAGCGAGGCGTCGTTCTGATGCAACCCGCCGCCGACCCACGGATCGTTGCACAGGAACATGTCGCCCTCGGCGATGCCGGGATTCACCGCGCGATTCTCGAGCGTCCACTTCACCGCCATGTCCATCGAGGCGCACAGCTGCGCGTTGTAGAGGCCGACCTGGACCTCGTCGCCCAACTCGTCCGTCATCGCGCAATCGAAATCGTTGCAATCGGTCACCACCACCGAGCCGGACATGCGCTTGATGGCCTCGCCCATCTCCTCCGTGATCGCCCACAGCCGGTGGCGAATCACTTCGTAGGTGAGCGGATCGAGCTCGGCGACCTGGCGCTGATCGACGCTATGCAGTCGCAGCTTGGCCGGCACTTTCTTCAGGATCTCGGCGCGCGAACTCGGCCGATAGGCGAATTTTTCGGAGCCCGCGATGTTCTGAATCATGACTGCGCACCCGTCACTTGAAATGCAGCACCAGGTTCCCGAGCCGGTCGATAGTAGCGCCGGCACGCGGCGCGACCGCCACGGTGGTAGTCGGCGCTTCCACGATCGCGGGGCCGTCGATCTCGTGACCGAAGGCCAGCTTCTCATAGTCGTACACCGCGGTCTCGGTCCATCCCGCGGTCATATCCAGGAACGCGCGGCGCCGCCCCTTGATTGCCGACTCGACCCCGTGGCTCGCCTTGGGCAGCGCGGGCAGGGCCGGCTTGAACGGTAGATAGCCGACCGCGAACACCCGGTAGGTGATGAACTGCAGGCCGGCTTCGCGATAGCCGGTGCCCTTGCCATAGAGCTTGGTGTAGAGCTCCTCGAAAGCGTCGCTGATGCCGTGGAGGTCATCCTCGCTGAGCTTGCCCGATTTGACCGGAGTCGAGACCTCGGCCAACTGCAGCGTGTAACGGATGTCGATCTCGCGCGCCATCGTGACACGCGAAAACGGAATCCGCTGCTCTTCGAGATCCGCGCGCAGCCGCGCCTCGAGTTCCTCGAACGTCCGGTTGATGACCTCGGCCGGTACCGGAAAATTCTGCGGACGCGAGACCTCCGCGGTCAGTCCGACGTTGGAGGCCGCCAGCCCGAAGGCCGAGAAGGCCGCCGCGGTCGAGCCGAGCGGAACCACCACGGTTGCGACGCCAAGGTCGGCGGCGTAACCGGTGCAGTGGACCGGCCCGGCGCCGCCGAACGAATAGAGCGCGAAGTCGCGCGGATCGTAGCCGGCGCTCACCACCACTTTGCGCACCAGGTCGGAGGCCTGCGCGTTGGCGATACTGTAGATGGTCGCGGCCGCCTGCTCGACGCTCATCTTGAGCGGCGTGGCGATTTTGTCGCGGATCACCTGCTCCGAAAGATCGCGCCGCAGTTGCTTGCGGCCGCCAAGGAAGAAGTCCGGGTTCAGGATGCCCAGCACCAGGTCGGCGTCCGTGATGGTCGGCTCGGTGCCGCCCGCGCCATAGCAGGCCGGGCCGGGGGCTGCGCCGGCGCTGCGCGGGCCGACCTTCAGGTTGCCGCCCTGATCGATCCACGCGATGGCGCCGCCGCCGCTGCCGATCGCCGCCACCCGCACCATCGGCAGATTCAGCGTGTACTGGTTGATGATCGTGGTGGTCGCGGTGACCGGCTTGCCGTCCACCACCAGCCCGACCAGGAACGTGGTGCCGCCCATGTCGGTCGAGATGATGTTTTTGTGGCCCAGCGATTCGCCGAGATTGACCGCCCCCACCACGCCGCCGACCAGCACCGAGCCGATCGTGCTGATCGCCTGGCGCGGCGCCGTGTCGGCCGAGATGGTGCCACCCGAGCCCTGCATGACCAGCAGCACGCCGCCGAATTCGCGACGCTCGAGCTCGGCCTCGAGCGAGCGCAGGTAGGCGCGCAGGGCCGGCCCGACCTGGCCGTTCATGATGGTCGTCACGCTGCGCGGATACTCGCGGATGCGCGGGCAGACCTCGCTGGAGAGGCTCACGTAGAGCTCGGGTGCGATTTCGTGGATCAGATCGCGGATGCGATTCTCATGGGCCGGATTGCGGAACGACCACAGCAGCGAAACCGCGATCGCCGCCACGCCCTCGTCGATCAATTGCTTGACCGCCTCGCGCGTGACCTCCTCGTTGAGCGGCAGCAGTTCGGCGCCTTTGTAGTCGACGCGTTCGTCGATCTCGCGGACCAGCTGCTTGTGCACCAGCGGCGGCGGCTTGTTGGTGCGGGTGAAGTCCTGAATCTGCTCGGGACCGAGGCCCGCGTAGCGCCCCTCGCCGTTCATGATCGCGATCGAATCGCCGTGGCCGCAGGTGGTCAGGAAGCCGACTTTGGCGGCGGTCCCGGTGACCAGTGAATTCAGCGAAGCGGTGGTGCCGTGGCAGATATAGCTGGTGCTGCGCAGCAGCGCTTCGGTGCTGAGCTGGAGCCGGGCCGCGAGTTCGTCAATCGCGTCGATCACGCCGCGCGCGTAGTCGTCGGGCGTCGACGGGGCCTTGGCGGATACCACCCGCGCCTGCTCGTCGGTCGCGAAAGCGTCGGTGAAGGTGCCGCCGATGTCTATGCCGAGAATGAATTGCATGGTTTCTAAATATTTCCCTCAACTCTCTGCCATTATTGTGCTGCGAACCTGGAAAGTCCCGATCCGAATTGACATACCAGAGAATTTTGCCGGTTGCCATCGTCCCGGCGACGCTTGACTCTTGCTTTGCGCGCACCCTACAGGATAGCACCGCGTTGTGCTTTGAAGGCACGGCAAATTAAAGTGATTGGAGTGAGGTAGGTCCAGAGATGACGTATGCAATCGGTGTCGACGTCGGCGGTACTTTCACCGACGCTTTTGCTTCCAGCGACAGCGGCGTGGTCGGTTCCGCGAAATCCCCTTCCACGCCCCCGGATTTTTCGCGCGGCGTAGTCGCGGCGCTCGAGGAACTGGCGCGCACGCTCGGGCTCACGCTCGATCAGTTGATGGCCCAGACCTCGTACGTCTGCCATGGGACGACCTCGACCCTCAATGCGCTGGTGACCGGCGACACGGCCAAGATCGGCTTCCTGACCACCAAGGGTCATCGCGATTCGATCTACATCATGAATATCGAAGGCCGCTACGCCGGTCTGGGTCCCGAACAGATCCAGAACTTCGTGCGCACCAACAAGCCGCCGGTGTTGCTGCCCAAGCGGCGCGCCAGGGAGATAACCGAACGCGTCGACTATGCCGGCGAAGTGGTCGTCAAACTCAACGAAGACGAAGTTCGCGCGGCGGTGAAAGACCTGCTCGCCGAAGGGGTCGAAGCGATCGCGGTCTCCTACCTGTGGTCGTTTCGCAACCCGGCCCATGAGCGGCGCACGCGCGAGATTATCCACGAGCTGGCGCCGGGCTTGTTCGTCGGCCTGTCCTGCGACATCTGCCCCAAGATTCGCGAATACTCCCGCGCCGCAACCACCATCATGAGCACCCAGGTCGGTCCGACGCTTCGGAAGTATCTCGATCCCCTGTGCCGCGACCTCGCCGGCGCCGGGCTCAAGGGTCCGCTGCTGGTGATGCAGGGTTCCGGCGGCACCGTCGCCGCGCAGGACGCGCCGAACCACGCCATCACCACTATCGGCTCGGTGCTGACCGGCGGTGTGGTGGGCGGACTCCATCTCGGCGCGCGTCTCGGCCATCGCAACATCATCACCACCGACGTCGGCGGCACGACCTTCCTGGTCGGGATGATCGTCGATAACAACCCGGTCTTCACCACCACCAGCTTCATCAACCAGTACACGATCAATGCGCCGATGATGCGCGTGCAGTCGATTGGCAGCGGCGGCGGGGCGATCGCGTGGGTCGATCCCGGCGGCAACCTGCGGGTCGGGCCGCGTTCGGCGGGTGCGGCGCCCGGTCCGGCCTGCTATGGGCGGGGCGGCGAGGAGCCGACCGTCACCGACGCGGATCTCGCGCTCGGGATTCTGAATTCGAAATTTTTCCTCGGCGGCCGCTGGCCGCTGCGGCTCGATCTGGCGAAGAAGGCGTTGCGCGAGAAGATCGGCGAGCCGCTCAAGCTCAACGAGGAGCAGGCCGCGGTGGCGGTGTTCGCGGTGCAAAACTCGCAGACCGCCGACTTGGTGCGCCGCTCGGTGCTCGAGGCCGGCTACGATCCGCGCGATTTCGTGGTCTACGCCTTCGGCGGCGCGGGCCCGGTTCACGCCTGGGCCTACGCCGGGGACATCGGCGTGCGCGAGCTGGTAGTTCCGCTCGGTCCCACCGCCGCGGCCTTCTCAGCCTACGGGCTGGCCGCCTCGGACATCATCATCTCGGCCGAGCTTTCCGATCCGGCCAACTTCCCGCTCGATCCGAAGGCCGTCAACCGGAATTTCGAGAACCTGGAAAAGGACGTGCTCGAACGACTCAAAGGGCAGGGCGTCAAGTTCAAGGCTATCGAGACCCGTCGCGAGCTCGATATCCGCTTCACCCTGCAGATCGCCGAAGTCTCCACCGTCGTGAAGAACGGCAAACTGGATGAAGCCGACGTCGGCGTGATCGCGACCGACTTCGAGCAGAAGTACGAGACCCTCTATGGCAAGGGCACCGGCTATCGCGAAGCGGGCTTGCAGGCGATCACCTACCGGGTCTTCGGCACCGGGCTGTTGCCGCTCAAACCGGTGCTGCCCGAGGTGCCCAAGGCCAACGGTCGCGCGCTCAGCACCGCTTTGAAGGAGCGCCGGCCGGTGCTGATCGATCCGAAACTGGGATGGCAGGAGACGCCCATTTACGATTACCAGCAGCTCGCCGCCGGCCACGGCTTCGAGGGGCCCGCGATCGTCGAGGCGCCAACCACGACGGTGGTAGTGGCGCGTGGCAATCAGGCGACGCTCGACGAGCTCGGCAATATCGTGATCCGCTTTTCCTAGCCGGCGATCTCCGGATAGTCGACTGGGCGAAAGTGCGGCGATGATAGCGAGGTAAGTTGCCCATGGAGCTGTTGATTTCAGCCGATTCGCACGTTTTTGAACCGATCGATCTGTGGCGGACCCGGCTGCCGGCGCGTTTTCGCGACGCCCCGCTGCCGATTTCCGAGGCCGGGGCGAAATCGTTCGCGGCCCATCCGGGCGGCACCGATCCGCACGCGCGACTGTCCGAGATGAGCACCGACGGCGTCAGCGCCGAAGTGCTCTATCCGACGGTCGCACTGTCGCTGTTCGGGCTGGACGACCCGGAACTGCAGAGAAGCTGCTTCGAAATATACAATGACTGGCTATGTGACTATTGCTCGATTTCCGGTCAGCGTCTGATCGGAGTGTCGCTGATCGCGTGCTACGATATCGCCCGCGCGGTCGCCGACCTCAGGCGCTACCATCAACGCGGCCTCAGGGGCTTCGAGGTCTGGATGTCGCCGACGCCTGAGCTGCCGTTCTCCTCGCGCCACTACGATCCGCTATGGGCCGCCGCGCAGGAGCTGAAAGCGCCCGTCAGCCTGCACATTCTGACCGGCCACGACTACAGCAAGAAGCTCTTCGACGACCCGCGCGCGGATTCGCTGGAATGGTTTCGCGGCCCGGTCAACCGCAAGCTCGCGGTAGTGATGAACGCAGTCTACGAGCTGTTATTTTCCGGGGTCTTCGTCCGCTTTCCGGGCCTCAAGCTGGTGCTGGTCGAGAACGAGATCGGATGGTTGCCGTTCGCGATTCAGCAGTGGGATTACTACTTCAAGCGCTTTCGCAGCAACATGGATTTGCCTATCGATCGGCTGCCCAGTGAGTATTTCGCAGATAATATTTTTGCAACCTTCTTCAACGATCAGGTCGGCTGTCGCGAGCTGGCGTTCTGGGGCGCCGACAACTGCATGTGGTCGAATGACTATCCTCATCCGAACTCGACCTGGCCCAAGTCGCGCGAGAAAATTCAGACCCTTTTGGGCCATCTGCCGGCGGATGTGCGGACCAAGCTGCTGTCCTCCAACGTGGTCCGGTTGTACGACATCAATACCGCCAGGCTGGCGACCTGACGGAAGGAATCCGGGCGCGACGCTGTGCTGAGCCGCACGGATCGGAGCCGGCGCGGCGCTCTGCGATAGCTGCGCGGACGGGCTTCGATGGCATCGCGAAAGAACTCCAAGCCCACCCGCCGCGGCGCCGGCGACCCTGAAACCGCCGGGCGTTGGGCGGCGGTCGAGATGGTGGCCGAAACCATCCGCCGCCGCATCCAGAATGGCCGCTACGCGTCGGGCCGACGCCTGATCGAGGCCGACCTGACCGGCGAGCTCGGGGTGAGCCGCGGACCGGTGCGCGAAGCGCTGCGACGGCTCGCGGCCGAGGGGATGCTGGAGCTGGTGCCCAATCGCGGCGCGCGGGTGCCCGGGCTTTCAGCCGCCGGTGTCGAGGAGCTGCTGGCAGTGCTCGAGCCGCTGGTGGTCGCGGGCGCTGAGGCGGCGGCGCGGCGCGCGAGCCAACCGGAGATTAAGCGCCGCCTGCGCGCCGCGCTGATCGCCACGCGGGCCTTCGAGCGGCGGACCCGCGGGAAGCTCACGGTCGCGGATTGCATGGATGAGAACGGCCGTTTCCACGAGGCGCTGGCCGCGCTCAGCGGCAACCGGCTATTGGCGAAGCTGGTTTCGCAACTGCAAGTCAACATGTTCCGGCTCGCCTACCATAATCCGCGTATCCCGGCCGACCCCGAACGCTGGACGTTCAACCACGGGGCGATTCTCGAAGCGGTGATCGCCGGCGAGGCGCGACGCGCGGGCGGGCTGATGCGCGAGTTCTGCCGGCGGATTGGCCCGGCGCTGATCGAGCTCTCGCATCCGGAGCCGGCGCAGCGCGCCGGGGTTTGACGGGTGTCGGAAGATTGTCCTACAATCTATAAAATTGACGGCTCGGCCCGGAGGTGATCGGGATGGCCCAGAGCAGGGTGCGCACCACGGAAAAATCCACTCTCACGGCTAACGGCGCGCGCCGTCGGCGCAACCTTTCGCGCGCCGGCTACCTCGAAGCCAAGCTCGGCTTTCGCAACTACTGGTACCCGGCGGCGTTCTCGCACGAACTGGCCGGCGGCCAGGCGCTGGGCGTGCGTTTGCTCGGCGAGAACATCCTGCTGCGCCGGGTCGGTGAGCGCACCATGGCGGTGGCCGATCGATGCCTTCATCGCGGCGTCCGTTTCTCGCGCAAGCTCGAGTGCTACACCGACGACACCATCACCTGCTGGTACCACGGCTTCACCTATCGGTTGAGCGACGGCAAGCTGGTCGAGATCCTGACCGAGCCGGGCTCGAGCCTGGTCGGCAAACTCGCGCTCAAGACCTACCCGGTGACGGAGACCAAGGGCATCGTGTTCGTCTATATCGGCGAGCGCGAACCGGGCGAGCTGGGTCACGATGTGCCGCCTAACTTTCTCGACCCGGAGCTCGAGATCGACGGTATCCACGACCATGTCAATGCCAACTGGCGGATGGGCGCCGAGAACGGCTTCGACACCACGCATATTTATATTCATCGCGACTCGCCGCTGATTCCCGGCAACGATCTGATGCTGCCGCTCGGCCTGTGCCCCGGCGATCGTCACGGTATCAGCACTTACTCGGACAGCGAGCCCAAGGGCGTGCTCGACCATACCTTCGAGAGCTATCAGCCGGTGTTCGAGGCCGCGATCGACGGCCGCACGGTGGCTCGCTCCAAGGGCGTCAACAATCGCAATATCGTCGCGCGCGAGGTCTCGATCTGGATGCCGGGGGCGCTCAAGGTCGATCCGTGGCCCGATCCGGCGCTGATCCAGTTCGAATGGTACGTGCCGATCGACGTCGATACGCATACCTACTGGCGGGTGCTCGGCAAGCGGGTCGCGGGCGCGGCCGAGGCGGCGGCGTTCCACGAGGAATTTCACAGCCGCTGGGAATCGCTGGCGCTGCACGGCTTCAACGACGACGACATCCGGGCGCGCGAAGGGATGCAGGAGTTTTACCAGCGCGACGAGGCCTGGGATGAAGAGCATCTGTTCAAGCCCGATCGCTGCATCGTCGAATGGCGCCAGCTCGCCAGCCGACACCATCGGGGGATTCAGCCGATTGCATGAACGCGGCGGGCGGCCGGGCGCGACGCACCTGAGACGCTTGGCGGCGGATCAAGGTTACCGGTCGAGCGCCTCGGCGACGACCTCGGCATAGCGGGTTTTCCGCGCCGTCGCGATTTCGCGCATGGTCTTCTCGCGCGCCAGCTCGCCTTCGATGGTGTGGCGGTTCAGATGGACGGCGTCGCGGGCGATCAGTCTGACCTCCCCGCTGCAGGCCGCCGGCTCCATCCCGAGCACGATGCGCAGCACCTGGTAGCCGACCGCGGGCTTGGTGTGCAGGACGTCGGCGAACAACTCGTCGTGACGCGCGATTTCGTTGTAGCCCGAGAAATCCACGAACGGCCCGACCGAGGCCAGCGCGCGCTTGAAATCCTCGAAGGTCTTCCATAGCCCGCGTTGGCGGACAAGCTCCAGTTCGTACTGACTCATCGGCGGCACGAACACGATCACTTCGACGCCGCGGGCGCGGGCACGGTTCACGGTCCGCCGAAAGAGCTCCAGGAGCGGGGTCGAGAAGCGATAATTGACATACAGGTTCGGGAAGCTCCGCGTGAGTTCAATCTTGATCTGCGCCGGCGTCTGATGGGTCAGCCCGAAGTCCTGGGCCTTGAGCTGGCGGCAGATGAGGCCCGCCGGCCACGGTACGGTAGCGGTCCTGGTGGCCCGCAGGTGGCGTCGTCCGCGCAGTGCGCGCTTGATCGTGTCCAGGCTGTCGCCGAGCGTGCCCAGGTTGAGGAGGGTGTCCTCGATCAGCAACCGGCGGCTGCCGGCAATTCGCTCGTCGAGGGTCGGCGCATCCTGATCGAAGCCGGCGTCGAGCTGAAAGAAATCGACATCCCACACGATGCGTCTGAGACGCGGATTGGCGAGCGCCAGGTCGACGACTTCGACCACCTGGCGCAGGGTGGCTCCGCCCAGTCCGGCGTTGAGTACGCCGTCGCGGTAGCCCTGCCCGATCGGGATGCCCTGGTAGACGCGTGAACTCCCGACCATCACCGTGGTCGGCTCGGCCACGCGCAGCAGATGGGGCATCTCGGCGCGGTTGTGAACTATACGGCGATAGATCGGATCGATCAGCGCCGGCGGCCACACGCCGTACGGATTGACCAGGTAGTTCAGCGCCGTCCCGGCGCATAACGCCGCGAAGGTGAACAGGAACATCAGAAGCAGTACGCGCGGCCGATCCATGCGATGGTTTGAAGCAGGCAGTATATGTGCGGCGCCGCTCGCAGGACAGGCGGCCGCGGGCGGCGCCTTGAACCGGCCGGCGGCTGGCTCGGCCAGTATCCGGTCGGCGAGGCTTGATCTGCAAGGTGCTGGAGTGAGAGTGTCATCGGGTCCTTAATCGACAATCGACCGACGAGCTATGGGAACCATCATCTCGATCGCCGATCGGCGCGCTGCGAAGGCCTCGCCCGGGGAACCGGCGCGCCCGGCGCGATCGCTGCACACCGGCGCGATGGTGATGATATTCACGATCGTGGCGCTGGCGATGATTGCGGTTGCCGTAATGATCGGGGCCAACTCGTGGGGCGACGCGCTAACGCTGGTGATCCTGATTTCCGTGGTGGCGCTGCTCAAACTGGCGCTCGCCAACTTTCTGTTCTTCGCCCTGATCAAGGCTGACCAGCAGGTCGACCATCGGCTCGTGCCAGCGCCCGAGCCCGACCCGCCGCCCCAGCGGCGCGTTGCGAAAGTCGTCGTTGCGAGGCCGCTGGCCGTCAGGGCGAGACCCGCGCCGGACAATCGGCCGCGCTTCGCCGTGGTCGGGAGGAAGGCGCTCGCCACTGGTCCGCTCGGTCCAATCGCCGACGAACAGTAAGGCGGGATGCCCAAGGGCGTCAACTTGACGGATGCGGGCCAGCTACGGTAGGTTCGCGCACCGTCAGAGGAATGCATTAACGCGTCACTCCAGAACGGCGCACCGGGGTCTTGGGGGATATCTGGTGCGCCGTTTGAAAATCTGACCGGTCGGCCCATGCAGCTTGGGGGTCACATATGGGGCGGATTGTTAAGTCGCGCATTGGTCTCCTGATCGTTGGAGCAGCCCTGACCGTCGCGCTGGTAGCGCTGGCGACGCGAAGCGTCGTGCGATGGCGCAATCTGCGGGCGGTCGACCGGATGGTGGCGGCGCATCAGATCCCGCGTGCCGTCGACTTCGTAACCAGCCATTTTCGCCTCGACCGCCCCGATGGATGGCGGGCGCTAAGGCATCTTTCGATCGCGGTCCTGCGCCAGGGCCTCGACGATCGCGATCCCTACGACCGCTGCTATGCGGCGACCAGCCTGGTCGATTACGGCGACTGGACGGGCCGGAGAGTGATCGATGCGTCGAGTAACGCCAAGGATCTGTTCCAGCAAAAGGCCGTGGTTGAAGGTCTCGCCGAAGCCCGCGACGCGCGGGCCGTCGAACTGCTGCGAAAGTTTTACACCACCGGTGATCGACGCCTGAAGAGCTGGACCATCGAGGCACTCGCCGAGAACGGAAATCATCGGGCCCTCCCGCTGCTGCTCGAGGCCACGACCAGTTCCAACCAAGGCATCAAAATATGGGGGATTTGGGGGCTCGGCCGGCTGCACGATCGCCGGGTGGTCAGCTATCTCCGCGCGCTCCAGGTCAAGGAGACCGATCCTCTGATTTTGGCGGCGATTGCGCATACCCTGCTGGCGTTGGGCGATCGCACGATCGGCTCAATCGAGCTGATCGAGGCGGTGTTTTACGATCCCAATCCGGACCGGGCTTCCGACGCCGCCCTGGAACTGGGCGATGCGGCGGATTCGTTGGCCGTGCCCCAGCTCAAGGCGGCTTTGATGAATACCGAGCTTGACCTGACTATTCGCCTGGCGGCCGCCGTGGCGCTCACCCATTATGGGAATCGCGATGGTTTGAGGCTGCTGCAAACCGTCGCCGCCGATCCTTACACCAACGGCGAGCTGGCGCCGCTGCTGCTGAACCTGAACTTCAATATCAGCCGCTCGCTGTTGATCTCGGCGATGTCGTCGCACAACGTGGTGTTGCAGTTGGCGGCGACTGAGGCGATCGGGCGGTTGGGCGGCAGAACGGAAATTGGAATTCTGACTGCGGCGCTCGATAAGACCTCGGAAAGTTTTATGACCGCACAGATTGCCTGGTCGCTGGGACGCCTGGCCCGGCCTGAATGTATCCCGCCGCTGGTCGCCCTGCTCAAGAGCTCAAACCCAACGGTGCGTAACTCCGCGGCCGACGGGCTGGTGCGTACTACGAACCGGCTCCTCACCGGGTCGAATCAGTGAGTGACCGGGGCAGGCTGCATACCCTGAGCACTGTCTGATTTACGCGCTATATTCTATCTACACGCCGTATACTTCTATATATTGCTCTGCATTGTTTGATGACCGATTAGCATCTGACCGGGAGCAGAATTATGTTCGGGTGGAACGCGAGGCATTTTTGCAAGGTTCGTTACCGATGGGAGTTCCCCGCCCGCGCCATCCATCCGTCAACCAAATCTCATAAAACCCCCGTCCTCTGCCTCCTGATAGCGATGCTCTGCGCGCTTGGTCGTGCCGCGCAAGCCCAGGCGGCGTCGGCTACGCCGGTGAGCGGTTTTGGTCGGCCGCTGCCCGCGATCGCTCACGAAGGACCTCACGGGCAGGACCTGGCGAACTTCCTCGCCGGTCATGCCGCGTTCAAAAAGCCGCTCAGTCTGCCCGAGCTCGGCCCGCTGTTCAACAACCGCACCTGTATCGCCTGTCATTGGGGACCCGCGATTGGCGGCAGCGGCGAGTTCATGTCCGAGATTCGGGTGCGTGACGATCCGACCGGCGGACCCGTTCACTTGTTCGCGGCCGACAATATCCTGCGCGGCGGCGTGCAGAGCCAGGGCAATAACTCGGTTTTCACCACCGGCCTGATGTCGATGCCGATCGGGTGTCCGATCACCAGTCCCAGCTGCATACCGTCGCCCTGTCAGACCGAGGAGATGGCACGGACGACTTTTTCGACCACCCTGCCAATCTGCGATCCTACCAGCCAGAGTTTTGCCGCCGGCGACAATTGCAGCGCGGAGCGCCAGTCGCTGGCCTTGTTCGGCGACGGATTGGTCGAAGCGGTGACCGACCAGACGCTGATCGATCTGGCCGCGAGCGAACCGGCCGAGGTCGCCGGCACGATCAAGATGCTCAATGAGTTCGGCCGCGAGCGGGTCGGGCGTTTCGGATGGAAAACCGAAAGCGCCACCCTGCGCGGCTTTGCGGTCTCGGCTACCAGCAATGAACTCGGCCTCACCACGCCCGATGCGCCGCAGGAAAATACCTCCTGCGCGGACGGCAAAACCCAGTTCGGCGTCCTGCTGGATAACGGCCAGGAACCCGAAGATAAGACCGATGCGAGCGGGCGCGCGGAGGTTGACCGGATGGTCGATTTCATCCGCGGCCTGGCGCCGCCGCCGCGGCTGCCGGAAAATGCGCGTGCGGCCGCTGGTCATCGGATCTTCTATTCGATCGGATGCGCGGGTTGTCATACGGAAACTCTGACCACCGCATCGGATCCCGCTGCGTTCATCGCGTCTACCACTGGCGGCGTGCCGATCACGAAGTCCCTCAACCGCATTCTCGCCCATCGAACCTTCCATCCGTTCGGTGACTACCTGATGCACGACATGGGATCGCTCGGCGACGGCATCACCAACGGTTCGTCCGGGCCGACCATGATGCGCACCGCGCCGCTGTGGGGTCTGCGGGTAAAGGTCCGCTTCCTGCACGATGGGCGTGCGTCAGACGTCGCCACCGCCATCCGCTTGCATGACGGACAGGCAAAGAATGCGGCGCAACAATTCGAGGCGCTCAGCCCCGCGCAGCAGCAGGATCTGCTTGATTTCCTGAACACCTTGTAGGGGAAGCGCGGGCCGGCGGCACGCGGCCGTCAGTTCGCGCTGTAGGGCCGCCATACAAGTCGCGCGGCGGGCCGGCCATCTGGACCGGCGATCCGGCGGCCTGCTATTGAAAGATGATGGCGGAAAATCTGCGCAGCAGGCTGGTAACTGAAGGCGTTCAACGGACCCCGAATCGGGCGATGCTTCGCGCGGTCGGCTTCGGCGATCGCGATTTCCAAAAACCGATCATCGGGGTCGCTAACGCCTATAGCAATCTCACCCCTTGTAACCTCAGCCTCGACGACCTTACCGAACGCGCCGCGGCCGCGCTCAAGGCGGCGGGCGCGATGCCCCAGGTGTTCGGCACCATCACCGTCAGCGACGGCATCGCGATGGGCACCGAGGGTATGAAGTACTCGCTGGTCTCGCGCGAGGTCATCGCCGATTCGATCGAGACGGTCTGCAACGCCGAGGCGATGGACGGAGTGCTCGCCATCGGCGGCTGCGACAAGAACATGCCGGGCGCGATGATCGCGATGGCGCGGCTCAATATTCCGGCGCTGTTCGTTTACGGCGGCACCATCAAGCCCGGCCATCTCAACGGCCGCGATCTGACCATCGTCAGCGCCTTCGAAGCGGTCGGCGAATACAGCGCCCACAAGATCGACCAGGAACAGTTGCTGGCCGTCGAGCGCCACGCCTGCCCGGGCGCCGGCGCGTGCGGCGGGATGTACACCGCCAACACCATGTCCTCGGCCATCGAGGCGCTCGGCATGAGCCTGCCGTATTCGTCCACGATGGCGGCGGTTGACGTGGAGAAGGCCGAGAGCGCTGCCAAGTCGAGCCGTGTGCTGGTCGAGGCGGTGCGCCGTCAACTGCTCCCGCGCCAGATCATGACGCGCCAGGCCTTCGAAAACGCGATCGCGGTGGTGATGGCGGTCGGCGGCTCGACCAATGCCGTGCTCCACCTGCTCGCGATGGCGCACTCGGCCGAGGTGCCGCTCACGCTCGACGACTTCGAAGCCATCCGCGAGCGCACCCCGGTGCTGTGCGATCTCAAGCCCTCGGGGGCCTACGTGACGACCGATCTCCATCGCGCCGGCGGCATCCCGCAGGTCATGAAGATCCTGCTCGCGCATGGCTGCATCCACGGCGACGCGCTGACCATCAGCGGTCAGACGGTCGCCGAGACCCTGGCTAAAGTTCCCGAGCGGCCGCGCTCCGATCAGAAGGTCATCCATCCGTGGGATGAACCGGTTTATCGCCAGGGTCACCTCGCCATCTTGCGCGGTAATCTCGCGACCGAAGGCGCGGTCGCGAAGATCACGGGCATCAAGCATCAGGTGATGACGGGGCCGGCGCGGGTCTTCGATCGCGAGGAGGATTGCCTGACGGCGATCCTTGCCGGCCGCATCAAAGCGGGCGACGTGGTGGTGATCCGTTACGAAGGGCCGCGCGGCGGACCAGGCATGCGCGAGATGCTGTCGCCAACCTCGGCGATTATCGGTGCCGGGCTCGGCGATTCGGTGGGGCTGATCACCGACGGTCGCTTTTCCGGGGGCACCTACGGGCTGGTGGTCGGCCATGTCGCGCCCGAAGCGCAGATGGGCGGGCTGCTGGCGCTGGTCCATGAAAACGATTCGATCACCATCGACGCGCCCCGTCGCCTGCTCCAGCTCAACCTCCCCGAAGAGGAAATTGCCCGTCGGCGCGCCGGATGGGAGCCGCCCAAACCGCGCTACACGCGGGGCGTGCTGGCCAAGTATGCGCGGCTGGTCGCTTCGAGCAGTATCGGCGCCGTGACCGACTGAGGGGCCGGATACACCGGGAAACGGCCGACCGCAGGCGGCGTACTGGATTTCAGTAGACTTTAATTGATAATAGACCACCGCTATCTCGCTGGTGTGCGATTTTCGGGGAGCCGCCCAAGCGATTTCCGGGATCGACGGGCGATTGCGCGGCGCGGGTTTTCCGGCCCAGACTATCCGCCGGCGATGGCCGCGGACGGTCACGCTGAGTTATGACACCTTCCTCCGCTCAAACGCTGTTGGGTCTCCACCTGGTGCGGGCCGACCTGCGCCTGTCGATCGAGTTGCTCAGCGGTATCTTTGCCGCCCTTTTCGCCATGAGGATGCGCCGTCGCAAGGGCGCTGTCCGTCCGGCCGGTTTCAACCTGCTGGCGCTCGGGATGTTCACGGATGCCGCGGCCTCGGCCCTGGCGGGATTGCCGCCGCTGCACGACGCCCTGGAGGCGGTCGGGCTGATATTCCTGCTATGGGCCATCATCCTGCTCTCGCTCGATTTGGCGGAAGCCTCAGTTCGCCGCCGCCGCCGCCATTTTTCGACCATCTTCAAAGACCTGCTGATGGTGCTGGGGTGCTCGTTGGTAGTCGGGGTCGTGCTGCGCTCGGAATTCCATGTCGACGTCGCTCCGCTGGTCGCCTCGGGCGCGGTCGCCAGCATCGTGCTCGGCCTGGCCCTGCAGGAGACGCTCGGCAACATCTTCAGCGGTCTCACGCTCCAGCTCGAAAAACCGTTCGAACCCGGAGACTGGGTGCGCGTCGCCAACAACGTCGGGCGGGTACTCGGCATCGGATGGCGCTCGACCTCGGTGGTGACGCTGGCCAACGAACGGCTCGAGATACCCAACGCGATGATCGCCAAGGACGTGCTGACCAACTACACGGCCGAGGCCGGAGTGGGGGACGAAATCGCGATCGGGATCAGCTATCTGGAGCCGCCCAACCGGGTCCGCGAAGTGATCCTGCGCGCGCTGCTCGACGTGGCGGACGTGGCCCGCACGCCGGAGCCCGAGATCTATGCCTGGGAATACGGCGACTATGCGATTCGCTACCGGATCCGCTACTGGCTGACGGACTACGGCCTGCGCGAAGTGGTGCGCGACCGCGTCACCGCCGCGCTCTGGTATGTGATGCGCCGCAATTCGATCGAGGTGCCGTTCCCGATCCGCACCCTCCAGTTCCGCCATACCCGGCGCGAGCGGGATAGCGAGCGTGCCTACGAAAGCAAATTGATCGAGGAGCTGCGACGCGTCGATTTCCTGCACGATCTCACCGACGAGGAGCTGCAGATGCTGGCCGGCACGGTGCAGACTCACGAGTTTGGCGCCGGCGAAGTGCTGGTCCGGCAGGGCGCCGCGGGCGATTCCTTCTTCATTATCCGGCGCGGCTCGGTCGAGGTGATGGTGGAGCACAACAACGGCCAGCGCGTCCATGTTGCCGACCTGGAGCCGCCGGCCTTCTTCGGCGAAATCGCGCTGATGACCGGTGAGCAGCGCAACGCCACCGTGATGGCGCGCACCGACGTCGAGGTGCTCGAGATGGATCGCGACGCCTTCACGCACCTGTTTCATAATCATCCCGACGTCACCACCCGCATCGGCGAGGTCATCTCAGCGCGCCTGAGCGAGCGGCGCGATATCCTGGCCGCGCTGCCCGACGGCGACGGCAGCCGCGCGCGCCGCAACTGGCTGATGCAGAAGATGCGCGCGGTGTTCGACTTGAGGTAGCAGCGATTAGCGCGATCGGATCGGAATCAGCCGGGCGTTCTCGACTACCATCTTCCAGGTCGTCAGCGGTTTGCCCGGTATCCTGATCACCACCCGGCCGCGATGCTTGGCATAGCCGGTGCTGGCGCCGGGGACGAAACCAGACTCCTTCACCACCTTGTAAGTGCCGATCACCTGTTCGGTCTTCCGCCCGCTCCGCACATAGAATTGGAATTCATTCCCGCGGTTGGAAAATGAGTTAGACACGGGACTGATGATCTCTTCGCCCGGCCGCAGCTTGTTGCGATACCATTGCTCGGCCGGTTCGATTTGCACCGGGCGCAACCGGTCGCGGTCGATGGCGAATAGTAGGTCGCCGTGGCTGCGCTCCAGGTTCACGCCGACGTCGACGAATTGCACGCCCTCGCCGGGCACCTGTCCCTTGGGAAAAAAGAGCATCGGCGGGTCGAAGCTTCCGCCCGGCAGGGCATCGATAACCTGCAGGCGCTGATATTTTTCCGCGCCGGCGATTTTCCAGAAAATCAACCGGTCGGGGCGCTCCACTCCGCGATAGATGGTGGCGAGAAATTCGAAGGTCGAGGTAAAGCCGCGCGAGCGCGCGAAGGAGAGCAGATAGATCAGCCGCAGCGGGTATTCGTGATCGTCGCTGGGCGGGAGGTCGGCAAAAATCTCCGCCCTGCTATACAGACGATTGCCCGGTCCGGCAGATTCCTCACCGCCACCGAAGTTCTCGGGCGGGAGTTGCGCCAGCGCCTTGCGCCCGGCCGCGACGCCGGCGTCGGTCAGCACGGTTATCGCTGCGACCCTGACCGAACGGCTCTGGTCATTGAACGCGACCGGGGTCAGCGTCTGGAGTACCTCCGGCGCAACCGGCTTGGACTTGCCGAGCGCGCGTATCGCCCATTCCCGGATGTAAAGGTCGCGATTGCGAAGTGCCGCAATCAACGCCGGTGTAGCGCTCTTTCCCAGGCCGGCAAGGGTCTCGGCGGCGCCATCGCGTATCCGCCGATCCCCGTCGCCGAGCGCCTTGACCAGGGCGGGAATCGCCGCGGCGCCATCGGGTCCCAGCGCCGTGATTGCGCTGAGCGCCGCCACGCGCACCCGCGGATCCTGATCTCCAGTCAACGCGCGCGCCAGCGACGGCGCCGCGCTCGCTCCTGCGATCGGGCCGAGCACTTTCGCGATCGCGGCGCGGAAGCTTGGCTGCTGATTGGTGGCGAGCTGCAGTTCCAGCATCGGCGTCGCGTCGAGCGCGTTACGGCCCATTCCTCCCAGCGCTTCGACCGCTCCCCAATGCTGCACCGACTGGTCGGACCGCAGAGCCTCGATCAAAATCGGCACCGATGCCTTGTCGGTCGGATCGATTTTGGCAAGCGCATAGGCGGCCGAGTCGCGCACGTAGCGCACCGGGTCATTCAACACCGCGGAAAGCGCGGGGACGGCGATTTTGGCGGGCGGCCCGATCCGTGACAGATCGTCAGCGGCCAGAGCGCGGATATTCGGGTTGGAATCTTTGAGCGCCTCGGCCAGTTCCGGAGCCGCCGCTTTCGCCGCTCCTTGACGCATCTGCAGCGCTGCGACCGCGGCGAGGCGCACCTGCGGGTTTTTGTTCTTGAGCGCCTGCCGCAGCAACGGCACCACCGCTGCGCCGATACCCGCGACCTGCATCGAGGCGAAGGATTGCACCCGGGGGTCGCTGAAGGTGCCGATCAGAATCGGCCAGACCGCCGGCTGCTCTTTTGCCATCTCGCCCAGCGCACTGACCACGGAGATGCGAAGCTGCGCGTTCCTGTCGCGCTTGTCTTCGAGCAGATGGCTCAACGCGGGAATCGCCGGTGCGCCGACGTTGGCAAGCGCTCTGATCGCGTAGCCCGCGACGTCGGGCGGCGGGGCGGGATTCTCCAGGGCATCGAGGAGCGGCGCAATCGCCGCGGGCGGCAGCGGTTTGATTCCCGCGAGCCCCCGAGCCGCCTCGCGCTGCGCCCCTGCGTCGGGACTTTGCAACTGCTTGATGAGCTCGGCGACCCGTGGCGACGCAGAACCGCGCCGATCGCTCTGCGCCTGCGCCGCTCCGGAGGCCAGCACCAGCGCCAGAAGAACGAGCAGCGCCTGCCGTCTAAGAAAGCCTCGCGATGATGCGCGCGCCATCTTGCCGGGCGGAGTGGTCCCGCTCGCTAATGCGCCACGATCGCCGCGATCGCCGCGCGTGCGTCGCGGCCCGCCGGACCCATGATATCCAGGTACTTCGGATCGACGTAATTCGCCACGCCGCTGAAGTTCGGCCGCGCCGCGCAGCGCGCCAGCCAGCGCCCGACCGAGGCCCGCTCGCCGTCCCACATCCATGAGAGCGACAGATGGTCGAGCCGCACGAGGTAGGGGGTAAGCGCCACATCGGCCAGGCTGTATTCATCGCCCACCAGCCACGGCGTCGCATCGAGTTGCCGAGCCATCTGCGTCAGCAGCTTGTCGTGGGCCTTGATCGCATTGGCGAAGGCCGGCGACTCGACCCCCTGGTTGAGCCGCGCGCGAAAGCTCTCACGCATCGCCGGGTCCGGCCGGCCGGCGGCGTAACGTTCGATCGCTTCGGGGCCGAGCGCGAGATATTGATGGCGAAAGGCGAGCGCGAAGCTGATGGTGGCGCACGCCAGGTGCAGGCCGGTGTCGGGAATCTGCGTCCAGATGCGCATCCGGGCCCGCGCGATAGGATCCTGCGGCCGCAGCGGATGATCGGGATAGGCGTCATCCAGATACTCGCAGATGACGGTCGACTCGATGATCGGCTGACCCTTCTCGACGATAGTGGGGACCACCGCCTTGGGGTTGAGCTTTACGTACTCGGGCTGGTTTTGATCGCCGGCACGCAGGTTCAGATGGTGCTCGGTGGGTTTGAGATTTTTTTCGTGGATCACCAGCCGGACCTTCTGCGAACAGACCGACATGTTGTTGTGATAGAGCTCCATGGTCGCCTCCGGATTGCGCCGCGACGCTCACGCGTCCGCGCGGTTCATTTGGTGTCGAACTCGAATACCACCTCGCCCGGCGTCTGTGGATTACCGGCGGCGAGTTTCTCCAGATAAAGTCCGATCAGCTTGTCGCCCGGCCGCTCGGCCAGCAGCGCGTTGAAGGCCTCGCGGGCGGCCTCCGGCGCGCCATGCCTGAGACGGCCGAGCGCTTCCGCGTAACGCTCACAGTAGCGCGGGTCGACGCCGTCGCCGAGCCGGCCGGCCACCTCTACCACCGGCACCAGCTCTTCCTTGCCTTTGACCTTGACCAGTCCGATCTCGCGCACCAGGTAGTGGTTGGTGCCGCCGGCTTCGTCGAGGGTCTTGCGGGTGACGATCAGATGCGAGCCGAAGCGGCGCGTCAGCCCCTCCAGCCGCGAGGCGAGATTCACCGTGTCACCGATCACCGAATATTCGAAATGCTGGTCGCCGCCGAAATTGCCGACGATCACGTCGCCGGTCGCGATGCCGATGCCGATGTCGAGGTCGGCGAAACGCTCGTCGTTGTGGCGCAACCGTGCCAGGGCCTCGAGCATGTTGAGCCCGCAATCGATCGCGGCGCGCGACGGATTTTCCAACGGCAGCGGTGCGCCCCAGAACGCCATGATGCCGTCGCCCATCAGCTTGTCGAGCACGCCGCGGCTGTCGAAGATAAGCCCGGTCATGGCGTTGGTGTAGGTGTTGAGCAGCGCGACCAGCGCTTCGGGCTCGGAGCGCTCGGCGCGCGCCGTGAAGTTCACGATGTCGGAAAACAGGATGCTGAGGTGGCGGCGCTCGCCGCCGAGCCGCAGCCCCTGGGGATCGTCGACGACCGAGGAGATCACACCCGGATGCAGGTAATGCTCGAAGGCGTGACGAATACGGCGCTTCTCGCGGCCTTCGGTGGCATAGCGGAAGCTTGCCAATAATGCGTAGGTGATACTGACCACGCCGAGCGGAAAGACCACCCCGACCAGCGTTCCGCCGTACGCCAGCCGCGCCTGCGCATACAGAAAATAGCCGCCGGCCAGGACCAGCAGCGCCACGAAGGACCAGATCGCCGAGAGCGTTGCGGCCGCGGCGCTGATCGCGATTCCCAGTATCACCGCGCTCAGCCGCGCCTCGCCCTCGCTGGTCTCGGAGCGGCGGATGAAGGTGCCCTGCAGCAGATCGTCGATCGCGTTGGCGTGAATCTCGACCGCCGGATAATCGGCGCCCACCGGCGTCACCACGCGATCGCCGAGCCCATGGCCGGTGACGCCGACCAGCACGATTTTATTTGCCAGCGCGGCGGCCGGGACGCGATGGTTCACGATATCGGCCACCGAGTAGCGCGGGAAGACGGTTTCATCGCCACGGAAATCGACCAGCATCCGGCCCATCTCATCGACCGGAATCGATTCGTCTCCGATCGCCACGCCGGTGATGCCGACCGGCGACAGTCGCAGCGAGAGCGGCGCGTTGTCGCGATAAGCGGCGGCCACCGCCAGGAACAGCGGGATGCAATAGCGGTCGTGAAAACGCACCACCGTCATCTCCGAGCGCATCACGCCGTCCGCGTCGGCGTCGATATCGACGTAGGCGCTGCCCCGGGCCGCCTTGAGCAGCGGCGCGATCGGCGGCAGGTAGGCATGCGCGGTGAGCAGCAGCGCGGGCGCCGGGCCGGCCGCCTTGAGCACGGTCCCATACTCGAGCGGCGGCGGCGTCTGGATGGTGGTGACGTAGTTGGCGTTGGCCTGCGCGCTCTGCAGATTGTTGAACTGATGGCTGGCCAGCGGATAGGCGAGGATGGTCGAGCCCTGGGTCTGAATCGCCCTGGCGAACTGGAGATCGTTGCTTTCGCCCAGGGTGCTGGCGATGGTCGCCGGGCTGAGGCCGGCGGCAGCGAGCCGCCGGGCGATCTGCTCGCGCTGCACGTCGGCGTTGTCGCGTTCGCTGAAGAAGATATCGAAACCGACGACCTTGACCCGGTAAGCGCGCAGCGCGTCGACCAGCCGCGCCATCGTGCTTCGCGGCCATGGCCAGCGTCCGAGCTCGGCGATACTACGGTCGTCGACCGCGGCGATCACGACGATACGCGCCGGCTTGCGGCCCGGCCGCGCGTACATCCGCAGATCCGAGGCCTTGAGCTCCGCCATCTCGAGCGCGCGCGAATAGCGTGCAGCGATCGAGAACAACCCGACCATCACCAGCAGGCCGAGAACGAACGAGCGCAGCGCCGTGCCGCGAAGGATTTTGAACCTGCCTGAGGCCATACCCGAACCGGACTGGCCAGAGATTAGGACACCGGGGCGCTTTAAGCCAACCGGCTCCGACCGGCGATCGCTATTCCTTCCAGCTGAACTGCCGGAACAGGCTGATTTCGCCGTATTGCTTGGCGGTGCCGTAGCCGAACTGGGTCATCAGGCCGAGCTGCCATGGACGGTAGAAGAACGTGAGGTCGGGGCCGCCCTGGCCGGCGCTGCCATTGGTGATGCCGCCGGTCCAGAACGCTCCGCCGGCGCCGGCCAGCACCATGAACGTATCGTTCGAGATCGCGACCGTGCGCAGATCGATCTCGGTCGAGGTCACCGCGTTCTCGAAGGTATGGAGCGAGCTGAACGACCAGTTGAGCGGCAACCGGCTGTAGGCGAACAGCCAGCTATTGAAATCGCCCTCGATCACCGAGCTGTGGCTGTCGCCGCCGTCGTGCCCGCCGGAAAGATAAAAGTGAGCGCCCGGAAAGATCGCGAAATCGAGGCCGCCCTGGAAGCGCCCGAAATCGTAGCGCGAGTTGGCCCCGTTGGTCGGGTCGAGCGGATTCGAGAAGCCCTCGCCCACGTAAAGCTGATAGCCGGTCGCGCGTCCGAACACGCCGATGTAGGGCGTCAGACTTTGCTCAATCTGGAAACCTTCCTGGGTGACGCCCGACTGATCGCTGATATAGCCGCCGCCGTACAGCACGAGTTGGAAAGTCCCCTGCTGCTTCAATGAGAAGAAATCCGGATAGAAGCTGCTTAGCTGCGCATGGGCTGTTCCGGCAGCAAGGATCGCAAGCGACAGGGCCAAGGCCGCGCCGCGAAGCAGCGTCGGTATTACAGAATCGCGGGGCACGTCAAATTCCCGCTAGCCGGGGAATCCTCCACCGCTCGGCGGGGGTGGCGGTGGCGGCGGCGGGGGTGGCGGTGGTGGTGCCGCGCTGGCGCCGGGGCTGACGCCGGTGAAGCCGCCCGCGCCGCTGCCGGTGGTGCCGATCGCGGCCGGCGTCAGCGGCGCCAGCGCGCACGGTACCGCACTCGTGTAGCCCGGCTTGATCTCGATCGCCGGCGCTCCCGGATTCAGCGTGCTGCGAACCTCGACCACGCCCTCGGCGACCGAGACATCGGTGAAATCGCTGCAATTTGGATAGCCCGGCCGCGGGGCTCCGGCGCGATAGTCGGTCTCGTAATCGGTGCCGCGCGCCGCCGCGATCGCGTTGGGCGTATGCACCGCGAAGTTGGGCACGCCGCCCGCCGAAGTGGCGTGGACCAGCGAACGCAGCAGGCCCGAGACCAGGCTCACCTGGGTGCTTATCCGCCCACCGGCGCCGACCAGATGCTGGTCGATGGTGATGGTGCTGGATTCGTGAATCTGGAGCTGGCTCTGATCGGTCAGTGTGATGGTCGCGGAGGAGGCCGGCCCGGTGGTGATGCGATCACCGACCATTATCGCTGTGCCCTGGGCGAGGTTGCTGGTCGTGGCTCCGCGCTTCACCTGCACCTGACCCTGGACGGCGGTGGCGGTGCCGGCGGTTGCTTGCGCGAAGACCGGCGGCGTCGCCAGCCCGATCGCGAGCGCGATCACTGCGCCGAGAAGCGTGGCGAACCGTGCCGCAGTGGCGAGTGGCGCGCGCGGCCGACAAGCTGCGATCCGCATGGTCATAGCTACTATGCGAAACTTCTATGTTTTGCGGTGAGTCGAGTCAAACCGCAAACTGCTCTTTTGGCCTAATCGGCACCCTGGGAAGTCGATCGTGAGGCGTTTCGATCGCCATGCGGCGAGCCGGTCTTGCGGCGCCGGCGCGCCGGCGGGGTTTCTTGACACTGTTCGGCGTTCATGAAAATCAGCTAAGCTGACAGTATCGACATACTGGAGCGTTGCAAGGAGTTCTCGATGGCATCGGAGAAAGTCAAAGTTGCAATCATCGGCTCGGGCAATATCGGCACCGACCTGATGTTCAAGCTGCGCCGCAGCACGGTGCTCGAGCTGACCTGGATGGTCGGCGTGGTGCCCGATTCCGACGGGCTGCGCCGCGCCCGTGAGCTCGGCTACAAGACCACGCACAAGGGTATCGAAGACCTGAAGGACCATCTCGAGGACTTCGAGATGGCCTTCGACGCCACCACGGCGCACGCCCATTACAAGCACGCCGAACTGCTCAAGCAGTGGGGCAAGATCGCAATCGATCTGACCCCGGCGGCGATCGGTCCCTACGTGGTGCCGGTGGTCAACCTCGATCAGTACCTCGACCATCAGAACGTCAACCTGGTGACCTGCGGCGGACAGGCGACGGTGCCGATGGTCTATGCGGTGTCGCGGGTGACGCCGGTCAAGTACGCCGAAATCGTCTCGACCGTGGCCAGCCGCTCGGCGGGTCCCGGCACGCGCCAGAATATCGACGAGTTTACCGAGACCACGGCGCGCGGACTCTCGGAAGTCGGCGGCGCCGCGCAGGGCAAGGCGATTATTATTCTCAACCCCGCCGACCCGCCGATCATCATGCGCAACACGGTTTACGTCAGCCTCGACAAGGACGCCGACCGCGAGGCGATCAAGGGCTCGATCGAGGAGATGGTGACCGAGGTGCAGCGTTACGTGCCCGGCTATCACCTGAAGTCGCCGCCGATCTTCGACGAGGATCGGGTGATGATAATGCTCGAGGTCGAAGGGGCGGGCGATTACCTGCCCAAGTTTTCGGGCAACCTCGACATCATGACCTCGGCCGCGGTGCGCGTGGCCGAGGGCTTCGCCAGCCATCTCAAGACACGCAAAGGACGCCCTGAGCGGCGGGAGGAGAGCCGGGCATGAGTGCCAAGAAAATCTGGATTACCGATACCACGCTGCGCGACGGCGACCATGCGATGTCGCACAAGTACGAGGTCGACCAGGTGCGGCGTATCGCCCAGGCGCTCGATGAGGCCGGCGTGCCGGTCATCGAGGTCTCGCACGGCGACGGGCTGGGCGGCTCGTCGATGCAATACGGCTTCTCGATCGAAGAGGAGGAGAAGTACCTGCGCGCCGCCGCCGAGGTTATCAAGCGCGGCCGGATGGCGTTCCTGCTGCTGCCGGGAATCGGCACCCGCCACGACCTCGAGCGGGCCGCCAAAATCGGCGCCAAGGTGGCGCGCGTCGCCACCCATTGCACCGAGGCCGACATCTCCGAACAGCACATCAAGATGGCCAAGGACCTCGGCCTCGACGTGCATAGCTTCCTGATGATGTCGCACATGACGTCGCCCGAAGCGCTGGCCGGGCAGGCCAAGCTGATGGAAAGCTACGGCGCCGACTGTATCTACGTGGTCGACTCCGCCGGCGCCCAGCTCGTCGACGAGGCGCGCCAGCGGGTGCGCGCGCTGCGCCATGCGCTCGAGCCCAAGACCGAGGTCGGCTTCCACGCGCACAACAACCTCGGCCTGGCGGTCGGCAACAGCCTGGTCGCGATCGAAGAAGGCGCCACCCGCATCGACGGCAGCGCCTGCGGACTCGGCGCCGGCGCGGGCAACACCCAGACCGAGGCGCTGGTCGCGGTGCTCGATCGGATGGGTATCGAGACCGGCATCGATCTCTTCAAGATCATGGACGTGGCCGAGGAAGTGGTCTACCCGATAATGCGCCAGCGCCACGTGCCGCGCATCGATCGCGGCAGCCTGACGATCGGCTACGCCGGCGTCTACTCGACCTTCCTGCTGTTCGCGCAGCGGGCGGCCGAGAAGTTCGGCGTCGAGACGCGCGACATCCTGGTCGAGCTCGGCAAGCGCAAGATGGTCGGCGGCCAGGAAGACATGATTATCGACGTCGCGGTCGAGCTCGCGAACCAGGCCAAGAGCAAGCCCCGCCGCGCCGAAGCGCGCGCCTAGGCGGCGCTGCGGGCCTGAAACTTCGCAACCCACGATGGGCGCCGGCAGCCCCGGCGCCCGTCATCCGCTTAGGGAGCGCCATTCCATGTCAATCTGGACCGGCCTGATGGGCCACGGGGTCAAGCAGACGTTCTATGACGCCGGCGGCGTGCGCACGCGCGCGATCGAGGCTGGTTCCGGCCCGGTGCTGATCTTCCTGCACGGCACCGGCGGCCATGCCGAGGCTTACACGCGCAATATCGTCGAGCATGCGCGACACTTCCACGTCTATGCGGTCGACATGGTCGGGCATGGCTACTCGGCGATGCCTGACATCGCGTACCACTACGACGATTACGTGAAATGGCTGCACGACCTGCTCGACGCGATCGGCGCCCGCACGGCGATTATCTCGGGCGAATCGCTGGGTGCGATGGTCGCGCAACTGTTCGCGATTCGTTATCCCGAGCGCGCCGAAAAAGTGGTGCTCAACACCGGCATCATGTGGCCGTCGGACGCCGCCGGGCGCAAGGAAGTAAACGACCTGCTCGAGCGCAGCCGCGCCGCCACCGGCGCGCTCACCCGCGAAACGGTGCGCAAGCGGCTGGATTGGCTGATGTTCGAGCCGGCCAAGAGCGTGACCGACGAGCTGGTCGAGGTGCGCTATCAAATCTACACCCAGCCGGGACGCGGACCGGTAATCCGCAAGATCGCCGAGGCCAGTATCAGCGGCCTGCTGGCGTTGGAGGCGGGCAAGGGGCTGTGCGATCCCGAGTTCCTGCGGCGCTGTCGATGCCCCGCGTTGCTGGTCTGGACGCGGCATAATCCGGGGCAATCGATCCCGGTCGCCGAGGCCGGCATGCAGCACATCCCCAACGGCCGCATGGTGATCATGGAGAACAGCGCGCATTGGCCCCAATGGGAGGAGCCCGAGCTGTTCAACAAGCTGCATCTCGAGTTTCTGCGCGGCAACGGCTGAGCGACCGCTTTCAGGAGAGACTGCCATGGCATCCACGATGAATTCAGCGCAAATCAACACGATCGCCAAACGGCTGATCGAGGCCGAAGACAAACGCGCGCCGATTGCGCCGTTGACCACCGAGTTTCCCGAGCTGGCGGTCGAGGACGCCTACGCAATCCAGCTGGCGGTGCTCGAAGTCAAGAAATCGCGCGGCGAAATGGTGACCGGCCGCAAGGCGGGGCTCACCAGCCAGGCGATCCAGAAACTGTTCGGCGTCAACGAGCCCGACTTCGGCCATCTGCTGGCGAGCATGATGGTCGAGAGCGGCGCCGCCATCGCGTCGTCGGAAGTGATACAGGCCAAGGCGGAACCGGAAATCGCGTTCGTGCTGGCGCAGGACCTGCGCGGACCGGGGGTGACCGCGCTCGATGTAGTCGGCGCGACGAAATACATCGTGCCGGTGCTGGAGATAATCGACAGCCGCATCGCGGACTGGAAAATCAAGCTGGGCGATACCATCGCCGACAACGCCTCGTGCGGCAAGGTGGTGATCGGCGGCCCGGCGCGGCCGGTCACCGGGGTGGACCTGCGATTGGTCGGCGTGGTGTTCGAGAAAAATGGCGAGGTGATCGCGACCGGCGCCGGCGCCGCGGCGCTCGGCAATCCCGCCATCGCGGTGGCCTGGCTCGCCAACAAGCTGGCCTCCTTCGATCAATATCTGCGCAAGGGCGAGCTGATTCTGCCCGGCTCGCTGACCTCGGCGTTCGACGCGAAGCCCGGCGACCATATCCGGGCCACCTTCGATCGGCTGGGCTCGGTCGGCGTGCGCTTCGTCTAATTCGTTGCGCAAAGATTTCACACTTATCGGGCGCGATCGCTCCCGCCGCGAGGCCGCTTCGCTGCGCGTTCGGCCCGTTGAGCGGTTAAGCAATAAAGGCTAAAATAGCAAGGAGAAGACATATTAAGGCTGATATAGCTAGCACAAGGAGCGCGCCCTCGATGAGCGAGATCACCGTCACCATCCATAACTACCATGAGCGATTGCTGAGGGACTTGCGTGAGCAGAGCGCGATGTTCAACGCGGATCCCTCGGAAGAGAGCGGGAGCAAGCTGCTGGCTCTGCTGCATGACGATCTGATCCGCCACACCGCGGACGAGGAGCGCGACTTCTACCCGCTGATCGATCAGATAATCAAGGCGGAACCCGGTGGCGCGACCGCGAGCATGGTGATCGACCACGAGTTCATCGGCGAGTACGTGGACTGGATAGAGGCGGCGCTGCAGTCGCTGCGCAGCGCCACTGGCAGCCATCGCGAGCTTCTGCTAAGTCAGCTGCGACGCTACCTGGTGCAACTCGAGGCGGTCCTCAATCTGCACATGGAAAAAGAAGAACGCCTGTTTCTGCCGATGATCGAGCGGCATGTCTCGCTGGTGAATCAGCAGCGGATGCTGGCGGCGATGAACGGCACTGCGATGAACGGGTCGGACGGCGATCTGCCGGTTGACGGCAAGGCTGCCGCGGGCAAGAGCGCGCGCAAAAAAGCCCCCAGCGCAAGAGCGGTCCATAATGGCGAGGCCGCGCGTTCGGCGGGCGATAAGCATCACCAACCACGCCGATGACCCGCGCGCACGCGGTCTCGGCCCCAGGGGCATCGTCTTTCCTTGATCGAATCTGACCCTGCCGAGACGCCGCCCGGCCATCGCGCCGCGCCGCACGCGCATACCGATCCCGATCTGC
>Ga0307372_10001329_pt1 | contig 43559 bp, 54 predicted proteins | sample OX1MG_FD_202533 | JGI IMG/M metagenome (GOLD analysis project Ga0307372, IMG submission 202533) | Soil microbial communities from Risofladan, Vaasa, Finland - OX-1 | ecosystem: Environmental > Terrestrial > Soil > Coastal area > Acid sulfate soil | place: Finland: Risofladan, Vaasa | collected...
CTGGGCATCACCCGTCTGCGCCTGCATGCGGGCGGCGAACTGCCGGAGTTCCGGCGCCGAGGTGTGCCCGGCGGCAGTCCCGGCCATCGCCGCAGCCTGCCCTTCCAGGCCCAGCATGCTGGTGGTGTACTGCTGTATACATATGCACCGCTTCTGGGCGCAGGGAACGTCCTGATCTGCCGCATTCGTTGATGCGTACCCTGGCCGCAAGCCGTTTGCAGCGACCGGAGGGCCGTCATGGTGGTGGGAAGGGCCGCGCGGGCTGCGCAGGTTGAAGCTGTCCTCGGCAGGGCGCACGCGCCTGCCGCACTTGACCTGCTGGAACTGGCCGAATTCGCGTGGCATGACTGCTACGGGGAGATCACCCCGCCCGATGACGTGGTCGATGACATCCTCATCTGCTCACGCGGCGACCTGGCCCAGATGATCCGGGTCACCCGACTCGCTGTCGAGGATTCCCGGGATCTGCGAATCGCGGCCGACGCTCTCCGGGCCGAAGATCGCTGATCGTCCGCCACGCGTCACAGGACCCCACGCGCGCACTCTTCTGACCCGTTGAGGCGGTCGCAGAGTCGACCGCTCATGCCGCGAGTTGGGCACCTGTCCGGTTCCTATTGGTGCTGTGGTGGGCCGGGTTCTACGCAGAACTCGTTGCCCTCGGGGTCGGCCATGACGGTGTGGTGCTCGTGGTGGGCCACGACGGTGGCCCCGAGTTTCTCCAGCAGGCTACCTCGGCCCGTACCGGTCCGGGCGCGCGCAGGTCGAAGTGCATCCGGTTCTTGGCTGTCTTGGTCTCGGGTATCTGGGTGAACCAGATGTTCGGGCCGCCCCAGCCGGCGGCTTCCACGAAGGCCTTGCCGGTGGTGGAGTCTTCGTCCACGTCTGACCCGAAGACGGCCGCCCAGAAGGTGGCGAGCGCGAGAGCGTCTGCCGCGTCGAACGTGACGGACTTGATGACAGCTGCCATCCCTGGAACGTAGCCAGCCCAGGACCATGTCCGCACGCCAGTTCCCGAAGAGGAAGGCGGGACAGCATCACCTGCTTCTGGCTTCTGGCTGAGGCCGGTATCTGGTGATACAGGCCCGCGCCGACGGCCTGAGGCCGAGCCAATAGTCGTTACAGCAGGTAGCCGGAGGGCCGGGCAGTAACGCGCACAGTCCCGCCGATCTGCGCGGGTCGCCACTCTCCGATGACGGCCAGCCGAGGCGCACAGATCAGAGCTTTCTGGATGGCCAGGCGCGGTGGGCGGCATCGCGAGCTGACTCCGGTCATCCGGTTATCCCTTCGCGCCAACAGTCACAGTGAGCGGTCTGTGGAAGCGCCGGCCCAGGGAATGGCATGGTGGGAGACGCTGCTGCTGGTCGCTGTCTAGCCCTAACTGGTGCTTGACGGATCAGTCCCAACTGGTGCTTTACAGGTTGTCTGGGAAACATGGGCGGTCTTGTGTCTCGACCGCGGCGGTTCCCGTCGCCTTGGTGATCACCAGCGTCCCGGCACCGCCCGGACGGTCGGCCACGGTCTGCTGGTCACCGCGTGCCGCTGACTGCGAATGGCCCGCGCTCGTCTGGCTGCCCGGTGCGGTCCCGGGTCGCGAACAGGGCGATGTCAGCTCCCACAGCGCCGTGATCGGCCCGGTGCTCCACCCTGCGCAGCTGCTCAATGCGGAGACCGGTGGTCAGGCCGGTGAGGATCTCCTCGGTGTAGAGCAGCCGGGGATCCGGCGGACCAGCAAGGCCGAGCGCCTCGACGTGATGGCCCACCACGTACAGGTGCCCGCCTGGTGCGACGGCCGCCTTCGCAATCTTGAACAGCGTTTCCCGGTCCGGCGGCGGCATGTGGACGTTGGCCAGGACTACGAGGTCGTAGGCCGTCCGCGCGACCCAGTCGCGCAGGTCGGCTCGCTCGCAGGTGATCGAGACAACCATCTGACGGGCCCGCTGCTCTGCCTGTCCCAGCCCGACCGCAGAGGCGTCCACGACCGTCCGGCCAGCCGTTGCGGGCCAGCCACAGGGCATTGCGCCCGGTGCCGCCGCCGAGATCGACGGCCCTGCCCGGCGTTAGGCCGCTGACCAGCTCAATCATCGCCGGATCTGGCTTATCTGACCAGGTCACCTCGGTGTAGCGCCGGTCCCAGGCCGTACCGGGGTCATGCGCGCCGTCCCCCTGGCCGTGCGGGCCGCTGTGTCCATGCGGGCCGGCCTGACCGTGCGGCCCAGCCTCGCCTTGCTTCCCGCCGTTGCTCACCGGTTCCTCCCTCGTTCTGTCCGCCTCGGGCCGACGACCCCTGGGTCATGTCGCGCCGCAGCGCTGGCTGCCGTCCGGGGTCGCGCCGATGCCGGCCCTGGCCTCGAGCACTGTCATCGCCTCGATCAAGTGCCGGCGCTGAGCCGGGCCCAGAACCCCGAATACTTGCTCCTGCTGCCGGACCAGCGCATCGATCTCGCCCAGCAGCACGGTCCCGCGATCGCTCAGCTGCAGGATCCTCGGCCTCCGGTCGCCCGTGAGCGAGCCGCTTACCAGCAGATCACGGCGCTCAAGCTCGTCCGCCCCCCGCTTGACCGACATCGCGTCAGTGCCCAGCAGCCTGGCCAGGCAGCGGATAGATGATCCGGGGTGCCCGGCGACGCCACGGAGGATGGCCGCCTGCGGAGGCGTGAGGCCCAGCCCGGCGAGTTGAGCCGCCCAGGCGGCCCGCATCACTCGCGCCAGCCGGCTGAGGCGAAAGCCCAGTCCCTCTTCAAGGCCCAGCGAGCGCTCCTGCCAGCCGGGCTCCTCCATCCGCACGCCCGGCAGGGCCGGGCCGGGAGCGCCCTGCGCCGCACCGCTCATCCCTGCCTCCGTCCCTGCGCGCCGCGCCTGCCGCAGCGTAACAGCCGTTACGATACTTCCGCGCCCGTCAGGCTTCCCACGCCTGTCGCCGCCGGCCGGGGGGCTAGCCGCGCGGGCTCTTCGCGAGGCTGGGCTTCTCCGCATCCGACGCCGTAGCCGCCGGCGGGGCTTCCCCGGCACGCGCTGACCGCAGGAAGATCACAGCCAGCACGGCGGCGGCAAGCGCGGCGGCTGACCCGAAGCGCATCGCGATCTGGAAGCCATGCACTGCGGCGGCGGTCCGCGCCGCCGCAGAGTGGCCGGCTGCTCCCAGATACCGCTGCGACACAGCCACCGAGATCGTCACGAGCACCGCCAGCCCGAGAGCGCCACCGACCTGCTGCGCGGCGTTGAGCACTGATGAGGCCAGCCCGTGCTCGTGCCGGGGCACGCCGGCGACCGCGTTGAGCGTGAGCGGGACAAGGGACAGGCCCATGCCGAGCCCCACCATGACGAGGGCGCCGAAGACATGGAGGTATCCGGAGCTTGCGGTCAGGGTGGAGGCCAGGAGCAGGCCGGCCGCGATGAGGGCAGGGCCGGCGCCCAGCAGCAGGCGGATGTTGATGTGCCGGGCACGGCGCGAGAGCAGCAGGCTGGTCGTCGCCACCATGAACGGGATCGGCAGGTAGCCGACTCCGGTGAGCAGCGAACTATAGCGAAGGGTCTCCTGCATGAACTGGGTCAGGAAGAACAGCAGCGAGAGCATGGCGGCCCCGACGAGCAGGATGACCACATACCCAGCCGACCGGTTGCGATCGCTCAGGAAGCCACGGGGGATGAGCGGCTCCTTGCTCGATCGCTCGATGACCAGAAAGGCGGCCAGGACGACGGCGGCCAGGACCAGCGCGGCGATAGTCGTCCAGTTGGCCCAGCCGCTGCTGGGCGCGCGCACCAGGCCGAAGACGAGCAGCGACATGCCGGCCGAGGCGGCGACCGCGCCCGGGATGTCGAGCCGGCCCCGGTGCCCATCGATCCGGGGCAGGGCGACCGGCGCGAGCGCGAGCAGCGCCGCCCCGATGGGCACGTTGACGAAGAGCACCCACCGCCAGCTGGCCACCTCGACGAGGAGTCCGCCGAGCACGAGGCCGAGCGCCCCGCCTGCGCCGGTCATGGCGGCGTACACCGACATCGCCCGGTTCCGCTCGCGGCCTTCGGCGAAGGTGGTGGCGATAAGCGCCAGCGCCGCAGGCGCGACGATCGCCGCGCCGACTCCCTGAACAGCACGCGCGGCGACGAGCATCCCCGGGCTGCCCGCCAGCCCGCCGGCCAGCGAGGCAGCCGTGAACAGGGAAAGGCCGACGGCGAACATGCGCCGTCGGCCGAACAGGTCGCCCGAGCGCCCGCCAAGCAGCAAGAGCCCGCCGAAGACAAGGACGTAGGCGTCGATCACCCAGGTTAGGTTCGTCGTGGAGAAGTGCAGCTCCCGATGGATCGATGGCAGCGCCACGTTCACGATCGTCATATCCAGCATGACCATCAGCTGAGCCGCCGCGATGACACCAAGCGCGATCCTGCTACGTCCCCGAATCATCCGTGCCTCCGTTCACCGCCCGACGCATGGATCGTAACAGGTGTGACAGTTACGGTATTCCTCGCCGGCCGCCTGCCCGCTGCCTGCCACGCCGACGGCTGGCCGAGCGCGGCGCGGCCCGCGCAGCCGAGCCGCTCGACGTGATCGAGGAGACCGCCCGGTGACTGTGAGCGAGCGGAGGCAACGCAATCACCGGCGCCGGCCCCGAGCGGACCTCGTGTGACCGGCGCTCCGGAGCCGGAGTGGCTGTGGAACCCCTGGGGAACTCCGGCCCGGCCGACTACGCAATCGCACGCATCCGCCTAGGTCACAGGGCTAGCGCCCCATCGCAAGTCATCTCTCCGATGCGATGAAGGAGCGGGCCTCCGCTCATGGCCACTGGAAGTTGGATGCATCCGTCTCCATCACGTTGGGAGGCCCTTATGACGGAAGCCTGCGACGGCCGGGAGGTCGTCGGGATGGATCTGCACCGGCGCCGTAGCGTGCTGGTGCGGATGACGCCGGATGGCAGGAACCTGGAGACCTCACGAACAGCCCGGTGGAGCTGCGCCGGGCGATCGCCGGGGCCGGGATGCACCCGAGAGTGGTGCTGGAGGCAACGTACGGGTGGTACTGGGCGGCGGGCACGCTGGCTGCGGCCGGCGCGGAGGTTCACCTGACGCACCCGCTGGGTGTGCAGGGGTTCGGGTACCGGCGGGTCAAGAATGACGTCCGTGACGCGGCGGACCTGCTGCGGATGGGCCGCCTGCCCGAGGCGTGGGTGGCCCCGCATCAGGTGCGCGAGCTGCGGAGCTGACCCGCTACCGGGTCAAGCTGGTCCGCATCCGCACCAGCTGCAAAGACCAGGTCCACGCCATCTTGGCTAAGCTCGGCATCCCGGTGACCTGCACCGACGTCTTCGGTGTCTGGGGCAGCAGCTGGCTGGACGGCCTCGGGCTGCCGCAGCCTTACGCGGGGGAAATGGCCTCGCTGCGCAGGATCTGCGCGGTGCTGACCGGCGAGATCGCCCTGCTGGAAGCCGTGATCGCGGGGCTGGTCAAGGACCACCAGGGTTACCAGGCGGTCCGTGCGCTGCCCGGTACCGGCCCGGTGCCCGGCGCGGTGATCGTGACCGGGATCGGCGATATCACGCGATTCCCGCGCCCGGCCGAACTGTGCTCGCAGGCCGGGCTGACCCCCCGCCACCGCGAGTCCGGCACCAAAGTCAGCCGCGGCCACATCACCAAGCAGGGGTCACGGAACCTGCGCTGGACGCTGATCGAGGCGATCCAGCACGTGCCCGCCGGCCACCCGCCGCGCCAGCGCAGGGACGACATCATGACCCGCCGCGGCGCCCAGGCACTCCAATGGCCCGCCAGCTGCTCACCTGGGTCTTCTACGCCATGCGGACGGTCAGGTCCGGTCCCTGGCTGCCGCCGCCGGGCAGGCCGCGTGAGCAGGCCCGGACGCGGGCAGCGCGTGATCGCTGGTTTTACTGGCCCCCGCCCCGCGGCCGGCCGGCTGTCTGATTGATCCCGCTGCCCGCACGCGAACCCGCCCCATGCCCCCGCAGCAGCCAGCCGCGGGCACACCCGAAGGGATGAACGCAGCCGCGAGCCTGCCAAGGACACGAACTGCGCACGGGGCGCGCACCCCCCCACACCCCCATAACCGTTCCCCGCCCCCGCCAGCGTGAGCCCAGAAGAATGGCCAGCGTCAAGGTCGTTCGTCCAGCCGGGCACACCACCCCTTGACCCCGGCCCGCTCCTTCAGGGATGTAAAACCGTCGGCTCAACCTCCAGCTTTGACCGCACTTCCCAGCAGGGCCCGGAGCAGCGCCGACGACTGGGTGCCCTGTCGCACTATCACCGAGGAACGAGCACCAGCGGCGGCGACACCGATTCGGCGTTAGGCGCACCCGATCACCGCGCAGGCTGGCCACGCTCCCGGCATGAGGCCGTCAGGCAGTGAGGCGAGTTAATCGTGCTTTAGTTGCAATCTCAGGAAGCCGTCATTGGGTGGTGGTGTGCGGCGGCCGGTGGTGGCGGTCAGCCACAGGTACGTGCCATCGAATCGCTCCCAGGGGTTCATCTGGCGGGTGCCATCGGGCCGGAGGTCGCCAGGTGCGCACACAGCGTCCGGTCCAGCGGGTCCCGCAAACGATTCGGGGATGACCTGCGCCGGATCGGTGTGAGTGTCGGCCGCGGCCGGTGACATCGCCTCACAATCCAGGCGGCCAGCGAGCTGCACCGTTCGGGCACCGTTCTGGCGCGGTCTCGGTATCCGGCCCCGGCAGGCGCCCGAAGACAGTCGCTGCTCCAGGGCCTGGAACACCAGCGCCCGGCTCAGCTGCCCATTGCCGCGAACCAGACGTCGGTCCCGGTGGGGCCGGTGACGAACACGATCGGCCCGATGCAGGGCCGGGGCAGGCTCACCCTGGCGTTGATCGTCGAGTCCCCGGCGCTGTTCGCCTTGAAGTCGCCGGTGCTGATGTTGGTGACGGTGGCCGTGTTCCCGGCGCCGATGCTCTGGCAGCTGACCAGCGCCCGGAAGTCGGGGAAGGGGTTGGTGCCCTGCAATGCCAGCGGCACCGGGGCCTGGTTGGCCAGAACCAGCCCACGCACCCGCACCAGCAGATGGCCGTCGCGCTTGAGGGAGCCACTCCCGGCGGTGAGGATCCACGACAGCCCCCCGCCCGCCACCCCGCGGACCGGGTTGGCCGTACCCACATAGGGGCCGGTGACCGGCGTCATGGTGGCGAACTTCAGCACCGTGGCCGGGCCCGGGCCTGCCGAGGCGGCGACCCCCTGCACCGCCGCCGCGCTCACCAAGGCCGCACCACCAACGGCGGCCAGCAACAGGCTGATCTTGCGCATCTCACACCCCTTACCGGGCACGCCGACAGCGCGCCCCGCTGGTCCCTGCGTCTACCGCTCACACGTCCTGCTGGCCCGCCAGGTTCAACCCGGGCACAAAGAACCGCAGGCGCAGGTGGAGCTGCCGCGAGTGCGGCCGCCACGACGCCACCCGACCCTGCCCGCGGATGCGGATCGCCCGGAAAATGCCGCGTGACCGCGCTCGTCATATTCGATCACGTGTGCGAAAATAGCCCAATGGCCCGGCGTCCGGGCAGCGACCGATGAGTTTCACGCGGCCGGGCGGGGTAAAGGCTGACAGCGGCATCGCGGTGAACAACGACACAAGGAGGCAGCGTTGCCAGGTGAGATCGTGCACATCGAGATCCCAGCGGACGACACCAACAAGAGCCAGCAGTTCTGGGGTTCCCTGTTCGGGTGGCAGTTCCAGGCGAACCCCGGCCCGTTCGAGTACCACACCACGCAGATTGGCGGGGAGCAGGGCGCGGCGATCACGAACATGGAGCCGGGCAAGCGCGGCACGCGGCCGTACTTCGCGGTCGACGACATCAAGGCAGGTGCAGCGCGTGTGAACGAGCTCGGCGGGGAGGCAAACGAGCCGATGCCGGTTCCGGGCATGGGCTGGTTCTCGGCATGCAAGGACCCGCACGGCAACGAGTTCGGCCTCTGGCAGACCGATACATCAGCCCCACCTCCGCCGCAGTAGACCAGCGCAGAAAAGGCCGGGCCTGCTTGCCTCACGCTCCGTGACGAACATCCGGTCTGACCTCGCGTCCGGAGCCGCCGTTCTGGACGTTGGATCAGCCGTCGACACCGGCCGACTTAGGCATGCAGAACTGGTTGTTATGGCTCGCCGCAATCGCGTGGGCGCTGCCGCTGCGGATGACAGCTCGTCCCGCTGTCAGGGCATTTACATGGCGACGACGAGTTTGCCGGTGGTGTGGAGGCGCGCGAGCCGACGCATGCCTGTGGTCCTTCATCGAGGGTGTAGCGGCGGCCGATGGTGGCGCTGAGGTCGCCGCGTGCGGTGAGCTCAGCGACTTCGCGCATCCCGCCGAGCGTGCCGTCCATGTCGAGCACGAAGTGCAGGGCCACGTCATCGCGGCCGGGATTGTGACGTTCACGGCCATGGGGCGCGGGCGGGGGACCGATTTCATGTGCCGAGGTAGGCGAGGACGGCGAGGACGCGGCGGTGGTCGGAGTTGGACGGCGGGAGGCCGAGCTTGCTGAAGATGTTGCTGATGTGCTTCTCGACGGCGCGCCCGGAAACGGCGAGGCGGTCGGCGATGGCGGTGTTGGAGCGGCCTTCGGCCATCAGGGCGAGGACGTCATGCTCGCGGGCGGTGAGTGCGCCGAGGGCACTGGCGTGGCGGCTCGCGTTCAGCAGGCCGACGACGACCTCGGGGTCGAGGGCGGTGCCGCCGGCCGCGACCCGCGCGATCGCGTCGGTGAACTCCGCGACGTTGGCGACCCGGTCCTTCAGCAGGTAGCCGATCCCGCCCGGGCGCGCGGCGAGCAGGTCGGCGGCGTACCGGGTCTCGACGTACTGGGAGAACATCAGGATGCCGACTGCGGGGTGGTCGCGGCGGATCGCGATCGCGGCGCGCAGCCCCTCGTCGGTGTAGCCGGGCGGCATCCGCACGTCGACCACTGCGGCGTCGGGCTTGCAGTCGGCGACGGCGGCCTGGAGGGCGCCGGCGTCGCCGACTGCGGCCACGACCTCGTGCCCGCGGTCGGCGAGGATCTCGGCCAGGCCCGCCCTGATCACGGCGGCGTCCTCGGCGATGACGATGCGCATGCTCACAGTGTGCTACCAGCAGTGCGGCTGTCAGGCGTGGGATGGCAGTTCGACGGTGACGACCGTGGGGCCGCCGGGGGGGCTGCTGATGTCCAGGCGGCCGTCGACGGTGCGGACGCGGTCGGCCAGCCCGCGCAGCCCGCCGCGGGGGACCGGGCGGGCGCCGCCGTTGCCGTCGTCGCTGACCCGGATCCGGAGCAGGCCGGGGACATGGACGGCTTCGAGGGTCACGTGCCGGGCGCCGCTGTGCTTGGCCGCGTTGGTGAGCAGTTCGGCGGCGGAGAAGTAGGCGATGGTCTCGATCGCGGCCGATGGCCGTTCCGGGATGTCGGTGACCAGCTCGACGGGGAGGGCGCTGCGCGCGGCGAGCGTGGCCAGCGCGTCGGCGAGCCCGTTGTCCAGCACCGGGGGGTGGATGCCGCGGGCCAGGACCCGCAGGTCGGCGATCGCCTCGATCGCGCCGCGGTGGGCGTCGTCGACGAGCTGGGTGGCGCGTGCCATGTCGGCCGGGGCGGTGGTGCTGAGTTTCTCCTTCGCTAGGCCAAGCTTCATCGCCAGGGCCACGAGCTGCGCCTGGGTGCCGTCGTGCAGGTCGCGTTCGATGCCGCGCAGCCGCGCGGCGGAGTCGTCCACGGCGCGTGCCCGGGTCTCTTGCAGGGCACGGACCCGGTCCGCGAGGGATGCCGGGCCGAGCAGGCGGCGGATGAGCGACCGGTCGGCTCCCGTGACGGCGCGCGTCAGCCACGGCGCCGCGAGCAGCAGGGCCGCGCCGAGCGGCAGCAGCACGAGTTGGTGCTGGGCGAGATTCACGGTACCGATGCCGTCGATCGTGACCAGGACGTGGGGGTTGGGCGCGGTATGGATGGAGCCCGGGAGGGTAGTGCACAGGCCGCCGGGACGGCACAGCTTTGAGACGGCCGTGGGCGTGGGCAAGACATGCGTCAACAGCGCCCACCAGGCCGGGAAGGTCAGGAAGAACAGGCCGACCAGCCAGCAGCCCGCGGCGACGGCCAGGCCGGCCACGGCGAGCGGCAGCTTGAGCACGAGGTAGCCGCGCGCCCGCCAGGCGGCCGCGTCCCGCGCCGCACCGTCCAGCCAGCCGCTGTGCTGATGCGATTCGCTGATCGCGATGTGATTCTCGGATGCCAGCTTCGGTACCCGGGAAGCCGGCAGCCCGCTGATCTGGCCCGGCTTCCCCGCTGCCGTACCCGGGCGCCTTCCGCGGCGGCCAGCGCGGCCAGGCGGGCGGCATCCGGCGTCCGCACGTGCACGTGCGGCTCCGGCCGCAGCGGCGGCGGGGCCGGCACGTCCTCGCCGAGCAGCTCCCGGGCCAGGCCGCGGCTGGCATCGCCGAATTTCCGCACGCCCGGCGCGGAAACGGCGGCCAGCGGGGGGAGCGCCGTGGTCACGGTGAAGGCGAACCCGGCGACGGCCAGCGGGACGCTGACCAGCACGTACCAGAACTCCGCCCAGGTGCGCCGCGAGAACGGCGCCGTGAGCACGCGCCTGAGCAGGGAAGCGGCCGACCCGGTCATGATGTCAGTGCCGGTCCTGCGGGCGGCGCCGTGACCGCCCGCGGTAGCCGTCCGTCTGTTCATGTCTCGATACTGCTGCCACGCCCAGCGCCCAGTCGACCGTGGCAGCCGAGGCCTTCAGGTACGGCTAGCACGACACCCAGCCCAGCACCGACGGCCAGAATCCCTATGGCGTCGGCACGACGACGACGGTGCGGATCTTGCCGACGCTGCTACGCCCGGACAGCGGCCGGGCCGCCGTCGCCGGCTACGACATCAATCGCCAGCAACGGCAGGTGTCATCGCCGCCTACCAAACCGGCCTGGTCTCACCATCACAATGAGCACCTTCTGCCGGGCCCCAGCCGACAGCTCGTCACTCAACAGAGCCGACAGCACCCAGAAGAAGCCGATCTGCGCGCCACGCCCGCCGGTGGCGAAACGACCCCAGAGCCACCCGTATTCGGCGATATCCATGTGTTCCCGGCCTATCTACAGGTCGGCTGCGGCTACCGTATGTATTCACCGGACTCGCGGCGAGGGCTCCGGCAGGCGCGAGCTGGGCGGCGGTGCGCCGCTCATCCAGCCATCGACGGTGGCGAGGACTTGGCATCGGCAGCGTCAAAGCCTTGTGTGCGCGGCCTGGCGGCCGGCGCCCTGCCAAGTTCCTCACGTGGCGCACCAGCGCGCCGACAGGCGCGCGGGCTGCGCCACGGCGCAACCCGGCGTCTGAGCGGCGCAGCGCACCAGCGTGCCCAGCGCCGGACTGACACCATGGCACGACGCGCCGGGCCCGCGCGCCGAGCCCCCGTCAGCGAACGCGCGGCCCTGGCCAGCAGGCGCGGGCTCCTGGGAGTGGACCGGACCGCCAGGACGGCCAGCGCGGCTGGGCCACTTGCAAATGCGGCAACAGTCACTGGCAGCAATGGCCCTCCATGAGGGCCGGGTGGTGACCAGATGGCAAGAGTCACGGGACCGATCAGGCGGGGATTTGCCCAGGTGACAGGCTGGCCACTGCCGGCCAGGCGCCTGGAATCCGCGGCCCTGCCAGCAGCCCCAGCCGGCGGAAGGTGCCCGATCCGAACATACGTGCGGCGGCCCACTCGGCCGCCGTTGCTGTACTTTCCTGCTGTACTGCCTGTTCGGAATGTTCGAATTTCGCTTCTGACCTGTGGAGCTAAGCGGGCTCGAACCGCTGACCTCTTGCATGCCATGAAGGCCAGGCACTTCCGCTGACCAGCACGAATGCGGCGTGACCAGCGAGAACGCCGACGGAGAGCAACGCGAAGCGACGCAGAACAACGCCCGCAGACGCTGATTTGCTACCCAATGCGCTACCCGCAGCCCGCCCAAGGGCCAGCGCCATGGAGGCAAGACCTCGCTGCACTCCCCCACATGACCGACAGGCGGAAGCCGTCCCTGAGCGAGTCCTCCATGGCCGATCCAGCTTCCCTCGGATGCGGGCAGCTGTCAGCAGGGCAACAGGGACTCCCGTCCGCAGGGTGCTGAACGTCCGGACGTGCCTGTTGAGCCTGTTCGTTGGCGTCCCGCGCCGGGTTCCTGCCGAGGCCATGCCGGCGAACTATGTTACGAAGGAGGAGATGAGGCGTTGCATCGCTTCGGAGCTTCAGTCGGTCGGCGTTGAGGCCCCAGAGCAGTGAGCCGGCCGCCTGGAACACGACCCACTCGGTACAGTCGATGGGCACGCTCCGGTCGTCCCGTCCTCTTCACCGGCAACGGCATTTGCGAGCTTGGGGCTCGGCGAGCGTCTTCGGAGGCGTCGGCCCTCTCTGCCCCCTTGGCTTGTGATTTAACCGGATTCGATTATCCGACAGATGAAGCCTCTCCGTGCTGATTACTTAACGCTGATTGCCAGTTCGACCTTCTTACGGCACAGTTGCGACCATGAAACGAGCGTCCCGGAACCTGCCGGTCATCGCGTTCGATGAGGCCGGGCTCGGCGAGCGGCCCAGCCGGGCGGTCGCCGCTGGACACGCTCGATTGATCATCCGCGGCGTGTACACGACCGATCTCACAACGCCGCTGAAGCGACTGGTCCGCAGCAACGTCTGGGAAATCCTCGCCCATCTTGTTCCGGACGCTCTGGTCGCTGACCGTTCCGCGGGACCCGTGTTGTTCGACGGTGACACGCTGTTCATCGCATCCAACGAGCGGAGCCGGGACCTGATGCTGCCCGGGCTGAGGGTGGCCGTGCGCCCCGGCCACCCGCCTTTCGCGGATGATCTGCCCTGGATGGCCGGCCTGCACAAGGCATCGATCCCTCGCGGGCTCGTGGAGAATCTGGCACGGTCGCGGACACGACAGGGCATCGCCCCCGCACGTTGTCGGACGAGGAACTCGCCGCGTGGGTTGCACAACTCGCCCAGCAGTACCCCGCCGGCCGCCTGAACCGGTTCCGGGACCGTGCCCGGGAGCTATCCAGCGAACTCGGTCTAGAAGACCGGTTTCCCGCTCTCGACGACATGTTCGGGGCGGCGCAGGCACAGGAAAGACGCCGCATGGCGGGCTGCTCGCCGCGCCGGGCTATGGACACGGGTGGGATGTTGGACGGCTCGCCCGGTTCAGCGAATTCGCAGAGCGCCTCGGCAGCGGCGAACTTGACCCAGACCCGCCAGGGCTGCCGGTGCTCGTGCCCGCGATGGTACGTGAGCAGGCGTTCTTCGAGGCCTACCTGTCGAACTTCATCGAAGGCACCGAGTTCACCGTCGACGAAGCCATCCGCATCGTCTATGACCACGCCATGCCGCCGGCGAGGCCAGCAGACGCGCATGACGTCGCCAGCACATTCGAACTCATCAGTGACCCGGTTGACGCGCGTGATATCCCTGGGTCCGGCACAGAATTCATGGCGCAGCTCGAGCGCCGGCACGCGCGGCTGATGGCCGCCCGGCCTGACAAGCGCCCCGGTCAGTTCAAGCAGGAGGCGAACCGGGTCGGGTCGTACCAGTTCGTCGCACCGGAACTGGTCCGCGGCACGCTTGATCGCGGGTTCGCGCTGGGCGATCAGCTGACGCTGCCGTTCAGCCGCGCCGTGTTCATGATGTTCCTGATTTCAGAGGTCCACCCATTCGACGACGGCATTTCTCGTTCTCCCGACGAATCGGGCAGCTAAGCCGGGTGTCCACCGAAGCGGGTACGGTCCAGTAGGCCAGCCGCACGAACGTATCGAACCCGCGGGACGGGTTGGAGAACAGGTTGTCCGCTATCCAGGCGGTGAAGATTCCGCCCCGAAGCCCGTGCGCGAACGCTTATGCGGAAAGGTTCGTGCTCACCGCCCGGACTGAGGTCACCGACCGGATGCTGATCTTCGGGCAGCGGCATCTGCGGACAATCCTGGCCGGGTACGAGGCTCACTACAACGGACAGCGGCCTCACCGCAGCCGCCAGCTCCGCCCGCCCCGGCCCGCCCACCCTGTCGCCGACCTCTCCCAGGAGCGGATCAAGCGCCGGCCCGTCCTCGGCGGCCTCATCAACGAATACGAGCGGGCCGCATAGAAGCCAAGGTCAAGACCCGTGGTCGACTTCTGGAACCCCACAGGGACCGCACCGGCCTGCAAGCCCTCGACCTGCTCGGCCTGTAACCCGGAAAAGACATCAAACCGTGACACGCAGCAAAAACCCCGCACGCCTACTTTGGCCCCAGCCCTGGCTTGGGGCCCGCATCCAGACATGCCGACCTGAATCGTCCCATCGCCCGTAGCCGCATTCCGGTGATTGGAGCGTCAGATCTCGCTGAAGAACGATCCGTCGATGGTGACGTCCTCCACTGTTCGGATTGCCGTTCGGACGCCAAGATCGTATCGCTTGAGGAGTTCACACAGGCGGTCGCCGTCGATAAGGTCGATCGGCGGGGCACCGTCGCGGGTTGCTTCTTTCTTGGCGTCTGCGGTGAACGACCCAGTGGTGATCAGCAAGCCTTTGTCGCCCCTGCCCGCCATCGCGCCGCGGAAGTCGCGCACCGCGCCCGGGCCAACGCTGCCCCGATATCGCTTGCACTGGAAGAAGACCGGGAAGCTCACCAAGCCGAGCCGGTAGACACCGAGTCCGTCGATCCCGCCATCGCCACTTTGCCCCGTGACGTTGACACTGTCGAAATCGGCCTCGCGCAGCAGCCTCCTGGCGAGCCGCTCGAAGGCATCCGGGCGCATGCCCATCAGCTGATCGAGCAACTGTTCCTTCCAGCTACGCTCCTCGGCCAGCTCCGCGCCGTCGGGCTCGCCGTCATCCTGCGCCAGCCGGGACTTGCGCGCCTTCCGCAGCTCAACCAGGTGCGCTGACCACAACTCACGGACCCGGCCGCGGCGCTGCTCATGAGTCGCAGCCGGGTCGGTAAGGAGCGCAGTGCCCTCATCGGTCAGTGCCCACACGCCTCTGGCGCTATTTGTCAGCAGGCCCATGGCCTTCAGATACGTGCGCGCCCACGCAAGCCGGTAGCCGATCTCGGTCTCCGGCCCATTGTTATGCAGCACGGCCTGCTGGGCGTCAGTGAAGCCCTCACGCTTGATGACCGTTTCAACGATCTCACTGATCGACGCTGACCCGCCCAGCTCGGCCACCGCCTGAAGCGCAGGCCAGAGCAACTCGTGGTACTGCGGCACATCTGCTGCAGCCATGATTTCGCCGTTCCTACTTTGCCCAAGAGTCTGCTGTCAGGTCCCTCATCGTGGCATCCGGCCAGCCGTTCCACATGCTGGACACAGATGCTCGCTCATGCCGCAATCCGCCGCCTTACAGTACCTGCGTGCCCTACTCGCCCGGAGCGTGCTCAGGGCTCGGTCTCCGTGGGCCAGTGGGCGGCGTGCCAGATTTTACGTGAGTGCTGGAGCGACCACCTGGGCTACTTCGAGCGAGATCAGCTCACGGACTGCACAAACCGCTTGCCGAAGCCGAGCGCCCGCAGGAACGCGCCTTCGACTTCTTCGGGCACGGTTACGGCAAGCTGGCCGACGTTCGTCTCCTGGAAACCGTGCGCGTCTGCGGCGACTGCCGCCGGGGACACGGGGCCACCTGGCAGAAGCAGGACGCCCGCCACCGGGCCGTAGGGTTGGCTCGCGCTTGGACGGAAGACCCGTGATCCAGCCATAGGCCACGTACTGCTGATCCGGGCTGGCCGGATACCAGCCGGCCAGATCTCCGGGCAGCACGGTGACCGGCATCCGCCAGCCACCGTCTGAACCAGGCAGGGTCCGACCGCGCTGGCCTCCGGTATTCAGCGTGACCCTGGAATTATGGGCTGACGTTTTCCGGGGTGCTGTGAGCTGGAGTTTCGTGCCTGGATGCCTGGTGGCGGGGTGCGGTGGCGTGCACCTGCCGGGTGCGGCCCCTGGCCGACCGGCCGGGTCCCTGCGCGCACCTCTGTCCGTGTGCGTTGCGGTACTTCCGTGCTGTACAGCTCGTTCTGCCGATCACGCCTCAGGCTACTTCGCTCACGGCTGCGAGCCGGCGCAGCCGCTGTGCTTCTTCGGCTAGGTGCTCGATTGCATCCCGCAGCGAGGTTCCACGCTCGGCGGCCAGTCCTGCCAGGACCCACCCCCGGATCAGTGCCCCTACCGGCACCCCGGCTTGTGCCGCGATCCGCTCGATCTCGGCGAACTCCTCAGCCGGCAGCCGTACCGACTGCACCACTGACCGGCCGTGCCGCTCGCCCCGCGCGCCTTCCGGAAGCGGCAGCTCACGTGTGGCTTCCGACTCAGCCTGCGCGATCTCCACCGCTCGCTTTGCGTCCATCACTCGCCCCTCTCATACCGGAGCCGGTCTGAGGAGTTGGACTCCCAGCCGTTGGCACCCCAGTAACCGCCGTCCTCACGGTGGACCAGGATCACGGTCAGAATCTTCTTCCGGCTGTGGCTGTAACCGATCACGCGCACGCTGCGCCCAGACTTGCTGTGCGGATCCGGGTCAAACCAGACCGCGTCGATGTCCGTGACAGCCTCATCCGCCTCCTCCGGCGTCACCTGGTGGCTGGCCTGCATGTGCCCGCCGCCATGAACCCAGTCCACATCGACCTTCACAACTACAATTCTACTACAGGCGAGAGCAAGCCACCATGGCCAGCCGCCCCGCCTTCATGACGGCAAGGCCCGAAGGCGGGGTGCGGACGATGCCGGCCCGGCGCCCCGCTCTTCCGTGATCTTCCTGGTGCGCACCGCGTCCAGGCCGTCCTGGTCTCGCGTTTAGTGTGGTGCTACGACCGAGCGCAGGCCGCGCGGGATGACCTTCACCTCGTGGATCAACAAGCAGATCAGCGAGGCGGAGGAGCGGGGCGCCTTCGATCACCTGCCCGGCACGGGCAAGCCGCTGCCCAAGCGGGGCGGGGACGACGGCCTGGGTGCGGGAGTGGCTGCGCCGGGAGGGCGTGCCGCCCGAGGAAATGCTGCCAGCCCCGCTGAAACTGCGGAAGGAGTCCGAACGGCTGGCCGGGACCGTCCACACGCTGCGCTCCGAGCAGGAGGTGCGCGACGTTGTCGCGGACCTCAACCACAGGATCATGGACTGGCGCAAGATCCCGGTCGGCCCTCCGATATTCGTGCCGCTGGTCAACGAGGAAGCCATGCTCAGCCGGTGGCGCGACCGGCAGCCCGCCACACCGCCGGCGTAACCGGAGGCGGATGCCAGCCGGGCCAGCGTGGGCCGGGCGGCGCGGCCCCGCTGGTGGCGCCGCCTGATCCGGCACGCGTAACGGGATACCCGGCTGAGGATCGCAGCGCCACCCCTGCGTGCGGCCGGGACGGGATGGGCTAGGCTCGGTGGCCTGTCGTCTGTGCCGTGCCAAAACTCGCGTATCAGCTTTGACCTGGTGTTTTGCGTGATCTCTAGGGTTCCCACATACCGCTCCGCGTAGGAGTTCGCCCGAGGCGACCACACAGGCGACTTGATGACCCGCACGTCGTTGCCCGCGAACACTTCGTCGAATGCCCCGGTGAACTTGCCGTCGCGGTCACGGATCAGGAAGTTGAAGCGGTCAGCGGGTTCGCCCAGGTCCATCAGCAGGTTGCGCGCCTGCTGGGCAGTCCAGGCTCCGGTCGGGCGGGCGGTGACGCCCAGGATGTGCACGCGGCGGGTCTCGATCTCCAGCACGAAGAAGGCGTACAGACGTTTGAGGAACGCCGTGTCCACGTGCAGGAAATCGCACGACAGGCTTCCGGAAGCCTGAGCCGCCAGGTCGGTGAGGCCCGGCACGGCGCGGGGCTGAGCCCGGCCGCTGCCAGAATCCGGCGGACAGTACCCTCGCCAACGCGGTGGCCGAGGCCAAGGAACTCGCCCTGGATACGGCGGTGTCCCCACCGCGTGTTTTCTCTGGACGGTCAGCTCGCGGATCTCATCGGAGACCAGCATGTCTGATCAGCGGCTTTCACCTTCCGTGACTGACTCGGTGGGCGGATTGGGTCGTTAGACACCAGCCACCTAGCGCTGGTCGGCTGCGCTATCACTGAGTCTGGCAGCCCCGCATCCAGATCACGCAGACTGGGGATGCCCAACGTTCGGCTGTCGCGGACGCATCACACAGACGTTTTCCGCCACGCCGCCCTGCCATGCGCAGGCACGTGCGACGCGCGCTCCGCCCCCGGGAGACGGCGCCAGCGCAGCTCGCCAGCCGAACGAGGCATGAAGCCAGTCGCCTTGCAGGACGAGGAACTATCATTTACTCTCTACTTAAGTACTAGTATTCCTTAGGTACTTGGGAGTTGAGTCTCATGGCAAGCCAATCGCCCATCAAAGTGAGCGAACAGACGAAAGAGCGCATCCGCTACCTCGCCGCCCTCACGGATGCCACGCAAGCCGAGGTCGTAGACCACGCCGTCGAGGAATACGCGGCCCGGCACGCGGACGTCATCAAAGAGGGGATCGAACGTGCCCGGTTCGTGCTCACCGGAGGCGATGCCGCGATCGCTTCGCATCTCCTTGATGTACCTGCAGATGACGTCCAGCGCATCGCCGGCGAGCCTCGCAAGCCTTAACGCAGCCCTAGCCTGACCGCTTCCCACCATTCGGCGCGGCCCGTCGGCCAGTCGCTACGTGTTTCGAAGATCGCCTCGGGGAAGTGCGCCTCCAGGGACGCGAAGAGGATGTCACGTAGCTCATCGCGAATGTGCGTGCCGTCTGTGGCCCGGACACTGAGTGCACACCAGATCTCCTCGACCCCGCCAGTGCCCAGGACGACTACCCGGCACGGCAGGTATCCGCCTAGGTCGGCCATCAACTCCTTGCCCGGCCGCACGAGAGCGTCACTTACAAGCTTCAGCAACTCGGCTGTGAGTCCTCGCTGCAGCCGGATGACGGCTTCCGCGCGATCACGCAGCCGGTCGTCACTGGAGGGGAGCAACTCTCCGTCATCGTGAAGTCTGGCGAACCATAGGTAGGCGTCATCGTCGGAGTCTTCTTCCCGGCGATGGACCGCGCAAAGCCACACGATGTCGTGCTCCTCGTCCACCCAGGTGACACCGCGTTGTGACGACACACGGAGCCGGTAGACGAGCGGCTGAGCGATAGAGAGGATCCGCTTCTGCGCTTGCGGGGAGGCCGGAGCAGTCCGGCGCAGCTCGGCGAGCCATGGATCCTCAAGCTCGCCAAGGTCAGTGTCGAGTGGCGGGAGGCTTAGCCCGAGATCCTGCGTGAGGCAGCGGATCGTCGGTCGAGCGCGACGGTTATTCGGCATGGCGTCGGCATCGTACCGGTCTATGCCAGGGGAACTTCGGGTTAACCAAGCCGGGTTACGGGGCGGGCAGGCCAAGCCGGTCGAGTGCGTCCAGGAAGGCAGCGTTGGGCTGGGCGGCGGGCAGCACGGCGCGCACGCCGGCGAGTGCCCGCCGGACAGGGAGGCCGAGATGCCGCGCCGCGTAGAGGGCGGCGACGGCCGGCGTGCGACTCCTAGCGTCGACGCAGTGAACTAGCACGGTCCGGCCCTCGGCACGCAGCGCAGCGCAGCGACCGTGTCTGCGGCCTGGGCAAGCACCAGGTCCAGGTGGGGGTTGCGCTCGGGGTCCGCGCTGTCGGTCAGCCACACCTCGACGTGGTCGGCGGGGCGCAGGCCGGCCGCTGGCGCCTCCGCGCTTCCGAGCCGGCACAGCGACACGACCGAGTCGACCTCAGCGGGCAGGTTCCGCACCGCGTCGATGCCACCGAGCAAGACGGCGGGGTCGTGGGGGTGAGCGGCGAGAGCGCCGGTCCCGGCCAGCCCGGAGTAGTCGACCACCGGCACCCGCGGCCAGCCGCCCAGGCAGGCCACCCTGGACGGAACACAAGGCGAGGATTACCAGGTCCCGGCCGCGCAGGTCCGGCCAGCCGTGCAGGATGCGCCGCCACGCCAGCGGGACTGCGGAGGCGCCCCAGCGGGCGCCGAGCAGGCCGCCCGCGATCGCGGCGACGGTGTCGGTGTCCCGGCCGCCGCGGACCGCCGCCTCGAGGGCGTGCTGCAGGTGCTGGGCGGCGAAGCGCCCGGCCCGCGGGTCATCGTCTGGCACTGGGGTGCGGGTGATGGCCGACCAGGCGGCCTGGAGTGCCTGGACCACCCATCCGTTGCGGTCAAAGTACTCGGGAGGGCGCATCTCAGCCTCATCCAGCCGGCCCGACCACACCTCAGCCCGGTCAGCCGGCAGGGCGCTCACCGCCTGCCGGAGCCCGCCGAATGTGCCGTGCAGGACTGCGTGCCGGATCGCCAGGCACCACAGCGCGCAGGCCTCCCCGGCTTGAGGATCGTGGTGGGTCAGCACCGAAACCGCGCAGGCCGCCCCGGGCAGCCCACCAGGATCACGCAGGAATGCGAGCGCGACCGGGGCCGTGCGCATCAGCGACCCGTTGCCGCCGGAACGCCCGGTGCGCGCGTGGTGAACCGAGGCTGCCTTGGCCAGCGCCGCAGCCGACGGCTGCGGTCCGGCGCCGGCCAGGACGGCACGGGTCTGCACGCCAACGTCCGCGGCGGAGCGCGCCCACTCAGCCCACCGCATCGAGATCTCATCCAGGGCCGCTTCCTCGCCGAGGCTGCGGTCGGCCGCGGTGACCTCTGCGATGGCCACCGCCATCGAGGTGTCATCGGTCCACTCCCCCGGCGCCCAGCCGAAGCTCCCGCCGCCGATCATCCCCACCGGGCTACCGCCCGGCAATGGGGGCCGAACTCATAGCCCGCCCCGAGGGCATCCCCGCACGCCAGCCCCAGCAGCACCCCGGCGGCGCGATCAGCCAGTGCTGGGATCAGCCGCGGGTCCCCGGCTGCGTCGCCGATCAAGAGATCCCCAGCAGTGGGTGGTGACGGTTGAGCACGGTCAGATGGGCCCACCGACCAGCCAGGCTGACACCGCTGAGCAGCACGTGGCCTGTTTCGCCTCTGAGCGCGGCGGCGAGACCGGCGTCGACACCGGGCTGCACTTCAGCGCAGATCCCGTCGAGCCTGGCGGCGAACTGCCGAGCGCGCCAACTGGGCGTCGGTTCCCAGGGCACCCCGGCGGCGACCGCGTCAAGCAGCAATCCGATCAGCATCTCGGACGCATGAGCAGCCAGCGCGGATTTCGACGGGTACAGCTCCAGCAACACAGGATGACCGGCGACTATGTTGCCTGTGGCAGAGCTGAAAAGTGATCCAATCTCACGTGAACAAGCAGCTGACCTGGCACGTCAGTGGGCCCGGCGGGCAGTCACCGGCATAGCCCAGGCGTCCGGTGGCCAAACGGTGATCCGGCCCATGTTCCGTGGCCGGCCCGACCTCGGCAGCACGGTCACGCAGCCGGCTGCCCGCGCCTGGCAGCGGCCGTTACCGCCTGGAACGCCTCCTGGGATATGGAGGACGGGCAGTGACAGCCAGCGCGAGGAGGTACCGCGCCTCCAAGCATGGCCGCCAGAAGAACTGGCCAAAGCGACGGGCTCCGATTGCCCGCCTCCGTAATAGCAGCTGGGCCAAATCCCGGACGCGTGCCAGGGGGGAGGGCCGAAGGATGCGCGTGAGCAGGCCAGCCGCCACCGGGGACGCGCTGCTGACGATCGCCGAGGTCCTCGCCGGCGATCCGGGCAGCGAGCACGCGGGCCTCTACGCATGGGACGGAGGGTGATCCGGCCGGTGAACGACGAAGATCTGTTCGATCATCAGGTCACGGCATGGACAGCCGGGGAACTGCGCAGTGCCCTTGATGGGGTGCCCGACGACACGCCCGTGCGCGTCGTGCCCGCAGACGAGCCCGGCAGTGATCTCGCGGGCGATGAGCAGGTAGTGATCAGCGCCGGCCCGTGGACCGCCGAGGGCGTCCCACCCTCCGAAACGGTCCCCGCAGACCACTTTGAGATCAGCTGCGAATTCCCCTCCGGCCAGTACTACCGCAGGCGGCGATAACGGCGATGGCCAGGTTAACCAGGCCGGGTGATGAGGCGCGGGTGGTACCCGATGATCGCTGACGCTCCACGGCTCTACACGCCGGAGGAGGCCGCCGAGATACTCAACGGGCACGCGGCGCCGTTCAATGCGCGAGCGGGGGACGTGACACCGGGCGGACGGCGCGCAGCCGCGCACCGCCGCGAGATCCCCTTCCGGCTGTGGCGCGGCAAAATCCGTTTCACTGACAAGGATCTCCGTGCCGCGGTGGCGACGACAGCGGTCCCCGCCCTGCCAGCAGCGGACAGCATCCCGATGCCGCGAAGTCGCCCGGCACTGGGCGGCCGTTCCCGGCGCGGATCCCCGGGTACCCCGGCGAATGTCTCCAGCTCGCCTGCGGGCACCACCTCGCGCAGGCAGCTGACCGCGAAGGCAGCCCGGCCAGGCAGAACTCAAGCACCGGGTGATCCGCCGACCCGGATCAAGGATCTGGCGCCGCGATGGCGGCCGTCCGCTGACCAGGCACCCCATCCTCATTCAGGAGGTCATTGATGCCACGCCGCCCGCCCAAACGTCCCAGGATGTGGTCTCAGGCTCGCAATGGGCTGACGCGTTTCCTGTGGCGGTTCGACGGCAAAATCTACTCGACGCCCTCCCATGAGGATCCAAGAGGAGGCACGGGCCGGGGCAGTGCGCCAGATCGACCGGCAGATCGAGGGCACCTGGCGGGACGCCCGCGGCGGCCGGGTACTCCTTGAGGACTGGGTCAACCAGTGGTGGCGGGGGCAGGACCTGGAGCCGACCACTGATGGCAACTACATGTACCTGATCGAGTTCCATATCCTGCCCGCGTTCGGGCGCCGCGAGATCGCATCCCTCACCTACGAGGAGATCACAGCCTGGGAACGGCGCATCCGCGAGACGCCAAGCCGCACCGGCAGGCCCTACGCGGCGGCCACGGCAAGCGCCGCCCGGTCCCGCCTGATCACGATCTTGCAAGACGCGGTCGACGCCGGGCGGATCCCCATCAACCCGGCGAAGCGCAAGCCAAAGCGGGGCCGCAAAAAGACGGCCGCATCCAGTCGTTCGCGAGCCCACGCCCAGCGGGTCGCCACCCCGAGCCCCGCGACGACGATCCTTATCGCCGAACGGGCTGCCCTGCTGACCGGCCGCGACCTCGACTTCATCCAGGTGGTGTGGATGGGCTGGACCGGCATGCGCTTCGGCGAAGTGCTCGCCGTCGAGGCAAGCTCCTTCGACTTCCCCGACATCGGCATCCCCTGCTACCACCTGGACTGGCAGCTCCGCGAAATTGGCGGCAAGGTCACCAAGGCACCGCCCAAGGACAGCTCCAACCGAACCGTGGACTTGCCCCCGTTCCTCGCCAACCTGGCCGAAACCCTGGCAGCCGCGGCACGGCCGTGCTGCTGCCCCGAACGAGACGGCCGGCCTGCCTGCAAGGGCGACGACACATCACCGGCCGCCTACGTGTTCCCCGGCCCTGAGGCAGGGCACCCCCGCCGCTCCAACTGGGCCGGCCGGGTACTGACCCCAGCAGCAACCGGGGCCTACCCGGAGCACAAGGGACAGCGGCGCCCGGTCTACGCCAACCTCCAGCAGCCCCCTGGAATCCCGGTCCGCTCCACTCGCAAGATCAAGGCCGCCGAAAGCGCCGACGGTGCCTGGGAGCCGCTGCACGCCCGCGTATGGCCGCATCTGCTCAGGCACGCGCCGGCACCTGGATCAACGACGCCGGCGTGCACGAACTGATGCGCAAGGACCGGATCGGCCACGCGATGCCAGGAATGGATGGCACCTACCTGCACGTCACTCCGGAAAGCCGCCGCGACTGCTGCGAAGCGCTAGAGGCACTGTTCTGGGACGCGGTCTCCTCGGTCGGACACGAGTCACCAGTGCCCACGCTCAGCAAACTCCAAGCGCAGGAAAGATCTCGCAAATCTTCCGTCAGCAAGAACTCAGCTACCCAGCGCCCCACCCGAGGCCGGTAGCGGCGCCGCCTCCGGCGCAGGACAACTCACGCTGGACGGGCCGGCCGGGCACAGATGCTGCCTGCTGATGGCCGCTGAGGCTCCGCGCCACCGCGCATTACCCCCCGCGCGTTCCCCTCGCTGACGTTAATCAGGGAGGCGTCAACGGCGAGGCTGGCGCCGCCAGTGCTACCCAATGCGCTACCAAGCGCCGCTACCGCACATGCTGACCGTTCGAAATTCATCCCTGACCTGGGTGGAGCTAAGCGGGCTCGAACCGCTGACCTCTTGCATGCCATCTCATGGCAGCACATCCACCTGCGTCCATCCCCGCAGGTCACCGTCCTGGCGCGTCCCTCACGATCCGCCTCCATCCGCACCTGTTGCGGTACTTCCGTGCTGTACCGATCGCTTCTCGGTCTCGGCCCTTGTGACCCCGCCTGCGGCGCAGACGCGGGCGGACGTCACGCTGCTCATCACGCTAGCGAAATGGTGTCCGAGCCGCCAGGTCCGATCGCCATAGGCGTCGGCGTCAACGCCCGGAGCCAACGGAACGTCGCCCACTTCCCCACGCCATTCGGAATCGCCGAGACGGCGTTCTACACCTCGCGAATGTCCTACTCTTGCCGAGACCGCGAGTTGTGTGCCCCGGCGAAACGATCTACAGGGCGCTCAGAATTTGCTCTCAAAGGAAGTGGGCGTGACCGCAATGCTGAGCGAATTCATGGAGGGGCGCAGATAGACTCGCGCAAGGTCAAGGGCCTCAGCAGCGTCCCATTGGGCACGAAAACGGATGGTTGAAGCTTCCGAAAGCGCAGTGCCACCGACCGCGATGGGTGGGACGGGCGACGTGATGCCTGCCGTGCGTCCCTGCAGTAGTGTGTTCTATCGTGCGCGGCGGGGCGAGTGATGGCTACGGGCCTGGCGGCGGGGTGAAGATCGCGTGGGTTCCGATCCGCCGCCAGATGACGTGGGGTTCGCCAGCGATTCGTTCTTCGCCGTAACTGAATGTCGCGCGCCCGTCGTTGGCCCAGGTCATCTCGAAGACCCCGGGGTGTGCAGCCACACCCTTGACGCGCAGTCCGGGACGGAACGGCCGGTCGGGCGCGGCCAGGTCAGGCACGAAGTCCTCAGTGATTACCTTGCGGAAGGTCGCTTGCTGCTGTGCGGAGAGGTTCTTCCAGTCCAGGTCGAAGCGGGGCAGCGTTTCGAAAGTGGGCATCACGCATCCGCTGAGCCGAGCGAATCAAGGTGAGCGAACATGTCCTCGGCGGACTCGTGAACAGTGCCGCGCCCGGCAGCGATCTCCTCGTCAGCCTCTCGCTCCCCGGCCAGCCACTGGGGAGTGAAGAACCACGCCTGATCGGTAGGGATCAACACGTAGCCGCGGATCGTGACCGTCCCGTCGTCGTGCACAGCGAACTCGACTTCATCGCCCTCGCCGATGCGCAAGGCCCGCCGGATCTCCTCAGGCAGGGTGAGTTGCGCCTTAGGCCGGACCTTCACTCTGGCCCTCAGACGAGGCTCAGGTTCCATCTTGGCCGCAGGCATGCCCATCGCCCCTCCAAGGATTTTCCTACAATCCTACTATCTCACTGTACCTCGCCTTGCGCCCACCGGCGGCGCACGATGTCGCGGTGCCATCGCATGATCGTGCCGGGAGTGACGATCAGCCGCATCGCGGCGAGGCGGTCGACGGGCAGCGTCCCGGCCAGCAGCGCCAGCCACGCCCGGTCCGGCCACGTCAAACACGAATGAGCGCGAGGCCGCTCGCGCTGGGCGACAGCGAGCTGATGGCGCAGCATCAAGATCTCCGCGTCCTTCCACCACGACTCCCGCCGCGACAAGCCCATCACCGACACCGCACGGGACACGATCAGGAAAATCAGCTTCAAGCCCACAGGCCGAAGATCATCCCATCTCCGGACGGACCAAGACCTGCCCGCCCGGCACCCGAACGCGGGACCGAGCCAACCGCGATCTGCAGGGTATCTGCCCAGGTAGCGCAGGTTTTCGGCACCCACAGCACCCGCACAGCCTTGCCTTCCTGGCAGGCATCAACCAGGTTCCCGCCACCCACCTGGGCGTATCGCGCTTCGGGCAGTCCGGAGCCCTCGACGAGATCTACCGCTACCACGGCCTGGACACCGACAGCATCATCCGCGCTGGCCTCGGCCTGGCCGATCGTCACCCAGCGGCCACCCAGCCCGTCCTCCCCTGACGCCTTCCCTGCTGGTCACCCACGGCCGGCGCAGGCGCCCCACCCGGTCTCCTAGAGCACCTCCCCCAGCGCGCCATCGAGACGCTGGATGTCGTCGTCCGAACAATAGGCGTGCGGGTCGATGCGCAGCAGCCCCCATGGATACCCGCCGACATCCACGCCTCTCCGGGCCAGGGCGGCAGCAAGGTCGTCCGCGCCGTCCAGGTACGCAGCCACCACCCCGGCCCGCATCCGCTCGTCCTCGGGGGTGACCGGCCGCAGGCCGTGCCCGCGCAGCACGCCCAGCACGTGCGTGACGAGCTGGGTCACCTGGCCAGCGATGGCCGGTACCCCCACATCCGCGATCACCCCCAGACCCGCGGTGGCGGCCGGGATGGCGCCGAGCGCCGGGATGCCGCACTCGAACCGCGCCGCGCCGACCACCGCGGGCGGCAGCTGCGCCCGCGGCCAGCGCGCTCCCTGGTCAGCTAGGCCCGCATAACCGACATCCAGTGCCGGGGCCAGCTGCTCCACTTCCGGCGCCAGGTAGAGATAGCCGATGCCGGGCATGCCGAGCAGCCATTTCATGGACGTGGCAACCAGGACATCGACTCCGTCGCGGGCCACATCGACCGGGACCACCCCCAGCGACTGCGCGGCGTCCACCATGAGCAGGGCCCGTGAGCCGCGCAAGGCCCCAGCCAGCGCCTGGAGGTCATGCCGGAAGCCGGTGAGCGGGCACACATGCGACACGACGACCGCGAGCACGCTGTCGTCCACCGCAGCCGCGATGGCCGCGGCCGCCTCTTCGCTGCTGGCCGCGGACCGGGTGGCGACCGGGCGTATCTCGTGCCTGCCGTGCGTGAGCCAGGTGTAGATGCTGCTCGGGTAGGTGGTGTCGTCCACGACGACCGCGCCGGCCGGGTCGATCCGGTCGAGCAGCCGGATGGCCAGCGCGGACGCGCGCGAGGTGTTGTCGGTTATCGCGACCTGCGCGGCCGGCGCCCCGATGAGCGCGGCGAAGCCGCGGCGCAACTCCTCCAGGTCACGCGGCCAGGACTGATAGGGGGACAGTGGCTCATCCCGGAGTGCGGCGAGGTAGCGCTGCGACGCTGCCAGCACTGGCTGCGTCGCGGGGCTGATCGCGCCGGCAAAGAAGTAGCTACGCTGCCTGGTGAGCGGCACCAGAGCGCGGAACTGCGCAAGGTCCATGTCAGGGTCGCGGCGTGAGGGCGGCAGCCGGATTCGCGATGAGGATCTGATCGATTTCCGCCTGGCTGACACCACGGCTGGCCAGCTCGGGCAGGTAGGCCTCCAGCAGGTGAGTGAAGCCGGTGCCGCCGGCGAACCGGAAGTGCCGGGAGTTCCAGACATCGTGCGAGAGCAGGATCCGGTTGGCATGCCCGCGGTGCAGCAGCTCAACGATGAGGTCGGTGACCCGGTCCTGGTACCCGGGGATGTCCCACTGCCCGATGTTGTCGAACTCCAGGTACGCGCCTCGCTCCAGCACGGCGAGATAGTAGCGCAGGTCAGGGTAACTGCACGCGTGGCCGATGATGACCCGGTCCGCAGCCAGCCCTTCACTGTCGAAGATGTCGAGCTGGGCGAGGGCGACCTGGCTCCATGACGAGTGAGTGGTTAGGGCCAGCCCGGTCTGGCGGGCCGCCCTGGCCGCCGCCCGGTGCACCCGCTCTTCCTGCGCGGAGATCCAGCTGTTATTGACACCGATCTCACCGATGATGCCGGGCCGGACGCCGGTGCCGTCTACCCCGTCCTCGATCTCGGCCACCAGCAAATCGGTGAGCGCGCCGACCGACCGCCTGTCTATCAGGTCCTCCGGCGGATAGTAGGGCTCGCGGTACCAGCCGCAGCCCATCACGATCGTCACCCCGGTTCCTACTGAGATGGCCCGCAGCAGCTCCGGTGACCTGCCGATGCCGGGCGGGGTCACGTCCACGATGGTGCCGCCGCCGGCCGCGCGGTAGGCCGCTACTTCGGCGCTCCGCTGCTCGTCCGTGACCAGGACCTCGCCGAACAGGCCACCGTAGGCAACGGCGGCCACCGCGGGACGGTCCCACAGCGTGGCCCGGACATGCTCGTGGGGCAACACGATGCCCAACTGGCTGGCCGGGACCGGGCCGGTGACCGTGTTGATCTCGCCTGTCGCAGGCATCTGGGCTCCTAACGCCAGTCGTGGACAAGGGTGATCGTGATGGACTGGATCTCCGTCACCGCCTCCGCGGCGTGCCTGCCACCGAGCCGCCCGGAGCCGCTCTTGCGCCCGGGCGCGCCGCCGAACGGCATGTGCAGTTCCCAGTAGTTGCTCGTGTCGTTGATGACGACCTGCCCGGCTCGCAACCGACCAGCGACCGACAGGGTCCGGTCGATGTCACGGCCGAAGACTGCGGCGCTCAGGCCGAGTTCCCCGGTGTTCGCTGTCCGGACCATGTCGTCCAGGTCGCCATCCACTGCGGTGACCGGGGCGAGCGGGCCGAATGTTTCCTCCCGCTGCAGCGCCGCGCCGGCGGGCACGTCCGCCAGCACGGTGGGCGGCCAGTACAGCTCCGTGAGGCGGCCCGGGAGCGGCGCCCCGCCGTGCAGCACCCGGGCTCCACGGCTCAGCGCGTCGTCGATATGGCGCCGCATGGTCTGCCCGATCGCGGCGGTGTGCACTGGTCCCATGGTGGTCGAGGCAGCGAACGGCGAGCCGACGACTTCCGCCCGCGCCTGCTCGACCAGACGCGCCACGAAGTCGTCGCGGACGCTGCTGGCCACCAGGATGCGGCCCGCCGCGGCGCAGGACTGCCCGGAGTTCCAGAACGACGCGGCGGCGCACATCCGTGCCGCCAGCCCGAGGTCGGCATCGGCCAGCACGACGATGGGGCCGTTGCCACCGAGTTCCATCAGCTGCGCTTTACCCGCAGCCAGCGTGGCGATCGCGGCGCCAGCTGCGGAGCTGCCGGTAAAGCAGACACCATCCACGCCCGGATGGGAGACGAGCGCCTGCGCCGGGGCAAGGTCAGGCCCGGTGAGCAGGCTGACCAGGCCGGCCGGGACACCTCCGTCCTGCAGGCATTCGACCAGGGCGGAAGCAATGCCAGAGGTGGTAGGCGCCGGCTTCCAGATGACCGCGTTCCCGTTGGCGATGAGCGGCCCCAGGTACTCGACCGGGATGTTCGCCGGGAAGTTGAACGGCGTGATGGCGGCGAAGACCCCCCGCGGCTTGCGCACAGTCAGCACCAGCTTGCCGGCATCGCGCACCGGGATGGTGCGGCCGCCCAGCCGCTTCGCCTCCTCGGCCGCCAGCCGCAGGCCTTCCGCCGCCGACACGATCTCGGCGCTGGCCTGGGCGCGCGGCTTCCCGTGCTCGCGGCAGAGCAGGTCAGCGAGCGCGGCACTCCGGGAGGCCAGGATGCCGGCCGCCGCATGGCACCAGTCCGCCCGCTCGAACGGCGACTTCTGCAGGTTGGCCTCGAAGGCCGCCCGGGCCGAGGAGACCGCGCGCTCAACGTCCGCGACCCCGGCCCGGGCAAGCCGACCGTAGGCCATGCCATCGACCGGGCTGGGCACCTCGTACCAGGCGCTTTCGGCCGCCTCGACACGCTGGCCGCCGATAACGAGCAGGTGGCCGGCGGCTTCCCCGGTGCTCATGCCGGCCTCCCCGCGGGAGCCAGCGGGCCGATCCTGAGCCCGGTGTCCTGGGCGAACATGTGCACCTTGGCCGGACGGACGGACACCCCGACCCGTTCCCCCGGGCTCAGCTCGATATCGGGCGCCGCCCGGGCGACGATGTCGCCGCAGGACTCCGCGACGGCCACGATCGCCTCGGTGCCGAGCCGCTCGACGATCCGCACTGTTCCCGTGCCGGTGGCATCAGCGGCGAGGATGACGTCTTCCGGGCGCACCCCCAGTACCACCTCCCCGGCACTGGCGCCGATGCTGCCCAGCTCGGCTGTCCAGTCCGCGGCCCGGAACTGCCCGCCGACACTCAGCTGGCCCCGGATCATGTTCATGCTCGGGGTGCCGACGAAGGAGGCCACGAACTCGTTGGCCGGCTCGCGGTAGAGATCCATGGGAGCGGCATACTGCTGGATGATCCCCCCGTTCATGACCACCACGTGATCAGCCATGCTCATTGCCTCGCCCTGGTCATGGGTGACGTAGACGAAGGTGCCGTTCAGCTCGCGCTGCAGTTCGCGCAGGCTGATGCGCATGTCGGCGCGAAGCTTGGCATCCAGGTTGCTGAGCGGCTCATCCAGCAGGAACACCCTGGGCCTGCGCACGATCGCCCGGGCCAGCGCCACCCGCTGCTGCTGCCCCCCAGACAGCTGCCGGGGCCGCCGGTTGAGCAGCTGGCCGATGCCCAGCATCTCGGCCGCCTGTGACACCCGCTCCCGTATCTCAGCGGCCGGAATGCGGCGCATCTTCAACGCGAACGCGATGTTCTCCCGTACCGTGCGGTTGGGATACAGCGCGTAGGACTGGAACACCATGGCCACGTCCCGGCGGTGCGGCGCAACGTGCTGCACCGCCTCGCCGTCGAAAGTGATGGTGCCCGAGGTGACCTCCTCCAGGCCCGAGATCATGTTAAGCGTCGTGGTCTTCCCGCATCCGGAGGGCCCCAGCAGCACCGTGAAACTGCCGTCCGGGATGGTCAGGTCGAGCCCATCGACGATGAGGTTGGCGCCGAACCACTTGGTGACGTCCCTCAGCTCCACCGTAGCCATGCTCAGACCTTTCCGATGCCCGATGTGAGACCGCGGACCAGGAACCGCTGTGCGAGCAGCGCGAGCAGCATCGTCGGCAAGGCGGCCATGAGGGTGCCCGCCGCCATGATGCCGAAGGACTGCTGGCGCACGTTGTAAAGCCCCGATATCGCTGGCTGGATCATCATCGAGTTCACCTGCGAATTAAGGACGATGGGGAAGAGGAAGTCATTCCAGGAGACCATGAAAGAGAACAGGCCGACGCTGACTATCCCGGGCTTGGCCAGTGGCAGAATCACCCGGAGGAACACCTGCCACCGGTTGCAGCCGTCAATCACGCCAGCCCTTTCCACCTCCCGGGGAATAGCAGCGAAGAACGAGCGCAGCAGCCAGACGGAGAACGGGATCGTATAGCTCAGCTGCGCGATGACGATCCCGGTCCGTGTATCAGTGAGATGCAGGTGGCGCAGCAGGATGTAGAACGGGATGATCAGGGCGAACACCGGTACCAGCTGGGTGGCCAGCAGCACCGACGGCATGGTCCTCGACCCGGGGAACCGGTACCGGGCAAAGGAATAGCCCGCCAGTGAACCGATGATCATATTGAGCGCGGCCACGAAGATCGCCACCAGCGCACTGTTCCTGATTCCGGGGATAATCATGTCGCTCGGGCTGGACGGGGGCTGGCCGCTCAGCGCGCTGGCGAGGATGTGGTGAAAGTTGCCGAAATTGGGCGCGGGCAGCCATTTCGGCGGGGTGACCAGCGAGTCGGCCTTCGATGTGACGGCAAGGATGGCAAGGAAGTACAGCGGGGCCAGCACCCAGGCGAGCAGGAAGGCGATGACCGCCCACCGGAGCACCCGGCCGGAGCTGAGCCGCCGCTTCGCGGGCCTGGTCATGAGGCCTCCCGGCTCCCGCGCCGCCCGAGCAGCAGCACGGTCGCCCCGGACAGGATGAACATCGCCACCGTCATCAGGTAGAAGATGGCCGCCCCCCGGCCCAGGTCAAGGTCCTGGAACGCGGTGGTGTACCCCCACCACGAGAGCAGGGTCGTCTCGGTGCCGGGCCCGCCGCCGGTCAGGATGTAGATCAGCGCGAAGGACAGGAACGCGTTGATGATTGCCAGGACCACCACGACCAGGACCGTGTCGCGGATGCAGGGAAAGGTGACGTAGAAGAACCGCCGGACCGGGCCGGCCCCGTCCACCCGCGCCGCCTTCAGCAGGTCCTCCGGGACAGTCTGCAGCGCAGCGAGCAGCAGCAGCGTCGCGAACGGCACCAGGCTCCACACAAACGCGACGGCCATGACCAGCAGGGCCGTCTGGCCGGAGGAGAACCAGGCGATGTACTGGTGGATGAGGTGCAGGTCGTACAGCGCGCCGTTCAGCGGGCCGTACGTGGAGTTGAAGATCCAGCCGAAGGTCAGCGCCAGGGTGATCTGCGAGAGGGACCAGGGCAGGATGAGAACGGCCCGCACGAAGCCGCGTCCCCGGAACTCCTCGTTCAGCGCAAGCGCGAACACCGTGGACAACAGGAGGGTCCCGGCGACCACGATCGCCGTGAAGACGATGGTATGCGCCAGCGAGGGCAGGAAGATGGGGTCTTTGAGGACGCTGATGTAGTTGTGCAGACCCACCCACTTGGCCGGCACGGCGCTGCCGAGCGTCACCGCGTGCAAGCTCACCCATAGCGAGTAGGCCAGCGGGTAGGCGAGCAGCGCGAGCGTGACCAGCAGCGCCGGCGCGGCCAGGGACAGGCCGAAGGCTGAGTCCGTCTTCTCCCGGCGCGTCTTCGGCAGCCGCGCCGGGCGCGCCTCCGCCGCGCCCGCTACCACCGCAGTGCCCCTCGCCCCATCTTCCTGCCCCCTCTGCTAGCCGGCCGCGGCCGAGGTCGCCGCCTCACTCATGGTTTTCAGGCCAGCCTGGATCGAGGTCTGGCCAATGACTATCTGCTGCAGCGTCGAGCACGCCTGGGTGGCGAAGTTCGGGTACCAGGTCTGGTTCACCACCGGGCCCAGGTTCACGGTGTTCGCCAGCTGCTGCTTCAGCACCGGCACGTCGGCCCACTTGGCCCAGGACGCCAGGACGTCCGGGTCGGAGTCCACTGACGCGTAGCCGCTCGACAGGCCCAGCGTGATCGCGATCAGTTGCTTCGGCACGTAGTAGGAGCCATCCTTGCCCGCCCCGCCCAGGTAGTTGAGCACGGTCCAGGCGTTTTCCGGGCTCTTGGTGCTGGCCGCCATCATCCAGTAGGCGCCGAAACTGTGCGTCTTGCCAGTGCTGCCGGGAATGATGATGTTCTTGATATGCGGCGCCGCGGGGCTTTGCGACGGATCGCGCCAGCCCACGACCTGCGCCTGGTAGCGCATCGAGAAGGAGCTCTTGCCGCCGCCGAAGATGTTGGTGACCCCGCCGTAGTCCGTGGTGAACACGTCCTTGGGGACCAGGCCCTCCTGGTACAGGGTCTTCCACCGCTGCAGCGTGCTGTACGCGGCACTGTTGTTGACCAGCTGGGGCGCTGCCTTGGCGTCGAACAGCTCGCCGCCACCCTCGGACGCCGTCTCGGCCGCGAACTGATGCCACATCAGGAACGCATAGTTGATCCAATACGGCGAGTACGGGGTTTGCGCGATCCCCCTGGCCTTGAGCTCGCGCGCCTGCGACATGAACTCATCCCACGTCGTGGGCGGCTTGGCCTTGATCTTGTCCAGGTGCTGGGTGTTGACGACAAAGATCTCCGCGCCCCGGAAGTAGGGCAGCGCGGTGATCTGCCCATCGCTGCCCTTCAGCGCATCCTCGACACCCGGGTTCAGGTTGCCGAGCAGCTTACTCAGGCCCTTAAAGCCGGCGAGTTCCTTGACCCACCCGTTCTTGCTCCAGGACTCGAGGTAACCCTCGTCGGAGAAGAGGACGTCATAGCTCGCGTCGCCGGCAGCCAGCTGCTGGTTGGTGACAGTGGCATAGTCGTTGGCGACGTAGGAGGTGCTCAGGTGCAGTGGCTGGTAGTGCGCGTTGAAGTACTTCACGTAGGGCGCGAACAAGGGCCCGACCGCAGCGTCGTGGTGCATCTGGAGAAGATGCGAGCTCGCCCCTGACGGGCTCCCGCCCGAGGAGCCGCAGGCAGCGAGGAGGCCGGTGCCGGACAGCCCAGCAGCGATGCCGAGCGAGGATGCCCCCCGCAGGAACCCGCGCCTGCTGAGTATCGCGTCCGCGGATGCCCCGCCGGGCGCTGCGTTGATTCGCCTTGTCATGAGTACGCTCCTGCCTTGTGTGGTCGGCGGCTGACAGGAGCCGCCGGGGTGTTAGGTCGGCTGCAAGATCCGGCCAGGCCGGTGCGGGGTGGAGTTCCCGTCCTCGATGACGGGCGTCCCGTTGACGAAGGCCCACCGCACCGCGTCGGGATAGCGGCACGGCATGAGGAAGTCGGCTTCGTCAGTGAGCTGGGCCGGATCGATGACGACGACGTCAGCGAAGGCTCCGGGCCGCAGGGTGCCGCGGTCGGTGAGGCCGAGCCGCCTCGCCGGGAGGCGGGTCAGCTTGTCCACCGCGGTGCTCAGTGGGAGGACATTGCGGATGAGCGCGCAGGCCAGCAGCCGCAGCGCGCTGGCGAAGTTGCGCGGGTGCGCATAGCTGGTCTGGTCATCAGACATGAGCCATGCGTCGCTGCCATGCATGGACCGCCCATGCGCCAGGACGCGGCGCAGGTCGTCGTCGGAGGCGGCTTCACCGATGATGACGAGCTGCTCACCCTCGGCTGCCACCAGGTCCAGGACCAGGTCCGCCGGGCGCACGCCGAGTTCCCCGGCCGACTTGCTGAGCGGCATCCCGGATATCGCCGGCCGGGAATGCGACTGGCCAATGATGATCTCATCCATCCGGAACTGGGCATTGTGCTCGATGTGCCGGGTTACCTCGGCCCGGTAGCGGGGCTCGCGCAGGCGGTCGGTGAAGGCATGGATCCCTGCGGCCAGCGCACCAGGCGGCAGCAGGCTGACGATTCCGGTGCTGCCCGCGGTGTACGGATAGAAATCGACCGCCGCCTCGATCGGGGAGGTGGCATTGGCCGCATCGACCATCGCCAGCGTCTGTTCCGTGCGGCCCCAGTTCTGGCGGCCGATCGCCTTGTGGTGGGACAGTTGCAGCCTGGCCCCCGCGATGGTGGCCGTGCTGATTGCCTCTTCCACGGCCTCCAGCAGCCGGTCCCGCTCGTCGCGCACGTGCGTCGCGTACAGGCCTGACCTCTCGCTCACGGGCTTGAGCAGGTAGCCGATTTCCGCTGGGCCGGCATAGCGCCCGGGCACGTAGACCAGCCCGGTGGAGGCACCGAAGGCACCTTGCTCCATCGCATGCTCGACGAGCAGTCGCATCGCGTCCAGTTCCGCCTCGCTGGCGCGGCGATCGGCGTCCGCCATCACCGACAGGCGGACGGCCCCCAAGCCGACCAGGGGCGCGACGTTCACCGCTGGCCGGACATCGCGCAGGGCGGCGGCATAGCTGGCGAGATCAGTCCACCGGGAGGTCAGGCCGGGCTCGAAGAAGGCGCCGAAGTCAGCCCGGTCCGGCGGGACCGGGAACGGTGACAGGCCGCAGTTGCCGGTCACGTCGGTGGTCACGCCCTGCCGGATGCGCGCCTGCGCCGCCGGCCGGACCGGCAGAGTGAAGTCGCTGTGCGTGTGGATGTCGATGAACCCAGGCAGGACCAGCAATCCGTCCGCCTCGACCACCCTGGCCCCGGGGCGCGCCGGCTGGCGGTGGCCCACGTCAGCTATCCGGTCGGCCTCGATGACGAGATCGGAATAGCCATCCTGGCCGGTGGCTGGATCGATGATCCGGCCGCCCCTAATGACACTCCCCACCGCGTATCCCATCTAATAGGATGGCTTCTCACTCTGTGGTATAGTGCCGTACCGTATATCGGGTCATGAAACAGGTCAAGTTGCGCCAGCCTCGCTGGCCAGCACAAATCCGGCAGGCAATGATGCTGCGAAGCGAAAGCACGCGGGTAGGCGCCCCGGGCATGCTGATCGGGGCAGGATCGCCGCCCGCGCGATCGCCTGGGATGCCCTGGCTGCCGGGAAGACTCTGGGGCAGCGAGGCTCCCCCGGTTCAACTAGATGGGCTGACGATGGTTCAGGTAGTCGACAGGGTCGGCGCACTGCTGCGCGCATTCTCCGATGCCGAGCCGGAACTGACGCTGGGCGAATGCGCCGACCGCTCTGGGCTGACCAAGAGCTCTGCACACCGGCTGCTGGCAGCCCTGGCCGAGATCGGCCTGGTCGAGCGCATGGAGAACTTCAGCTGGCGGGTCGGCGGGTTCGTCGTGCAGCTGGCAGCGATCCGCCTCTCCCAGGTAAACCTCCGCGGGGAAGTGGTCGGGCAGCTGCGCGCGCTCGGGCAACGGTTCCAGGCGGCGACCGCGTTCTCCGTGCCCAACGGCAGCGACATGATCTACATCGAGCGCACGGACAGCCCGCTGCCCTTCGCCCCCAGCGCCAGCCTTGGCAGCACCGCCCCTATGTGGGCCGGGGCAGCAGGCCGAGCCGTTCTCTCTGCCATGGATCCAGGCGCCCGGGTCGCCCACCTCTCCTCGCCCGCGTGGGACAAGCTGCCCAGCGACGTCAGGGAAAGCGTCCAACGGGACATCGAGGAAGCGTCATTGCGCGGGTACTCCATCGATCGCGGCCAGTTCTTCGAAGGGGTCGCCGGGGTGGCGGTCCCGCTCGGCCGCCGTCACGAGCCGGTCGCGGCCCTGAGCCTGATCCTCTCCCCCGACAGGCTGACGCCGTCGCTGATCGCGGAGATGGGTGACGCCCTGCTCGACCTGGCCAAGCGCGCAAGTGCCGCCAGTTCCCTGCCGGTCGCTGACTGACCCAGGGGTCGGCATGTGGCAGCAGATCTGCGAACCCAACGACATCCCGACGCCCTACCTGGCGCTCGACCACCAGCGGCTGATGGCCAACCTGGAGCAGATGGCCGCGCATGTGCGGAATCTGAACGGCCATCTGTGGCCGCACCTGAAGACGCACAAGAGCCGGGAAATCGCCCGGCTCCAGGCGCAGCTTGGCGCGGGTGGGGCGACCGTAGCCACCCTCGCCGAAGCCAGGTTTGCCATCGGGTGCGGGCTGACTGAGGTCCTCATCGCCTACCCGCCGGTGCCGGCCGCGAAAGTGCGGGCACTCGCCGAACTCACCGACCGTGCCCGCATTGCCGTCACCTGCTCGGAGCCCGGCCATACCGACCTCCTGCGTGCGGCGGCCGCGCCCATCGGCGTGTACTGGGAAGTCGAGGTCGGCACTGGAAGGCTCGGCACGCCGCCCGGTGACCCCACGGCGGCAGCGGTCGCGGGCCTGGCTGATGCGGCAAACGCCAGCTACCGGGGCCTGCTCGCCTTCGCCGGCCATGCCTACAAGGCCACCAGCGACGACGAGCTCAGGGCGGTCCAGGCGCAGCAGGAAGAAGCACTGCTGGCGACGGCCGCCGCGCTGGCGCGGCGGGACATCACGGGATTGCTCAGCGTCGGCACCACTCCACTCAGCCGCTTCGAGTCGGGACTGGCCGACGAGTACCGGTTCGGCAACTACGTGTTCTACGACGCCACCCAGGTGGCGCTCGGATCGGCGGGGATCGACCAGTGCGCGCTGGCGGTCATCACCACCGTCATCGGCACGCCAGGCCCGTGCCGGGCGGTCATCGACGCGGGCTCGAAGAGCCTGCCCGCCGAGCGGATGTCGGCCCTCACCCCGGATCTGGGCCTGGTATATGCCCACCCGGGTGTCCGGCTCATCGCGCTCTATGAAGAGCACGGGCTGCTCGAGTCGGCGGAGCCCCATGGCCTCCACCTGGGCGACCGTGTCGCCGTCATCCCCAATCACGCCTGCACCTGCGTCAACCTGCACGCCGCCTACACCGTCCATGGCCCCGACGGCAGTACCGAGCGCTGGCTGGTCAGCACGCGGCACACCTGACCCGATCTTGCTGAAGCGGATGTGGTGACTGATGACTGCTCCCGTCCGGGAATCGCTCCCGTGCGATGGCGGCCCTGTCGAGATCTTCCGGGTCGGCGGTGACAGCACCGGGCCGCAGGTGACCGTCATCGGCGGAATCCACGGCGACGAGATCGAGGGTGTCCTGGCGGCCCGCCGCCTCCTCGGCATGCTCTCGCGCTGCATGGTGACCGGTCAGGTCACCGTGGTGCCTGTCGCCAATCCTCCGGCCTTCCGGCTGGGCAGCCGCTGCGGCGCTGACAGCCTGAACCTCGCCAGAGTATTCCCCGGGAAGCCCACGGGCACGGTCACGGAGCAGCTCGCCCGCCAGCTCACCACGCACGTCATCACCGGCACCAGCCTGCTGATCGACATGCACTCAGCGGGCAGGCACTACCGCATGCCCGGATTCTGCGGCTATCCGGTGCACATGGGTTACGGGCGCTACTCCTGCCGGGAGCTTGCCGAACGGACGGGCTTCCCTATGGTCTGGGGTCACCAGCAGATCCAGCCCGGACGTACCATCAGCACAGCCCAGGACATGGGCATCCCCTGGCTCTACTTCGAGTCTGGCGGTGGAGGCGCGCTCTTCAAGCCGGAACTGGACGCGGCAGCGGGAGCTGCCCTGGCGGTGCTCGCAGCCATCGGCGTCGTGGATCACGCCGGGGCACCTGCAGTCGCGGGCACGGATACGTACCACGTCACCGAGGGCGACGGCGACGTTGACAGCGGGCTCACCTTCACTGAGCGCGGGCTGTTCATTGCCCATGTGCGCGCGGGCGAGGAAACGGACGTCGGAGATGCGCTGGGCGAGGTGGTCACCCCGGAAGGAGACCACGCTGAGTGGATCCGCTCACCCTGCCGGGGCCGGGTCATGATGATCCGCCACTCCTGCTTCGTGGAGCCCGGCGATCTAGCGGGGATGGTCGCCCCCGCTAACCCGGAGGCGCCATGAAGCTGCTGCCAGGGCTCCACCTGGCAGGCGGGGGACGGCTGGGCCCGGGCCTGACCAACCCCTACGACTGCAATGTCTACCTGCTCACCGCGGGCAGGCAGGCCCTGGTGGTGGACAGCGGCTGCGGGCTGGACACGGGCGACCTTGCAGGCCGCATCATGAGCCAGGCCGACGGCCGTCCGGTGGCCGGAATCCTGCTGACGCACGCGCACGCCGACCACGCCGGGGGCGCAGCCGAACTGGCCGGCCTGCTCAGCACGAACGTGTACGCGGGAAACCGGACAGCCCGCCTGGTGGCCGCCGGTGACCACGACCAGCTCGGGCTGACGCGGGCCATCCGGGCCGGCGTCTACCCGCCTGGCTACCGGTTCCCGCCCGCACCCGTAGTCTGCGACGCGGCGGACCTGCTGGCCGGCTTGACGGAGATCCGGGCTGAGGCGCTGCCCGCGCCCGGGCACTCCCGGGACCATACGTGCTACCTGGTGGAGGCGGGCCAGTACCGGTACCTGCTGTCCGGTGACCTGGTTTTCGCCCGGGGCCGGATCGCCCTGCTGGGCACTGACGACGCCGACATCCCCGCCCTGCACGACTCGCTGGCGGAGATGCGGCGCCGGGAGCCCGACGTCCTGCTACCCGGGCATGGCGTGCCAGTACTGGCCGACGCTTGCTGGCATCTCGACCAGGCGCTGCACGAATTCGAACTGGGCCGCATCCCGATGAGTTTCCAATGAACGCCAGCAGTGATGAGCCAGCAGGCCCGGTGGTGGTCACCGGTGGCGGCGGCGCCATCGGCCGCGCCATCGCCGCCCGCTTCGCCCGCGCCCCCCACCCGGTCGCGGTGCTGGAGCGCGACGCCGGTGCCTGTGCGGCAGCCCGGGCCTGGTTTGCGTCCGAGCATCTTCAGGTGACGGTGGCCGAAGCAGATGTCGGTGACCCCGCTTCGGCGGCGGCGGCCATAGCCCAGGTTGCGGCCACGCTTGGTCCCCCGGCCGTCCTCGTCAACAATGCCGCCGTGACCGGCGTGCCAGCCAAGGCACCGTTCCTGGAAACCGATGATGCGCTCCTGGCGCGAGTGCTCGGTGTCAACATCGTGGGGCCGTTCGTATGCTCGCGGGAGGCCGCCCGGCACATGGCGGCACGCGGCGGCGGCGTGATCATCAACATCGGCTCCATCGCCGGCCATGCTGCCCAGCGGGACGCGTCCGCCTACACCATGAGCAAGGCGGCGCTCAGCGGGCTGACCCGCGCGACCGCACTCGAACTGGGCCACCTCAACATCCGGGTGGCGCAGGTTGATCCCGGCGACATCCAGACCGCCGGAAGCGATCTCCTGCTCAGCCAGGTAGCGGCAGGCCAGCTCCGGTCCGGGCTGACGCGCGGGCCCGCGCTGGGGCGGCGTGGGACACCCGACGACATCGCCGCGACCGTGTTCTTCCTCTGCTCCCCCGAAGCCAGCTACATCTCCGGCATCCAGGTAGTCGTTGACGGCGGCTACCTGTGCGGATAGAGAGGCATGCGGTGACTCTCATCGACCTGCGCTCCGACGTCAAGACACTGCCCTCGCCCGGCATGATCCAGGCCATGTCCTCAGCCCGGCTGGGTGACGAGCAGGCCGGCGAGGATCCCACTGTGCGCGAACTGGAAGCGGAACTGGCGGGCATCCTGGGGCATGAGAGGGCGATTTTCGTCCCCAGCGCGACCATGGCTAATGTCATCGCGCTGCTGTCCCAGGTCCGGCCGGGCGAGGAGATCCTCGGTCACGAGCACAGCCATCTCTTGCGCTACGAGGCAGGCGGCGGCGCCGCCCTGGCTGGCGCCCTGCTTACTGGGCTGCCCGGGGACGACGGATGGTTCCCCGGAAGCCTCGTCCGCGACCATGCGCAGCTCGCCGATTCCACGCACCAGCCCCGTACCAGGCTGGTCATCATCGAGAACACACACAACACGGCTGGCGGGCGGATATGGCCGCTAGCCCCGCTGGATGACCTCTACGCCACCTGCAGCGAGGTCGCTCTTCCGGTCCATCTCGATGGCTCGCGGCTCTTCAACGCGGCGGTGGCCGCCGGGGTCCCCGCCGACCGGATCTCCGCGGCCGCCCGCACCGTCACGATCTGCTTCTCCAAGGGCCTCGGCTGCCCCGGCGGGGCGGCCCTGGCCGGCCCGGCCGAGGTACTGCGGCCAGCTCAGCGGATCAAGCAGATGCTGGGCGGCTCCATGCGCCAGGCGGGAGTGCTGGCCGCCGCCGCACTGTACGCGCTGCGCCACAACATCACCCGGCTCGCCGACGACCACGAGGCCGCCCAGGCACTCGCTCGCCGGCTGCACGGTGCCGGGCTGCCGGTGGACCCGGCCAGGGTAGAGACCAACTTTGTCCTCCTCGACCTGGCCGGGCTGGGCATCGGCCGCAAGGAGGCACTGGCCCGCCTGGCAGGCGCAGGTGTCCCGTGGTCGAACGGTCATCGGCCAACGGTCATCCGTGCCGTCACCCACCTCGGCGTGCCGGCCACCGCCATCAACGACGCCGCTGACCGGATCATTCGTGTTTTCGGCCCAGGCGGCTGAACCCACAGCTGTGGCACGCGATCACCCACCAGCTAAGGGCGCGTGGTGGCCATCACGACATACCCGAGCCCGAGCGCCGCAGGTGATCTCCAGTGAGCTCAGCAACCAGCCCGGTGAGAGTGCTGATGGTCAGACACGGGGCATCACCTGGAAGGCCGCCTGGCGACGGAGAATCCGTTGTGGGGACACCGCCGGATACATGGCGAGCTGACGAAACTGGGCGTGACGGTCGCGCCGTCCACCGTCTGGGAGATCCTGCACGCCGCGGGCATCGATCCGGCGCCGCGCCGCTCGGGCCCGACCTGGCGGCAGTTCCTTCATGCCCAGGCCACCGGGATCCTCGCCGTCGACTTCCTGCACGCAGGCACCGTGCTGCTGAAGAGACTGCATGTCCTGGTGTTCATCGAGCACGGCACCCGCCGGATGCACCCCGGCGGCGTCACCGCGAACCCCACAGGTGAGTGGACGGTGCAGCAGGCCCGCAACCTCGCCCTGAGCCTCGATGAGCGGTCCGGGGACAACAAGTTCCTGATCCGCGACCGCGGACCGGACTTCACGCGCTCCTTCGACGCCGTCTTCCAGGCTGCCGACGCCAGGATCCTGCGCACCGCGGTCCAGGCTCCGCGCATGAACGCGACCTGCGAACGCCTCGTCGGCACCCTGCGCCGAGAGCTCCTCGACCGCGTGATGATCCTCGGCGAGCGACACCTGCGCGCCGTCCTGACCGAATACCAGGCGCACTACAACACGCCCGACCGCACCAAGGTATCGCGCAACGCGTCCCCCACGACGAAGGCAACGCTCCCCATGTCTCCGCAACCGATCCCAACGCCGAACGGATCCACCGAAAACCCGTCCTCAAGAGCGTTTGGTGTTGACGTGGCGGCAGGTCTTGGTGAGGCTGGCCTGCCTGGTTTCCCGGGTGGGGGTGGACGACCTCGTGGCGTCGTGTGGCGGGGCCCGGGTGCGTGAACCCCGGCCAGCCTGGCCGTATGTCCGGTCAGCGGTCAGGCCGTGGGGTTGTCACGCCCCCTGGGTGTTGCGGGCGGTGCTTTGGCTGAGCGTGCCGGGTGCTGTGGTGGCGGTGCGCCGAGCAGGCTGGCGAGCGCGGCTATCGCTTCGGTCAGCAGCGCGTTGACGCGGGCCTGCTGGTCAGCGAGGTGGCGGGCGCGGAACTCGGCGATCGCGCGGCGGTGCTCGGCCTGGGCGGCGAGCTGGCGGACCCGGGCGGCGATGGCGGGGGTCATCAAGGCCGCCGGCCGTGCTGCCCGGCGGCCGGGAGCGGGGTGGGCCGCCGGCGGGCGCGCGTGGTGCCGCCGGGCATGGTCAGTCCCGGGTGAGCTCGGCGGCTGCTTTCTTGGCGCAGGCGTCGTCGACGAGGTCCTTGCCGCCGGCGGCGGCGCTCAAGACCCTCGCCAGCGGCATCAGTTAGCCCGCCAGCACGCGGACGAGCACCAGGCAAGCCGGGACGGCAGGCCGAGAAGACAGAGGCCGGACCCACTTCAGCCCACGCGAGGCCAGTCCCTTATCGCTCCGGATCCTCGCGTATGAAGGCAGGAGGGACGTAGCCGGCCAGCCAACCATCTGGTTGCCCAGCCAGAACCGCACGCCGCGCGCATGGGCCTCGCCGGCGCGAATCACCAGGACGGCCACGGCTGCGCTTTTACGGCGCCCAACGGAGTAGGCAGAGTCCCGGTTTACCGACAAGTGCACGTACTGCCGCTGCATCGGGCACAGCCCGTCGGCGAGGATCGCGGGGGCCGAGCCGACCGCTGTCCCATGGAACAACACAGCGGGGAGGCACGCCCGGGGTCTTCACGATGCGGCCGGGGACGCTGTGCCCGTAAAGCGCCCGGATCCGGCTCCCGTCGATTTCGTGACGCTGCTTCGGCGCACGTTCGATCATGGTCTCCAGCTGCGCGCGTGACAGGCCACGCCAGCGGCTCTCCTGCGAGAGGGCCTCCACAAGAGCGTCGACCGATGTCCAGCCTGCATCATCAAGCTCCAGCTCGTAGAGCCAGGGCTCATGCCGCAACGCGTGCGACACCGCCTTACTGAGGCCGGCCCAGCCGCCGCTCACTCGATGCGTTCCTCAGGCACCAGGGACCAGGCCTGCGCCACCACTTCAAAGCATCCCGCACTGTCGATGTCCCCACGTGGCTGACCGCCCGGCAGCGGCATGCGCTGGACCATGATGGCTAGCTCCTTCCCGACCGCGCCGCGCACGAGGCGCAGGTCATCCCGGTGATGGGCAGACCCTCACGGGTGGCACATCCCGCGGAGC
>Ga0307372_10001330_pt1 | contig 43555 bp, 34 predicted proteins | sample OX1MG_FD_202533 | JGI IMG/M metagenome (GOLD analysis project Ga0307372, IMG submission 202533) | Soil microbial communities from Risofladan, Vaasa, Finland - OX-1 | ecosystem: Environmental > Terrestrial > Soil > Coastal area > Acid sulfate soil | place: Finland: Risofladan, Vaasa | collected...
CCGGGCCCGATGGGTGGCGGTCTGCCACACCTTGGCGACGACGAACGAGCCCAAGAGCCGCGCGGTCTCCTCGCCCAAGATGCCCTTCGGGACTCGGACCAGGCAGATGCCGCCGTCGAGGACCTGGCCCATGTCGAAGCTCGAGTCGGGCCGCCCGACGACCGAGCGGACGAAGTCACGGAGCAAGAACGCCCGGAGCTTGTTCATCACCGGCCCGATGACCTGGGCCCGGCTCGCCTCGGACATCTGCTCGTAGGACTTCCAGAACCCGCCGAGCCCGACGGTGTCGGCCGAGACCACCGCTATGCGAGGTGCCCTGAACTCGTCGTCGGACAGCAGCCTCGGCACGTCGGCGAGGCTGGTCGAGGTGCCCGTGGCTGCTGCGTGGCGCAGCAGCGTGAGGCACGCCGAGCGCAACACGTCGTCGGTGCGCGGCCCCCAGAAGGCGGAGAAGATGGAGCGGAAGATCCCGACCAGGTTGTCGACCGCGAGATCGGGGTCCGGCCCCGACAAGACGTTCAAGACCGGGGCGGCGTCGGGGTCCTCGGGGTCCACGAGCACGGTGCGCGACTCGGCGCCTTCGGGGAGACGGTCGCAGAGGTCGGTGATCAGATCGCCCTTCGGGTCGATCACGACCACACCCCGTCCGGCTTCGACGTCACCTAGGACGAGGTTGGTGAGCAGCGTCGACTTGCCCGACCCGGTCGCCCCCATGACATGGAGGTGGTAGCGGGCGTCTGGGACCGCGAGCCTGACCGGTCGGCGCCCGCCGGCCTGGGCGTCGCCGAGCACCTTGGGTGCCAAGGTTCGCCGCGACGCGTCCGGCCCGGTGACGCCAGCAGCGGCGGGCCGGGCGACGGCAGGGGGTGGGGGCACGGCGTTGGCGCCGGCCCGGGCGAGCCCCGGCACCGAGACGTCGGTCGGCAGATGTGCGAGCGCTGCGAGCTCGGCCACCGAGACGAGGTTGCCCTTCCCGAGCCGGCGCCCGGCAAGCACCCGGGCGGGATGGCGCAGGCGATGGCGCTCGAGGCGGTTGCGGCCCGAGAACAGCGCGAACGCGGTCGCGACGGCGTGCGCCCGGCCACGCAGGCGGGCTTTGGCCTGGCGGTCGGTGGCGGTGGTCGCAACGGCGTAGCGGACGGCGATCGCCCAGCACGGCTGGGCGGCCTTGTCCAAGATGTCGGCCACGTCTGCCGCCCGGGTCGGATCGACCGCGGCGGGCTGGGTGGCCGGTCCGGGGGTGAGAAGGTCCAGGAGTCGGGCGGTCCGGGTGGCGGGACGCCCGGCACGGCGTGCCACGGCCGTCTTGTGGAGCCGGGCGAGGCGCCGGCCGGTGACGGGCCGGGCGAGGACCTGCACACACGCGGTCTCGCCCTCGACGAGGGCCGCCAGGGCGCCGAGCAGCGGGCGGAGGGGGTCGACCTTGTGCCCGGTGCGCAGCGGGTACTGCTCGCCGGCAGCCAGGGTGAGACTCCCACCCGTCGCCACCCCAGGCCCGGAGAGCGGCGGCGTGGCGAGGTGGGTCTCGGTGCGCGCTCCGGGCCAGGCGGCCTCGACGGCCCGCTCGACGAGGCCTGGGGGGATGCCGCCGGGCACCCAGATGGAGATGGTGAGCCCGGCGTCGGAGGCGACCAGCTCGAAGCCGAGGTGCGGCTGGCCGAAGAGCACGCGGCGCCAGGCGGGGCGCAACAGGGCGACGAGGTTGCTCCAAAGCGTCGCCGCCCCTTCGGGGTCGACGACGGGCGGGCTCAGCACCTCGACGAGCCGGGCGCCCCGGGCCATCCGCCGGCCCTGGGCGGCCCGTGCGGCCGACAGTGCCACCAGGGCGGCGACAGCTACGCCGAGGGCCACCGGGCCGGCCGTTACGGCCACGTGGGCCAAGACGTGGGCAACGTGGTGGAGAAGGCGGGCGGTGGTCGGGCCGGGGTGGGCGAGATAACGGGCGAGTGGGCCCGACGGCCGGTGCGGCGCCAGCGGCGGCTGGGTCACGGGGGTGGTCGGGACGGTGGTCGGCACTGTGGTGGTGGGCACTTGATCTCCTGGCTGGCTGTGGTCGGTACGGCTGGGGGGATCAGGGTTGACGGGTGGCGGTCAGAGGTCGGGGACGTCACCGAGGGCGTCGCTGATGCCGGTGCGGCAGATCGCGTCCTCGGCGGGGCTGGCGAGCGCGCTGAACGCGACACGGTCTTGGCCTGCGGCGAGCAGTCCCTGGCCTCTCGCCGCGCCGAGGAGGTAGGCCCGCTCACCGGCCGACAGCCCGAAGGATTCCGCGAGGGTGTCGATGGTCTGGGGTGCTTGGCGGAGGAGGATCTGGGTGGCGGCGTTGGCGACGACGGCCTGGCCGAGGGGGGAGCCGAGGAGGTCGGCGGCGTCCTGGGTGACGACGGTGAGCCCCGCCCAGTGCTTGCGGGCGGACTTGGCCATGCGGAAGAGGAACTCGGCCCCCGAGCGCTCGGCCATGAGCAGCCACGCCTCGTCGACGATCACGAGACGCCGCTTGCGCCTGGCCGGGTCGGAGACCCGCCGCCAGATGGCGTCCAAGGTGAGCAGCGTCCCTGCGGCCTTGAGCTCGTCGGGGAGGTCCCGCAGGCTGAACACGACGAGGTGCCCGTCGGGCCGGGTGGTGGTCGGCCCGTCGAACAGCCCCCGGTGCGTCCCCGACACATACGGGGCGAGGCGGGCGGCGAGGGTGTGGGCGGCCGGGTCGCCGTCGGCGTCGAGCGCGGCAGCGAGGTCGGCGAGCAGTGGCGCGGGGCGGGCGTGGCTGCGGGGATCGGCGGTGATCCCCGCCGACTCGTAGGCCGAGACGAGCCCGCGGTCGAGCGCGGCGGCGGTCGCCGGGTCGGGCTTCTCGCCGAGGAGCACCGCGACGAGGGTGTGGACGAACAGCGCCCGGCGTACCACCGGCCCCGACGCCAGCGCGTCGCCGGGCTCATCCCCCGGGTCGTCGCCCAGGGGGTCGTCCCCCCGGCCGCCACCGCCGGCGCCAGTCCCGGGGCTGGTATCGAGGTCGAAGGGGTTGACTCGCACGCCCGGGGCGCCGAGGTGCACGTAGGCGCCGCCGACGGTCTCGGCGAGGCGGCGGTACTCGTCTTCGGGGTCGACGACGGCGATCTCGATCCCTTGATAGAGGGATCGCAGCGCTTCGAGCTTGGCGAGATACGACTTTCCCGCTCCCGAGCGCGCCAGGATGACCGAGTTGTGGTTGTCCTGGGCGAAGCGGTCCCAAGAGACCAGCCCGGTGCCACTGGCGGTGGTGCCGTAGAGGACGCCGTTCGTGGCTGACAGCTCGGCGGAGGCGAAGGGGAAGCTGGCGGCGAGCGCGTCGGTGTCGAACGCCCGGCGCTGGCCGAGGGCGTCGACCCCAAGCGGCAGGCTGGACGCCCATCCCTGCAAGGACCGCCAGGTAGCCGGCCGGGCGTCGAGGAGCATCGACGCGCACAGGGCTCGCACCCGGGCGCACTCGGCGTCCAAGAGCTTCTCGTCTCCGGCGTGGACGGTGAGGACAAGGGCGACCCGGAACAGCTTCTGCTCGCCCCGGGCGAGTCCGGCGGCGAGCTCGCGTGCGTCTTCGGCTGCGACCTCGACGTCGGGATCGGCGAGGCGTCCCTTGGCCGCGTCGGCGCGCCGGCCCGACTCCAAGCGGGCGAGCTGGCGCCGGAGGCGCTCGGCGGCGAGCGCGGCAGGGACAGGGGCGATGTGCAGCGCGACGTCGAGGCGGCCGGGGTGGGCACACAGCGGCTCCAGCCACCCCCGCCCGACCTCCCGGGGGTAGCCGGTGACGGCAAAGCTCCGGCACCAACCCTCCCCGACGCGAAGCGCCCGGGGGTGGACCTCGACCGAGTCGGGCCCGAACGGCGTCGCCGGCTTGACCGTCGGGCGGGGGATGCGGGCGAGCAGATCTCTCATCGGGTGGCTCCTTCCTGAGCGGGGTCGCCGGACGGGATTGGATCGTCGAACGGTCCGGCTGTGGGGGCCCGATGGGCAAGGGTGACCGGCTCGTCGATCCCGCTTGACGAGCCCGTGAGTCCTCCGGGCCTGGGCGGGCCGGCCGGGTCGAGGCTGCGGGCGAGGACACCGCTCGCGGCCACCCCGTCGAGGACGCAGAGGCTGACCCCTGCCGCGCCGAGCGCGGTGACCGCCTCGGCGGCCCGGCGTAGGAGGCGCCCGGCCCCATGTCCGTCGGTGCTGGCCTGCCCGGCCGGCTGGCGGAGCACGACGAGCACCTCTCGGCGGAGCAGGTCCCGGCTGGCGGCGAGGCCGGCCAAGAACGCGGCGTGGTCGCGGGCTGCCCGCTCCAGAGCGACATGCGGGAGACCTGGTGCGGCGTCGACCAACGCGTCGATGGCGGGGCCGACGTCGAGTCGCTCGGCCCGCACGAGGACCTGGACCGGTTCGGCGAGCGAGCTCAAGAACCGGGCGAACCCGGCGACCAGTGCCTCCTGCTCGGCCGGGGTTCGGAGGCTGAAGGTGACTGCGCTCGCCCGGCAGATCACCGCCAAGCCGTCGGGCCCGAGGTCGACCACGCCGCCGGCGTCGATCCCGGCGAGCGGGAGGCGCAGCGGTGCGGGCAGCGCGGGTGGATGGGACCCGGCCGCCTTGGCGAGGAAGCCGGGGACAGCCGGGACACCCTCGGGTGCGGGGACGAGCCGGCGAGACGATCTGCGATGCCGCCACGCCGCGAGCACCCAGCGATCGGCCGGAACGCCCTCCATCCGCCCCAACGCGAGCAGTGCGGCGACGGCGCCGACCGGTATGGCGACTGCCCCGTAGGCGGCGGGCGGGACGAGGTGTCGGGTGGCGGCATAGCCTGCCCACAGGGCGACCGCGGCGACGGCCAGGATGGCGAGCTGGCGGGCGGTGAGGCCGGCCAGCAGCTTGTCGGGCCGGTCGACGTCGGCGGGGATCCGGACCCGGCCGGTGTCCTCGGTGGGTTGCCGGCGTCCGGCGGCGGGGCTCACAGCCCGACTCCCGCGGCGAGGGCCTTGGCGCCCTTGTAGATGATCACGTCGCGCACGACCCGGCCGATCCCGCCACGGCCCCGGGACCCGGAGAACACGACCCGGCTCACCCAGCCGGGGATCTTGACCAGCACCCAGCACAGACAGGCCGAGACGAGCAGGTCAACGACCCCGCCGGTCGAGGCGATCCCGAGGTTGGCCGGCCCGCCCGAGGCGAGGAACACCCGCAAAGCGGTGATCAAGACCAGTGACTGGGCGACCTGGACGGCGAGGGTGCCAGAGAAGGCCCGCCACCACAGCTTGGCGAGGCCCTCGGTCTGGGGGAGGGCATGGCAGACGAGGCAGATCGGGGCGGCGACCACGAGCAGGATGACGAGTGCGAGGCGCACGACGTAGGTGGCGAGCAGCACGACGGCGAGTACGGCGACCGCCCCTCCCAAGAGCACGACGAAGATCCCACCCGAGGCGAGCGAGCCCAAGACCAGCTGGCGCAGCACCACCGCGGCGTTGGCCGCATCGACGCCTTGGCCGAGCAGTGCCGCGGAGAGCGAGTCGGCGGTCGTGATGGCAAGCCCGGCGAGACCGAGGCTGGCGTTCACCGCGACGGCAGCGACGACGATCCTCGGCAGCACGTCACGAAGGGCGGTGCGGGTCTGGAAGGTCTCGTAGCCCATGACGATCGCCCCGCCGGCCAAGACGAACAGCACCAGGAACGCGTCGGCGATGCCTTCGGCCATCCTCCACAGCTGGCCGACCCGGCTCTGGGCGGTGACGTTGGGGGTGGCGAGGAGGGTGTGGCCGAGGAGGGTGAGGACCGGGTCGAGCGCGTCGGTTACGAGGCTTCTGAACCAGTCGTCGATCGCCGCTTCGATGTGGCCGGTGATGTCGAACAGCCCCGGCGAGGGCTGGGTGCCGCCGCTCGCTGTCCCGCCGCTCCCCGACGCCGGCACGCTCGGCGTGGTGGTGCCGCCTGGGCCGACCTGGATCGGCGGCGGGCCCTCACCGGCGGTCCCTGAGCCACCTGTCCCCGACCCTGACGTCTGCGAGCTGGTGGTCGTTGCCCCGGTGGTAGTAGCGGCGGTCGCCGTGGGCGAAGCCGTGCGAGCGGCGGTGAGGACGACCGCGGTCCCTGCCGTCCCAGCCCTGTCGCGAACGGAGGGTGCCGTGTGGTGGCCGGCGGTCGCGAGGGCCAGGACGGCGAACACGACGCCGGCGGCGAGGCGGATCGGGTGCCGGGGTCGCCAGGCGGGGAGGAGTCGCATCAGCCGCCGCCGACGAGGGAGGCGAGGATGGACACGATGAGCGGGGCGAGGACGGCGAGCGCGTAGCCGACGGCCGCGGACTTGAGGGCCGTCTTCGCCTTCTCGACCTGTCCGGGGTCCCCGCCGGCGGTCAGGTAGCGCAGCCCGCCGATGGTCAGGAACAGCGTGGCGACCCCGGCCAGGATCCCGACGATCCAGGTGGTGAGGTTCGAGATCAGCCCGCTGAGGGTCTGGGTCCCGCCGCCGGCCGCGTAGGCGGGCGAGGCGAGCACCACGGCGAGGGCACCGGCGAGCAGGCCGGCCACGACCAGACGTCTCGCCATCTGCCGCCCGGGTCGTCGGCCGCCCGAGTGGACGGCGGCAGGGGTGGTCCCGTCGGCACCTCGAGCGGTCGGTCTCCCGGTGGCCTGTCTAGTGGCCGCCTGTCTTGCGGCGGGCGCTGCGTGGGTGGGTTGTGTGCGGGTGGGTTGTGTGCGGGAGCGATGTGTCGTGGTGGCCTCCTTGGTCGGCTCCCCGGGCGCTGGGGACCGGGGTGGGGTTAGGGGTCGCCCCGGTGGTCCGGTTCGGACCGGGGTGGGCACTCTCACCTCCTCGGTGGTGGGCTCGAGCGACGCTTGCCCGGTCGCCGGTCCGCTGGCCGGCCGTGCCGGGGACGACCCCTACTAGAAGAACAAGGGGTCTCGGCCGCTTTTCCAACAAAATCGAACGGCTCGTACCAGTCCGAGTTCAGGTAGTCGCGCAGCTTGACCTCGGCGCGGCTTCGACGCATCCGGCACGTCTCGTAGTCGAGGCCGAGGTCCTCGGCGATGGCGGCGAGGTTGGCGCCCTCGAGGCGGGTGGTGGCGATCAGCTCGGCATCGGTGGCGCTGACCACGTCCGCAGCGACGGCCCGGGCGAGGACGATGTCGGGATGCCCCCACGGCCGGGGTGGTGCGGCTGAGACCGGCTCGGCGCCCGGCCCGGCTCGCTCGGCCAGCTCGGCCCGGAGCAGCCGGGCGGCGCCGGTGCGGGCCAGCCAGCACAGCCAGGACGCCAGGCGGGCCCGGCCCGGGGTGGCCCTGGCCACGGCGGCCAAGAACGCGGCGAGAGCTTCGGCCTCGATCTCGTCGGCCTTGTCCGGACAGGCTTGGGTCAGCGCCCAGACCGCCCGGCGCAGCCCGGGCAGGAGCACCCCGGCCAGGCCGACGCTCCAGCGGCCGCCTTCGGCCTGGGCTCGGGCGACGAGCTCGCCGACGATGGCGTCGCGGATGGCGAACGGCGTCGACGGGTGCAGCAGCCGGGCTTTCAGCTCGCCGAGGGGGACTGGCCGGTCGGGCAGACCAGGGAGGCCGGTGCCGTCCAGGGCGAGGGGGCGCGGGCCGGTCGTGAGGAGATCGAACGTCCGCTCCAAGGTGTCGAACGGCGAGTCGGTGAGGATGCGGCGAGGGCACATGGGCGGCTCCTTCGGTGAGGTGGGCCGCCATCGCGCCACGCAGGTGGACCCGGATCAGTCCCGGATCGCTCCCACTTCGCCTGTCCCCACCGACCTCCCGCACGCGGGACCCATGCGGGACCTCTCCGCGGAGTCGAGCGCGTCGGTGCAGGTCAGCGCGGTGGGACTTGCTCGTCCCGAGAGGTGGGACCTGCCGCGGGACCTCCGAGCCTGGGACGCCGCCAGATTTTTCTGTCCCGCCGCTTGCGTCGCCCTGGTCCCGCGGGTGGGACCTCGACTCCCGCGCCATGTCTGCACCCGAGGTCCCACATGTGGGACGTCTAGTCCCACCCGGTCGGGATGCCTTCTCCCGGCGGGCCGGGACTACCGGGTTCGGCGATGCGGTAGCGGCGGGGCTTGTCACCCACGAGGACCACCTCGCCACGCGCCGCCATGGTCGCGAGCGAGTTCGAGATGGCACCCTGGGAGCGGTCCAAGGCCTTGCCGAGCGCGGCCGGCCCGAAGGACTCGCCCGGGCGGGCGGCGAGGTAGTCCCGCACGAGAGAGCCCAGCTCGCCCCGCCCCAGCCGACCAGCCGCCGCGAGAGGCTCGGGGGTCTCCTCGCCAGCGGCGGGAAGAAGCTCGCCGCCGCCGGGCTCGTCGCCGGGCTCTCCGCCGGGCTCTCCGCCGGGCGCTCCGCCGGTCACGTCGGTGGCGGCAACCTCGGGCGTGGCCACCGCCGACCAGCGGTCCGGGGCTCGCCGTCCGGCCTCCCGGCCGCCCGAGGTACGGCGCACCGAGCCGGCCGCCTCCAGCGCGGCGAGCCGCTTCGCGGCGGTGGACTGGCCGATCCCGAGGGCGCCGGCCAGGTCGATGGAGGTGACCTCGGGGCGGGCGGTAAGGCCGTCGAGGATTTCGTCGTCGGTGGTCTGCAGCGGGCGTGCCATGGTGGCTCCTTCGGGGTCGAGTGGGCTCTTCCTCGAAGGACCTACCTCCATCTCCGAGCCCACCTCAAGGCCAAAGAGAGGGTTCTCGAACCCCGTCGACGACCGGAAGAACCGGCGTACGCGAGAGGGATTTTGTTGGATACAGGGGCCGTACCCCCTGTTCTTTAGATGACGCTTGTCCGGTCCTGGGCCGCCCATGACCACGACCACCACCCCCCGCTGTCCCTCCCGACACGACCGACCCGATGTGCCGCTCGCCATCTGGCCGGTCGCCCAGACCACCGCCCAGTGGCAACGGGCCGACCGCTACCTGCCGGCCTGCACCGCGCACCCCGGCAAGATGCTCCCCGAGCTCGCCCGGCGCATCGTCACCGAGTACTCGAACCCCGGCGATCTCGTCCTCGACCCGCTGGCGGGGATCGGCACCACCCTCGCCGAGGCCGCCCTCTTGGGTCGGCGCGCCGTCGGTGTCGAGCTCGAGGACCGCTGGGTGGCCCTCGCCACCCAGAACCTCGACCACATGCTCGACGGCGGCCACAGGCACCTCGCCGAGGTCCGCCAGGGCGACGCCCGGCGGCTGCCCGAGCTGCTCGGCGACCTCGCCGGACAGGTCGACCTGATCGTCACCTCACCGCCGTACGCGTGCGACGCCGGGGTCATCGACAAGCGGGCGTGGCTGGCCGGCCGGCGCCTCTGCCCGGACGACACCCTCAACTACTCGACGGACCGGGCCAACCTCGGCCACGCCCGCGGTCCGGCCTACGAGACGGCCATGGCCGAGATCTACGCCGCCTGTCACGCCGTGCTGCGACCCGGCGGCCATCTCGTCGTGGTCACCAAGAACACCCGAAGGAAGGGCCGCACCCTCGACCTGGCCGGGCTCACCGTCGCGCTCGCCACCGCGGCAGGGTTCACCTACCGCCAGCACGTCATCGCGCTCCACGCTGCCATCCGCGACGGCGACCTCGCGGCCCGGCCGTCGTACTGGCAGATGACCCAGATCCGCCACGCCCGCCAGCGCGGCGAGCCCGCCCATCTCGTCGCCCACGAGGACGTCACCGCCTACGCCAAGAACCAGGAGACCGCCGATGCCCGCTGACCTTCCCCTCTCGGTCTGGCCCACCGCGCAACGCAACGCCCGCTCGCAGCGCAAGGGGCGGTACGTGGAGATCTCCGGCCACCACCCGGCCAAGATGCTCCCCGCCATCGCCCAGCGGGCCATCGCCACCTACACCAAGCCCGGCGACCTCGTCCTCGACCCGATGGCCGGGATCGGATCCACCCTCGTCGAGGCGGTCCATCTCGGCCGCGACGCCCTCGGCGTCGAGTACGAACCGGAGTGGGCCGACCTCGCCACGGCCAACCTCACCTACGCCCGCTCGAACGGCGCGACCGGACACGGCGAGGTCGTCTGCGGCGACGCCCGCCACCTCGGCACCGTCGTCGACCCCACCGTGCGCGGACTCGTCGCCCTGGTGCTCACCTCCCCGCCGTATGGGCCGTCACTCCACGGCCGGGTCACCGCCCGACCCGGGCAGGGCATCACCAAGAGCCACCACCGCTACTCGACCGACCCGGCCAACCTCGCCCACGTCGGCCTCGACGGCCTCCTCGACGCCATGGGAACCATCCTCGGCGGCTGCGCCCGCCTGCTCCGCCCCGACGGCGTCGTCGCCATGACCGTGCGGCCCTGGTGGCACAACGGCCAACTCGTCGACCTCCCCGGCGCCCTCGTCCGGGTTGGCGAAGCATCCGGACTGGTGCTCTACGAACGTAACGTCGCGCTGCTGGCTGGGCTGCGCGACGAGAGGCTCGTGCCCCGCAGCTCGTTCTTCGCCCTCGAGCAGGTCCGCAAAGCCCGAGCCGCCGGCGTGCCCCGCCTGGTCACTGCCCACGAGGACTTTTTGGTCTTCCGGCTCAGCCCCGTCACCCTAGAACCGCACGGCGGTGGCCGGCGGGGGATCGTGGCATGAGACTCGGTCGGACGGCCTTGGCGCTCGGTGGGGGCGCCCAGCTTGCCCCGGTTCGGACGTCGGTCGGTCTCTTGGCGGAGGCCTTGACTTCCTCCGCCGAGGTGTGGCCTCCTCCAGTCGAGCGGCCCCGAGCATCGGGGAGCCGACGACCACAAGCCCGGAGGGAGGCCGAACAGCCATGCGAACGCCGGACACGACGGGCACCGACACCTCGGCCGGTCTGCGTCGTTGCACCCGGCGGCGGCGCCGTTCAGCGGGCATCTCCGACGACGGCGTCCAACATGCAGCTGCTTCCGAACGCCTCGTCTCGGAGTGCGCTCGGTCGCGGCGGTCTGGGGGGTCGGTGAGCGAGCGGCTCGTCAGCCAGCAGGACGCGGCCCGCCTGGCCGGTTGCAGCAAGGACACCATCGTCCGGGCCCGGCGCAACGGCCGGTTCCCCCACGCTCGGCTGCGGGAGAACCGCTGGGCGATCCCCCTCGACGACCTCCTCGCCGCCGGCCTGTACCGCCCGGTCGACCCCGACGGTCCGGCGCCACCGCTTGAGGAGCAGGGGGAGCCGGCCGAGCCGATCGCCGTCGAGCTGGTCCGCGCCCTCGCCAAAGTGGCGGCACTGGAGGATCTCGTCGCCCGCCAGGATGACCAGCTGGCATTCCTGCGCCAGCTGACGGTGGACACGCTGGCCAAGCGGGGAACGGACTGATGGCCCGACCGCTCACCGGCGGGCTGCGCTTCCAGCGCGGAAGGTGGTGGGCCAGTGTTCCCGACAAGACCGCCGCCTCGGGCCGTCGCTACGAGTCGTTCCTGGCCGAGGACGACGCCCGAGCCTGGCTGGCCCAAGCCGTCACCGCCCTACAGACCAACCTGCCCCTGCCCGACGCGGAACGATTCCGCGCCCACAAACCGACGAGGCGACCCAAGCCTGCCCCGCCCAAGCCGGCCAAGATCCAGCCCGACATCGCCTCAGTGGCGAACGCCTGGATGAACGCCGCCTACGAAGACCTCCGCCGGGGCGGCCCCGACCGGGCGGAGCGGGTCCGCCGCATCATCGACGGCTACCTCGTCCCATGGTTCGCGCCCCGCACCACCACCGTCGCCGACGTCACCTACTACATGGCACATGACTGGCTACTCAACCTGGTCGGCCGCGAGCACCCCACCAAGACCCGGTCCGTCCCGGCCACGCCCGCCACCTCGGCGGCCAGTGCCGGCACCGATCGCGGGTCCGAGGAGCTGTCTTTGGCCGAGGTGGCCCGACTGTCGGGGATGAGCCTGCCCACCGTGCGGCGCCGCTGGCGCGACGGCGAACTGCCCGGCGCCTACCGCAACCCTAAAGGCCACGTCCGAGTCCCGATGACCGCGCTCGACGCGGTACGGAACAAGCGCCACACGCCGATCGGCCTCTCGCAGCGGTACGTGGCCGACGCCCTGTGGGTGCTGCGCCGGATCCTCGGCTTCGCCCGGGCCAACGGCCTCGCCCAAGCTGGGTTCGACCCCACCGAGAGCCTCGAAGCGCCCACCCCTGACCCGGCTGCGGCGCGCACCCGCCGGCCGACCCGCCAACCCCGGCCGCTCACCCTGCCCGAGTGCGCCCGCATCGCCGCCCACCTCCAGCCGGTTCACCAAATCGTCTTCTGGCTGCAGCGGATCATGGGCCTGCGCATCTCCGAAGCCTTCGGTGTCCTCCTCGGCGACGTGATCGAACTGGGCGACACCGCGCTGCTCGCCGCCCAAGGCCAAGGTGGGCGCACCTTCAACGTTCGAGACGACCGCGGCACCCTCGTCGCCGTCCCCTACAAGCAGACGATGAAGACCGCGGCCGGCTCCCGCATGCTCGTTGTGCCCGCCACGATGCTGGAACTGATCCACCTCAGCATCGACGCCTTCCACGCCGACCCGGTCACCGGACAGGTCGACCCGACCGACCGGCTGGTCCCTGGTATGCATGAGGCCAACCGGTCCGGTCAACAGGGCTACGTCCATGCCTTCGAGGACGCCACCATCGCTGAAGGTCTTTCCACGGCCGATCTCGGCTTCCGGGTCTCGTCCCATCTGCTGCGCAAGAGCCTGGCTACCGACCTGGCCTGGCAGGAGGGCATTGAGGACACGGTTCGCCGGCGGTTCATGGGCCACCGGGCCGGCGACGACGTGTTCGGCCGCATCTACACCCTTGACCACCCCGAGATCGCCCCGCTGATCAAGGTGGCGGCCATCCTCGATGACAAGGTCACCGCCAGCATCGGCACCCTGCTCACTCCCACCACCCGTCACCCTCACTGGGGCAAGCACAATCCGCTCCGGGACCGCGCCGAGCACATCACCGCTACCTTGACCAACGCCGGATGGATGGTCGACCCCGGCAACCCCGACGACCCCCTCTGCGACGCCGCGCGGGTCGCAGCCGAGCTCGACATCCACCCCAACACCGCCCGCAGGTGGATGGCCGACGGCACCGTACCGGCCATCGTCGCCCCCGACGCCCAAGGCGTCCCCCGCCGCTACAGCCGGCTCAGCGCGGTGTGGGCGCAGCGGGACCGGCTGGCCCAGCACATCCTGCTGCCCGACCTGGCCGAGCAACTCGGTGTCCGCTACCACGAGGTCTACAACACCGTCCGCCGCCTCGGGCTCGCCATGGAGCAGCATCCCGCCACCGGTATGTACGAGGTCACCCCCGAGGCCGCGGACACGCTGCGGTCCGATTTCGAACGGGTCCGGGCCCTCCATCGCCGGTCCATGAAGCTCCCCGCCGCCGCCGTTCAGCTCCACCTGGCGGCGAGCACCGTCCGCCTCCTGGTCCAGCGAGGCGACCTCGACGTCGACCCCGAAACCGACAGCAGCGGCCTGCGCTTTGTTACCCGCACCTCCGTCAAGGCGTACTGGATCGCCCACCACGAGGCCAAACGCCGCGCCGTCCAACCGGTCGCCGCCGTACCGCTGGCCGAAGTCGCCCGCTTCACCGGTGAGAGCGCGAGAGCCCTCATGGATCTCGTCCGCGCCGGTGTTCTCCAACAGGTCCCTGGTCGACGGGCGGCGCAGCTCACCGCCACCAGCCTGCGGGCCTGGATGGCCGGACGCGACCGCGACGACACCAACAGCCCGACCGGCCCGCCGCCGGTCACCCCACTTCGAACCGGCCCCTCCGTCGGCACCGTCGAACCCGAGCCGGGCCGCCAGGCCATCGGGGAACGACGGCCATGACCCGCACGCTCCGGCACCGCGGCGCCCAGCATCAGACGGCCGGGCGCGCTCCGCATTCGTGGGGCCCGCGCCGGGACCCCCGGGGCGCCGAGCATGGCAAGGACAGCCCTCGTGGAAGAATCCGGTCGAATCTCACTGACTCGCAGTGGCCCCCGGCAATCCCGCCGGACGGGAGCGGGCCCCGACTTCGCCCTGGTCATGACCGTTTGACGAGCCTTTGCTCCACGGCGCGCCGAAGGCACCGCATCTAGCATCTGCTCCATGGGAGACACGATCAGCACGCTGCCGGGCCGGTAGGCATGCTGATCGGGGAGTGGAATGAGACGCTGCTGACCTGGTTCTTCTCCCGTCGACCCCTTGAGCGCGTCTATCTGCGAATTGACGATGGCGAGCTGGACAGGCTCAACGCTGAGCAGGCCCTGGGGCTCGACAGCCCTGCTGACGACCTGATCGCAGCCATCCGAGAGGAGGTGCAGGGCGCCCCGTCTCTGCGCTGGCTGCGTCGACAGGGCGACGAGTGGCGCTCACGGTCCGACCCTGACGAGGCGCCCCCGTGGCTGGCCGTGCTCGCCCTTTCAGTGCTGGTCGTTGCCAGGGAGACCGAGCGAGGAAGCCTCGCCTTCTACCCACCGTTCTCCGAGGCCTTGGGCCTCACCACCGTTCTCACCCAAGTCGACTACGAGGAATCGCTCTACAAGTGGTGGGTCGACCTCGCCAGCTGGCTGACCGATGTCAACGAGGGGAAGCGGGGCCTGCCCTCATGGCGTCGCATCCCCCACGCCGGGCCCCGGTGCGTCATCGGCCATCCCTACACCCAGGTCCTTTTGCGGCGCGAGGACTCCAGAGACATCGACGCCTTCCTCCGATCCCTTGGCCAGGTCGGGCCGGGCGACCTGGAGGTCACCGACCCGGCGACGGCAGGCGCCGACCTCCTGAGACGTCTCCGGCAGTGGGCGGCACAGCGAAGGGTGTCCGGTCGATTGTGGGACATCCTCCACGGGACCCGAAGGGAGGCGAGCGACAGCCTCCAATACATGCTGCTCGATCGTCTGCTCGACGAGGTCGATGCCACCGGCGCTCGTGGCCTGGAGCGCGAGGCACGCCTCGTCGTCACCCTCGACGACTGGGCGGACCGCCGATTGCGGTTCGCCGCCATAGCGCCGGCCTCGGTGGGGTTGTGGGAGTCCCAAACCCTTGAGGTCGACGGGCAGATGATTGGCCCGCTCGAGGAGGGCGAGCCCTATCCAACGCCGATCCCAGTCGATGCGACAGCTCTCGACAACGGCGTCAGCGTCGTAGCAGGCAGCGACGTCACCCTCGTCTATCGACCAAGCGACGTCGTCGCCCTCGCGGCCCGGGACTGGTCGATGTGGTGCTCGATAGACGATGCCGAGGCAGGCGAGACCGTGTATCTCCTCGTCGCCGACACTGCCGCCGCTCGCTTGCGCCGACTGCTGGACGGCTTCGGGCTCACGTCGATCGACGGTGTGCCGGAAGGCTGGCAGCTGTACGGTCCGAGCCCTCTCGCGTCGGGCAACAACCTGGACGCGCTCGGACTGCCGATCCGCAAGGCCTGGCAGGCCGTCCCACGACTCGTCGGCGGCCTGGAGGTCGCACGGCGGAGCTATCTCGTTGGCGGACCCCCAGCCGTCATCGTGCCGAGCGACGACACCGAGATGCCTCTGCGCCTGGACGGCGACCCTCTCGATGCCGCCCTCGGGGATGCCTCAACCATCGACCTGACGAGCCTGAATCTCGGGAGGGGTCACCATCAGATCGATGTGGGCCCCTACCGACTCACCTTCGAGCTGCACACCTTCGACGAGCTTCCAATCGTTGCAGAGAGCGTTGGCAGAACCAGGCTCGGAGCCTTCGCACCCGTCGGCGGGGGCGAAGGAGAGCCCGTGTTCATTGGCGCGGCTCGCCGACCGACAGCGGCTTACGATCCCGCGGTGCTGGCGCCGATCGGCGCCCGCATGGTGGCCCTCGGCCTGCCCGGCCACGCGGCCGAGTGCTCAGCGCACATGGGGGCATGGGCGGTGGATGCCGGGCTGCCCCAGCTCGTGTTCGAGCCAGCGCAAGGCTCCTCGTACTCGGGCGGTCGCCGTCCCATCCATCCGATCCGCTGGATGGCCGTGCAAGAGCACCCAGCCTCGGCCTGGTCGGTGACCCGGGTCCAGCGAGTGACCGATCCGGGGCAAGAAGCAGAGGAGACAGCCGCCGGCTCATCTCTCGCCCTCGACGTCGTCTCCGAGATCGGCACCGCGCCAACGGTCTTGCGGGACGGACATCCCGACGACTCCGTCGCAGCGAGCCAAGACTGGGCCGAGTACGCGCGATCCGTCAAGGCGACGCCATGACCGCGACCGAGGGAGCGGATCTGATCCTTGAGTGGTGCAGCCTCAAGGGCGGCGGCAGCCGCCACAGCTTCGAAGCGGCCTGCCGCTCCGTGCTCGGCCCGTTGGCCCGCCCCCCGCAGCTGCTTCACGAGCTGGAGCTGTCCGGTCACATCGAGGTCGACTGGGTCCACAGCGGACGCTGGTGGGTCGCCCCACCAGTGCTCGGCTTCGTGGAGGGAGCCGGTGGCAACGCGGTCCTGCTCGGCGCTCGAAGCCCAAAGACGATGTCGCTGCTCAATCGCCTGCAGGAGGTTGGAGACATCCGAGCGCTGACGCTAGTGCCGCAGGGATCAGCGTCGCCCACCGCAGTGTTCGTTGGTGTGTCCTCCATAGCAGCGCTCACCACGGCCGGCCACGCCATCGGCGCAGAGCCGAAGACCACGGTCAGGCTTGAATACAAGGACGCGCTGGTCCCGCTTGAGACGGCCGTGGCGGCAGGAACGCGCGAGTACACGTCCTCAGGCATCCAGGCCAAGCGGCTGAACGTGGCGACGCTCCGCTTCGAGCCGTGCGAGGTCCGCTTCGGCAACTGGATGCCGGGGTGCTACGAGCAGATGTCCTACGGCCTGCGCAGGTACCTCTACGTCGATGACGAAGGTGGGCTCCACAACGTCGACCGCTGGATCGCAGTGCACGCAGAGATCAACCGCGCCAGGGGTTCAACGATCGGCGCTCCGAACCCGCTCTCGTGGTCGCCGGAGAGCCAAAGCCTCTTTTGCGACGCCCGAGCGCAGCTGCCCACCATGTGGGCGAGGGCGGCGGTGATGTGCACGGGGCTCCTGCCAATCCGCCACGTCGACCGTGCCGACGGCCACTATCTGGATGAGTATCGAGGCGTGCTTGGCACCACCTACAACCGAATCCGGCTGACGCTCGGCTACAAGACCCAGCGCGCATCCACGACCGAGAAGGTGAGCTGATGCCCACGCCAGACGCGATCATCTCCGGGATCCGCGACGAGCTTCTGCGCTACTACGACACCGCGTACCGCCTCGCCGATCGTGGGCTCATGGCGGAGCGGGCGGCGCTGCTGCGCCGCCAAGGCATCGTTTTCGGAGAGCCGTTCATCGAGCTGCTCCCCCAATACCCGCTGGCAGGTGATCACGACGGCACGGTCCGCACTCCAGCGGGCTCGCTTGAGCTGGCCGGGGCGCCGCCAATCCTCGCTGAGCTGATCGAGGAGGTGATGCTCGACGGCGTGCCACGCCCTCGACGCCTCTTCGCCCACCAAGAGGAGGCTCTGGCCGCATCCTTCGGCCGCAACGAGCACGTCGCGCTCACCTCAGGAACGGGCTCGGGAAAGACCGAAGCCTTCCTGCTCCCCATCCTGAGTCGGCTCGCTGCCGAGGCCCAGGGGTGGGCGGCGCGCCCCCAGGACGCGGAGGGTGGCAGGTGGTGGGCTCACGGGCCGCGACGCATCCCTCAGCGAAACCCCGCCGGCCACCGCCCCGCAGCGGTGCGGGCCCTCGTCCTGTTCCCCATGAACGCGCTGGTCGAGGACCAACTCGTCCGCTTGAGGCGCTACCTCGACGGTGACACGGCCCGCTCGTGGTTCGACCGGCACCTCGGCGGGAACCGCTTCTACTTCGGCCAGTACACGGGACGTACCCCGGTGGCAGGCAAGAAGGACGAGAAGCCCTACAAACGGCAAGCGCTGCGCGAGCAGCTGCGTCGGGCCGAACGGGAATGGCTCGCCGTGGAGCGGCTGCTCGCCTCCGACGCCGACGGCCGGGTGGACCGTGACGCCCGATTCGTCATCCCGAGGGTCGACGCCTCAGGGTCGGCGGAGATGCGGAGCCGCTGGGACATGCAGGACGCGCCGCCGGACATCCTCATCACGAACTTCTCGATGCTGAGCATCATGCTCGGCCGAGACGAGGAGTCCGAGATATGGGCGAGGACCGAGGAGTGGCTGGCCCAGCCGTCGAGCGTCTTCACGCTCGTCATCGACGAGCTGCACATGTACCGAGGAACCCCGGGAACCGAGGTCGCCTACCTCATCCGGCGGCTACTGCGAAAGCTCGGGCTGCACCAACACCCCGACAAGCTGCGGGTGATCGCACCGACGGCATCGCTCGGAGACGAGGGCGATGACTACCTCCGAGCGTTCTTCGCCTCGGAGCAACCATTCCGCCGGGTCGACGCTGCGCCGATCGCGACGAGAGGGGCCCGAGAGGAGCTGCAGCTCACCGAGGGCGAGGTGACGTCCGCCCGCTCCTCGACCGACGCCAGCGAGACCGTCCGGCGAGGCGATGTGACGGATTCCATCCGGTCAATCGCCGAGCGATTCGACGCGACCCTCCGCGAGGTGCCGGTGGCCGACGGGCGACCGCGCGCCCTTCCTCTCTGGCTTTTGGAGGAGGGCCTGTTCCCCGACCTCTCCGCCGACGAGCGGCGCCAGCGGGCGCACGACCTCTACGCGCTTCTTGAGCGCGCCGAAGGGGACCAGGTGCGCCTCCGACTGCACCTTCTCTTCAACGTGCTGCCGGGCCTGTGGGCGTGCTCAAACCCAGACTGCGACCAGGTGTCGCCCGAGCACCGCTCGGCAGGCCGGACGGTCGGGCGCATCTACAACCAACCCGAGATCACCTGCGGGTGCGGCGGACGCGTCCTTGAGCTTCTCTACTGCCAAAGCTGCGGCGAGGTGCTCCTCGGCGGCTATCGACCAGCAGAGTCCCAAGGTGGCCGGGACTTCCTCGTACCGTTCCTCGCCGACCTGGAGCGCCTGCCCGACCGGGTGGTCACCGAACGAACGGCCGTCAACTACGTCGTCTACTGGCCGAAGCCCCCGGCTGCCCGACAGCCGGTGCGCCGCGACCGCACGTGGGGCGGCCTCACCTTCGCCTTCAAGCGGGCGGACCTGACCCCACAGACCGGCATGATCCGGCGGCTCCCCCAAGGCAGCACCGGCTGGGCCCTCGACATCACCGGCGGCGACCCCGCCACCCTCGAGCGGGTCCAGGGGCTCCCTCTGCACTGCCCGGGCTGCGACGAGGTCCGCTTCCCCTACCGAAACCGTCGCCGCCTGCCGCCGACAGACCCCGCCGGCAAACGCTCGCCGATCCGGACCATGGGCCTTGGCTTCTCACGCGTCACCCAGATCCTCTCCGGCGCCGTGCTCAGCCAGCTCCCCGCCGACCAGCGCCGACTGGTTGTCTTCAGCGACAGCCGGCAGGACGCGGCGCGCATCGGCCCGGATCTCGCCCGGAACCACTTCCAAGACATCCTGCGAGCGGAGCTCGTTGCAGCCCTTGACGAGCGCGCCGACCTCGCAATGGCCGAGCGAGCCGTAGCGGGGGACACGTCGGAGGAGGCGGTCGTCGCCTACGGGCAGCTGCGCGAGCAGATGCCGGCCCTCGCCGACGCCCTCGCACGTCCCCAGCACCTCCGGACCGACGCCGACAAGGCGCTCATCCACGCCGGCCAGTGGGAGCTCGAAGCCCCTACGGTCGAGCAGCTCATCGACCGGGTAGAGCTCGGTCTCGCCACCCTCGGGCTCAACCCCGGCGGCCCCGGACCCTCGCTGTTTGAGGCGGCTGACGGCCGCCACTGGCACGAGCTGTACTCCTCGGACGGGACCCGAATGACGCGGCGAGCGCCGGTTCCCGAGAACCTCAACGACTTCCGCACCCTCATCCGAGGCACCCTCACCGCCGCGGTGCTCTCGAACCTGTTCAGCGGGGTGGGTCGCGACATTGAGTCCCTGGTCCTCGCCATGGTCGCGCCGCTTCGCGCCGACCTCCCACCCGCGCAGCTCTCGGGGCTCGACCAGGACATCTTCGCCGAGGTCGCCCACTCCGCGCTGCGCATCTTGTGCCTTCGCCTGCGCTTCCCCGAGGCCGAGCGAGACCCATCGACCTCGCCCGGCGCGCATCTGCGGTCCTTCCTCAAGACCATCGCCGACGCCCGCGGCCTCGTGCTCGACGACCTGATCCAAGACGTCGCGAACGCGGTCGGCACGCCGACCAGCGACTGGCTCTTCCACCCCCATCAGGTGCGCCTGCTGCGTCCGTCTCCGCTTCCGCAGCCATCAGCGCCTTGGCTCGCGACCGGGTATGCCGGCGAGGGCGAGCTGTGGATCTGGCCGTGCAGCCGATGCCTCCGCGTCCACCTACACCCCTCCGCCGGCATCTGCACCGCCTGCTTTGCGCCGCTGCGAGCCCCGGAGCCATTCCGCCCCGACGACTCCGAGTTCTTCGAGACCGACTACTACCGACACCTAGCGACCGCCAACGAGCGTGTGTTCCGCCTCAACGCAGCCGAGCTCACCGGGCAGATCGGCGCAGCCGAGGGCGCCGATCGCCAAGCCCGCTTCCGGGGCATCCACGCATCGGCCGTCGACTCCCCAGAGCTGTACGAGAAGATCGAGCGGACCGAGGGAATCGATGTCCTCAGCGTCACGACCACGATGGAGGCAGGCGTCGACATCGGGTCGCTCAACGCCGTCGCCCTCGCCAACATGCCGCCCCAGCGCTTCAACTACCAGCAGCGCGTAGGCCGCGCCGGACGTCGCCGCTCGCCGCTCTCCATCGCCTTCACCGTCTGCCGCGGCACCCGAACCCACGACCAGCACTACTTCACGCACCCCGAGCTCATCACCGGCGACCCACCCCGCGCCCCCTACATCGACACTCGCAACACCGACATCGCGCAGCGAGTCGTCGCGCTCGACGTGCTCGCCGAAGCGTTCTTCGCCTACCGGGCAGACAATCCGCAATTCGATGGCGGCTACAGCAGCCACGGGGCGTTCGGCAGCTGCTCCTCCTGGGCCGACACGAGCCAGGCGATCGGGCAATGGATCGACACCAACCACGACCTCATCACCGAGATCGTCGCCTCAATCCTTCGCGAGACGAGCGTCGAGGACCCAGACGGAATACTCCGCTACATCCTCGACGGACAGCTGCTCCAAGACGTCGGCAACGTCGCCGCCGTTGCGCTCGGCCACCGCGATCTCTCCCAGCAGCTCGCCGAGCACGGGCTCCTGCCGATGTACGGCATGCCCACCAGGCAGCGCTACCTTTACCTTGACAAGCCACGAGACCTTGGTGACGTCGACGACCTGACGATCGACCGCGACTCGGAGATCGCGATCGGCGAGTTCGCCCCTGGCGGCAGCATCATCCGGGACGGGCGACGCCACATCCCCGTCGGGGTCGTGGAGTACGAGGTCGGCGCAGGCGGGCGCCCCCAGCCAGTGGCTGACCCGCTCGGCGACCGCAGCCGGCTCGGCACGTGCCTCGCCTGCTGGTACACCACCCTCAGCCCCTCCGACGACGACATCATCTGCCCCGAGTGCGGCGAGGACCGCTACGTGGTGACCGAGATGGCCGAGCCCCTCGGCTACCGCACCATCTACGGGTGGGCCCCGGACTACGACGGCAACGACCCCTGGATCTCCGGCTCCGGCCTGGCACGCATGACCTTCGACGAGAGCGCGGCACCGACCCCGGGGCCCACCGCCGGCAACCTCGCCACGCGCGGCGGCAAGGTCCAGCTCATTGCCGCCAACACCGGCAGCGAAGGCGCCGGATTCGCATTCCGCGGCACCGTCCCGCCGGGACGTAGGGACTGGGAGGGGCTGCTGGTCCAAGGAGCTTTCGACACCGCCCAGGGCTACTCCCCAACGCCGTGGGTGCCTCCACTCGACCAGCAGTTCGAGTCGGCCGCCATCGGCAGCCGCAAGGTGACCGACGCCCTGCTCCTCAGCCCCATCGACCTGCCGCCCGAGGTCGACCTGTACCCCGGAAGGATCGAAGCCCGATCAGCATGGCTCTCCGCGGCCTACCTCTTCCGGGAGGCGGCCTGGCGGGTGTTGGAGGCCGCGCCCGAGGAGCTGACCGCGGGCTTCAGCCCGCTCCCGACGCCGATGGGCATCAGCGGCGAGATCTACCTCACCGACACGCTGCTCAACGGCGCCGGCTACGCCCGCTACTTCAAGGCGAGCGAACGTCGCCTACAGGAGCTGGTGGACGCAGTCGAGGAGCGCACCGCCGCGTACGGCCAGCACGTCGGACCCGACGGCCAGCCGTGCCGAGGGTCGTGCTACGCCTGCTTGCAGGACTGGTCCAACAGCAGGCTGCACCCGCTCCTCGACTGGCGCCTGGCGTGCGACCTGGCGGAGCTGCTTCTCGGCCGAGCCTTCGCTCCGCTCCGCTGGTCTGAGCATGCCGAGCAGGCCGCGCGAGCGTTCGCTGCGGGAGTGCCGCACTGGCGCGACGACCTGCTCGCCGAGCGGCCCGTCCTTCGCAGCGACCGGGACAACCGGGTCTGCGTTGTCGTCCACCCCCTCGAAGCGACGAGCGAGGCGCGTCGGGGCCCGACCCTGGCCCGCGTCGTGGCCCACGCCGAGGCGGCGCAAGCCGATGTCCGCTTCTGCTCATGGTTCAATCTCATCCGCACGCCGGGCCAGGCCCTGATCGCTCTGGACTCCATCGGCGATGCCTGACACAGAGCGGCTCACCGAGGTGAGCCCCACCCTGATGGCGGCGATCCGCCGATGCGGGCTGGCTGTGCACCTGAGCCGGACCCACCAACGCCACGTCGGTGGGTGGCTGTCGAACCCTTCGGCCCGTCTCGGAGGCGCAGCACACCGGGTCCTCGGATGGGTCTCTGCTGGTGGGTGCACGGGGCTCGGCTCGTCCGATCTGGAGGTGGCGGTCCGGCAGCGATGGCGTGACGAGGTGACCGTCGAAGAGCAGGCCGCGGCCAGATCTTTTGTCGAGAGCTACTTCGGCTTGGCCCCGTCGTGGCCCGGGTACGCGACGACCGAGGAGCGCCTCGTCATCGAGGCGGGGTGGCTGGCGGCGGAGATATCCGGCTCGCCCGACGTCGAGCGCTGGGTCGAGCGGCCCCTCACGTCGAGCATCCCTCCGATGCGAGGATCACCTGATCTCGTCGTGCGCTCCGCCGACGGTGCACGCATCGTCGAGTTCAAGTCCGGTGCGGTCGGCCCTGAGGATGTTCAGCCCCTTGGGCGCTACGGGCTGCAGGTTCTCATGTACGCCGCCATGGTCCGCCAGCTTGGCGTCCCCGTAGATGGAGCCGAGATCCGGCCGATGGGGCGCGCTCGGCTCACTGTGGAGCTGGCCGAAGGGGCGATCGAGCAAGCCTGCGAGGTCGTTACTGCTGCTCTGGAGGCGTTCAACTCGGCCGTGGACGCAGGCGAGACGTCGCGGCTCGCGCAACCATCCGACAGCGCCTGCGGCTACTGCCCGCACATCCTGCGCTGCCCGGCGATCTGGGCTGCGGGAGGCACGAAGGAACTCGACCAGCTCGAGGTGCTGGAGGGCACCATCAAGCGCGTTCAGCAGGCCCAGGTCGGCTCAGTGGCCGTGGAGCTGGATGCGACCGGCGGGACCCGCCTCGGCGCAGTCACCATCACCGGCCTCGACCCCCGTCGCCTCGATGCGGCCACGGATCTCCATCCCGGCGAGCAGGTGCGCGTATCCGGTCTTCGGTCGCGACCAGGCGGCATCGCGCTCGTCGCTCGGCCCGGCTCGTGGGTCCAGCTCGCGCCGGTAGCGGGTGCGGGGAGCGAATCATGAGACCGGCTGAGACGCTGGCAGCAGTCCCAATCCCGTCCGGCCATAGCGCCAGGCGCCCACAAGATGGCAGCATCGAGCCGGTCGGCTCGCAGGACGCAGAGACTCGTGCTCGCATCGGATACCCGGTGCCATCGAGCGAGGCGGTCAGTCGCGTCATGCGCGGCAACCGTCGGTCCGACACCAGGCTCGAGCTTCGCGTGCGATCGGAGCTTCACCGCCGAGGGCTCCGGTTCCGCAAGCAGCTTCTCATCACTGCCGGCGACGTCCGGGTGCGCGCCGACCTGGCCTTCCCGCGGCAGGGCCTCGCCGTGTTCCTCGACGGCTGCTTCTGGCACCGCTGCCCCGAGCATGGGAACTCGCCGAGGGCCAACTCGAGCTACTGGTTGACCAAGCTCGACCACAACGTGGAGCGCGACCGCAAGGTAATCACGGCCCTCGATGCCACGGGATGGACCGTGCTCAGGATCTGGGAGCACGTGCCCGCGAACGTCGCCGCCGACCAGGTGCAAACGACGCTTGCCGAGTGCAAGGCGGCAGCCAATGCCCGTTGAGGCATCCCCAACCGTGCTGTCGGGCTTCTCGGGAGTGGGAGGCCTCGACCTGGGATTGGAAGCTGCTGGCTTCACCCACGTCGGGTGCATCGAGCTGGACGAGACCGCCAGGCGGTCACTCAAGGCGAACCGGGACGACCAATGGCCGCTCCTTGACGCCGGCGACATCCTCGACGTTGCGGAGACGCTTAGGCCAACCGATGTCGGCCTGCGACGTCGGGAGCTGACGCTCCTCGCCGGTGCGCCTCCATGCCAGCCGTTCTCGAAGGCGGCCCAGTGGTCCCGCACCTCTCGGATCGGCCTGGACGACGAGCGATCCGACTGCCTCGACGGGTTCCTTGACCTCGCCGAGACCTTCCTTCCGAGGGTCATCCTTTTGGAGAACGTCACTGGCTTCGCGCAAGGCGCGATCGCTGCGCTCCCCGAGATCGAGCGATCGCTCGCCCGGATCAACAGGCGATGGGGGACCCACTATCGACCTGAGCCTCGCGTCATCGACGCTGCCAGCTTCGGGGTGCCGCAGCGCCGACGGCGAGCGATCATCGTCGCGCTGCGCGATGGCGGCCAGCTCGCCTGGCCGACAGCCACCCACGACGAGGCGCCGATGCGCGCCTGGGACGCTATCGGACGCCTCTCGGTCGCGAACCCGCCCGTCGCCGTCGGGAAGTGGGCCGACCTGCTCCCCTCAATACCGGAGGGTGAGAACTACCTCTGGCACACCTCGCGCGGCGGCGGTCGACCTCTCTTCGGGTACCGCACCCGCTACTGGTCCTTCCTCCTCAAGCTGGCCAAGGACATGCCCTCATGGACCCTCCCGGCCCAGCCAGGCCCATCGACCGGGCCCTTCCACTGGAGCAACCGTCCGCTCGCCGTCGAAGAGCTCCTCCGCCTGCAGTCACTTCCAGCCGAGTGGGTCGTGGAAGGCAGCTACCGAGACCAGGTACGACAAGTCGGCAACGCGACCCCAGCGCTGCTCGCCGAGGTGCTTGGACGAGCGATCCTCTCCACCCTGCGCCTTCCGGGTTCGTCTGACGACTTGAAGCTGGCAATCCCGAGACTGACCCGCGTACCCAAGTCAACGCCGCCAGAGAAGGTGAGCGCCGCATATCGATTGCTTGAGGGGGAGTACCCGGATCATCCTGGGGCCGGATTGGGACCGAAGGCCCGATTGCGAAAGGGCGCGTTCAAGTCGTAGAAGCCCCAATCGGTACCAGACATCGCTGCGATGGAACGGCCCTGCGATCGACCGAACGTCATCGACCACGATGGTCTCGGGTCGGGTGAAGAGACCGACCGGCGGCAGGTTCGTCGCTCTCCGGGTCCTCGGACCTGGGTCATTGCCACCACCGCGTCACTAGCGACGTGACGTCAGGGGACATCAACAACCAAGGCCCTATGACGCTCTGCGGGTGGGCCGTGTAGGCTTGGGCGTAGAGACCGCCGTGTCGGTAGTGGCCGGGTCGTCCTGCGGCGCTTCGTGTCGTCCCGATCGCACATTGATGAGCGTTGCGTTGGGGGTGTCGTCAGCCAACTGACGGGCGATCGCATGCTCATACGTCGTAACGAGAAGCTGCCTAGGGCTTCCGCCACCGGCGCCAGTGGCCGTGGCCAGCGTGGCAGCTACGGCATGACGTAGCTGCGGGTCGAGGTGTTCGAGCGGCTCGTCGAACCAGACGAAGGGGAGGCGAGTGGATGCGGCGATGACGAGAAGATGCGTGATGATCCGCGCCCAGATTCGTTCCCCGTCGCTGAGCGTGCTCCAGCCGAGTTCCTCGCCCTGCTCTTCGCGGACGATCGTCCCATCGGAGCGGAGCGTTAGCCCACCACTCGGGAACAGACGCTTCCACCGCCACGTGATCTCGGTGGCAACCGGCTCGATCAGGCTTTCGGTCAGCTCGGTCGCTGCCCGGCGGAAGGCCGCCGCCGCGGCGCTCGTAACGGCCTCCCGCCGGTAGGCGCGGTAAAGGGCTCGGTCGCTCTCCGCGATCCGGTCGTCTTCCGCCAGCTGACCGGTCAGCTGGCGAAGCTGGGACTGCACCCCGCCGATCTTCTCGCTGTGAGCCTCCAGTGCCTGAAGGGCGGCTGCGTGTTGGACCTCCGCGGTAGCAATGTCGATCGACGGGTCCGGCGAAGCTGGCCTGCGGAGAGCGCCGAGCTGAGTGAGCAACTCGGCGAGCGCCCGCCCCCGGGTTCGACGCTCCGCCTGTTCGCGAGCGTGAAGTCCGCTCGCCTCCGTCGCTACGTGCAAACGGTGCTCATGCTCGGCCGTAGCGGCCGACACTTCCGAGGCACCGATCGGTCGAAGGCAGGTAGGGCAGTACGCATCCACACCAGTCAACGCCTCAATCGCCTCGGTGGCCGCGGCGATCGAACCGCGGTCAGATGCGTACGCTTCGGCGGCGAGGTCAGCTTCGCGTTCGGCCTGATCGCGCTCAGCTTGCAGCCTGAGCGAGACGGTTTCTACCTCCAGCTCAGCACCTACGCACTCTGCGGCACGAGACATAATCGTCGTCACAGTGTCCTCGTAGCGGCGGAGTTCTTCCTGGTAGATGTCGATTTGCCTTGCTCTCGTGCGATCCCGATCAGCTTCCCGCACGGCTCCTTGAAGGCGCTCCCGCTGTTCTTCGAGCTCAAGCAGTTCGCTTTGCAGTCTGCCGACTCGCGACTCGATATCGCTGCGATCAGCAAGTCTCCTCTGATCGCTCGCACGGACCGCTGCCCGCTGCTTTTCCGCTCCCTTTGCAAGAGCCTCGGCTGACTCAGCGGCGCGTAGAAGCGGGCTAACTCCGAACGCGGTGTACAGGTGGGACTTCAGGTCGAGCGGTTGTTCCGACGCCAGCTGACCGCCGCCAAGCATCATTGAAAGGTTGGCGGCGACGTCCATCTTCACTTCGAAGGCTTCTTCGAGCGCTTGGTCGACAGCCGAGGAATCGATCTCGATGTCGTCAAGCCAGCCCTTCACCGTCGGCCGCCCCCTCCGGCCGACCTTGCGAGCGATCTTCAGTTCGCGCTCGTCGGGCAGCGTGAGGGTGACCTCGACCTCGGCGGCGTCGGCACCCGCCCGAATGCATGATCGCGGGTCGATTTTGGCGTGCTCGCCGTACAGCGCCCAGGCCAATCCGAGGACGAGTGACGTCTTCCCTACGCCGTTAGGAGCGACAACGAAAGTAGTCCCGGAGCCAAGGTCGAGATCCAAAGTGTCGTACGAGCGCCAATGGCGGAGGCTGAGGTGACCGATCATGCGACGTCGACTAGCTCTTCGACTTGCTGTCGAAACGAGGCGTCGTCGAACTCGCCAGCCAGAGCGCGGCGCAAAGCAGTTGCGATCAGGGCCGCCTCCGGGCCCCCCAGCGATGCCCACGAATCCTTCTTGGCTGCGAGACGAGCTCGGGCCCCCGAGACGACAATCTCCTCAATCGCCCCGGCGGCTATGTGGTCGACGTCGACTACGTCGGCCGACGACATAGCTGCGTGATGAGATGCCAGATGCTCGAACGGCTCGAAGGCTGGCATCGTTTCGGTCACGTAATGCGCGCAGGCGTCCGGTGAGTACAGAACCGGCCGGCTAATACGCGGGGGTCGGGCGCGACCGGATGGCGTCTCGATGGCCGTGACGATGTCATCTCGGTCGATGATCACCCCCAGTGAGGTCGGATCGATGTTCGTTACGAGCACGGCGTTGCTGTCAGGGAAAGCGCCGAACACCGCGGCGATGGATGGGACGCTGGCCGCATAGGCGGCGTCGATGTCGGCGCCATCGTCGACGACAAGGACCCTGATGCGTAGTCCCCGTGCATAAATGACCAGTGCCGAGGCGAGCCCGGCGGCCTGCGCAGCAACGTCGTCCGTGACGCGTGCCCGCGGATCGGCGCTTCGTCGCAATGCGGTTTGAATATTCGCACCCAACGTTTCCACCGAGATCGCGTCCTGTCTGGCGCTAGCCATCGCCATTAGGGCGGCGAGTGACGGACGTGAGGCTTCGGGGTCTATCCCCTGGGCGGCTTTGAGCGACGAGATGAGCTGTTCGGCTTCCGCCCGCTGCTCGCTGGTCAAGTGATCGAGCGATGGTTCCTCGCCGACGCCTTCGAGATAGTCGAAGTATGCGTCGAGGAGTTCATCGACCGGGTCTTGTGGTTCTGTCATGGTGCGCCTCCTTCTGCATACCGTTGGAATCGAGGATGATCGTGCAGCCGCTTGGCGGTCGTGCGATATACGTGCGTCACCCCTGGAGCGGTGAGGTCGAACTGGGTGGCCAAGGACTGGCGAGTGCGAGTTCCGAAATGCATCCCGAGGAAGATGGCGCGGTCCCGGTCGTCGAGTATTTCCTGGGCGAGCCGAAGGAGCTCCAACTGCTGGCTCGTTTTGGTGAACTCGTCGTCGAGGTCGACCGCTGGATCCTCAATCAACTCGAGAAGCGGCTCCGGGGGGTCCCCGTCGGGACCTGGCCGCCCTGGCGCGTCTCCAGAAATGACGGTCAGCTTGGGACGGTGCTCAGTTTCGTGCAGCCAAGCCCCGGCTTTACGAAGAGCGCCTTTAGTCTTGTTGCGAGCAATGCCGACCGCCAGGCCTTCCCAGGTGGTGGTCACTCTGGTCTCCGGCGTCCGGAGTAAGGCACCGAAGGCCTCAGTGAGAACATCCTCTGCGCTGACACCGCCCCCGGTTAGTTGGTCGCTGACCGCTTCCCCGAGGATGTCGGACCTAGCGATGCGGCGACGACGCGGAGTCGGAAGGTCCAGCACCTGGTGGATGGCCGCCCACATCACGTCGACTATGCGCTCCAGGCGCGCCAGGTCGTCCTCCAAAGGGTGCCTTGGGGCGGGCCTCGGCGTGGGCGGCGTGCTCATCCTGGATCACCTGTCGCGACCCGGGCCGCCAGAGAAAGTGCTCCGGGAACTTTTTTTCTCGTAGGCGCCCGCGACGGTTCTCATCGACGACAGCTTCACACCTTGAAGGAGAGCCATGAGCGACCAGACCAATGTCACCCCGCTGGACCACGAGATCCACTTCACCATCGACGGGCAGCCGTTCACTACCAAGGACCGGCGGCAGTCGGCGTCGGCACTGCTGAGGCTGGTTGGCCTCGACCCGGCCCGCTACGACCTGGGCGAACTCGAGCCTGGCGGCAAGACCAAGCGGTTCGCCGACGATGAGGTCGTGACCATCCGGCCGAACGCCCGGTTCGTGTCGATCCGCTGCGCCGCCGACGTGGCCTGATGGTCGGCCACGAGGCGTTCGTCGAGCACATGGCCCGGCTCGGCCTCCACCCGCGGGTGGAGGCCGGCTTGGTCATCTACGACCTTGAGCCGGTCGACGGAGCGCGTGCGGGGACCGTCCTCGACACCGCCGTCAGCGTCGACGAGCTCAGTCGGTGGCCGCAGGTGCCCCCCCACTGGATCCATCTCCCCGGCGACGTGACCCTCGCCCGAACGAATAGCCGGCCCTCCAGCCGACCAGGCTGGACGATGCACAGCCGTCAGATCGCCGGCTGGGGTGTCGACGATCCCGGGGTGGCGTGGGCCGGTCACGTCCGCGGGGTGCTGGGGGAGGCCCGGTCATGACCCCGGCCACGTCGGTCGCCATGACCGGACAGACCCGCGACGACCTCTGTGAACTCTTGGTCCGCGATGACGGCCAAGAGGACCTGTGCCTGGCGTTGTATCGACCCTCCACCGGGAAGCGTCGCACCACCGCGCTCGTCCGTCGGCCGCTCCCGCCCGAAGAAGGCGAGCGTGTCGTGCACGGCAACGTTACCGTCACCGGCGAGTACATCATGCGGGGCGCCGAGATGGCGAGCGCCGAGCAGAGCGGACTTGTACTGCTCCACAGCCATCCCGGCGGGCGAGGGTGGCAGGCGATGAGCGGACCCGACCGCGACACCGAGGCCTCCTACGCCAACCTCGTGCGAGAGATGACCGGGCTTCCGCTGGTCGGCATGACCCTGGGCGGCGGCGACAGGTCATGGTCCGCCCGTCACTGGGACCACGGCGTGGGTCGGAACGTGGCGCTTACGGAGTGCGCCAACGTGCGCGTCATCGGCGACCGGCTCACCGTCACCTGGAACGACAGGATTATCCCCACGCCTCCGGCGAATCACCGACAGGCGCGCACGGTCAGTGCCTGGGGAGCGGCCGTCCAAGCTGACCTGGCACGGCGCCGGGTCTTGGTGATCGGCGCAGGCTCGGTCGGACTCGACGTCGCCCTCCGCCTCGGCGCGTCCGGGCTGGTCAACATCACCATCATGGACTTCGACCTCGTCGAACAGCGCAACCTCGACCGGCTGGTCGGTGCCGACCGCCGCGATGTCAGCCTGCGCCGCACCAAGGTCCACGTGGCCCGCCGCGAGGCCCGCCGCAATGCCACCGCCGACCGGCCGCAGATCCGCGTCTCGGACTTGAGCATCTGCGAGCCCGACGGTCTTCTCGAAGCCCTCGATCACGACCTCATCTTCTGCTGCGTCGATCGCCCCTGGCCCCGCGCCGTCCTCAACAGCCTGGCCTACACCGACCTCGTCCCCGTCATCGACGGTGGCATCGCCATCGACACTCATCCCGACGGCACCATGCGCAACGCCACCTGGCGGTCACATGTTGTGCGTCCCGGCCGACCGTGCATGGTCTGCACCCGACAACTCGACATGGGGCAAGTGGCCCTCGACGCACAAGGCCTCCTCGATGACCCCGCCTACATCGCCGGAGTCCCCGATCAGAACCCCTCGGGCCAGAACGTCGCACCCCTGTCGATCAGCGTCACCGCGGCGCTGCTGGCGCAGTACGTCAGTTTCAGCGTCGCCCCAGGGGGGATCGGCGATCCTGGCCCGCTCCAGTACGTGCTCAGCACCCACAGCCTCGACCACCTCGACCACACCAGCAGAGCCGGCTGCATGTACGAGGTCGCAGAGCCCGAGGGCGACCAACGTCAGGACCTCACCGGAGCTCACGCGGCAGCCGAGTCGGCACGGGCACTGGCTTCCTCCGTGCCGAGGTGGACAAGGGCCCGACGGAGACTCGACGATCTCGTCGACCGGATGAACCAGGGCTATTCCTGACCGCCTCAGCAGTCGGCAACGATCCGCGACATCTGCAACCACCGGGGGCCATGCAGTACGGACCGAAGTCTCGATTCGCAGCAGCCCTCGACTGCCGGAGTCACCGCACAAATGTCAAGTTGGCTTTGTAAAGAGTTCTTGACATCGGTACCTCGTCGAAGGCATACTCAGGGGGTGTCTCCCTATCAGTCGAACGTCCGGGAGTACCGGCAGAGGGCCGGGTTGTCCCAGGAAGCTCTCGCTCGCGAACTGGGGGTCAGCCGACAGACCGTCGTCAACATCGAGAAGGGCTTGAGTGAGCCGAAGGTCCTGCTCGCGATTGCCTTGGGCGCCATTTTGGGTGTCGCCCTGGAAGAGCTGTTCCGAAAGGGAGCGACCTGAAATGAACCAAGCTCAACTGGCAAAGTGCGACCAGATCGCCGACTTCCTCCATCGGCGCATCACGTTCATTCCGAACGTCTACGGGCATCCGTGGGGGAGGACTGCCTGGCAGCAACCGCTGCCGAGTGTCGACCAGCTCGCCAAGGCCCTGGTAGCTGATGCTGAGTTTCGGTCACTCCAGCTCGGGACCTGGCTCGGAACCACCGACGGCGAGGTCATTGAGACGGCGGTGGGCACCGTCATCCCGCCGATCTACAGGCATGAGTACGACGTTGCAGTCGACGGTCTGAAGCTGGCAGCCCGCCTCCAGCAGCAGGCCGGCCAGGAGGTAGCCGGCAAGGTGGCGCTCTCTGTCGTCGGCGCCAGCCTCTTCGCCGCGGGAGTGGTGGCGCTTGGCCGCAGTGCCGCCTGAGCCAACCCAGTCTTCGGGCTCATTGGTGCCCTCTGACGAGGAGCTGAAGGAGCGGGTCGAACGTCTGGACGTCGCCACAGCCGGGGTCAAGGACACTTACGGCCTGGTCGCCCGGATCGACTTGACCGACGAGGACCGCCAGGGATCCATGGGCGCACTCCTCATGGCCTTCCAATACGGCCAAGCCCACGATTCGAAGCCAGGCGAGGCGTACTTCACGAAGCTCCTCGGCTACGAGGACGGATCCCAGTACCCGCCGGAACTCTCGGCAGTCCCCGGCGAGGTGGCCGCCCTCTGGGACAGGGCCGCAGCAGTAGCGTCCTCCCCGCTAGCCAAGGCCCGCTTCCACGACCTCTGCTTCGAGGGTCGATGGGGCCGGGTCGGAGATCACGCCCGACTCGCTGCGGACGCCTACCTCGAACTTGCCGACGAACTTGTCCCGAACGAGACCTCAGACCAACTACAAGCCGTGCGCGCACTACGGCAACGGGAGGCTCTGCGGCGCGCCCGAGCGCTTGCCCGGCTCAGCGGCCGGGCCGATCTCGGGCAGCGAGCCGCTGATGCCATCGTCCATGCCCTCCAGGACGTCCTCGGCGACGAACCCCCCGACCCCGGGCGCGCCATCGTGCTGGCGGAGGCGGCCATCGAGGAAAAGCTGGACGCCCCAGAGATCGACGAACTGTTGACCCGCCTGCGCGGAGAGAACCGAGACATCTTCTTCACCGAGCGGGTCATTCGCTTCCAGATGGGAAGAGCTGCAGACGATCAAGCACGCGGGAAGCTGCAACGTGAACTGGTCGAGGCTTGGATGGGCGAAGCGGAGCGATCCAATCCCGCTCATCGCACCTGGAACCTGACCACGGCGGCTGCTCGGGCCCGCGACTTCGGCGTCAACGACTTGCTCGCACAGCTGACCTCCGAACTCCAAGAAACCAAACTGGAGGACCACGGCCTGGTGGAGCACAGGGCGACCGTTCCAATCGATGCCGCCGAAGCCGAGGCATACGTGCAGGTTTTCTTGGACCAGCCGTCGTGGCGTGAAGCGTTGCACTTGATGATCGCCAACGCCCCGCCCACCGGAAGACTGGAGCGAAACCGAGCCAATGCCGAGGAAATGGTACGGATCGCGCCGTTTGCAGCAACGCTGCCAGCAACCCTGCTCGGCGCCGACGGATTGCCGCGCTTCACTGCCGCCACCGACGAGGACAAGGCCGAACTCCGTCTCATCCGCTGCGAGCTCAGCCAACTCCAGGTCCTGGGCTCATTCGTCACCGAGATCCTCGATCGCATCGGCGCCAAGTGGGGCCCGATCCCCACCGACGATCTGACCACCTTCCTGGGCGAAGCCGCTCATGTGGCTCCGCCAGTCGCCGCAACGCTGGCACGGGCGTTCAACCGCTACTTTCAGGGCGACGTTGAAGCGGTCGGCTACGTCGCCGCCCCACAGATCGAACGTCTGGTTCGGGACATCGTCCTGGCCGTCAACGAACCCGCCTACCGGCTCCAGAGAGGCAAGACCCCCGGCCAGTACGCAGGACTCGGAGCTCTCTTGCCCCTCTTGCAGCGAGCGGGGGGCAACGAGGAGTGGATTCGCTTCCTCCAGACCGTGTTTTCCGCCGCGGCTGGCATGAACTTCCGGAACGACCTGTTACATGGCTTCGTGGACGAGATCCACGCGGGCCATGCGGCCTTGGTGTTGCTGGCGGTCCTCTATCTCACAAGAGGGGTCAGTCTCGAGGTCGTCCCACCTGATGGCCCGGAGAGTTCCGAGGAGCCGCTCCCGTGACCGTGTCAGCCGGCGGGGAGCAGCTGCCACTGCTTGAGCTGGGCGGCGGCTGGACCGCCGCGCTGCTGACGTCCGACCAGTGGCATGAGGCCGTGAGCACCGGGCCACTGCAGCGATTCGCGAGCTTCAATCCTCCAACGCCCTACGTCTACGTGATCAGCAAGACGACGCCGAGCACCCAGCCAGGCGCTGGCGAGAAGAGCGATGGCGAAGGGCGCGATGGCGAAGAGCGAGGAACCTTCGTAGCGCCGTGCGGTGTTCCCGAGGACACCCCCGAGGCTCTCTACGTCGCGCTCATCAACGCCCAAGCTCACGAGGCGCTCGAATGGGTGCAGATCGACGGCAAGCCGTACTTCGACCCACATACCGAAGTGGGCGACTACGTGCTCGAACGGACCCTCACGAAATGGCTGGAGTGGAAGACCGGGATGAGGGTCGTCCTCGAGGAGCCAGAATGAGGGTTGCGCTTACGTCGAGACAGCGGTGGTGGTCGGGGCCATAGACCTGAAGGTGGTGCGGAAAGTCGTAGGGGTCTTCCCTGCATGTGTAGACCAGTTCGTCAGGGTGATGACAGAACGCGAAGGCGCGCACCAACCGACGAGACAGCGCCCCAGGTTGCTTGGAGGGAGAAGAGCATCTGGATCACTTCGGCCTTGGGCTGTGCCTTCCGGCTCTCCGTCCGTAGGAGACTCTGAGGGGGCCCCTGGCCCAGCATGAGCCAGACCTCGCGCGTGGCCTGCGGATCGATCAAGACGTCGCGGATCTGATTCCACAACTGGGTGGGCGTGCCGGTTCCTCTTCGCACCCGAGAGTTGACCTTACCGGCTCGACTTCGCCAGGCGCTCCTCCATCGGTGGAGATTTGGCGGGGTGCCGTTCGCGTATGGCTGGATGAACCCAAGGTTCTTCAGCGCCTGGGCGCTCACCTCTTGTAAGGCGCTCGCCGAGAGCTGCTTCGCCGTCTTGAACGCCTTCCCGTGGATCGCGACCACTCGCCTGCCAATAGTGTCCACGCCGATGAAGTCGGCGATCTCCGTCCCCATGTCATCGCAGACGAGCACGTCGAAGGTCATTTCGTCCTTCAACGTGCTGCCTGCCCCACATGAGTCGATGAACGAAAACAGGCTGCCCGGAGCCCATCCTGCCGGCGTAGCGCTGTCGTCGTCGCCTTTCTCCGATCCGATCGTCGCCAGCTCCGAGACGCCCTCTATTAGGCGCAGGAGATCGGGATTGTCTGATGCCCCGGCCGCCGGTCCCAGCGGAAGACGGGGTTTGTAGAACCGGTGGCCTGCGTAGATGCAGTAACCGGACGAGCGCCCGCTGGCCGGGATGACCCGGAAGGCTTGCTCGCGGTTGAGGTAGGTCACGAGAGACGTTGCCTTCGGGCCCGTCCTCGTGGCCCGGCTCGTATATCGATTGTCGAGGCCCTCGCAGTGCAGCAGGTATCGGCCGGACTTGTCGTCCCATGCGATAGCGACTTCGAAGTCGCGACCGTTCGCGGTGAGGGAGAATCGGTTGCCGGAGATGTCGATGCAGCGATCATCCATTTCGAGTTCCCCGTTTGGCGCGTTATCGCCATCTAGGAAGTCGGACGGATCGAAGTCCAGCAGAATGTTCCTCGGGGTGACGTCCGACGGACGGTGGACGATATCCGCGTAGCGATCGAAGACGCGCAGGGGCTTGGTAGTGGTATCACCCAGCGATGCTGCGAGGTCCTCAAGCCATTCGTTGAACTCGTCAAACTCCACCATCCCGCGGTCGCTGATCCGCGATCGGGTGAAGCCGACGTACCGGTTGACGTAGCGCGGCCCCGCCCCATCGCCCGTGACCTGGAACGTGCCGGTCACCGTCGTCGCCAGCTGGGCGTGATCCGAGAGATCCGGTCCTAGCTCCGCGATCGAGCGCGCATGGATGGTCCTTCGCCGGGCGGCAAAGGCGCCCAGGTTCGTATTGCTCAGCGATATTGATCCCAGGCGAATGTTGGCGCCCTTGTACAGCCGCCGAAGGGACTCGGTATCGGCAGGGGCCAGCTCTCCGAGCCCATCGGGCTGCAGTCCTTCGGTGTCCAGATAGAAGAGGTAGTCGCCGATTCGCCGATAGAAGGTGAACCCGAGGCTGCACTGGTAGAAGGCAGACCGAGCCAGGATCGGCGAGTTGCCGATGAGCATGTAGGGATGGAGGCGAGAATCGCCACCAGGGCTGATCACCTGTTGGTGTAAGCAGTCGCTCTCGTCGAGGTGATCCTGGACTTTTTGGGCGAACGTGTCCAGATCGAACGATGCCGGAACCTGTGCAACCCTCACCGACCGCGGGTAGAGCAGATCGTCGGCCGACACGTTCGCGCGAATGTCGAAGGTGTCGCGGAACTTGCCGTCGAAATACTGCGGCCCCGGCTGATGACTCGCTATCTCCAGCGGCGACTCGGGCAGGCCCTGCGCGGCGGTGATGTCGTACTCGCGGTACGCGGCCCAAGAGTCGTCGAGGCGGTCACTGTCGCGGTGTATCACGAGCCCGGCGTCCGAAGGCGACCTTCCGGGGTTGCGCAAGACACGACCGACCTGTTGGACGAAGGCGCGCTCGCTCGAGAACGGCCGGAAGAACGCCACGCACTTGAAGTCCGCCGAGTCGATTCCCTCGGTGAGCTTGAACTGATGAACCCAATACCGCTCGGTGCGCGAGTCGACTGAGGGCACGCTCTGGAGCCTGGTGGGATCGCTGCCCGAGAACCGCTCGTGCACGCCGAGCACAGATTCTCCCCGGCCGGCGAGGACGTCAACCATCTGACTGATCTCCGCCCGAGAGTCGCACCGGATGATGACCTTGATCTGAGGGTCGTCGCCGAAGCGGGCGTCGACGACAGACGTCACCCTTTCGCAGAACTCCGGGATGTCGTCGTAGCGGATGGCTTCGAACTCGGTGGATCGGAGAATGTGGGACGCCTCGGCGTCGGCGTGCGAGAAGTGGAACTGGAAGTCCTCAGCGAGGTCGAAGTACTTCACGTCATTTCGGTACGGGGTTGCAGTGAACAAGACCGTTGGACGCTCTAACTGGCGGACCGCTTCGGACCAACTGCGAGCCGGCTCGTAGTGGCCCTCGTCGACTACCACGAGTCCGAGGCGGTCGTGAAGCTGCGCGTATGCGGCGGACCCGGTGGCATGAAGGCGCTGAAGGGTGGCGATCGTGGCCATCCAGACGGTGCCCTTCGCGTGGTCTGCCAACTTGGTCTCCGCCGTCGACGGATAGATCCGGACGACCTCTTTGCCGGACGGAACAGGAGCGCCGATGCGAGACCAAAACCTAGCGGTGACGTCATCGGCAAGTTGTTTTACGAGTGCGTCCCACGGCGTGAGAAGCAAGACGTCCTCCGCCGCTACCAGCTCTTGTGCGGCGACGGCGATCACTCCGCTCTTCCCGGTGCCGGTCGGCATCCGCACGAGCGCCGATGGGCCTGTGGCCCCCTTTTGGGCACTCAGGAAACCCTCGACCATCTCGGCGGCACTTATCTGGTGCGGCCACAACCCGTCGCGAATCACGCAGACCGCCCGTCAGTCCGAGGTCTTCTGCTTCCACGAGGATCGGCGCGTCTTATCCCGGTGCTCAGGTCCATTCGTGGATCTCTATAGCCGACCGGCCGAAGGTGGTTTTAACAAAGTCGATACGCGGTCCACCGACCCTGCCCGAACGAACCATGAGATCGCGCTGTGCATTTGCGTTAGCGGGCGCGCAGCGCGTGCTCGACCCGGGTCCCGAGCTCGACTCCGACGTCTCGGGCTCCAGAGATGACTGCTGAGAGGACGGCGCTTTCGTCACCGGGCAGGGTGATGACGCTCGGGCCTCGCATCGGGATCTGTGACGAGCTGCGCGTCCCGACGACTCGGGGATCGCCGACCGACACGCTTCCTGCTCCCGTGATCGCGACGCTCGGGACGACGGCTATCGAGGTGTCACCGGCCATCTCGCCGAGGACCCGGGCCGCCAAAGTCACCAAGGGTGTTGCGAGCTCGCTCAGCGATGCCGCGTTCACCACGGCACCGAACATGTCCCGGGGTAGCGACGCCCAGGCGCAGACCTCACCGGTCCGACTGACCGAGACACCTTCGACCGTTCCCCCGAATACGTCCTGGTTGAACGAACGAACCTGTCGCGCCCTCACAACTCGGGATATGGCACCACCGTCAGGCCTGTCGGTCACGTCTATGGCTTCGTTTTGGCCGACTCCTCCGATGTCGCGCAGGAGCCTGGGAGCCATCTGGCCGGCATCTCGCAGCCGGGCCCGTGGCAGCGTTATCCCCACTGGCGTCAGGTACACCTCCATCGCCGACTCCCCGAATCCGGCGAACTGGTCGCGCGGATCCGATGCCGTCAGCCATTCAACGGTCATCGGTGTTCCGATCGGGGCGAAGCTCAGCGGTCCTCCGAGGGTGTCCAACTGGCCGAGGGCGTCTGACGCGGCGTTGAGGAGTTCGCCGACCTCTTCCCAACTCCCCCGGAAGAGGCCGGTCTCGTAGGCCTCCACCTCCGCGGCGAACGCTGCTTGTGCCGATTCCATGGTTACCCCGTGCCGGCGGAAGGCCAACCGGGGTATGCCCTTGTTGATGGCGGCGCGGTACTCTTCGTGGGTCGGCGACAGGCCCGTGTCTGCGAACGGCGTGCCGTAATGCTCGCCAAGGAGAAGCAGGTACACGTCGGAGGTCCCGACCGCTTGCAGGCACACGTCTCGGCTCGGCTCTGGAAGCGCCGTGAAGTCCTCGAACCGGACCGGATCCATCCCCAGAGCACGGATCAGACCGGGCAGGGCGGTTCGCTCCTGGCGGAGTCCCTCGGTCACCGAAGAGATGAAGACGCGCTTGCCCATCTTTTAGACCCGCCCGATGTAGCTGTCGATGTCGGCCTGTATCTCGGAGGTTGCCGTGGCTCGGGCTTGCCGGAGAAGTTCGATCGCCTCGTCCAGCGCAGTGACCAGGTAGTGGGTGACCTCGGGGCCCGTGGCCGCCGAGGTGTAGAGCGGCCTCACTTCGCCCGCGGGGCCGGTGCCGACCCCGGGTATGCGTCTCCCGCGGATCGTGTTCAGTGACAGCCTGCCGCTCTCTTGCACCTGCGCCTCCGGTCCTTGTCGTCTGACGGAGCATCTGTAAGAATAGTGATAAGAAGAATATCTGTCTTGGAGGACTGGTGCAGGACGACCCGGTAGTGCGCTTCACCATGGACGGGCGGGTCTTCGAGTTGCGCCGCAGCCAGGTCGAGAAGGCTCTCGTAGGGGTCGCCCCTGAGCCGGTCCGGAGCCATTCGGTCCAGATTGGCGACACGTGGTTCCCGGTGAAGCAGGTCCTCGAGCAGGCAACCGGTGTTGACCGCAGCGACTTCATCAGCACCGCGGCGCGGCGTCAGCTCAAGAAGCTGGGGTTTCCGCTCAAGCACGACTGATTGGCCGGGTCGGAGTGAGGCATGTCTGAAGACGCGCCGGTCGCGCTCAAGGATCTCCTTGCGAGCCGTGAGCGACGCATCGACCTTTCGGAGTATTTCTCCAAGGCCACGACCGAAGCCATCGGCGAGCTGACGCTTGAGGCGTTCCCGATGGGGGAGCAGCCGACCGAGGATGGCGTCCGGGAGCGGGTCGAGCGGTACGAAGGCGTCCTCACCCCGCTGCTCCGCCCCCTCTTTATGGGCGCCTACTACGGCGATCTCCCCTACCACGTGCGGATCTGGTCCCGGTGTCTGAAGCGCCTGGTCGAGGCGGCCGGAGGCCAACCCACGGGGCAGGTTTTCACCATTTGGGATCAGATGCGTTACTACCCGGGCCTCCTGGGGCTCTACGCCTGTGCAACCGCCGCCATCGCGGGCGGGAGCCCTGATGTCGTTGCGCGCCTCCTGTCAGAGCTTCATTTCGACAATGAACTTCTCCGCAGCACGCGCGTGTCCATCGAGCCCGCTGCCTCCCTGCTCCTTCCGGCAGCTCGACCTGCTGCAACCTCGTCATGGTTGCAGCAGCGTCTCTCCAGTTTCGCTGAAGGGCTCGTAGCACCCGACCAGCTCATAGTGGCCTTCGATCAGTTCGAGTACTCGGTTGGACTGCTCTTGGCCGACAATGCCCTCGGCGCGGATCTTGACGGCCCCCTCTACCTTCAGCCCGCCGGGTGGTGGTACCGGCAGAGTCCGCCCACTCCATGGTCACGTCCCGAGGCCTGCATGACCAGCCCAGCGGCGAAGCACTGGCTCAACGCCGGATTCTTTGGAAATTCAGCGGAGCGCCTCGATCAGGTCAAGGAGCGTCATGACACATGGGTCGCTCAAGAGCGCATGAGGTCACGGCTCGGCTTCAGGTAGGTGCGAGGGACCGAACGCTGCACAGACGGAGGGCCTCGAGCGCCTGATGCCTCTTCGGGTGGTCAACCCGAAGGTCAGGGCTGCAGTCGAGTTTCTGGGGACCCCCTGGCCCTGCTGCGGCTATTGAGCAGGCGGTTGCGTATGCACTGCCCTATGCACGACGGCTGACCAGCAGGTTTGGTCTCGCGGAGGCCTCAAGTGGCTTGATCGCGGCAACCCCCCGCCACTAAGAGGTCTTCACGTTTAGACCTCACCCATCTTCACGTTTGGTTCTAGCAAGCGGGTGGGTCACGGCCTCGGGCCGGCGCGCCGCGCTGGGGCCTCTCTCGGGCGCGTCAGGTCGAGCGATGCCGAAGCGCCGGGCGACCCTGTCTGTCATGGCGGCGCGTTGGCCGTGGCACCGACGAGGTCGGCGATCGTCTTTCGCGGGCGCCGTCGTGTCCTGGGTGCGAGGCCCTGGGCCAGGCGTCGCTCATTGTCGGCCTGGCGGGCCGCGAACGAGGCCAGCACGCGCTGGTTGCGCACGACGATCATGCAGCTGAGCATCAAGGTCATGGGCACCAGCCCCATGAGGCGGCACCATCCCGGGGCGACGTCGTTGGAGGCGGGGTCCTTGATCGTGGCGTTGGCCCGCTCGGCGGCCGAGCGCCGGCCGTAGGAGAGCCGGTGGGCCTGGCTCGGATAGGAGTGCTTTTGGCGGGTCTTGGCGTTGACGCTTGGCGGAACGGTGATGCTGACCTGGGTGCAGCACACTGGCGGGTGCTCGGGCGGCTCGAGGATCTCGGGCCGGGTGCGGGCGAGGGTCATCGACTCGGGCCGCTTTGGACAACGGAGCTTGCCCGCAGCGGCGGGGCACATGACGCGGTGGTGTCCGTCGGCGTCGTCCGCGTTGAGGACGGAGAACCGGTAGCGGTCCAGCTCGGCGCTGCGGGCGTCATGGGCCGCGAGCTCCTCTGGGCTCGCCCCGCGCCCGAGCGGTTCGAGGGCGAAGAGGCCGACAGGGGTGGAGGGGCAATAGAGGGCGCCGTTCCAACAGATGGCCCCCTCGAAGGTGCCCTGGTGGCCGCGGTCGTGGGGATGGAGGTCCATGACGAGGTTCGCGCCGCGGGCGCGCAGCGGCAGGGCCCAGTGCTCAGGGATCCGGTGCGAGTAACCCGAGTCGTTGAGCACGTCGCCCAGAGGCACCCCGGTGTCCACCATGTTCTCGAGGACCGGCACGAAGGCGGGCACGGGGTCGACGTGACAGCTGGTGAGCAACGCTCGGCGCACCAGCTCGGGCACGGCCGGCCCACGCTCTTCGCACACCATGGTGGCGAGCCCGAAATAGAAGCCGTAGAACAGCTCGTCGCGTTGCCCCGGGCCGTTGCCGCGCCGGTGTCCCCACGAGGCCTCTGGGTCAGCCGTCGGCCCGCCCTCTTCTCTCGGCGGGCGGGCGAAGGACTCGACGTCGGTCCAGTCGATGGCCAGCGAACGCGTCGCCTCGTCGTGCTCGGCTCCGATGGAGGCCTCGACGAGATCGTCGGCCAGCCCTTGGAGGACGTCGGTGGGCATGCTGTCGGCCCGCTCCTTTTTGAGCGCGGCCGCCACGAGGCCAAAAGTGCGTTCCACCTGCCGGTAGCTCAAAGGATGCGGACCGTTGCGCCACTTGACCATGACGCCGAGGCGCCTTTCGTCCTCAACGTCGAGTCCGACCAGCGCGGCATGCACCCGGCTCAGATGGGCCGGCCGCCCGTCGGAGAGGGCGAGGAAGATGCCGACGAGCATGGTGCGCACGCTGAGCTGACGGGGCCGCACCCCGATTGGCAGGAGTGCCTCGAGGGGCGGCGCCACGCCGGAGGCGTCGACGATCCTCTCGTAGGTGGCGAGGGTGTCCTCCTTCACGCGTGCCCGCCGAGGAGGACCACCGCGGTGGCCTCGTCGCCCTGATCGAGACCGGCCACCAGGTCGCCCAGGCGCTGGGAGCAACTGATCCCCGCGGCGGCCATGAAGGTGGCCAGCCCGATGTCGCAGGCGCAGCGAGACAGCCAGGTCGAACGCAGCCGGGCCAGGCTGAGCCGGGGCAGGCCGAGCCCGCCGGCCAGCGAGGCGATGAGGGGCTCGTCACGTTGCGCCGGGTGGGCTCGGCCCCGCCCACGATGAACCCCGTTCGGGCCCAGGCGGCCGCGCCGAGCGCACGTTCGGCCCACTCGGCGCGCACGGGCACGACGCGCGGGCAACGCCCGGCCACGCTGACGAGCACCCCGCCGGAGCGCTCGACGACGTGCTCGCCGGTGACCAGACGCAGATCGGCCCCGAGCAGTCCCGCTCCGGCCCCCAGCGCGATCAGCCCCGAGGCGCGCTGGCGCCGGGCCAGCGTGGGCTGGGCGTCGGCCAGGGCCAGATAGGCCGCCAGTTCGTCCGCTGTATAGGGCGCCTGGGCCCGCTCGCGCCCGAGCGGGACCGGCTCAGGGGTGCGCACCAAGACCCGGCGGGCCAAGAAGTACAGGTTCGTGCGCACGGTGCGCTGCGCCGCGCTCGACCAGCGCGGCGTCCCGGCCACGATGAAGCGCTCGATCAGCGCGTCCGAGAGCACCACGGCGGCCTCGGGCTCATGCCCGCAGAAGAGGGCGTAGGCGCACAGGCGGCTGGCCGACCACAGCAACGAGCGCGCCCTGGCCCATGAGGGGGGATCGGCCTGGGCCACCACGGCCTGGGCCACCACGGCCTGGGCCACCACGGCCCGGGCGAAGGCCCCGGCGCGCTCTGGGCCGGCGCGCGGCCGCCACGCCTCGATGCGTTCCGCCACCTCGGAGGAGAGCACAACGTAGTAATACCGTATGCTAGGCCCCCGAGGGGGGATCCCCGGTGAAAAGGTGGGAGCGATGGCACCGAGCGCACCCGAGAGGGCCCGAGCCAAAGAGATCGCTAAAGAGATCGCCACCATCGGCTTCGTCCTGCCCGGCACGCTCTCTGAGCGTTACTTGGCCTGCACCCATGCGGGCTGTCGCTGTCACGCGGAGCCACCCCAGCTCCACGGGCCTTACTCGTACTGGACGAGAAAGGTCCACGCCAAGACGGTGTCGAAAGTGCTCAGCCCCGATCAGGTGGCCGACTATCAGCAGTGGTTCGACAACCGCAAGCGCCTGCGTCAGCTCGTCGGAGAGCTCGAGGCGCTCGGGCTCTCCCTCATCGAGGCCGACCCCCGTACCCCTCGGAGACGTCGAGCTGCGACGTCGGGATCTTGAAGAAGCGTGGGCGAGCGCTCCTTAACCCTGATCGTTCACGAGATAGCCGAAGCGTCGACCGTCGGCATTGATCGGAGCGCGTGAACGGGTCGGCGGTCGATTGCGGCAGCGCGGAGATGTCGTCATCGCCACTCAGGT
>Ga0307372_10001332_pt1 | contig 43455 bp, 55 predicted proteins | sample OX1MG_FD_202533 | JGI IMG/M metagenome (GOLD analysis project Ga0307372, IMG submission 202533) | Soil microbial communities from Risofladan, Vaasa, Finland - OX-1 | ecosystem: Environmental > Terrestrial > Soil > Coastal area > Acid sulfate soil | place: Finland: Risofladan, Vaasa | collected...
TACTGCCACTTTATGCTTCAAAAGGGACTTCCCGCCCATGAGGACAGGCGCAGATCTGAAAGGGATTACAAATGCGGAAGTGCCACTTTATGGTTCAACCCGGTGCCATCTTATGGTTCAAGGGACATTGTCACACGGCAGTCTTGCCGCACGCAGCCGCTTGGTGCACGGGAATCAGGTGAAGCCCTACCCTAATAGCCATTTAGGCGCTCACTGCTCGCACGAGCGACAGTTTGACCCGACGGGAATTCCGTGCCGGCGGATCTGGATTCTGGTTAATGATTGGCTCCAGGCGTAACACCGCTTCGTTTCCACACAATCCACAGCGATTTGGCCGGGAATTGGATACGCACAGGCAGCTCTGGCAGTAGACCGCGTGTTTCAGAGGGATGCAGCAGATGCTCTGCTCAGCAGGAAGTTCGAACAATTTCGCCATCGGACTTTTGTGCCTCCTTTTTCACGGCCACGGTTCTTGAAAGTCGGCCTCCGCTCTGGAAGGCGCGTTCTGCTTCTGTCAGCCGACGGATTCTGAAGCGATCGACGCCGGCAGCCTCAATGATCAGTTCCTTGTGGCCTTCACAGAAGATTTCGGTGTCGATCAACCATGCTGCCGGACGGCGGCACATCGAGCACTCCATTGCTCTCATAGGGTTGACCTCAAAAGAACAGAGGGACGCGACTGCTCGCATCCCTCCTGCGTTGGAAGATTAAGTTCCCCGCCTATGCGGCGGACATCCGCGATTGCGCCTCATTCATTTCAGAGACGAGCTTGGTCAGAGCAGCGAAGTTCGGGATCTGGTCCAATGACCGGATTCCCTGACGATCGAGAATCCCGTAGAACTCGGTCTCTGCGATTTCGGCCGCCACTTGGCGCACCTGCGCCATTCCTCGGACACCGCTTTCCATCCACTTCAGCACCTCCAATTGGATGTGCTGATTCGGAATGTCGCGCGCCGAGCGAACCCGCGCCACCGATCCCAGGATGTTGCCGTAAAGGAGATGACCGAGATCCCTCCGGCAACCCTCGATTCTTCCAGTGACGCTTGCATCAAGGGGGCCCTTCTTTACCGGGGCCGATGAGTTGCTGTCGATTTTCCCATTCGCCGCTGCTTCTGTTCCGTTCCGACGTTCCTTCTCGGATAGTGCCCAGGCAGGCAGTTGCGGAATCTGCCGTGGGTGTTTGTATTCGTCCAGATCCACCCACATCTCGGCGAAGTTGTAGAAATACCGGCCAAGACCGAAGTTCGAGCACGCACGTTTGAAAGCCTGCGCCTCCGCACTCGTCAGAGCGTTCGGATCTTCGGCCCATTCCTCGCCGCAGCCGCTATGGGTGCCCACACCGGGAATCGAAACGACGCAGGTCACGAGAACCTTGCCCGTCTGGATGGGTTTGTCGTTCTTCAGCCGCGTGATTGGAGCGAGAGTTTGAACTGTGTACTCTCTTGTCCATCCGCTTGCGGTGAAGACCAGGTTGAGCCGATCCGTGTAGGCCCGCGGATCAGCATAGGGGGTGACACGGCCTTTACGACCGTCTCTTGAAGTGGCAGCAACCAGCCACTTCACGTCTTTGGAAGCGAAGGGCTCCTCCAGGCGCACGAGGGCCTCTGCGGCAGTCTGCGCAGTTTCCATGGCTGACCTTCCTTGGGATTTGAAATTGAGTGAGCTTTTGCAATGGATGTCGGGGGATCGCGCATGCGATTTTGGGATGACGACGGCCCGGAGACTTTGCGGTGGCTGCCCTGTGACGTTTACTCGGACCTATCTTGGCCGTATAGTTAACTCTTCAGCCGAGCCTAGATTTGCCGCCGGGACCCACTTTGGGCGAAGGAGGGACTTACTCGCTTTTCGATCTGCCTTGGGAAGTTCCTTCGGGTCTCAGGCGGTAATACCTATCTCTCGCACTTGAGATCCCACGAACCGGCGCCCCGCCTTAAGGCGAAACTCCAGTCGTCGGTCGCGCCTTACGTGATAAACCAGCGCCGGCCTGAAACAGACAACACACGTGCCACGCGGGCGGCGCACACTGGGATAGATGATCCCGTTCGCACCGTGCGCGATCAATTCCGATGCCAGGCGCTGGGATTGGGCATAGCACTCCGGAATCGGGCGGGGTTTGAGATAATCCGCGAAGTCTTGGGGCCGTTTGCCAAATAGGCTCTCGAACTCCGCGTGAAAATCGGCCAGGTAATCGTCGCAGGTCGAGATCTCCTCCTCGCTCCAGGAAACCTCTTCCAGCTCCCGCAGCTTGTGGAATGCGACCTCCGCAACCGATGTCTCCCTTTCGGTCCCGGCGTACCAGGCTCCGCGTTCGCTGGTATTGAATCGCCCGCCGAAGGGAGAGGCGTGCGTGTATGCGGCGTTCACGATGTTCGAATAACTGATCCCATACACCAGCTCGTGTACGCTGATTCCCGGCAGCAATCCCTCGTCCCCCCTGAGCCGCGCATTCGTTGCCGCATCAATCGAGACCAGGTCTTGGACGAACTCGTCTTCTCCCTCTCCTGCCAATTCGGCAAGAACGGTGCCCGAAGGGGAATACTTCGACGGGATCAGGCGGTGCGTATCGGTAAGGGAAACGTCCTTGCGCCCTGGATTCATTGCCCGCCCCGGCGCGCGTCCAGCAACTGTCTGACGTGCATCATGCCGGGCAACCCCAGCCGCAGCACATATGCGAGTGGAGTATTGCCGCGAAACATCGGGTTCGTGTTGGGCAGAGTCATCCAGGCGTCAGCTAGCCGACTGCTATAGAGAATGTTCAGGGCCTTGAAAATGCCCACCAGAAGGGAGATCCGGGTCAGAGTGTCCTGATCGAGGACGCGGGGATTCTTCTTGAGCGAATAGAACGATCCGGTCGAGATGCCCCCGAGCAGTTGCCTCGCATCCTCGTCTTTGATATGCCACTTTGCTGCGATCCGAAAGAAGCCCTTGATCGCTGAAGGACTCAGCCGCTTCCGGGTAGCGGAATCAGCTAAGTTAGGCGCGGCCTCGAAATTGTACCCGGCAATCTGTGGAACCTGAATCGCGGTGGCCATCGAAGCGTCCTCCAATAATGAAAGTATACACCTCCAAATTTATAGAAGCAATTTTCGCCTACGGCTGGGACCATTCAGAAGGGTATTATGCCGTTTTCGGCGCTTTCCATTGCTAGCCACCATTTCGATTTGCACCTAAGAACGAAAGAGCTTCTGCACGCAGTTCGCTTTCGAACCTTAGCCAGAAATACTTCTGACGGGCTTCAGAACGGCTCGGGGCAGCGCCGGAAGCTGGGAGGCCACACAGAGGACCCACCTGCCCGAGCTTATTCCCACGGGTTGATCACGGAAACACCCGTGTCCTGAAAGTGATCGACGTTCCGCGTGGCCACGGCGAAGCCATGCGCCATGGCGATGGCTGCGATATATGCATCGGGAGCCGGAGTCTTCCTGCCAATCTTTTCTGTGCGGGTAAGGATCTGAGCCAAGCGCTCGGCGGCTTCGAGATCGAAGGTCAGTGTCCGGTCCTTGAAGAGTTGAAGCGCCTGCTCAACTCTGGCGGCAAGGTCGTTCTTACGCTTACCCTCTGGCATGCGCATTACGCCGAAACGGAGTTCGGCATAGCTGATGGTGCTTAAGTGGAGAGTCTCGGCGGCCTGCCTGTCCAGCCACTCGATGACCTTGGGAAAGGGCTTGGATTTGAGAGGCTCGGAGAGGACGTTGGTGTCGAGCAGGATCATTCGAAATCCGCTCCCCGGATTTCACTCCGGTCGCGGGGAATTTCCAGATCATCCATGCCTCCGACCTCCTGCCCGATGCGGTAGAGTTCGGTTCCGATCTTCAGGCGTTTTGGAGGCCGGACGGCTTCTTCGAGGATGGAGCGCACCTCAGCCTCGGTCGAACGCCCATGCTCTGCAGCGCGGTGGCGGAGCGCGCGGTGGGTCTCATCGGGGAGATTTCGTACGGTTAGAATGGGCACGATGCATGCACCTCCAGACACAGTGTAGTCAATGACTGCATAGATGTCAACATGCAGTCATTCAGAATGGCACGTCCTGATCCGTGATACCGAGATCGCCGTATTCTTCGGGCTCATGATTTGCTGCCTTATTACGCGAGGCCTGCCGGTTTTCCCCGTCGCCGCCCTTGCCGTTTCCATCGCAGCTTGAAAGGAGGCTGATATCGCCTACAACGATTTCCGTCCGGTAGATTTTCTTTCCCGTCTCCTTATCGTCCCAGGACCGCGTGGTGAGCCGTCCCTCGACGAACAGCTTCGACCCCTTCCGCACGTAGTCGCGCAGAATCTCCGCGCTACGCGCATACGCAACCAGGTTGTGCCATTCCGTGCGCTCCTGCCACTCGCCTTGTTTGTCTTTGAACCGCTCAGACGTTGCCAGCGAAAGTTTGGCAACCAGCGTTCCACCGTTCGTTGACGCGAGCTCCGGATCCCTGCCGACATTGCCCAGCAGAATGATCTTGTTCACTGTCTTGCTCATGGATATTCCTCCAATTCTCACGCCTTCGTCGTTCCAGCGCGATTCCTGCAAACTGTTACCCGAAGACATGCGTGATCGCCTTCTCGTGCTCCTCGGGCACATAACCGTTCTCGGTGTATCGAAAGCACTGGCCGTCCACATTCAGGTTGAGGTATCGCCGCGTGTCAACGTGCTTGTAGAGGTAGAGCTCTCCTGCTCTGCCCATGAACATGAACTTCTCGCAGAGAGTTGGTCCCAGCATCTGTTCGAGCGGTGTCCAGTCCGCGCTCACTGCTGTCGCTCCTTCCCTGCTTCTGCTGGCTTCGGAACTTCCTCGAACATTTCCCCTAGCAGGAACATCGTGCATCCGGTGAGGCACATGACCATCTCGTAGTCGAAGAGAGCGAAACTGAACCCCGTTTTGCGCATCAGTGAATCAACAACGACCGCGGCGTGCAGAACAATTACGAAAGACGCTGCCCAGAGCGCATGACGAACGACGCGAGGCGCCGCGATCTTCTCGCCGTGCTTGCGGATTTCGAGCAGAACGTACATTCCGAAGTAAGCGCATATGACGTACCACTCCTGTGCGAACATCTCAACCAGCGTCTTCGCCGTAAAGTGCATGTCCTCCCCTTTCTCTGCGCCGTCTCACGGCCCTCAGTCGCTGACGCGTGCTCATGTTTCAAGGAACATCCCAACGTCCGAAGCTTGGCGAAGCAGCGCAATGGCTCCGAAGACTGCCGGAACGAAGGCCACGGCATTGATCAGGTCGATGTGCCTGAGTTTCCGTTCGAGGCTCGGCTGATCTTCCTCGCGGCCGATCTCCAGCTCGATCTTCAGCCGGACGACGAGCAGCGTTGCCACGATGATCGCGGCGATCGCTACCGGCGGGTTGGCGACGTTGTGCGAGGCAACTCCGATTGCGAATAGGGCGAGGCCGAAACAGCGAAGGCGCTCGAAGATGCGCGGATGATGCCAGTCGATCATGCGGGCACCTCGACAAGCTTCGGCTCCGGCGCTGCCTCCAGCAGATGCGAATGCCGGCAGCCGCAGCAACAAACCGCCTCCGTCACCTTGAGCGTCGCATCCGTCCACTGCGATTCCGGCGGCCCCGGTTCGCCGCTGCGGGAAAGGAAATGAGGCATTGCGCCGCCGCGAAACGCTGCATCTTTGCCCCACAGCTCGGTTTCAAGGAAGCCATTGCGGCCTAGATAGAGGATGCTGCTCCGTAGCTCCGCCCGTCTGCCATCCCGGCCTTCGAGCCAGTGTTTCGTGATCAGCAGGTCGTAGGTGTTTTCAAAGCGACAAATCTCCATGCGCACAAACTCGTCGCCCACGATCACCGCGTGCATGCCGTTCGGGAGAAAGTTCTGGACCCGTTGCAACCATGGGAGTGCACCACCCTCCACACCGACGAAGCCGACGTAGTGGCCCAGGAGTTCGACCGCGCCGCCTGATTCCTCGCCTCGCAGCTTCCAGGTCCTCGCCTGCTGCTGGTAAACGACATCTACTTGTGGCCGGCAGCGGATGCCCGTCCTACGAATCCGTTCCAGGGTCTCCGCGGGCAGTGCCAGCCCGCGGCGCGCGATCGTGGTCAGCCGACTCTCCTTCACACTCACCTCCGGGTGCTCAGCGATAGGTTTGTTTCGGAACGGGTTGACCCAGTGCTTCGCGGATCATTTCGCGCGTGCATCCGGCCCAGCATTTGTAGTAGCGCGGGTCGGCAACCGAAATTGCCAGGTTATCCCGCGAGCGGTCGTGCCCCTGCTGGGTGCAGGACGGGCACTGCGCCCAATAGTTGCCGCTTCGTTTGAATTGAACTTTTACGTGCTGGAGGATCTGGAAACCTGGACGACAATCAGCAGGCGACGCCGGTTCAATTGCCGGTCGTCTGCAGACCGATTCAGGAATCGAAAGGCCCTGGGTGAAGGTTTCCAGTTCCGCAGCGGTAAGCCGCTTCACCGATCGCAGGTAGTTGAACTGGCCGGCAAGGTTGCTCGGAGCGTCCTCGAACCAGTACCGGTGCATGTTGGCGCGATGGATGCCGAGAGGACCGCGGATGGCATTCCCGAACTCCGTTGCTCCGATCTCATCCTGACGGGGGAAAATCTCGATTCCGTCGACTTGCCTGAACGTGCCTTTGATGGGAACATCCAGCCGGAGCGCGAGACTATATATATAGATGCGGCAGAGTCGTGCCGGCAACGGCCGCTCGCACAGGATCCAAAGGTGCGCTCCGCGGCGGGACATCTCGACGATGGCGTGAACTCCATCCTGTTCGAGCTCCCACTTCAAGGTCCTGAGATCGCGGTAGGCGCCTTCATAGTCCGCGTCGATCGCAACCCACTTCGAACATTGGGTCTCGGGATTGATGGCATAGAGGCCGATGGTCCGCTCTCCTGCCAGATGTTTTTGAATCACGTAAGGATCGAGGGCCAGCCGTTCTTTGGTCTGGCGATTGCGGGCCAGATAGAAGTAGTACTTGCCCGAGTGTTCGTCCGGCAGGTCTGTTTGCCGCGTATAGGCACGCCGGTTCACGAACCATGCCATGTATTCGGCCGCCTGCCCGACCGAAGCCGGCAGGATCTCCGGCTGCGGTCGCGGTGGCTGCCATGCTGAGGCTTGTACGTGAGCCATGGCTCGTGCTCCCTTCCTTTCAAGCTGTGTTGTTGTACCCCGGTTCCAAAACTCGGTCAAATGAACCGGAAGTCGCTGATCCTCCTAGCGCGGGACCACGGCCATCACCTGGGCGCCGCGGTCGGTATGGCTAGGCCGACCAGAATGGTTTCTCCGCCGGCGGTGCCTGCGATTGAACTTCTTCCGATTGCCATCGATCAGGTCCAGCAGGTGATACACGCGGAGCGCAAACTGGAAGTCGTTGCCATTGAGCGTGTCCTCCTTCACGTCAAATCGAATCCAGAAGAAGGCCTGCAACGGCTCGGTAAAGAGGTAGATCCCCCCGGTGTTCGGCTGTCCCGGAACGCTCTGCAGAATCAGAAATCCGTCCTCTTCCTCGACGAGCCGTTCCGCCCGGGCTTCCCCTGCGGCCAGGAACGCGCGCAACACGTCCCAGCGGTTCGACCCGGCCGCAAGACCGAGATCGGTGACGGACATGACATAGTCCACATGCAAGTTGCCGAGCAACTCGCGCTTTGAATACCTGCGCTGACGATGGGACATGGCGCTTCCTCCTTCATTGGTTTGTAGGCTGGAAATGACAAAACCCCGGCCGACTGGCGAGGCGCAGACACATTCGGGTTGAAAGCTTGAATCAGACCTGCTCCGACGCTCGGTAAGGAGCCTCTGTGTTAGCGGCGGAAACAGCGGCGCCGATGTAAGCGAGATCGTTCATCGTGCGGCGCCACATGTTCGCGAGCGTGAGCGCGAGCGGCACCGTCAGGAGCAATAGTGAGGATGGAATCTCATGCTCCGAGTCCCAATGGATCATCAGGGTGCAGACAACAATGTTCAGGATGGTGAACACAATGCTCGTCGCAAATCGCCAGAGCGCGCGACGATACAGGTGGGCTGTAGACATGGAAGTCTCCTTTTCAAAGAGATGGGTTGGGAGATCGGAACTGCTTCTGGAATCGAATTGCAAGCGGGGATGGAATGGAGGAACGAGCTACAAGGCCAGCCAACGCTCAAGAATGGCGATAGCCAATTGCCGATCCAGAACCGACTGGATGCACGAGCCGCCGCAAATGCGGTACTGGAGGTACGTCGTGCACTTCTGGTGAGCGGCGTGTTTCTCGGCTGCGCCAGCTGGTCGCAACAGGCCAAGGCCGATCACCAGCTCTCGGAGAGTGGGACAGTTGGGATACATGGTTACCTCGCTGGACGGATCGAACGCCGTAGAATCGATCCGTTGGTTCTGGAAACTTTAGAGAGATGGGAGACTTGCGGCAGAACGTTCTCGTCACAGGCGCTTCTTCCGGCATTGGAAAGATGACCGCTCGGCTCTTTGCAGCCAAAGGGTTTCGCAAGTTTGGAACCAGCCGCAGCAGCTATCCGGATGAGGACGGAGTCGAAATGCTGGTGCCAGACGTCACTTCCGACGGCTCTGTCCATCGCTGCGTCGAAGGCGGCCTGACACGAGCGGGTCACGAAGATGTGCTGGTGAACAACGCGGGAGTTTGGCAGGTGAGTATCGCGGAAGCGACTCTGATCGCGACTGCCCGCGCGATCTTCGAGACCAATTTCTTTGGCGTTGTCCGAATGACCTACGCCGTTTTGCCTGCGATGCGGAAGCGCGGGTCGGATCGGATTATCGATGTCGGCTCGCTGGCGACATGGGTCGTCGAGCCCGGCGAAGCGTTCCATTCCACATCGAAGAAGGCCCTGTCTGGGTACTCCGAAGCGCTGGGCTATGAAGTCTGGCCACCTGACAACCACGTTTCGCTTGTCGAACCGGGACCATTCAGAACAAATCCCGCTGACACTCTATCCGCCACGGAGGACACCATCGACGATTACGATGCGGTACGCAAGTCGATTCGGAACACCCTTGGAAGGGCGCTCGAAAAAGGTGGTGACCCGCAGAGAGTGGCAGAGCTGATGCCCAATGTGGCGCGATCCCGTGCACCGGCATTCCGCTACCGCGCTGAAGCAGCGCAGTCTGGGTGCCATTTTTGAGGACACTCCTCCCACAACGGATCTTTGATTATCTGCTACGCCGCGGATTCGGCCTGGTAAAAGCAAATCGCCGGTAGCGTGCTCACTTCTCCGCCTTCCCGCCGGCTGCGAGAGATAAATCATCACCGGCCTTACCACTTGCTTCATAGATCGCAGAGTTGGACTTGCCAGGTACATCCTGCAGCCACTCCGCTTTTTTGTCTGACTCTTTGCGCCGCCGGTTCGAAAATGGCGGACAACCTGGCCAAACTGGACTGACAGTTCAGCTCGAATGATCCGAGCCAGTGCGTAGACGAGGAAGCTTAGCATCACCCCTGCAATCGCGAGTCCTGACCGCTCAGATTCGTCCATATGGGCCGGCGATTGAGTCACAAACAAATGCTGGGCAATTTGGCTACAAATCACACTGTTTTGGGGGATAGTCAAGAATAAGATCAGAGCGTGCAGCGAGTTACAGGGCGGCTGTAAAGGCGTGTATGGGCGAAATAAAGACCTGTCCGGGCTTAAGCAAGGGGTCATCTCCGCGTTGTCCATGCGATCTCTGAAGTTACACAAATACGACGGAAATGGACTGTTCCCATTTGCCGCCGGCCGGGCAATCCATCGCAAGCTCAGGGGGAAGTTAGTACGACTCCAGCCAATGCTATGGGCGGCGCAAAGCAGATACGATCTCGGCCAGTCTCATCCTTTTCGGACCGGGGAACAGCGTGCTGTACATGGGAAGATCCAACGGATTGCGGCAGAATGGTCCGGATGGTACGAACACGATCGGAAAATCCAGCTCCTCAAATTCAGCTCTGAGCTGGTAAACAAGATCGATCGATGAGGTGAGGTAGAGGAGCAGATCAAGCTGCCGTTCTTCCTTGACTACTTTCACAATCTCCCGATAACGCTGGGCGGCTTTCAGCGTCCTCTCGTACTCGATACCAGCCGATACCTCCATGCAGTGTTCGATCGAGAGATCGGCAACTGCGTCGTAATCCTTGGCGAGTGGCTGGACGATCGCCAGATTCATGGATCTGAGTTCGATATCCGAGATCCATCTCCGCAGGATTCGGGATCTTCTGAGAGCCCCTCTAATTTCGCCAAGCTCCAGGTAGTGCGCGGCCTGACGAGCATTTGGCAACGACCTGGAATCGGAGGTAATGCTGACCAATCCCTCCCCGCAGCTTTCAAGACAGGCGAGGCCTTCTCTGGTGATCGAGTAGGTTGCGCCCGAATACGGCATGATCTGAGGAAGCTTTTGGATCAGGCCGACATCGGCCAGTCGCTTCAGCCGCCAGCAAAAGCCCTGCCGATTTGACTCCGTTCCCTGGGCAACGAGATGGGAAAACAGCTGTCCGTGGCTGATGAAGGTCGCATTTCGCACCGCGAGAATCATGGGGAGATCGCGTCCGGGATTGAACTGAAGAACGCCCCGCCGCAAGTGCTTGGGACTTTCGTCTTCCGTTATGAGGGCATCCTCAGTCGAAAACCGTTCCACGTGACCTCCCACGTTCCCAGTGTTGAGCGAATTTCCGCGTTCAATGATGCGAGAAGAAGCGTTTCCTGAATTCCGCGATGGGCACTCGCGGCTACAACATCGATACCCTTCCCGCACCATCCTGTGTCGAAATCGATTCTGCCAATGGTGAGGCTATGGACACACAGGAGCAGCTTATCCGCGGGAGTCTCTCTGCCTATTGCCCGTCCCAGGAGCATGCGGTTCCATTCACCGCGACGTTCAATCGGCGAGCTGTTGAAGCTGCGCCCTATGAAGTCTTCCGCCCGAGTCCTGCCGCTGTGCATTCCGGCATTGATCCGGATCACACCTGGAACATGCCAACGCCGATGCTCGTGCGATCCGGAACGGAATCCCGTCGTATTGAAGAGCGCTGCCCGGAATGAAAACTGTAGTGGATCAGACGCCCGGTAGCCGGGCCGCAGCCACCAGAGAGATCCGAAGCTCACGCAGAAGATAACCACGGTCAAGTCCGCCTAGAAGTTTATGCTCTTTGCTTACGCTCACCCTCAAGCGAGTCGTGGGCGCGCGCCAGGCGCCCTCTCAGGTTCGTGATCTGGTTGTCCTTTGCCTGAAGTTGGGCTTCTCTTCTCCGCAGACGAGTCTCGAGCTCGGTTACTTTTCCTGACAAAGCGGCGTATCCGTCTGCGGATTCCTGCTCCGGCACATGCTCATCCGTTTCATTCGCGCAGGGCGGCTCTCCAGGCTTGTCGCTCTTTGCCTGCTCGAATTCCGAGACGGCATCGGAGTTTGGAGCTGCTTCTGCCGCGATGCTCGCCTTCAGAGTGCACAGCTCACCGTCGATCCGGTTGTAGCGGTCGATCAGCGCATTGTATTTGCCGATCACTTCCAGAGCCTTGGCACGCGAACCGGTGTACGCATTGAAAAGCTGCGTGACCACATCCGCGGAAATGGTGAGCCTCCGTTCCCGCTCTCTTAGCAGCCATCCATTCCCGGCAAGGGAGATTCCGAGGCCCATCCCGAGCCCGATCAGGCTCCAGAAATACGCTTGGCGAAGAGTATTTCCGAAGGCATCCTGCCGCCAGTCCGCGACCACCTCGCCGTAATTCCGGTTGCGCGGATTGATCCCCTCCAGTGTCGTCTCGATGATTCCTTTCGGCTGCTCCGCCCGCTTCCCAAGCGCCATCGGGTCGTACGAGCTGCGATCAGGCGCCGGATGATCTGTCTCGAACGCGCCCGCTGTACCGACCGAGAGCAGCAAGAGGAGAACCGCGAATGTCCAATGCTTCATTTCTTCCGCCTCCTCTGTCTCTTCTCTTCAAGCTCCGGTGTCGGAAAACTGAGGTTCAGACCCTGCGATTCCGAAGCCAGAGTGTCGAGTTTGGGGAAGACGTTCATGGGCACGCGCGGCAGCCACTGGCTCGACGCCCTCTTGATGTGGAGGTGCTTGTGGATCGTGCCAAGGATGGGATCAGTCACCAGCATTTCCATCTGACCGACCGGCATCTTCTTGATGTGCTCGTCCTGGGCGAGCGTGTCCTTGATCTCCGTCTGGCTTCCTTCCGTTCCTTCCTCGAACTCCGTATTGAACACGCCCCTCTTCTCTACCCGCATACTGCGCCGCATCTGCCGAACCCGCGCGCTGGCATTGAGGAAGTATTTGGCAGTCTCCTCATCCTTAGTGCGCAACATGAAAGTGGTGTTCGGAGCACTGGACACGTCGTTCCGGAACCCCCGTCCGACCTGAAGCAACTGCGGCGCGCTCTGGAGCGCAAACAGGAAAGCCACGTTGGCGCCGCGGGCCGTCTGGAGAATGTGGGCGAAGTTCTCGTAAGCGAAGGGCGAGAACTCGTCCATGATGACGCTGACAAACGGCTGGTGTTCGCCCTCTTCAGCCCGCGAATAGCGCCTTCCGATCATCAGCTGCAGGTTCTGAAGAAGCATTCGGCCGAGCGCGGTGACCGCCCGTTCGTTGACATTCACATTCAGGCTCATGAAGAGGATGAGCCCCTTGTCGATCACATCGTCGAGCGAAAGCAACTCGTCGTAGGGGCCGGTGATCATGGCCATGTCGTCACCCATGAACGTCATCATTTCGTTGATCAGCCCCTGGATCTTCGAAACCCGTTCCTTGTCGTCGAACGATTCGAGCAGATTGCGCACACTCATGGTGAGAGTCAATCTCTGCTGCGGGGTGATCGAGTGGTTGCTGCTTACGCGGTCGAGCGCCGCTTTCATCTGCGTCTTGAGGAGCGCCTGATCGTAGGCGCAGACCAGCACATCGTGAAAGTTGAACCGCTTTCCCGAGTAGTGGAGGATACGCGCGATGTTTTCGAGGTACACGCGCTGGTGGCCTTCAAAGAAGTCTTTCTCCATGTTGAAGGACTCGAAGACAAAAGCAACGTGCTCCTCGGCATTGCCCTGCGGCGCCCAGAAGGGGTTGTAGCGAGCGGAGATTTCCGGCCGCATTGGGTCGATGATCCGCAGGTCCTGCATCCGACCCGCGGCCTCGATGGACGGCAACAGTTCCGTCAAAAGCTTCTTGTCGCCCTTTCCGTCGATGAAGATGATGGGCGCTCCGCGGGCGATGTCCTGCTCGGTCACCGCTTCGAGAAGATTCGTCTTGCCCGCTCCTGTCATGCCAAAAGCATTCGACTGCATGGTTCGGGTCTTGTCGGACCAGTAGAACGGCTTGCCGAAGATGTCATAACCAAGCAGCACGGAGGACTGTTTCCTCGCTTCCGCAAGGTATCGTTCCTCCTGTCGCCGGGGCACATGCGGGATCGGGCGAGGCCACGCCGCTTCCATTTTCGCGATCCGTGTGGCCTTGTACCGCAGCACCTCCCACAGGAACACAGCCGCCAGGAGCGGATAGACCGTCATCTCGATGAGCTGGCCCGGGCGCACATGCAGCCTGTCATAGGCAACGAAATAGAGAACGCCGAACACACCCAGGATGAGAACCCAGGCGAGAAGGAGCGCGTCTTGTGCATCGTTATGCCGGCGATAGCGAATTTCCTGTTGCACAATGAACCTCCCTTAGAAGCCCGGAATGTGAAAGCTGAAAAAGATCATGGAGGCGCCGGCTAGCACCAGCAGCCCGAGACCAACCAGCAGCAAGGGGTGGAGATTGCGCTTTCCGGTCGCGTTACGCTGTTCGACAGGGTTCAGAAACGGCCGCCGCAGCGTCTCGACGAAGCTCTCGTCGCCGGACCGCCTGTATACAACAAGGAGGCGCGCACGCGCCTCCTCCGGGGTGATGAATTCGAGTCCCGCCATCAGAGCACCGCCGTCGCCTTGATGGAATGATCGCCATCGCTGCCGAAGACAAACTCATAGACCGCGGGCTTCTCGATGTCCTCTGGTTGGATTTCGATCACTCCCTCGGCCGTCGCTCCCGGAGAGAGATCCTTCTGAGGAATATCCGTACGCCGCACGATGACCTGGGCACTCTGATTGGACTGGAACTGGGAAACAGCCCTGTCGGTAATCTGCTCATCTCTCATTGAGGGCAGCAGATCGGCACTTTGCCGCGGCGCGATCTCGAAAACGTTGGGCGAGAGGATACGATACGGCAGAGCGCTCGAATTGGTCACCACAAAGCGAATGTATAGCCCGTTGCCGTCACGTACGACGTCCTTGATGCACACGCTGACGTGGTCCTTTTCAGCGCGCACGCCGCGCGGCACGACGGAAGTGACATGGAGCAGGGCGGAACCAATCGTCGAATCGGTGAGCCGATCGATCTCTGCAGCGGTTGGCTTTGCACCCTTGTCAGTACCGCTCGCCTGAGGAACCGGCGATGTGGTTTCGTCGAGGACGAAGGTCATCTGCTTCACGTCGCCCGGCGCTTCGAGCTCGTAGGCCGAAAACTGGTGGTCCGTCCAGACCATCAGGTCCGTCGCTTGTCCGCTCTGAAGGGGTTTGATGAAGACGTCGTTTCCATGCCATTCGATCTGCATCGTCTGGCTGCCTGCCGCGACACGCGTGATCTTCTCGGGCAAAGCGATGATGCTGATGTGATCGAGCGCGGTATGGATTTGGGTGACGCGGTCGGAGTGAACCGTCTGATGCACGATGTTCTGAGCGCCGGCCAGGACTCCGCCAACCAGGAGGAATGGAATTACAGTTTTACCCAGGAGCATGCGATTGTCTCCTTCGCTTCTCCCGGAAGAAGAGGACGCCATGAGGCAATCCCCTTCAACCAGGTGGTTTTTCTCACAGCCAAACGGTGTGAGTGACTATGTCCGGCCCAATTGCCGGGCTTCGGTTGACGAACTTCCTGACCCGCATTTCAAGGTCAAGCAGCTCGCGTTTCGAGTAGCGTCGTCTTCCGCACACCTTCCATTGGAAGAACCACTGCTGTGGCGTGCGCTCGATACGAACAGAGACCCGTACCGCTCCATCCGTCTTGCGCCAGTTGAAGAACCGCATACTGTTCTCCCCCCCTTCCGGAAGCAACAGCAGGCGAACGTCTGCCCCCGGAGGAGACAAACCGTTCGCTTGCTTCTCCACCGGGTGGCTGGTTGCAAATTGTCTGCGAAGGTCAACGAACGGCCCATCGCGCACTCAACGATCCCTCACGATCTGCTTCGTCCCGCCGTCCATACGGAGCAGGAATTCCTTCCTGTCTCCGCGGACCGAATAGAGACAATCGCTCTCGACGACAACTCGCACTCTCTGAACGGGGCATTGAACCTGGGTCCGTATGCCGCCCGTGCGCGCCGCAATCGAGTCGATCACCTCCTGCGGAAAGGCGTGAAACAAGATCGAGCCCATGCCTTTCCCCCGCGAGACGACGGTATGGAGCGCCTGGCACCAGCCCACCCGGTCTTCCTGCTTTCCGTCACCCCAACTGCGGATGATCGATTGCAGGGAGGCCGCCTGTTCGCGGACCTGTTCCTGAGCGCGGCGGTAGCGAGCCTTCGCTTTCGAGAACGCTCGTTGCTCTGCGGCGATGCGCTGCCTGTCGCCTGACCGCCTGGCTTCCGCCGCGCGCTCAGCCGCCTGCTCATGTGCCTTCTTCTCCAGTGAAAGTCTGGCCTGAATCATCCCGTGTCCAGCTGCATAGACGGAGTTGATCAGGCGTAATTCTGCGAACATCGGACCTGTCACTTCGTTGCCGGTGATCAGTCCGCGGAACTGCTCGATCGGGAAGGGCTTTTCCATCAGCTCTTCGATATGCTTCCGAAGGATGTTGTAGAGCCTTCCGATTCGATCCGTGGGCAGAACATCGAGCGACATGGGAAGTTCCTGGTCGTTGATCGCCTTGGCTTCCTTGAGGGCAAGCCAGGGCGCCGGAGACACCTGCAGGCGAATCGCCTGCAGCTTCTTCCGGTCCGCGTTGGTATTGTGCTTGAGCGAGTCGATCTCCAGTTGCAGTTCCGCGACCAGCTCATAGAGCAGATCCGGACGGCCGCCGGCGACGCAGGAACTCATCAGGTCGGTGATAACACCGATTTGATTCCCGCGCGACTTCAGGGCCACGAACTCGAGCGAGAACCACGGAGACTTGGCGCGTCCAGCCTTCGTCTTTGTGACCTCATGTTCGTGTTCCATGCGGAATCGGCTGTCCACGAAGCGTGGAAACCGGTCCTCATCGATGACACATACCCAGTCGAAGTCGTAATCTCCGCCGTTACGCTTGGCGGTCTCCGAATGGAGTGTGTAGGTCCCTTCCAGCGTCAACTGATCGGCTACAACTTGGACCGCAACTTCCACGTCCAGTCCAAATCGCGCCATCAGCTGAACCATCAATTGCTCGCCCCGCAGATGTTCGAGCGGAAGGAGGTCTTCTTTCATGCGTACCGGATAGCGCACGCACAGGCCGCGCTTCGACGAAATGGTGGTGATGGCAGCCCCGAGAGGCATCCAGTCGGCGCCGCACAGAACCTTGCCACACTGAAGCACCAGAAAGCCGTCGTCCGCCAGCGCAAAGGCCGGCAGTTCGACGCCTCCTCCGGTCATCAGCTTGTAGGCCCAGTGCGCCATCAGTTTGCTGAGTTGGGTGTGGATATAGGGATGGCGAGTGATTTCGCCCGAACCGTCCGCCAACAGGGCCGCCTCGACAACGCGTTGGAATTCTTCCCCTTCCGCCTCGTCGTCCCGGCGAACCTCGTGGCCAATCAGCTCCACCACCTTGCGGTGATTCCCTTCTCTCCACGCAGCTTTGAGTGTTTCGATTGCTTCCACGGCTTGGGGAACGATTTCGGTTTCAATCGACTCCGCGGGCGCGTGCTGAAGTACCGTATAGCTCGACTCGAACTGGAGGGGGCGCGAGACCTCCCGAATTCCCAGAACGATGGAGCTCCTGGAAATGCGTGAGCCAGGGCCGATCATGCTGGCCACGGCGTTCGGCATCTTGATACTCGGCTTGATCGAGCTTTCCGGAACGATGATGTCGATGTTGAGCGCATCGGCTACCTCGTCCGTCATGACCTTGAAGCTCCCCTTCGCCTGGGTTTCGGCGAACGCGAGGCGGAACTGATAGAAGTGCCTTTCGGGAAGCGCGAGCTTTTCAAAGAGACTCTTCCGGATCCATCCCCGGCAATCGTTCGTCCCAAGTTCCAAATCCTTAACCACCATCACTGTGGATTCAGCCTCCACGTGCACGACCTTGCAGTCGGATACGAGAATGCCGAAGTACGTGATGGCTGCCTCGGGCCATTGCTGGAACCGTTTGGCGATCAGAGGTTCATGTTGGGCATCGCAGTAGTAGTACTTGCCGTTTTTGGCCGAACCGGACGCACCGACCATCCTGTAGGCGACCCCATTGTGCGAGATCGCCGTCATCCGGTCGGCAACCCGAGCCTCTTCCACATCGTCCAGAGGCTCGGTTGGAACGCTGACCAGCGCCACGTGGATGTTCGGGTACATTGCGCCGAGAAGCGTGTGATCGAGCCAGCACTCCTGACCTGTGCCGGGGATCCGTTCCTCGATGCGTCCGTTGGTGTCGATATCCAGCATCACAATTCGATTTCCATAGACACTTTGCATGAGAGTTCTCCTTGTGTTTTGGGCACAGGAAAAATCCATGCCAACCCGCCTGATGCCGGCTGACCTGGTTCCTTCCCGACCGATGTTGAAGGGGAACTAACCAGGCTTGAATGCCGGGTCAGCGGTTCGAATCCCTGCGAGTAAGCCCGCAAGGTGGCTCAGAGAACCGAATCGGAAAGCTGTGCTTTATCGATTGGTTTTTCTGAATTCGTCCGCCCCGTGCTCTCAAGTCCGTGCGGAAACCGGCTCTTTCTTAATCTCTACGGTCCCTTCTTTCACAATGGCGCGGGACCGCCACACTTCGACGCGGTAGTACGGAACGTCGCGTTTGAGCGATTCAACCATCGCGCCACCTTCGTTCGAGAACGGTTCCTTGAGAACGATTGGTTGCCCCTCGTTCTCGCTGCCTGCGCCCAGGAAATAGAGGACCAGGGAGCCGTTTCGTTCCTTATCAGCTTCCGCTCCTCTGCGCCGCCGCTTCCTCTCGTTGCTCGGCGCTGTCGTGCCGGGCATCGGCATGACTCGTGCCGCTTCTGTGCTCATGGTTGATTGCTCCCTTCCGCCGGACTGGGCCCATTCCCTGAGAATGGGCCGCCGGCCAGCACCGCATCCCGCTTCTCACCCTCGATCTGCTTTGACCAGTAGTCCCCGACAAGCAAACCGCTCGGGTTTTCTGCCGAGCGGTCCACGTTGACCAGCCGAATGTGGAATTCCTCCACAAGTTGGTCAATCGACTCCTGGTTGCTGTTGAGGGTCCGAACTGTGCGCACGCCAAAGGCCGTGTACACAAGTGGCTCGACCTTATCTTGCTCGATATGGTTCAGCTTGAAGGTGGAGCTTGCCTGCTCCTGTTCGAGCTTGCCGACGGTGTCGCTCTTCTCCATATCGGCGAGAGCCGTCCGGCGAAGATTGACCGTCATCTGATTGATCGCATCCGCCCAGTTTTGCGAAAGTGTGTGCGAGTCGTAGTTCAGATAGCGGGCGAGAAAGCTCGTGATGAAGGCCTCTTTCTCATATTCATCCGGCGCAGCAGCAGCGGACCTGCTGCCAAGAAGCGCGGGGAGCATGTGCGCTTTTGCGTTTCGATAGGGGGAGATGACTGTTGCCTGTCCGTTGCTGCCGATACGGATCACCGTCGGCGGTTCCATGCGCACAAACAGAAAGCCCGCCACCGCAATCAGAGCGACAAGACCCATGATGCCCGCGAGAACGATACTGCGGTTGGAATAAGCCCTGAGCGCTCCATCCATCTCGTAAAACTTCGGCGTCTCGCTTTTCAGCTTTGCCCTCGTCATCACCGATTGCTCCTTTGTTACGCGAATCGCGTCATATTCGGGTCATCGGGCGTATTGGGCGGCGGCATGCTTCCGCTGCCTCCCTGGCTGACGCTCATTGCCCCGAAGGCGCCTCCCGTCGAAAGAGTCGAGGGCATACCCCCGCCCATCAATCCCATCCCTCCTCCGACGAGGCCGCCGGCAACTGCTCCTGCCGGTCCGACCGCCGCGCCCATTTCCGCTCCTCTTGTGATTCCGTGCGTGATTCTCGAAACAGCCATCGACATGCCCACGCCGACCGCGGAAAACTGGCCTCGCAGGATGAATGCCGCCACCATCGGAATCAGAAGGATGCAGATCGCATACATGATGCTGATCAGCCCAATCGTCTCGATGCCGCCATCGAGCGCTCCTGTCGCACCCAGAGTTGGTCCCAAACCGAAGCTGCCCAGATCGCCGTTCAGGATCGCGTTCACGTCGTTTGCGTGGATGGCGGTGATGAGGCAGCCAAAGACCGCGTAGATGATGGACCAAGCGTTCCATATCCCAAGGTTCAGCGCGTAGTATTTGGTCAAGGAATTGATCAGCGAACTGGGAGCCAGTGCAATGACAAATGGCCCCATGGCGAAGAGACAGGTGCCCCAGAATGTGTAAATCAGAGCGAAGATTTGAACTGCGATCGGATAGATGATGTATGCGAGAGCGATTTCGACCAGAGTAATTAATGCAGACGGCGTCCACGGAATTGCTTTGAAAATGCTCTGATACCCTTGCAACTTAAATAGATTGTCGAGTTGTGCCAACCAATCCTTCGCTAAGTCCACTCCTCCGTAACTGCTGTCAATCGCGCTGGCAAGTTGGTTGAAGCCGCTGTACACGTCGGAGAAGAATGCCGTCCAGTTTCCGATCAGAAACGCTGCAATCGCGTATTTCAACAGAGTCCCGGCAAGCGAGCGAAGGTCGCCGCCTCTCATATATGCCTCGTAAACCCCCAGAACGAGGCAGATCGTCATCAGAACATAGGAAACGCTCTGCTCGGTGGAAAGCAGGCTGCCGCTGATACCGCTGACAGCGGAGGTGAGCATGGTCTGAAATTCGAAGATCCCGGTCGGCATAGAAACCCTCTTCATCAGTGGGGAGTTAGGATTTGCAACATCCTCTGGTTCATGTTCTGCATCTGTGCGGTCGAGTCTTTAAGCGCACCACTGCGGTTTGAAACGCTGGCGCTGTTCAGGCGCAGCAATTCGGCCATTCCCATCTGGGTATAGGCGTTTGCCTGCACCACCCAGGCGCTGGCCTCCGCGTCGAGCATCGGCGCCGTTCCGGGCGCGGACGCAGCAATCTGTTGATTCAGCTTCTGCGCCACTTCCATTTCCCGCGCCGCAAAAGCATCGAGTTCAATTGCCTTCTTGATCGCGTCCTGCGCCTGTGCGTCACCCATATCGATCTGGTAGGCGATGTTTTGCGGGACCGCTGATTGCGCCGGCAGCGGCGAGTAGACGTTCTGGTAGGCGCTTCCGATGGTCCCAATGTCATTGGGGTCTGCGGAAAGCATTTGCCGTTCCAGTTGCTGAGGGTACGGGAGCTGTGCACTCGATAGGTTCAGTGCGCCAAGCTGGCGGAAGCTGAGAAACGAACTGGAGAACCCCGTCGCCATCTGCCGCGCGCTGTCGATGGCCGAGATCGGATAAAGAACCTGCTGCTGGAACTGCTGCTCCTGTTGTTCAAGCTGGTTGATGAGCCGCAGGGGCGATGCCACGGCGCTGTTCAGGGCGCTGTCAACCTCCTTGAGGCCGGCGAGGATGGCGGCGATGTCGATGCCGAACTGCGAGTGGGCAGGCTGGACAGCGACGGTCGAAAGAATCGCAATCCCTGCTGCCGCAATCGTAACCCTCTGTGCCAGAGGATGATGTAGAAAGCGCCTCATTGTCCACCCCCAAGACGGTTCAGTAGCTGCTGGTTCAGGTTCTGCATGTTGGTCGCCGACTGCTTCAGCACTGCGTTTCGATGCGCAATCTCGATTGCCGCCTCGCGCAACTGATAGGCAAGCAGCTTCTGCTGCATTGCGATGCTGGCAAGCTCGGCCATCCGGGCCTCGGCAGCAATCATGTCCGCTGTTCCAGGGGCCGTGCTCTCGGCCTGGTCTTCGATCTTTTGGGCCGTCTGGAGCATGGTTTGTGTCGCCTGGTCAGCGGCCATCGATTGTTCCGTCGCGTCCTTCGCCGTTGCATCCTCGATATCCATCATCTGAAGATTGAGTTGCGGCGCCGCTCCCATCGCGGGCTGAGCCCCATATTCTGTTGTGTAGTTCCGATTGAAGCTCACCATCTGACTGGTTTGCGCACTGAGGAACTCCGACTCCAGGCTCCGAGACGCAGGCAGAATGGCGCTGTTTACGCGAAGGGCAAATACGTTGTTCATCCAACCGCGGTAGCTCGCCTTGATGGTGGCGATGTAATTTCGCGATTCCTCAATAAGGGCTACCGGCCAGAGGACCTGCTGCTCGGTCTGTAGGACCTCGGTCCGGATCCGGTTAATGTCGGTCAGCGCCCCTCCGATCGGCCCGGTGATCGTGCCGAGAATCGCCGAGAAAATCCCTCCGAACTGTGCGTACGTCGCGGTAGGCGCGGCAAGACACAAAATGAGGATCACACAGCACGTGAAGGCGATGCGTTCGGATCGCGGTGCCAGCCTCATACCAATTCCTCCTCAATAACCTCGTCAGTCGTCACAACCTCCGCGGTTCGAGCGTTGCCCACTTTGGGAATTGATATCGCACCCGCCGTGCCCATGCGGCTCACGTCGCCCGAACGTTCCTCGGGTAACTCGGACATCTCGGACAGGCCGTTCGGGAAACGGTTTGCAAGCTCGCCGAAACTTTCCATGAGGCTCAGCTCGCGATGCGTGGCGAGCCACCACTGCCGGTACCAGCGCTCACGGGGGTACGTCGTCAACAGCCAGTACTCAAGCGGTGTGGGCACGATATACAGGCTGTGTGTGGTCTCGGCCTTCTCCCCGATGACGATCAGGAACTCGCTCTTCCTGCCCTTCTCGGTCATGCCGAGGCCCTTGACTCGATTGAGCGTCGTCTCATTCAGGTGAACGAAATAGCGGAGAACGTCGAAGTTGCCCTTTTGCCGCCCAATCATCTTGATCGCGGTGGTCGCGAGAATTGCCCCACCGAACTCGTTAGGCTTGTCCGGTGTTCCGGTGAAGTCCTCGACGGCCTGTGAGATGCCCCATACGCAGGCATTGCGCTTTCTTGCGGTCCTGAACAATTGGACAACGACCGGCGCCAGGCTCGGAGATTGGAGGAGTGCCCAGCATTCATCGAGCACGGTGATGCAACGCTTGTTCGTTTTTCCCTGAGCTCGCTTGGTGGTCGTATAGGCGATCAGAAGGCTCATCGCAATTTCGAGCTTCGGATCGTCTTTGAGTTGCTCCACGTTGAAGTAGAGCCACTGCGTCGACATGTCGATGGTCGTCGGCGCGTCAAACAGGCGAGCATACATTCCGTTGTTCACCCAAGCCCGCAACTTCGCCGCGGCGATGCGCGCCATCTCGTTTACACGAGGATTCTTGTCTTCGTCGTAGTAGTTCTGAAGCTCGTCGTAGAGATCACTGTAGAGCGGGATCGTGTTGTCCATCCGCATCTGTGCTCGGGCATAGGTCTTGCGAATGGCGTTCATGATCAGGTTGTCGAGCAGGTCGGTGTCACCCTCCCCGCTGTCGCCGATCATGAAACGGGTGAGATTCTTGAGAAACGAAAGGTGATCGTTCGAGGGCTCCGTTTGTCCGGGTTCGAGATCAAACGGATTGATCGTATGGCGGCTATCGAGCGACATGGTGATCATCTCGCCGCCCATGAACGTTACCGGATGGTAGTAGCTGTCGCCCCGTTCGATGATCGACACTTTCACATCCTGTCGCGCGCAGGTGAGCAGCATCTTGCCGACCAGCACACTCTTTCCCGTTCCAGAAGTGGCCGCAATGATCGCATTGGCGTTTTCAAGAGCGGGATCGAAAGGCGAAAACGGCAACAACTGACGGTAGGGCGTTTCGAACAGCATCAGAGGCGAGTGGCTCGTTCCGGGCCACGGCAGTTCCAGAGGAAGCAAATCGGCGCTGTGAGGCGTGAGGAGATCGAGGTCCCGCCGGTCATCCTCCGCCAGACCCGGCAACGTGGAGAGGTAAATGCGCCGTGCCGCGAGCGATTCCGAAAGCCCGCGCGCCCCATTCATATGCGCCACGATATGCAGGACCTTTTGCCGCCTGTTCGCAAGCTCCCTCTCCGCTTTCTCGTACTGTTCTGCGGACCAAGCTGGGGCCGAAGTGCGGATCCCGATAATCATGCTGAACCGCGCAGTTTTGACCGAGTTTGCAATCAGTTCCTGCTGGATCTGGATCAGCTCATGCGTTGCCACCTGGGCAGTGACGTCCACGCGAAGGTTCCCCTTCGAATCCTTCTGTGCCGCCTGCATCTTGCGCAGCTTCTTCTTATACTTGTCGAGCACTACTCGCTGGTCGGGGATCGAAACATGAGTCGAAATGACGACGGGAAACCCTATTGTCATCAACTGGCGAAGGATGCCAGGGTAAGTCCCATCCGGAGGTGCATCCAGGCTGATAAAGCTCCAAAGAAGCCCGTCGATGTTGATGTAGCTCTCTGTCTGGCCCAAAATGCTGACCACCGTGGCACGTTCGCGCGGAGAGATGTAGCGAGTCTCCGCCGGATGCGCCTTGAGCGACTTCCGATCCGGATCCATCGGGCGCATCGACCGCTTGATCTCAAGAAACAGATCGTTTTCCGACATCCGTTCAGGTCTCAGGCCGCCGGCTTTCATCGCAGACTCGATGCCGGCGATGAGCGACTCGAATTCCGCCAGAGTATCTTCGTGTTCTTTCCTTGATTTCTGGATCGATTTGCTAATGGATAAGGGGAAGCTTCCATGCGCCAGCCTGCGGTCTTCCTTGCTCATGGGCGCTCCGCCCGCGATCATCGCGCGCTTGTGCCTGGCGGGATCCCAGATCAGGTAGACCGCCGCGATTCGCGACAAATATGCGCCCTGCCGTTCCCTCTCTGTCCAAATGTCGATCCTCTGTTTGTCCAGAGCCTGAACCTCCGCGTTTCCGCAACGCATCTCCTGCCGGTATTGATCGAGCAATCCGTTGAGGCTCTCGACGACTTCGTAGCGGAACTGAAGTCGCATGCTTTGTTCAGGCATCGCCCTCAGCAGGGATTCGAGAACGCTCTTGGCTTCGTTTCGCTCGTCGTCATCTCCGAAATAGGTCATGGATCCGGCCACGCGGAAGCCGGCGACGTAACAGCCATCGGTGCGGACCATTACGTTGTCGAGGAAGTCCCGAATCTTCAGCAGTTCACAAACCGCTGGATCCTCAAGCGAGCGTTCATGCTGTGCTGTTGTCCTGGGCATCAGTTGACCTCCGACTCGTTGGGATCGATGAGGAACTCTCGCGTCAGTTTCCGATCGCGGGCACACGCGCAAAAGCTTCGAGGCAGCCCGTAATACGTCACCAGGTCGAGCAAATAGCCGCGCGGCTTGCCGTACTTGAACACCACCAGACCCGGCACGCCCAGAACCAGCACCATCAGCATCAGGAACCAGTTCATGGGCAAAAAGAACATGTACCGATTTGGAAAGAGAAACTGCCCGACCAGCATGGCGATGGCGCATGCCATGGCGAGAAACAACATGTCTTCGAGCTCAAGGCCAAGCAGAGTGATCTTGGCGTGCAGGTTGCGCGACACCGGGCTCATACGTAATGCCATCTACGCCACCCCCGCCGTCCCGGCTGCGATGAAGTGTTCCATCAGGCGCATCAGCCCCGACACACAGAGGCAGGCCCCGCCAGCAACAAAGTGACGAATCCAGTCGTCGCCGATATAAAGCCGTTCGAAGAATCCGCCCAGCCCGAGGACGGCGCGCGCAATCTCAATCCCTCCGTACACGGGAAGAATCACGTTCCCCACCCAATTGGCGAGGCAGAGAATTGCCGCCCAATACTGCGTCGTGCCCGTTCCCTGGCTCGCGAAAACCTCCGCCAGACGCAGCAAACCGGAGACCGACAGTGCGCTCATGGTTCCGGCAATGTAGGGCTCGATGTGATAGCCGCGCGCGTATTTGAAAATGCCAAGTGCAAGGATAAGCACGGCCAGAATCGGCATCAGGGCATTTCCAACCCAGTTGGTCAGCCCGAGCAATCCACCGTCGAAAGAGCCACTGTTCACGCCTCACCTCGATTTCCTGCCGCGGTTGCCGCGCGGATCACCTTGACCGAGCCATAACGCACGATCACGTCTGCCAACCTGCCGCTCCACTTCCAAAGACGCCGTGCAGCCTTGACCACCACAAAGACCTCCGCAATCAGGCAGAGTGCCGCAACGCCAATCGCAAAGAGGAGCCTTGCAATTTCGAAATGGAGGGCGGCAGAGAATACGAGAACAAGCAGCAACCCCTCGACGACAAAAGCAACGGATTGGAGCAGCAAGCGGTGGTTCATTGCAGGTACTCCTCGTTCGTGCATAGTCCAAAACAGAAATTACGGAACTCCGGGCATCGGAGACGCCACGTTGGGAGTTTGATCCGGTCAGCGGTCCATTCGTTCGGATTCCCTGTTGCCCCAGGTTGCGCTCCAATCGCAGGCAGCGAAAGCCAGAACCCACATGAGTAACCGAGGCATGCTCCGAGACAGAGCACGATTGCACCGCAGAGTTTAAGAAAATGCCGTTTCACAGATTCACCCCCGCAAAATGCGTGACGAGCGCCCAGATTCCGCTCACGCTGAGGAATGCAAGACCGCTGGCGGCGAGGCCGCCCCACGGCCGATGCCGCACGTGATTCAGAATTGCCGCGGAAAGAGCGAGCCCGCCGACAATCGGGCTGATGCGGTTTGCGGCGTAGTCGAACATGCGCATCAGCATGTCCGTCACGCCATAGGCATCTCCGCTCTGCATCCAGCTTCCCGTTGCCAGGTTGTAAAACCCCTGGACGCCCAGAAGAAACAGAGCCGCGATTATTGAGGCCAGAGGGCTAGAGCCCTGGCTCATATCGAGAACCGCCTTGAATACAAGTGAGGCGGCAACGACCGGAACGACGTGCCCAATCAGAAAATCGCTGACGAAGTCGTTCGTGACCCGCTCGATCCCGGCCGTGTATTGCGCTCCGCTCGCTCCAGCAATAACAAGCTGTTGCGCTCCCGGCACCGACTCGTTGACCAGCCAACGGCTCACGCCCGGAAGACTCAACAGGAAACAGCCCCAGAACAGCCACTTCAGAAAGCCACCACTGGCCTCAAAATTCATTCCCCCTTCCGAGCGCAGCCTCATGCCCGCCATCACAAACGCGCCCAGCGACGCCGGGATGGCGAGATCCATGAGGAGGCCGAGAATAGCTCTGAAGACCAGTGGTGCCTGCATACGCGCCTACCCGATCGCCTGACCTTGCGCGATGAAGTACTCGATGAGCCGCAGGATGCCGGAAACGCAGATCAGACCGCCGGCGGTCATGGCCGAAGGAAGCCAGCTGCGCCCGCTCCGCCACTGCAGGATGGTTGCGACGACAGCGATACCGGCGCCTACCGGGCAGATCACGTTGCACAGCCAGTTGACGGCATTGAGAAACGCCCCTTCCGGCTGGGCCGCGGTCTGCCCTTGGACGGCCTGACCAGTTGCCGGTTGCGTGCCGAGGTTTTGAGCCACGCTGGCACAGGGCGCCAGAACGGCTGCTCCGATACAGGAAGCGAGCAGGAACGCCTGCACGTGCTTGTGCCAGACGCGCACTGTTCGCATGAACGACTTCACCATGGACTTGCCTCCTTGACGGGAAACCGTCGAGCAACAAAGTCACACAGCTCGCAATTTCGGGCAAGCGAGATCAAATGTCCTGATCGTTGGTTGTCTGGTTTTTTGAGTTCGGACGAGCGTATGCGGCGGGACAATTCGAGCGGACCTGGCGAGATTACCGTCTTCTTCCTTAAGTAGACAGGTTTCACATCGAATGTCCGCCACCTGCGCCCGACTGTTTTTGCAACAAAAGTCAGGTACGCACTTTTACTCTTTTCCTGTTTCGTGCGGATCGGCCCAGGATAGCGTTTACCTTGTGGGAACATGCATTCGATGAACCCGTAGCCTCAGGAGCCGGCCTGCGAAATGAGCGTGTAACCCTCATGGGCCAGATTCCGGTCGCGCTTCCTGTTGCGTCCCGGGCGTCCAGAAGAAGCTTCGCGCTCGCTCGACGAGCCGTTCTCACCTCGGAGAGTGTCTTCGTTTTACTCTCTCCCGGCCAACGCCCTCAGAAACTGACGCCCGTCCATGCGATACTTGAACGCCTTGCGTCCGTCGATGAAAACTACGGGCACGTCATCGTTGTACTTTTGGCGCAATTGGGGATCGACAACAATGTCCACCTCGCGCCATTGGAAGTCGGTATCTCCCTGGAATTGTGTAAGCGTCTCCTTGACGATGTCGCACAGATGACATCCCTTGCGCGAATAGACCACCACGTCGTGCATAGGGCGATTTTAAACGCGTGTCCGGGAATCCCTCGGCGGTAAATCCCAACAACCACCCAAGGCTACGCCAATCACTAATCCGTGCGCAGGTACTGATTCCAGTCGTCATGCCGACATATCTGGACAAATTCGTCACGGAGAGATGGCGCACTGACACAAACGGACGTGTTGCTATCTCCTGGATCACCGGTTCGCAGTCTAGGGTCCCGATGTTCCCATCAGATTCGGGTCGGTGAAGAGTCCTCGTGAGGGGAGTTGCGAAAGCCGCGGATCTCGATCGGTTCCGATGTATTCGCCAAGAAAGTCCAGCAACACCTGAATCTTGGGAGTGAGACGCGCCGGACCGGAGAAGAGTGCGCACAGCGTAATCGGTTCAGGGATCCAGAGAGGCAATACAGGCGTCAGTCGATTGCGCATATCGGGGCGCTTGGCCAAATAAAGCGGTAGGATGGCGATTCCTAACCCGTTGGCCGCAAGCTCCAAATGAACCATTGGGTCGCTGGCGACAACCCTGAACACGATGTTTGGAGTTGCGGTCTTCGAACCTCGACGTAACTTCCAGGTCCCAGAACCAATGCAGGTGTGCGATGCAAGTTCTTCGGGAGTGGCCGGGTTGTCCAATTTTGCAATGTAATCCGGGTTCGCGAAGAGCCCTCTCTTGGTGCCGGGATAGGGCCGGACCCGCCGTACGGAATCCCTGGGGACCCGCACCTTGAAGAAAACGTCCACATCTTCTCGCGGCTCCTGGTCCCAGCCGGAGGCATACGGCTCGATTTCTACGCGCAAATCCGGATAGCGTTCCAGAAACTCCGTGAGCAATGGCGCAAAGATGGAACGAGCCATGGTGATGGGGCAAGCCACCCTAATCAGCCCGCTGGGCCGTTCGCGACGGCTTTCCAACAACTCGCTCCCGTCCCTCAAGGTGCGCAGTGCGCGTCTGCAAGTCTGCAGATACTCCCTGCCGAAGTCCGTCATGACGAGGCCTCGGGAGCTTCGCTGCACTAGCAGAACGTTCAAGTGTTTTTCAAGACGAGTCAATGCGCGGCTCACCGTCGAGGTGGGAAGGCGCAAACCCCTGGCAGCAGCGGTCAGGGTGCCTTCCTGGCTGATCGCGACAAAAGTTCGGACATCGTTGAGGTCGGGTATTTCCACGCACAACTCCCGTTGACGAGCGGATCGAGTGCACTTTTGGGGCAGAGAAGGGCTGCCCGCATGGTCGAGTCTAATACAGTGTTGCATTTCCGCAACGCTGTTTTGCTTTTATGAGTGGTTCGTCGCGTCCCTCACAAGCGTCTTCTATAGTGAACCTGGACGGCAGCGCAAAGCGCAAACAGGAAAGCCGAGCGGGAAGACAAAGGAGACGAGATGAAGATTCTGGTAACAGGCGGTACAGGCAATGTAGGCGGCAGAGTAGTAAGTGAACTCCTCAAACGGGGCGCTGAAGTGCGCGTGCTGGCTCGCAAGCAGCCGGAGGCAGGCAAGCTGCCAGCCGGAGTAGAAGTGGCCATCGGCGATCTGCTCGATCCGGTTTCGGTGGAACAGGCGATGCAGGGAGTCGATAAGCTCTTCTTGCTGAATGCAGTCGTCACGGACGAATTGACCCAGGCGCTGATCGCTTATGGCGTCGCCAAGCGGGTTGGTCTGAAGCATGTGACCTATCTGTCGGTTTTCAAGGCAGATCAGTTTCGCGACGTGCCTCACTTCGCGTCGAAACTCGCCGTTGAAAACGCGCTGCGTGAGTTCGGCGTTCCCTACACCATTCTGCGGCCCGGCTATTACATTCAAAACGACGCCAGTTTGAAGGACGCTCTCACCGGCCCCGGCGTTTACCCTATGCCGATCGGCACGGCGGGAATTGGCGCAGTAGATGTCCGAGATATCGCGGAAGCGGCTGCGATTTCCCTCACTGAAGATGGGCATGACGGCCAGACCTACGACCTTGTCACATCTAAGATGATCAGCGGCCCCAGCAACGCTGCATTGTGGAGCAAGCTGCTGGGCAAGGAGATCAAGTACACAGGGCACGACTTCGACCAGTGGGAGCAAGGTATGCGCACCAGGATGCCGAGTTGGAGCGCGTTCGATCTTCGTATGATGTTCCAAGGATACTTCGACCGCGGTTTCGCGTCGACCGAGACACAGGTCGCCCGCGTGACGAAGCTCCTTGGCCATACACCGCGTACTTATGAGGACTTCGCAGCTGAAACAGCCACGCTTTGGAAAGCGCAGGCAAGCACGCAATCATGATCGCTCAACCATGTGGCGCTCTCACCCTCTGGACCAATCAGCCCGAAGCAGAGTGCGCCGCTAGCTCCAGCGCGCACTGAAGGGGAAGCAGGATGATCGAAACCGAACGGGAATACCCGCCCCTACCACCCGACGATCTCAATCGTACGTTAACGGTTGCCCAGCCTGACAACAATGGAAAGTCGATCCACATAGGCCTGGTCGGCGACACGTATACCGTCACGGTGGCGGGAAAGGATACAAACGGCCAATTCTGCGTAATCGACATGCATATCTCTGCAGGCGGCGGCCCTGGTCCTCATCGCCACGACCTCGAGGAGACGTTGATTCTTCTTGATGGCGAGATCGAAGTAACTTTTCGTGGCAGCAAATCCATCGTGCGGGCGGGCGAAACGGTGAATATTCCGTCCAACGTCCTGCACCAGTTCCGCAATGCATCCTCCAGGCCGGCTCGCATGACCTGCATCTGCTCCCCGGCGGGGATCGAAAACTGTTTTGCGGAAGTCGGTGTTCCGGTGGAGACGCGCACAACCGCCCCGCCCAGGTTGGATGGTGAGCTAATGGCCGAATTTCTGGAGAAAGCAATGGCGCTCGCCCCTAAGTACCGCACCGAACTTCTGAATCAGGCGTAGGCAACAGCGTTCAGAGGCATAGGGAACAATCACTGCAATGGTCCCGGGCGCGGATCTCTCATGATCGCGGATCGTAGGACCGTGCTTGGAAAAACGCCAAATGTGGTTCCGTACGAATCACTCCCGAAAAATGCCGATTGCGACGGCGACCACCCTTCCGAAGCTCAATCTTGAGATTCCGTCGGTGGTTATCGGACGGGAGGTCAGTTCATGGAAGGGGCAGCTTGTCGGGTACAACCTCGGCCTCACGATGAGGCCAACCCCAGCGCGTCAGCATTGAAAGTGTGAGAGCCGCGCGGCAAAATTTTGGTACAAAAGCCAGGTACTCACTTTTGCTTCTTTCCCAAAACCTCTCTGCCTGCCGGTGGGAGATTCCACATGAAGTCGAGAATATTTTGTGACAAAAGTCCGGAATTCGTCTTTACTTCATTCACAAAAGCCACCCCATTTGTTCCTCTCGCAATGGAATGCTGAGGAGGCAAGAAGCGAAGTTTTGGTACAAAAGCCTGGTTCTCACTTTTACTTCTTTCCCAAAACCGCTCTGCCGGTCTGCGTGGAGATTCCACGTGAAGTCTTGAATATTTTGTGACAAAAGACTAGTACGCGCTTTTACTTCATTCACATTTGCGCTCCAAGTTTGATCTCTTCCCAGTGGTACTCAAACAGAAGTCTGAGCCAGCCTGGCTCCAATTCGAGGCTTCAGTTTTGCTGCTGGGCGGTATTGGCTATTTGAGGAAACCCGTTTCCACCGCGCGGTGCTTGTGCCGCGCCATTTGTGGTCGAGGTGCCGACACTGCTCGGCTTTGCGAACACGATGTAGATCTCCGTGCCGGCGGGAACGCTGACGACGATGTGCTCCAGCGTCAGCATCTTCATAATCTGTTCATTCCCGGCATTTCCGATGTTGTTGGCGACCTGCATTCGCATCAGGTCATTTTCGCTAAGACCGCTGTTCGCGCCAGGCGCTCCTACGATCATTGCGGCCGTCTCGCCGATCCCTGACAGGGAACGAACCAGCATGCTCTTGCCTCTTTGCCTTCCGGTCACCTTGCCTTTGATGGCCTGGAGGCTCATGTCGGCGGCGACAGCGTCGATAGAGACCGTCGATCCATCCGGGTATTCGAGCGACGAGAAGGCGATGTTCACCAGACCGGACGGATCAGCCTGCATAATCTTCCCCACGGCGCGAGCTCCGGCCGGAATGATGACTTGTCCATCACTCTCGTAGTTGTACTCGATCACGGCGACTACAGGGGCGTTGACTGCTGTCGTAGCCATTGATTCGATCCGCGCTGCCACATGATAGCCAGGGACAAGACCCAGATTGTCGATCACTGGCACTGCGTGGGGGCTCTCGGCGTGGACAGGGGACTGCTCATGTGCTGTAAAGACGAGAGAAGGTGCACTCAGCGCATCTTCCGCCTTCTTGGCCGCCTGTTGATTCTGGGAACTCTCACTTCCATACGGCGGAGGCGTCCATCTACTCTGTGCGTTCGGAGCAGTATCAGGCTCCTCAAATTTCCCGACCTCGCCGAGACTTCCAGGAGTGCGAGATGGCCTTGCTGCCAACTTTCCCTGGGACAGCGTCTGCGCAATCTGTGGCGATTTCGTCCGCTCGATGTCGGCTGCGTCCACCGTGCCAGCCGCTGGCGCGCCATTTGGAGTGGGCTTGACCTGGTCATTCGGAATAATATCTCCGCCAGGATTCGACGTGTGCGACTGTCCGAGATTCGGCTGCGTGGCCTCTGTAGGAAGCCCTTTCCTGACTGTGCCCTTGGTCGAAAGGAACACAACCATCCCGATCCCGAACACGACAATTGCCCCAAGGACAATCAGCATCAACGCAAGGTTTCCGCTGTTTGACTCGCGCCTCTTTTCGAGCACAAACGGCCGCCTGGTTACTGATCCCAATGAGGCTTCCTTCTCCTCGGCAGGACTTCCTGCGGATTCTATCTTCTCGATCGTTTCATTTCTCAGTGCAGTCTCTGTCTGACCCATAATCCACCTCGTCTCCTTAAATGCTGGCCCTGTTCTCACTGCCCGGGAGCGACGAACGGCAACTGCATCACGAGTGGATGATCCACTGCACTTGCCGTGGTCAGATCGAGGACCAGACGGTCCGCACTTTGCTTGAAACCTGGCCGCGGAAACTCGACAGCGCCATCCGCCCGCTCTCCAGGAGCAAGACGGCGAGCGGTCAACCGATAGTCCGAGACGGGCACCTCCTCCGCCAGAATCTGATCCTTCTTCCTTTTCTTTTTGCCTCCGTCGAGATTGGGACTTTTGAGTTCGATCTGCGGCGGAAGTACCTCGATCCAGCGATCGGAGGTGTTCACCACCGAATAAGCCACCAACATCCGCTGCCCTTGTTCTCGGACCTCGCCGAGGGCGCCAAGAATCGGCTTCCCGGGCGACGTTCGGTTCTGATCTTTCGTGTCCTTGCTCAGACCTGTCACCCAGCTTGGGCTTGCAAGATCCGCCTGCTGTTTCACGGCCACATCGATGGCCGAAGGCTTCGCCGGGGGATCCGGAGCGCTTGCGGTGTTCCCGCCAATCTCGTCTGTCGATCCGATCAGAAAACTCTGCCTCGGCTCGTAATTTACGACGAAATCAACTGGGGCGCTGCCGCCGGCGTCTTCCGACAACAATCGCATGCTGATCTCCTCGCCGGATTGAAGAGCGATAACCAGATTGCTTGTAGCAGCGTCATTGGTGGTCGGTTTGATGAAGACCAGCCGCGGTTCGTCGGCTGAGTGTTCGACCTTGAATAGGGAGGGCGCCCCAACCGCGACTGACGTTACCGCTTCGGGCAATCGGATCGTGGTGGTAAAGAGCGGACGGAGGTGCACGTCGGTTATAGTGCTGCCCGAAATCGGCAGGTCGATTACGGACTGGGCGACTTGCTGCACTGCGGTGCTCACTGGTGTCGGTTGCTGCGCTGACGCAAGACCTGCCGCCGCTGCAAACACAATGGTGGGCCAGATAATGAATCGATTGGAATGCATGTCAGTGTTCTCCTGCCGGCCTAGAAATCCTCCGGCCAGTCCGATTGAGAAGATCGCGGTGGTATCGGTTCCGAACTGATTCAACGTACGCCACAACATCGGGATTGCTGTACGAAAGACCTCGTTGAAGAATGCGTCCAGGGCCGCAGTAATATGCCGCCACGGCAAGTCGCATATCACCATGAAATTCGCTCAACAAATCCGCGAGATACCGAATCCCTCCGCTGAGGTTTTCTGAAACGGCATATCGGTTGCGGACACCGTACATTTCGGCCGTGTCCGGCATGAGTTGCATGAGGCCCTCGGCATCCTTCTTGGACTGTGCAAGAGGGTTCCAATCGGACTCCTGTGCGATGATGGCGTGAACAAGCGGACGCGGCACGCCATAATGATCCGCATAGGCGTCGGCGTAATATGTGGTCTCCCGATCTTGTGCTCGCGCCGCAGCAAACAATCCTGGCAAAAGCCCGAAGGTCACAAGCATCCGGCAAAGAGAGCGTCTCCTCATTGGCCCATCTCGCTTCCCGCAAGAGCCCAACTGCTTTCACCCCGAGTATGTTGCGTGATCTCTTCGGCATGTTTCGCCGCCATGCGGACGATTGATTCGAATGCCTCTTTCATCAGCAGGCGTTTACGGTCGCCCTCTGTTTTTGCAATCAGCGGCAGCATGATGTCTTTGTGCACCGGCAGCACTTGATCAATTCCCAAAAGCTCCATTGCCATCGCGACATCGTTCATCTCCGAGATCGAGGGCGGTTTCTCCAGCGTGTAGGCGCGAAGACTTTTGGCTAACCCCGCAATGAATCGATGAGTTGCCGTGCTTGCCTGTGGCGAGCGTTTTGCCACGATCGCCGCTTCCCGTTCAGCGTTCGGGTGTTCAACGACTAGATAAAAGCTTCGCCGTCGAAGCGGATCGCCCAGTCTGCGCTCCTGGTTGGAAGTGAGGAAGACGTAGGGAATGGAAGTTGCGCGTACTGTGCCCATTCTTGGAATCGACAGCGTCCACACGGACAGCAGTTCGAGCAGCATCGCTTCGAAGGCGTAATCGACTTTGTCGATTTCGTCGATGAGAAGGACGCAGCGCTCGTCCTGCTCGATCGCTTCAAGCAGAGGGCCAGCCATGAAATACGACCGGCTCGTGATTTCGCGTTTGATCTGCGCCCAGTCCGGCGATTGCCCGCTCTTGCTCATCAGCAGAACATAGAGTTCTTGCAGGCTTCTGTCGTACTGCCCAATGGCTTTCTCTTCGTTGATTCCCTGATAGCACTGCAGGCGCAACAACGGTACGTCATAGGAGCGTGCAACCGACTGAGCCAATTCTGTTTTGCCGGCACCAGCGGGTCCTTCCAGCAGGACAGGGCGATGAATCCTGCCCGCCAGGAAGACGGCAGTCGCAGTCTTTTTGTCGGTGAAGTAGCCTACGCTCTCTAGTGCGGCGAGGGTTTCCGCTGGTGATGCAAACATGCGGTCCGTCCTCCCAAACGTCTCTGACGTGGGGAGAGCGTAGGATGCATTCGGATTTCGGTCAAACTGGCATCAGTTTCCCGAAGAAAGGTCAATGCTCAGGGTAGATTTGGTGGTCCGGGCCCATCCACCCTTTTTCAGTCCACCGAAAGGGATAGTTGCTGCTGTACGTGTCCTCCGTTCCAGCAGGATGGTTTCCGAGCTTAACGACGCTTCTTATTCGCGCTTGGTAATAGAGTGTGTAGACCTCCACTCCATTCGCTTTTTGCATTTCGCCGTTGGTCTTCGTAAGGCTAAGAAGATCTTGATAGTGCGGTGACCTATTAATGTTCTTCCATACGGCGACGGCGTCCTGCTCGGTTGGTGGAGAAGGCGTGCGCTTGCACGCGGTTAGCTGCCAAGCGGCAACGCCAAATGCCACGAAGAAGAGGAGCGAGGGAATGAGTCTCTTCATTGGGGAGAAGGTCCTTTGCGAGATTTCATTCTTTCGAGCATCGGTTTCATCTGTTCGAGCGTGCTTTCGAGAGCGTCTCGTGCTTCGGCCATCCCCCGTTCCGGCCCATATCGAACGACCAGATGCACGATCAAAGCACGCGCCAAGGCAAGATCTGTCAATAAAGGGATGAATGGTTCAGGGCAGTTCTTTTCTAGCTCCTGCACAAACGCAAGGATGCGTTCCGTGTATTCGTCGCTACGCGACTTTCCCAATTCGGTGATCTTCTCGGATTCGATGTCGAATTTGTCGTCCATGATCCAATCCGAAGCGCCGCGAATTAGGGATAGACCCGCACCGGTCGCAACACTTTGTATCACCATTCTCTTCGGGAATCCCGGACTGTCAATATCCGTGGAAAACTAGGACCGATTATTCAAAAAACTGACAATCGGCTGCACCGATGAAGCAGGCAGAGAGACCTCGGCCTGCCGCATTCAACGCGGCCACTGCGCAAAATGCTTAATCAACAACGCTTGCGAATGCGCCACCCGGTACTTCCGGCCACGCTCTAAGTATGGAATTTCAACAAGTTGGTGTCCATTCGGTCTCAAAAGGACATTTCCCTGAGATCGCTCCCCGCACGCACCTTTCGCGGACAGGTAGCTGGATGGTCCGTTCCACTACTGCTCTCACCTAACATCCTCTTGCAAGCATTGGGAGTGTCATTTGACCGAATTGGTAACTTGTTTTACACATAACTCTCGCGATTTCCACTAGCGCAGAGCGGCAGGCGACGTTGCCAGTGAAGATCGATTCGGCTCTTGTCCGGCACAATCCAGGAACTCGAGGTGATTTATGCCCAATGTGGCGATCAAACAACATGACCCTTCTGAAGATCACGCGATCTCTATGCATCCTTCTGGCACGGAAGTCTTTGACCAGGCGACGGGGTCGGAAGCACGTGGCCAACTCCATATCCTCCAGAATCCAGCCCCAGGGTTCCATCCGGCGGCTCAGACGGAAATCGCGCACCGTTCGGTGGGACTCGATCTGGCCGGCGATCCACAGGCGCTGGTGCATCGTCCTCTACCTCAACCGCCCGGGGCAGGATCGTCTGCTGAATGCCCGTCAGGTGGCCGAAAATTGGGCGTTTCAGAACGCTGGGTGCGAGACCCTACTGCTAGACGATCTCCGAATATCCGAGCGGTTAGAACAGGATTACAGTTTCGATCACGCCTGTGACTGTTGAACAGAATCCATCGATGACAGGAGGGACTATGGCCCGGGAAGTCGAAAAGCTGCTTTATTCTCGGCGAGACGCGGCCCGCGCGTTGAGCCTCAGCGTACGTTCCATTGATTACCTGATCTGTGCGGGGCGAATTCCGACGCGGCGCGTTGGAGGAAAGATTCTCATTCATGTGACCGACGTCCGCCGCTTTGCGAAGACAGATCATCCGGGCTTTGTTCGTGTCCCACCGCGTAGCAGCGAGCCGGCATCTAATAACCGGAAGACTGCGTGACGCGCCGGCACGGGACCTTCATGTGAGGAATTTGATTTGCTTGCGGTACCCTCTTCGGGTTCGACTGACCCCAGAATGGGTACAACAAGCATCCTTTCCTCAATACCCTTCGGGCGCGAGTCGGGAGAATCATAAAAGATGCCAGCGGCTCGCCCGTTTGAGATGTCAAGTATCGGCTGCTCCGCTCCAGGTCATTTCAGAGACCCCAGGTCATTCATCCATTCGCTAAATCAAGCCTTGTAGCACATCAGCCCCGCTTGCCGGCACAACTAGAGCAACGGATTTTGCGGTATCATCGGACTGGTTAGCCGGAGAACAAAGTAATGCCTCGCAAACCCAGACAAGAAAAACGCAAAGGCATCTTTGAGAGAGTAAAGGGCTCGAACATCTGGTGGATCCGCTATACCAATGAGCAGGGCAAGCGGGTTGCCGCCAAGGTCGGAACCTTCGCGGCGGCGGTACATGTCTACGAGCGACGCACGGCAGCGATTCGACTGGGCGTGCTCCTTCCCAACTCGCCGCGCCGGGGCGTGAAATTTTCCGAACTGGTGGCGGATGCAATCAAGTTCTCCGAAAAGCATCATCGCGCCTCGAAAGACTTCAAGCAGCGGGTGAACCTGGCTCTTGACGAGTTCGGCGACCGTGTCGCCGAATCGATCACCACGCGCGAGCTGCAGGACTGGGTCGACGAAATGGCCGAGCAACGCGAGTGGACAGGGGGCACGCGGAATCGATTCAAGTCTTCACTGAGCACGGTGTTCCGAGAGGGCATGAGAGCTGGCAAGATCACCGTAAATCCGGCCCGACTGATCCGGCGCTCAAAGGAGTCTCTGGGCCGGGTCCGGTTTCTGTCCTATGAGGAAGAGGCCAAACTTCGGAAAGCCATCGCCGCCACTCTGCCTGGCCGGATTAAGGACGAGGGTGAGAGCGCCTTCGCTCAGCTCGATGTCGCCCTCCACACCGGGATGCGCAAGTCCGAGCAATTCACTGCCACATGGGACCAGGTAGATCTGGAACGGGGGTTCATCTATCTTTCGATGACCAAAAACGGCGCGGACCGCTTCGTCACACTCAACAGTGCTGCCGTACAGGTCCTCAGGCGCCTCCAGGAGCGTCACAAGCGACTCGGGCTACCTCCGGAGTCCACCTTGTTCCATTCCAAGCGTGACGGGCTGATTAAGAACCCTCGCAAATGGTTCGCCACTGCCCTCGAACAGGCGAAGATTGAGGGCGTGACCTGGCACACCCTCCGGCACACCTTCGCTAGCCGTCTGGTGATGGCTGGGGTAGACTTAAAAACAGTGCAGGAACTGATGGGACACAAGACGATCGCGATGACCGCCCGGTACGCCCACCTCGCCCCGACTCACAAGTTGCAGGCGCTGGAAACCCTGGTTCGTCCGGGGTCGGTTTCGGTACAAAGTGGCTACAAATTGGCTACCAACGCCAAAAGGTCACGTAGGACAGAAAAATTGAATAGCTTTCAACTTGTTGAATCCAAATAAGTTGAAACAGTTGTGAGCTCGTAGCTCAGTTGGTAGAGCAACGCCCTTTTAAGGCGTGGGTCCTGGGTTCGAGTCCCAGCGAGCTCACCACTCCGCCCCGCCGCCCAGCCCGCCGGAAACCCATCCGCACAACCGCTTTCGCCCGCACACCCGCGCTTCACTCCGTCGGCTTCGGCGGCGGCGGCATCCGCGCAAGAAACCTCTCCGCAAATGCCCTGCTGTACTCCTCCACCAACACCCGCACGCGCTCTGCCTCGCCCGATCGCACAATCAGTCCCGCGTGATGCTCCTTCTTCATCCGCGCCACGATCTCCGGTGCCTGGAACGCGCTCGTATCCGGCTCCGCCGTCGTCGCCAGGCACAGCACGCTTCCCGCATACTGCTCCCGCGCCTGCGGCGCAGCGTACGCCTCGTCCCACAGGCTGGCCACTTCCACCTTTGCCCACTCGCGCCACAGGTTCACGCCTGTCGCCGCCTCCACAAGGTCCGCGATAAATGCTCCACCCACCCGCGCCGCAATCTCCAAAAAGTAGAACCGCCCATCCTCATGCGCCCGGATGTACTCCGCATGTGTCACGCCCCGCCGCAGACCCATCGATGGCGCCAGCCGCGCATTCAGTTCCGTCAGCTCCGCCCACTCCCGGCTCTTGCGGTCCACCGTTCGCGTCGTGAACACACCTCCCTCGTGCATCACCGCCATCGGCGGCGTCCCATACTGATGCGCCGCCTGGAAGACCACCCTCCCCTCGTCCACAATCGCGTCCACGTGGAAGATATCTCCCGGCACAAACTGCTCCAGCAAATACCGGCTCTGCGCGTCGCCCAGCTCGTCCAGCGCCTGCCACAACTCCTCCGGCTCGTCGATCCGCCGGATCCCCAGCGCCGAAGCCTCTGACCGCGGCTTCAGTAGCCAGGGTGGCCGCACCTCCGCCATATACTCGCGCAGATCGTCATAATTCAGCACGCGGCAGAACTCCGGCACCAGGAATCCATCCCCCTGCGCGCTGGTCCGCATCGCCAGCTTGTCCCGATAGTAGGCGGCCGTCGTCACGCCCATCCCCGGAATCCGCGCATGCTCCCGCACCGCCGCCGCCGTCTCCTGGTCAAACTCGTCCAGCGCCACCACCCGGTCGAACCGCCGCCCCCGCATCATCCAGCTCACCGTGTTCAGAATCTGTTCCTCGGTCAGTCCTTCCGGCATCGTCGAAAGCTCTTCCAGCGCCTCGCGGGGCCAGTCGCCGCGGCGATGCTTCTCCACCGTCAGCAGCGTCGGCCGCACGCCCAGCTCCGCGCACTGCCGCAGAAAATCCTGCCCCTTCTCATAACTGGAAATGCAAAGCACCCGCTTCGTCCCGTCCGGCATTGCGCCTCCTTGTTGGCCCCGCGGTGTGGATAGTTCTAACATAGACTCGAATGCGCGCCTCGCCGTTTCTCCGCGCAGCGCCGCCAGGAACGCCTCATGCTCTCCGCTCAATCCGTCCTCCAACTCCACCACCGGCTCACCCGCGACTGGCACGCCGATCCCGCCTCACCCTCCGACGCCGACGACGCATTCCTCCACGCCGTCGCCCGCCAGCACCGCGCCAACTTCGACCTCTGGCACATCGAGGACGAAGCCCGCGCGCCCAGCGCTTCGGACGCCGAGCTCGCCTCCGTCAAACGCCGCATCGACAGCACCAATCAGCTCCGCAACGATCTCGCTGAACAGCTTGACCGTGACCTCCTCGACTGGCTTGCGCACCGCGCGCTGCCCAACCCCGCCGCACCGCTCCACTCCGAATCCCCCGGCCTCATCATCGACCGCCTCTCCATCCTCGCGCTCAAAATCTTCCACACCCGCCAGGAGGCTGAGCGCCCCGACGCGCCCGCAGGCCACGCCCAGCGCAATCAGGAACGCCTCGCCGTCCTCCTCGACCAGCGCAGCGACCTCGCCGCCTGTCTCGACGCGCTCTGGCAGCAAACTCTCGCCGGCCAGCGCCGCTTCAAACTTTACCGCCAGCTCAAGATGTACAACGATCCCGCGCTCAACCCCGCCATCTATCGCGCCTCCGGCTGAACCCCGCTGGCGTACCCGTCCGCAACCGCCCATTGACGCAACCCGGCGTTCTGCGTATAAAAGGGGCTCATGCGGCGCTCTGCGCGGCGCGCGGCTCCGGTCGGGCCTTTGCAACCCTCCGCTGCCCCTCGCCCTCGCCGTTCTCGGTTCCATATTCCATTTCGCAAGAGGCCCTGTCCAACGTGGTAAGCCGCAAGAAATCACCCGCTCTGGCTGCCAAACGCGGCGGCCATGCCGCTTCTACCACCGGACCCGCCTTCCAGCATTACCAGGCAGCCATCTCCCTCGTGCAGCAGGGCAAATATGAAAAGGCTCTCGCCGCCTTTGAGAAGCTCATCCCCACCGCTCCGCCGGAAATCATCGAGCGCTGCCGCATGTACATCCACACCTGCCGCCGCCAGTTGGAGCGCCACGGCCTCAGCTTCCTCACCCCCGAGGAGCGCTTCGATTACGCCATCTCTCAGCTCAACGCCGGCTACTTTGAGGAGGCCGCCGAGCAGTTCCGCGGCATCCTCCAAGCGCACCCTGACGCCGATTACGCCTACTACGGCCTCGCCCTCCTCGACTCCATCACCGGCCGCGCCCAAAGCTGCCTCGACAATCTCGCCCGCGCCATCCAGATGAACCCCAGAAACCGCCTCCAGGCCCGCTCCGACAACGACTTCCAGGCCATGCTCGACGACCCCCGCTTCACCGAGCTGCTCTATCCTGAGATACCCTAAGAGATGTCGTGATCTTTTCTCCCCTCTCCGGCTCAGGTCCTGAATCCGCTTCTGGTTCCGGACCCGCTTCCAGTTCCAAAGCGCCCAGCCCGGGCTCATCTCCTTCTTCCTCCGCCGGACTTGAAGCCCCGCTGCTTGCCCTGCGCGTCGTCGCCATCGGCGGCGGCACCGGCCTCTCCACGCTGCTTCGCGGCCTGCGCCGCCACGTCAGCGTTCCCGGGCGGCCCTCGGAAGAAACCTTCCGCATCGCAGACCTCGCCGCCGTCGTCACTGTCACCGACGATGGTGGCTCCTCCGGTCGCCTGCGCAAAGACTTCAACATGCTGCCCCCCGGCGACCTGCGCAACTGCATGGTCGCCCTCAGCGAAGACGAAGACGTTCTCGTTCGCCTCTTCTCGCACCGCTTCCGCTCCGGCGACGCGCTCGAAGGCCACAGCTTCGGCAACCTCTTCGTCGCCGCGCTCACTGAGGTCACCGGCGATTTCGCGCACGCCATTCAGCTCGCTTCCAAAATCCTGGCCACCCGCGGCCGCATCTTCCCCGTCACCAACGCCAACGCCACCCTCGTCGCCCGCATGACTGACGGCTCCCTCGTCCGCGGCGAAACCAACATCACCGCCAGCCATCTCCGCATCGCCGAGCTCCAGCTTGATCCGCCCGATGCCGCCGCGCTGCCGGAAACCCTGCACGCCATTCAGCGCGCCGACCTCATCACCGTCGGCCCCGGCTCGCTTTACACCTCGCTCATCACCAACCTGCTCGTCAAAGGCATTCCGGAAGCCATCGCCAATGCCCGCGGCACCCGCGTCTTCATCTGCAATCTCATGACCCAGGCCAACGAAAGCCTCGGCCTCTCCGCCTCCGAGCACATCGAGCGCATCTACGAGCACACCCGCGCCCCCATCTTCGACTACGCCATCGTCCACACCGCGTCCTTCTCGCCCCAAACCCTCGCCCGCTACGCCGCCGAGCAGGCCTCGCCCATCCAGGCCGACCTCTCGCGCATCCAAAGCCTCGGCGTCAAATGCATCGTCGGCGACTTCGCCAGCGAGGAAAGCGTCGTCCGCCACAACTCCACCCGCGTCACCGGTGCCCTGCTCGCCCTCGGCCAGTCTGCCGTTCCCCACGCCTGAATCCCGCCTGAAAAGATTCCCGACTCTTCCCAGATTCCCTTGATTGGAAACATGCTAAATGGTATCTTTTGTGATACTATTCAGTTGTGATCGAGGTTCGTCAGTAGATCGACCGGCTGGGACGCAATCCATTCGATCGCTGGTTCGAAGATCTGGACGGAACTACGCGAGCGCGCATCGCAATCGCCTTGGGAAGATTCGAATACGGCAACTTTTCGTCTACAAAAGGCGTAGGCGAGGGCGTCTTTGAGTTGCGGTTGGATTTTGGACCTGGCTACCGCGTTTATTTCGGCAAAGACGGCGAAACCATCGTAATTCTCCTCGGCGGAGGGACAAAGAAGCGCCAACAGGCCGATATTCAGGCGGCGCGCACGCTATGGCACGAGTACAAACAGCGCAAGCGGGAGGAATGATGCCACTCACGAAGGATTTCAACCAAACGATTCGCGTGCACCTTCAAGAGAGCGAGGAATTTCGCCGCGCGCTTCTCCGCGAGGCAATCACCTGCATGATCTCCGGCGATGTCGAGACCGGAAAATCCGTGCTCCGCAAGTACATCAACGGCACCGTCGGCTTTGTAAAACTCGGCGCAGACCTCGGCCGCTCTCCCAAGGCCCTCATGCGCATGTTTAGTGCCACTGGAAACCCGCAAGCCAAAAACCTCTTCGAAATCGTCGCCTACCTGCAAAAAATCGAGGGCACAGTCCTCGAAGTCGTCGACCGCGCGGCGTAGGATGGTTGCGTAGCGCAGCAATTCCGGCAGTGCAGAGGATGCATTGAAGAAATCGCTGCAACCGAAGAGGCCCCGGAGATGTGGTCAAAGCTGGGACTAACCAATGCTTATTCACAACTACGGACTTTTTTGGCGGAGAAGCGATGTCTTTTGGGGGCGGCCCAGGGTTACGGGCCACTTGAAAGGAGTTCCTGCTAAGGAAACTTCCTCCACTCCCGTAGACTTTCGAGAGCAGGCCGGCGTTTATGCTCTCTATGATGACAATTTCCGTTTGATCTATGTCGGTCAGGCTGGTGCCGGTAACGCGCGGTTATTCACGCGCCTCAAGCACCACATGAAGGATGCCCTCGCGGACCGCTGGACACGCTTTTCATGGTTTGGAACAAGATGGGTTAAAGGCAATTTTGAACTGGCTAAGGGAGCTGCAAAATTTACAATCAAATACGCGGTGCTATTGAACCATATTGAGGCAATTCTAATCAGCGCAACGGAACCCCCGCATAATAGACAAGCCGGAAGATTCGGAGAGAGCCGGTTCCGCAAATTCGGACAGGGGTATAAGTGGGAGTTCTGTTCTTCGGCAGCCTAAGATGGCTGAGAAGAGGAGAGCAGATGAGCAGGCGTCCACGCAGGAACCACACAGCGGCATTCAA